>Ga0187893_10011138_pt1 | contig 13145 bp, 12 predicted proteins | sample MA1701074metaG_FD_139574 | JGI IMG/M metagenome (GOLD analysis project Ga0187893, IMG submission 139574) | White microbial mat communities from a basaltic lava cave in the Kipuka Kanohina Cave System on the Island of Hawaii, USA - MA170107-4 metaG ...
TTAGTGCAGGCCACATTGGTAGAAGGTTTTGGCAAAGCACCTGTAGAGGCTATGTTTCACGGGGTAATACCTATACTAAGCAGGACCGCCCTGGCAGAAGAAATGACAGGGGATAGTTCAAGAGGCTTTACCTTTGATGTATCAGATGTGAAAGCGCTTGAAAATGTTATTATGCGAATGCATGATTTGCAGCATAATTTTAGTGATATGATAACAAACGGCAGGGACTATGTAAAAACGCATACATTGGAAAGCTGGGCTTATAATTTTATAAGGCAGATAAACTTTTTTTACAACCATAAGTAATGAAACAGATCAGTTCGAATGAATATATTATTGTCGGGGTTATTGGTTTTCTTGTTGGCCTGCGTTTGCTTGGGCCAGCATTGGGGTTGTTATATGTAGGCGCAGGGGGGGCATGTGTTTATTTTGCTTTTAAAAATGACCACTATCGCTTATTTACTGTTTTGCCTTATGTTGTATTTACCGAAATATTTATTCGCAACGGCGCGGGTGTAACCTATGTGCCATACCTGTTTATGGAATACCTCCTTATTGCTGTTTTCCTCATTATGCTGCTGAATAAGGGCGGGGAACTTAAGCTGCATTCACGATGTGGGCTGCCTATATTTCTATATGCTGTTATTGAAACACTGGATATGATTCGGGCAGACGATATTACTTATGCTAGAAGCATGCTTACGAACAGTATTGTGTTAACTGTGGTGGCATTATGGTCTTCAGCCAACGCATTTACGCCAAAATTAACATCGCATATCATTAAACAGCTTACGCTGGCAGCCGTGTATTTGTGTGGTAATATACTCGTAGCTCATTTTACACACGATATAACTTACATGAATGTATCGAGCAGCGAGGCTACTAACCGCATGGCTCCGGTTCAGATAAGTGCCTATCTGGGAATTGGCACCAGTATGCTTTTCCTGTATATAATGCAGGAGCGCAGCAGGCAACACTTTATAATGCATACAATTGTATTTGCCATTATGGTTACGCTAATGGTATTGACTTTTTCGAGGGGTGGCTTATATTTTCTTGCAGGTGTAATTACTCTTTATTCACTGCTTAACTGGAAACAGATAGGCCGTTTTGCCATTATGCTATTGTTTATACCTATAGGATATTTTATCTATTATTATGCTGTAGATGCTACAGATGGTAAAATAGAAGTGCGGTATGTGGAAAAAGGTAATTCCGGAAGAACGGAACTTGTTCAGGCTGGATTTACATTATTTGCACAAGAACCATTGGCGGGAGTTGGAACAGGTAATTATGGAAAAGAAATAAACGCAAGGAACCTTTACAGCGGTGAATCTGGCGCACACAATGAGTTTGTAAGGGCTGCAGCTGAACATGGTATTTTGGGAATACTGTTTTATTGGGGCTTTTTTATTATTATATTATCAGAAATCCTGGAAAGGAAAAAAATGCAAAGAGACCTGGCCCTTTACTTCCTTTTACTCTTTTGCCTTATTATTGTACACAATGGCCTGAAAATAGGCGTACAGTTTTATATACTTATCATTATATTATCAACTCCAACACTTATCAGGGCCCGCAAGGCAAGGCATGTTTCACCTCTATTCAACATTAACGCAGCAGCTTCCTGAAGTGGCGCATTGTCACATAGCCAGTTTTCCCGGTTCCTTTGGTACAAAGCTGGGCTATGCATACACTCTTCGTTCATTGGAATGGTTCCTGGCCGGGAATAACAGGTTCCTCTTTCACATAGAAGAAGATGGTAAAGTAATTGGTTATTGCGGGGGCTTTCAGTCAAAAGGAACGGGAGACGGTTCTACCAGTGGCATGATGCAGTATGCTTTGAAAGAAGCGGCTGCAGGCATGTTTAAAAAGCCCTGGCTTTTTTTTCATAAAGATGTAATGCGTTTTTATCCATTGATTATAAAAAATATATGGCGTAAAATAACGGGCACAAAAAAGAACCCTGTTATAAATCCTGTTGCCGGTAATATACCTGCTCATATCGGGCTTGTTGTAATTGGCGTGCATCCTGCATACAGGGGCAGGGGCTGCTTTGAATTGCTGATGAAAAATTTTGAAACGGAATGCATCACACGCAATGCGGCTAAAATGATACTGAGTGTAAAAGCATCCAATGGCAGGGCCATTGCCGCATATAAAAAAGCAGGCTGGCAAATAACCGCTGATACAGAACAGGCAATAGAAATGTATAAACTGCTTCCTGCATGAGCAAAAAAAAAGCAGTTTTAATACTCGGTGTATTTGTAGATGAAACTGCACGCATAAAGAATATACGCACCGCCGAAGACCGTATTGCTGCTATGTTCAGAAACAATGGTGTTCCCGTTATCACAAGCTCTGCCGCTGCCGGAAAAGCAAAACGTTTTGCTGATACAGTTTCCACGCTTATAGCACAGCGGAAAAATTACGATATAGCCATCGTTCCTTTGTTTGGTACATGGCCCAGTTTTTTGTGGCAGGAAATAATTACAAGACTGCTGAAATTTTTCAATAAAAAAATTATACTGGGTATTCATGGCGGTTCTATACCGGAGCGGATTGATAAAGGCGCCCAAAGATTTTATACAGCCATGAAAAGGGCCGATATTTTATTTGCACCATCCACATATTTCAGTTCACTTTTTAAAAACAAAGGCTTTGATATACGGGTAATAGAAAACCCTGTTGATTTGTCTGCTTATACATTTTGCATAAAAGAAAAGATAAGGCCGCGTATTATTTGGATGCGTGCATTTACAGACGTGTACAATCCATTTATGGCTGTGCGTGTAGCCAAAAGGCTTGCGGAAAAATATACTGAATTTGAAATGATAATGGCGGGCAAAGAAGGCCTGCTTTCCGATGCTGTAAAAACTATGGCAAAAGATTTTGGGCTGAATGATAAAATAGTATTTCCCGGTTATATCAGCATGCGGCAGAAGCAGCAGTATGCGGCCGAATATGATATTTATATCTGTACCAATAAAATTGATAATACGCCTGTTTCATTAACAGAGTTTATGCAGTTTGGCCTGCCAATCGTATCGGTAAATACGGGTGGCATTCCCTACATGATTGAGGATGGTACAAATGGGTTACTGGTAAATGCAGATGATGATGAAGCTATGTTTCAAAAGATAAATACACTTATCAATAATCATTCTTTTGCGCAAACAATTATTACAAATGCCTATACTTATGTGCAGCAATACAGTGAAACAAATGTGATGAAGAAATGGAATGCTGTATTAAATGAACGCGGCAATACAAAAGATAATTAATATTTTTTTGTACCAGGCTTCCATTTTACTAATTGAGCTTTACTTGCGTCGCACACTTGTACGTTCGGATTATTTAATGAACTTTTACTGAAGCGGAAAAACTGTTAGCGGAAACTGATTCGAAACTTAATCAACCAATCAACTTGTCAACCAATCAACAGTCATGATTCCTTTTTCTCCTCCATACATAGATGATGAAATAATAAAAGAAGTTACAGACACTTTACAAAGCGGCTGGATAACAACAGGCCCCAAAACAAAATTGCTCGAAGAAGAAATTGCTGCATACTGCACTGTAGAAAAAGCGCTGGCAGTAAACTCTGCTACTTCTGCCATGATGCTGGTACTGCACTGGTATGGCGTAACACGCGGCGATGAGGTGATAATACCTGCTTACACTTATTGCGCTACCGCGCTTGCCGTAATGCATATTGGTGCAAAACCGGTAATGGTTGATGCGGGCAGTGATTTCAATATTGATCCTTCTAAAATAAGCGTTGCTGTTACGGCAAATACAAAAGCAATTATCACGGTTGACTTTGGTGGCTGGCCCTGTGATTATGAAAAGATATATGCTGTAATAAATGATGAAAGTGTAAGGCAACAGTTTACAGCTTCCGGTGAAAAACAGCGGCAACTCGGTCGTATATTGGTTATGTCGGATGCGGCGCATGCACTTGGCGCTGTTTATAAAAAACTGCCTGCTGGCAAATGTGCGGATATAACCGTATTTTCTTTGCATGCGGTAAAAAATGTAACTTCTGCTGAAGGTGGTGTTATAGCATTCAATATGCCTTTGCCTTTTAGTAATGAAGGCATTTATAAGACACTGCGGTTGTGGAGCCTTAACGGCCAGACCAAAGATGCATTTACAAAATCGGCGGCAGGCGGATGGGAATACGATATTGTTTATCCCGGTTTTAAAATGAATATGCCCGATGTACTTGCCGCTATGGGCCTTGCACAGTTCAGAAGTTACAAGAAAAATTTGCTGATGGAAAGAAAGCGTGTATTTGATTTTTACACCGATGCTTTTCGTAAGTATACATGGGCAATTTGTCCGCCTTTTGAAAAAGAGGGCTGCAGTTCTTCTTATCATTTGTATCCTTTACGTATAAAAGATATTGGTGAGGAAAAAAGAAACAGTATCATTGAGCTGATTACTGAAAAGGAAGTAGCCGTTAATGTACATTTCAAACCGTTGCCTTTACTTTCAATTTTTAAAAATGCCGGTTACGATATAGCAGATCATCCTGCAGCGTATAATTTGTATTGCAACGAAATTTCATTGCCTGTTTATCCGCAATTGAGTAATGTGGATTGTAAAATTGTTGCCGATGCAGTTACGAATGCTGTTGCTGCGGTTTTGCAGGATGAATAACGATGTTCGGTACAATCCCACATGCAATCTCACCTGCGGTGAGACAGCAAACAGACACATGAATAATGTGAACCGCGGAGACGCTAAGGCGCAGAGTTGTCTGTTTATTATTTTTTCTCAGGGCCTTCCAAACGAAAAAGATCAGAATATTCGCTTTTTTGTATGAAAAAATGTTCGAAACCTGAAAATGGCCAGGTGTTCCCATGCACAAAACAGCACAGGCACATAGGCACAGGAAGAATTTAAACCGCGGAGACGCTAAGATGCAGAGTTGGCTTTTATTATTTTCTTTGCGTCTCTCCGTCTTTGCGGTTTGCTTTGCTCAATATTATTCTTCAGACGAAGTGTGCGACGCAAGGGACGATAATAGTAAACCTGTTGCCCGGACACAAAAAATAAAATCACTCCATTCAAAATGTTTGATTCCATCCGTTTTTTTGATATACTCATAGCTTGTTTCCTGGTTATTTTGCTCTCCCCATTGCTTTTGATAGTTGTTTTGCTGATTAAAATATCCTCAAAGGGGCCGGTGATTTTCTGCCAGCAAAGAGTAGGCAAAAATGATGTTGATTTTACGTTGTATAAATTCAGGACAATGTACGTTGATGCTGAACGGCAAAGCGCCATCACCATCGGCAACAGGGACAGCCGGATAACACGTATAGGTTATTTTTTACGCAGGTATAAGATTGATGAATTGCCGCAACTGTACAATGTTTTAAAGAATGATATGAGCATAGTAGGGCCGCGGCCGGAACTGCGGAAATATGTGGCGATTTACACTAAGGAACAAAGGAAAGTTTTGTTGTTAAAACCGGGTATAACTGATTATGCGTCTATACATTACAGGCATGAAAGTGAATTGCTTGCAACACAAGCAGACCCTGATGCGTTTTATATCAAAGAGATATTGCCAGTTAAAATCCAATTAAATAATCAATACGCTTCTAAAAGGAATTTACGGGTGTATTTTGTTATTATCTTTAACACATTGTTGTCAGTCTTGAAATAGCCAATTGCCTGAATAATTACCCTGTTTAAAACCATGTGTCAGGTACAACCTAAATTAACATTGCGTTGAAAGAGTTTAGAAAATTTTTGCTCAAAAACCGGATTACCCCTAAATGGGTTATTTTTCTCCTTGATCTGGTTATATGTGTGGCATCTTTTATTTATGCCAATTACCTGCTTACCGATTTCAAAATATTATCGCTGCATTATGAAGGTTTGCTGGAAGGTGTTATAACGGTAAGTGTGGCCGCTTCTGCAAGCTTTTTTATTTTCAAAACGTATGAAGGTATTATCAGATTCTCCGAGATGCATGAAACTGTAAGGGCATTAAGTGCTGTATTTACATCATTTCTCATCATGTTTTTTTATAATGGCGTACTTGCTGCAAGCCATGCAATACTCTATATTCCCAACTCTGTTTTATTTTGTTACTTTTTTTGTACATCGTTTGTTATATGCGGTTATCGCATACTGGTAAAAACATTGTACCAGGATGATGAAAACGATATAAATGCTGCCAACGTTATTATTTATGGCGCGGAAATAAAAGGCTCTTTACTGCAGAAAATGATTGTGGGTATTTCCAATAAACAATTCAGGGTTGTTGCGTTTATAGATGATAATGAAATGCTGGCGGGCAAAACAATTGACAGCATCCGTATTTATTCTCCTGATCAGCTTCAGTCTTTGCTGAAACCACTGCGCGTGAAATATTTATTTTTCTCAAAGCCCGATATTGATGCAAGCGTTAAAAATAAAATTGCTGATGAGTGTCTTGTGCACAACGTAAAGCTGATGAATATACCGCCTGTTGAGCGTTGGGTACACGGGCATTTGAATTTTAACCAGATAAGTGATGTGCAGATTGAAGAATTGCTTGGGCGGCCTGCAATAGAATTGTGTAATGACAGGGTAGCTAATTTTGTGAGCAACAGGAACATTCTTATTACCGGCGCCGCCGGCTCAATAGGCAGTGAACTTGCCCGGCAGGTTGCTGCTATGAAGCCTGCTTCCCTTATTTTATGCGACCAGGTAGAGACAGGGCTCCATGACCTGGAATATGAATTGCAGCAAAAATTTAACCTTGGCGCAAAACTAAAATTTTATCTCGGCGATGTAAAAGACGAGCCGGCAATGGATCAGCTTTTTAGTGTGTACAGACCCGAAATAGTTTTTCATGCGGCTGCATACAAGCACGTGCCCGTTATGGAGAGCCACCCCTCTGAAGCCATCCGCAATAATGTGCTCGGCACAAAAGTGCTGGCCGATCTTTCTGAATTTTACGGCATAGAGCGTTTCCTGTTTATTTCCACCGATAAAGCTATTAACCCAACCAATATTATGGGTGCATCAAAAAGACTGGCGGAAATGTACTGTCATTACCTGCACCACAGCAGTAAAGACCTTACTGTAATTGATCCCCTTGTTTACAGGATGGATGCTGTGCTGGGTAAAACAAAATTTATTACTGCAAGGTTTGGAAATGTGCTTGCTTCAAACGGATCGGTAATTCCACGGTTCAGGGAACAGATAGCCAATGGCGGGCCGCTAACGGTTACACATCCTGAAATAATCAGGTATTTTATGACCATTCCCGAAGCCTGTTCACTGGTACTGGAAGCAGTAACAATGGGCAATGGTGGCGAGATATTCCTTTTTGATATGGGTGAGCCTGTAAAAATACTTGACCTTGCAAAGAAAATGGTTAAACTTGCCGGTTATGAACCCGGTAAACAAATAAAGATTGAATTTACAGGGTTAAGACCGGGTGAGAAACTGTATGAAGAACTGCTGAATGATAAAGAGGAAGTAATACCAACCCATCACAAAAAAATACTGATTGCCAAAGTGCAGAACAGCGACCAGGGAAATGTGATGAATGAAATAATGAAGCTTATAGACCTCGCCAATGAATGCAGGGATGATGAAGTAGTAAAACAAATGAAATTTATACTTCCGGAGTATATCAGCAATAATTCTGTTTACCAGTTGTACGATAACAAATACACCCCCAGGCCAACCCTTGCATCTTCGCTGTAAACAGTTGTTTATATTTGCACATGTTTTCTTTCTTTAAAAAATCTGTACGCACAGAAGCTGATCTTTCTTTTATTGGAGCAGACATGCATTCTCATTTGTTGCCGGGTATTGATGACGGTGTTCAAACGGCTGAAGAATCTGTGGCTTTTATAGAAGAATTGTATAATTTAGGTTACCGCAAGCTCATTTGCACACCACATATCATTTCTGATATTTATCCCAACAGTCCCGAAACAATACTGCCTAAACTGAAGATTGTACAGGATGCCATCAAAAAGAAAGGCATAAATATGGATATTGAGGCAGCCGCGGAGTATATGGTGGATATGGAAATGGAAAAGCTTATAACAGGAAATAAACCACTGCTAACTTTTGGCAAAAATCTCATTCTCATAGAAATGTCTTTTGTAGCCCCATCAGTTAATATTGATCAGGTTATTTTTCAATTGAGGATCAAAGGCATTCAACCGGTACTTGCGCACCCTGAACGTTATTCCTATTTTCACAAGGATTTTGAAAAATATAATCATTATCTTGATCTTGGCTGCCATCTGCAGGTAAACCTGCTTTCTTTGCTCGGTTATTATGGCAAGCCTGTAAAACTTATTGCAGAGAAACTAATAAAGCACAAAATGGTTGACCTGCTTGGAACCGATATGCATCATGAAAGACACCTGGCTGCATTAAAAGAACTTGCTTCGAAGAAAGAATTTTATAAGCAGTTGGAAGGAATTGAGATTAAGAACCGGAAATTATTGATGTAATTTTTTGTGGTAACCGGCTGTTGTATTTTATAGCATCGCCAGCAGAGCCTGTCCCGAATTTTTTTGATTCCAGCATTTGTAACTCCGGTTGGACTTCGTTGCGTCGCAATCCGTTCATCTGCAGAATAAATATTAAGCAAACAATATCCGGGATCGCTCACTTGTACGTTCTGTACACGAATGATTTAAGAAAAAGCTACTGCACAATTAAACCTTTCCCCGGTATCGCCTCAATTAATTGCCTTGTATATTCATGCAGCGGATTGGTATAAATATCTTCCGCATTTCCACATTCTTCAATAATTCCCTTGTTCATTACCATTATCCTGTCGCTGATATAGCGTATTACAGAAAGATCATGTGAGATAAATAAAGCAGTAAAATTGAATGCAGCTTTTAGGTCGTTTAATAAATTCAACACCTGTGCCTGCACACTTACATCAAGTGCAGAAACGCTTTCATCACACACCACAAATGAGGGTTCCATTGCCAAAGCCCTTGCAATAACAATTCTTTGCCGCTGACCACCGCTAAACTCATGCGGGTAGCGGTTATAATGATCTGCATTTAAGTTTACCTTCTCCATCAACTCCACCACTTTCTCTTTTCTTTCTCTTTCAGTTGAAAAAAGCTTATGTACGATCAGTGGCTCTGCGATGGCCTGGCCTATTTTTTTCCGCGGATTAAGTGATGAATAAGGATCCTGGAAAATGATCTGCATCTCTTTTCTTAACAGCCGCATTTCTTTTCCCGTGGCAGTTGACAGGTCTTTATCTTTGAACAAAATTTCTCCTTCTGTTGCAGGAATTAAGCCGAGCAATGCTCTTCCCAACGTGGTTTTACCGCAGCCTGATTCTCCTGCCAATCCAAGTGTTTCTCCTTTATAGATTTTAAAACTTACATTATTCACTGCTTTGTTATACGCTGTTACTTTTCCAAAAAAAGTTTTTGCAGAGGGGTACCACACTTTTAAATGCTCAACAGATAATAGAGTTTGTATTTTTTCTTTACCAGGATATTGAGTATTGAATATTGAGTATTGAGTATTATCTTCCTGCTTTATTTCTTGTTCCTTGCTGCTTGTATCTTGCTGCTTGTATCCTGTATCTTGTTCCTTGTTTTCTTCTTTCTTCTCTTCCCTCAAAAAATCGCTTACCACCGGCAACCTTTCCCCTTTCTTATGCAGTGAAGGTCTGCATGCAAGTAATGCTTTGGCGTAAGCACGTTGCGGATTTGTAAGGATGGCGCTTGTATTCCCTTCCTCCACAATTTTTCCTTTATACATTACTGCTACACGGTCTGCAATCTCACTTACCAAACCAAGATCATGTGTGATGAATATCACACCCATATTAGATTGCTCTTGAAGCTGTTTAATAAGTACAAGAATATTTTTTTGTACGCTTACATCCAGCGCAGTAGTAGGTTCATCGCAGATGAGCAGGTCAGGGCTGCAACTCATGGCCATAGCTATCATTACACGTTGTTTCTGGCCGCCGCTGATCTGATGTGGATATTTATGGAATATTTTTTCCGGGTCAGGCAGTTTTACCTTTTCAAATAGTTGTATAGTTTGTTTTTTAGCTTCTGCGGTTGAAAGTTTTTTATGTATTATAATTGCTTCTGTAACCTGGTTGCCGCATTTCTTTACAGGGTTTAAAGATGTCATAGGCTCCTGGAAGATCATGGCAATTTTACTGCCCCGTAACTCCTGCATTTCGGATGATGTATATTTAAGCAGGTTAATTTCTTTGCCATCGTTATTAAAATTAATGGTTCCTGTTTTATAAACTGCGGGCGGTGTTGGCAATAATTGTAAAACAGACAATGCGGTTACAGATTTTCCTGAACCAGATTCTCCAACTATAGCAACGATCTCTCCCTTATTTACAGATAATGAGATGTTTTGCAAAGCATGCGTTACGGTATCACCGTTTACAAAATTTATAGAAAGGTTTTCTATATGAAGTAATGCATTATTCAAAGCTTGTTTTGTTCGTAAAGATCGCAGAATGTTTTTGGGTTTAGGATCTTTGTTTGCTCAAATTCGGTAATGGTAAAATCTTTGTGGTTGCCGGTAATGAGGTAATGAGCGTTTGCTTCGTATGCAGCATCAAGAAATATGTTATCACTTACATCTTTGATAATAGTAAAGAATTTTTTGGGAACATATCTGACTCCAATTTCTTCTAAAACTTCAATCATATCTTTCATCTTTTCTTTGAAAGCAGGTTTCTTTTTTTGAATCCTGTTATAATTACTTACTCTCTCATATTCATTTAGGATTTCTCGCGTAATATATACTTCGATGGTGTTATTAAAAATGATTTCCGAAAGAATTATGGATGAACTTCCTTTTCCAATAGCTGCAGACACAAGAATGTTGGTGTCAATGACTATCTTTTTCATTCGCTTTTTTGTATTCCTCTTTTGCTTCTTTTATAATATTATTTACATCTTCCATGGTCCATTCATCAATTCCATAGTCTTTTGCAATTTCGTGACTTTCCTTCAATGCCTTTCTCATTTTGAGCATGGCCATTCTTTTGTTTAATTCTTTCAGCGTAATTTTTGATATAAAGGAAATATTCAATTCTTCCGCCTCTTCTTTTGATATTTCGAGCATAATTTCCATAAAAATCAATTTTTATAAAGTTACAATTAAAACCTAAGATGCCTTACCGTCAACCCGTTATTGATAAGCTGTTTCAGCGAATCAATGCCGATCTTTAAATGCTTTTCTACAAACTGCGCGGTTACAGTTTTATCACTTTTTTCTGTCTTTACACCTTCTGGTATCATGGGCTGGTCGCTTACCAGCAGCAATGCACCGGTAGGAATTTTATTATAAAAACCAACCGTAAAAATAGTAGCTGTTTCCATATCTATGGCATAGGCTCTTATCTTTTGCAGGTATTCTTTAAATGTGTCATCATGTTCCCAAACACGCCTGTTGGTGGTGTACACAGTGCCCGTCCAGTAATCAACTTTATAATCGCGGATGGTTGTTGAAATGGCTTTCTGCAGTGCAAATGCAGGCATAGCAGGCACTTCAGGCGGAAAATAATCGTTGGAAGTTCCTTCTCCTCTTATAGCAGCAATCGGCAGTATCAGGTCGCCGATCTTATTGCGTTTTTTCAAACCGCCGCATTTGCCGAGAAATAAAACTGCCTTGGGTTCTATTGCATGCAACAGATCCATCACGGTTGCAGCACCCGGACTACCCATGCCAAAATTGATGATGGTAATATTATCCGCAGTAGCACATTGAAATGGTTTATCCCTGCCCACTACTTTTACTTTATTCCATTCGGCAAACATATCTACATAATTACTGAAGTTGGTAAGCAGTATATACTCACCAAAATTTTTCAGCGATTCACCTGTGTACCTCGGCAGCCAGTTGTTGACTATCTCTTCTTTTGTCTTCATATTTTTTTTCTTTTTTTATTGAGCGGCCTGTAGAATAACTATTGAACTCCGGTTGTGTCACTCACTTGTACGTTTGGAACTTTATTCAGCACGTATGCCGCAAGCTAAATTTTGTAAATATACAAAATCAGTTTTGCTGATTATTACATTTGTATATGCTGCAGATAAAATATCCTTCTTTTCAATTCAGGTTTAAAGAAGAGAGAGGCAAAGAATTTATTTTCGATGAGATACGTAAAAAATGGGTAAGGCTTACGCCTGAAGAATGGGTGCGGCAGAACTTTATTCAATATCTTTTGCAGGAAAAGAAATATCCATCTTCAATTATTGCTGTGGAAAAAGAGATTAAACTTGGTGACCTGAAAAAGCGTTGTGATATTGTTGTATATAAATCGCATCTGCCCTGGATGATCGTTGAATGCAAGGAACAGTCTGTTGTACTGAACGATGCGGCACTGCAACAAACACTCCGGTATAATATAACATTGAGCGTTGAAATACTGGTTATAACAAATGGATTTGTATCTTATGCGTTCGGGATAAATAATGATGGTGCAAAGGAATTGAACAGCTTGCCTGAATGGATATAAAATTAAACCGTGAAGCCTTTGTTTTCATTGCTCAATAAAGATCAGAACGTATAAGAGTGCGACGCAACGGAAGTTTAATAGTAGTACGAAAGATTGGCTCATGCACAGCATCCGGCGGATAAAAAATCCCTACATTTATAACGATTCAATTAATCACTAATATTGTTTACTATGAAAAAAAGTAATCGCAGAAATTTTATTCGTAATGCTGCAATAACAGCGGCGGGATTATACATTGTGCCAAGACATGTGTTGGGCAAAGGTTACAGGGCGCCGAGTGATAAGCTGAATATTGCCGGTATCGGTGCGGGTGGTAAAGCAGAAGTAAACCTGCCGTATGCATGGAACAATGGCGCAGAAAATATTACAGCACTTTGCGATGTGGATGACCGCATGGCAGTGAATGCACGGAAGAAATGGCCCAATGCACCTTATTATCGTGATTACCGGGAAATGCTGGAGAAAGAGCATAAAAATATTGATGCGGTAATTATCACATCGCCGGATCACATGCATGCCGTGCAGGCTGTGGCTGCAATGAAACTTGGCAAACATGTGTATTGTGAAAAGCCTTTAACGCATGATATCTATGAAGCACGTATAATGACGGAAACTGCTGCAAAATATAAAGTAGTTACACAAA
>Ga0187893_10011139_pt1 | contig 13145 bp, 10 predicted proteins | sample MA1701074metaG_FD_139574 | JGI IMG/M metagenome (GOLD analysis project Ga0187893, IMG submission 139574) | White microbial mat communities from a basaltic lava cave in the Kipuka Kanohina Cave System on the Island of Hawaii, USA - MA170107-4 metaG ...
AGCTTTCGTTGCCGCCGCAAAGAGATCAATCAAAGCAGGTTTTCGCATAATTGAAATTCACTCGGCGCATGGGTATTTGCTGCATTCTTTTTTGTCACCTCTAAGCAACAAGCGCACTGACTCCTATGGCGGTGGACTCAATGACAGAATGCGTTTGCTTTTGGAAATTGCTCGTGAAATACGTCTTGTAATTCCGGCAGACATGCCGCTCTTTACCCGCATTTCAGCTACAGACTGGGCCGAAGGTGGCTGGCACATTGATGAGGCAGTCGAGCTGTCCAAAGCATTGAAAGAAGAAGGTGTTGATCTTGTTGATTGTTCATCCGGCGGATTAGTTTCTTACGCCAAGATTCCTGTAGAACCTGGCTACCAAGTACCTTTTGCTGAGCGCATTCGACACGAAGCCAAAATTCTAACTGGTGCTGTTGGTCTTATTACAACACCGGAACATGCCGACGAAATAATAAAAAGCGGCAAGGCAGACCTGGTGCTTCTTGCTCGCGAAATGCTACGCGATCCTTATTGGCCTTTGCATGCCGCCGCCGCCCTTAAGCAAAAGGTAACTTGGCCTAAGCAATACCTACGAGCGACTTAATCTCGGTTCAGCCGAGACTTCGTCACAATGCGCAATCTCCCCGTCTGCTTGACGGATAACTACGGGTATAAGAAGTTAGCTTTAGGAATATATTCTGGAGGTTAAAATGGGCAGATCGGCAAAACCAGCCCCGTCCTCAAAAGCACGCGGAAATAAACTTGGACATGCCTCGGATCGCTTGTTTACAGATAGGCGTTTTAGACAAAAGGACAATTCTACGCCCGGCATAGCCGTTTGCAGCGTTTGTCAGGCTATCAACTACGACAAACACTGGTTTATTGATCCAGCCAAGCTAAAAGCCTTGAAAAAGAAGAGCAATGTGCACAATGTTCGCTGTCCCGGCTGTGAACGAATTGAAAGGCATATTCACGAGGGCGAGGTCGTCCTGGAAAGCAATCTTCTAAAAGCTGATCGTACTTCTTGTATGGGACTTATCAAACATACAGAGGGTAAGGCTTGGCATGACAATCCAATGTCACGAATAGCCTCAATTGTCGAGCGGGGCAATCGCATAGAAATATTGACTACAACTCGCTGGCTGGCGGCAAGACTTGGCAAAGAGTTCCACAAATGCTACAAAGGCAAGTTAGAAATCAAACCTTCTCCAAGAGAGAAGTACGTAAGAGTTTATTGGAGTCGCTAATCATGGCATATACAAAAGTTGCAAAAACAGGTGATATCAAAGAAGGTTCCGGCACGTGCGTAAGCGTTGGCGAGAAGAAAATTGCTTTATTCAATGTCGGTGGCACATTTTATGCCATCGACAATACCTGCCCTCACAAAGGTGGTCCTCTATCGGAAGGGACACTAACTGGCAATGATGTCACTTGCCCTTGGCACGCCGGTGTCTTTGATGTCACAACCGGTGCACATGTTAAGGGTCCCGGCACCAACGTCAACAAGTACGAAGTACGCGTCGAAGGCGACGATGTGGAAGTGAATGCCTAAAGCCTAAAGCGCTTCTTAATTAGCTATTGAGCCATGGGCGCTGGTTTCATTCGGCAAATCACTGGCCGTTGTATAGACTTGTGGTGTTTCTAAATGCGTGTTCAACCACCTGTCGACAACAACTTCTAAATCCGGCTGCACATGCGCTGTCATAAATAGTAGATGACCGCGGTTTTCCGCCCAATGCAAGGTTCTATCATTAGACTTCATGCGCGACATCAAGTCCTCCGCAGCAATGGCTTGTACCATCCTGTCCAATGTACCTTGAATTACCAAGACGGGCATATTGTTCTTTATCTCTTCAGCATACGGCAGCGTCGATTTTATTACTTTGCGTCCTGATAGTAATTCACGCGGGCTCAAAGATTTACGCATCAGCGGGTCAGCAAGATAATCATTGATGATTTTTGGATCGTCGGCCAAATATTTACTGGCATAATTCTTCAGCGACAATTGTTTATTAGGAGCAATGAGCGTGTTAACACACATGTCAGACATCAGCTTAGCCGGTGCGCCATGATGGCGACGAATTGTCGGCGCAGACAAAATTAACCCATCAACCAATTCCGGATGCTTTGCGGCAATCCTTACAGCATAGTTAGAACCAAGACTTTCACCCAGCCAGAAGACTTTCTTGCCTGTAAATTCAGAACGAATTTCCTTAAGCGTTTCGGCCAAATCAATTTCAGCTTTTTCGTAGTCAGCAATGGGATCAAAGTCAGCAACATCTTTTTCATAGTGACGGCGACCGTGGCCAACTAAGTCCGGAGATAAAACAGTAAATCCCTCCGAAGCTAGATAGCGAGCCATGGCATCAAAGACACCACCGTGCAGGCTGACCCCGTGAATAGTGACTACAACGCCCTTTGTCGACAAGCTGGGATCACGCCATTCATATATAGGGCGTTTGTCCTCATTGCCCAGTTTTATGAAATCTTGGCGCACAACTTCTGCCCGGCAAGGAAGAGCAGACAAACCAATAGTTATGGCCAAGCACGTAGCAAAGATTCCATTTATTACCTTGAACACTTTTCGTTCCCCTCAAATACGAACGAACCTATCTCTTGAATACCCCGTTCTCGTGAAGAAAACCGGGTTTCAAAGCGGAATTTTAAGTAATATGTCCGTGCGACTGCCGAAAAGCACTGCCCGTCTGGCGTTTGCTTAGGTGATTACCACTTGACTACCAGGCAATTATCTGACGATCCCTGAGCAGTTTGCCCCTTGGTCCATTATCAGGCAGTGTGGCCAAATAGATCATTGTATCTACGCCTTCTTCAACAGAGCGCGTAGCCTTTGGACCACCCATTTCCGTCTTCACCCAACCGGGGCACATAGAGTTGATCAAGATATTGCTATCCTTGACCTCAAAAGCAAGTATTGCCGTGACACTATTCAATGCCGTTTTGGAAACCCTGTAAGCGGGCCAACCGCCACTCATGTAGCTGAGTTGCCCCATGCCTGATGAGACATTGACTATTCGTCCATAATTGTTCTTCTTCATCATGGGGATGAATTCCTGGCACAGACGCAATACACCAAAGACATTGCTTTCCATTGTCTGTCTGAAAGTATCTAGGTCGGCTTTCAAAATTGATGGGTAATCATCGCCGTTATTCTTACGATCAATCATGACGCCGGCATTGTTTAACAGAATATCTAGACGTCCATGTTCCTTTTCAATGAATGCCTTCAATTCTTTGATGCTTTGTTCGGAATTTACATCCAGCTGATGATAGGAAACAGGCAGCCCAGCCGCCTTCAATTCGTCAGCCGCTGCCTGACCCTTTTCGGCATCCCTACTGGTAAGGATTACCTCAATGCCCTTCTTTGCCAATTGCCGGCAAGCTTCAAAACCTAATCCGCGATTGCCACCGGTAACAACAGCCAGTCGCTTCATTTGCATTCCCTTTCCAACTCACTCGTACTTATTTTATTACTTCTTGGAGTTAGAACAATCAGTGGTTAACTCATAATACAAATGATTTGTCTTTGGTACTTCCTTCAAGCACATGCCATCTGAATTATCGTTCTCACGATTATTTGTTATCTTGGCAATAACAGCTCCAGGCGGAAAATGGCTTACATAGTAGGCGGCCCAGCGTCTTGGATCATAGCCTTGGGGCGCTTGAATGGCTGAACTATAGTTGATGAAGCGGACATGCTCTAATTGCTTGTGATGTTTCATCACATCAGAAGGAGCGGCCATTCCCAAGGGAAGCTCACCGCCATGAGCAAATTTTGACAGCCAAAGTGCCTTGTCGTTAGGGTTTACAACAGCCACTAAGTCGTCCGTGTTCTCGGCAACCTTGTCGGCCAATACAGCAAATGTCCTCAGTCCATAATCGGATGCACACAGGACAATCTTATTGAACTTTTCTTGCTTCTGGGTTTGGCAACTATTGAGCATGCCACGTATCCACATTGCCTCTATTTCCGGCTCGGCAAATTTGCTATGAACCAAAACATTCATGCTCTTCGGTCCACCGGAAATACGATCGTTTCTCAGCTGCAACTCCTTCTGCCAGGTAGCAAACAAACTGTATTTAACGTTTCTGTCGTCGGCCGGATAACCGAGCATATGTCCATTAGAAGCCCAGGAAAACAGCTCGACCGGGTGAGCACCATGACCGGCAACATCGCAAGCTTGATCAATGTCAGAATTAAAATCGCCGCGCTTTCTGCCGCGTAATTCGCCTAACTCAATATCAGAGGCCTGACCAACGCCGCCTGTAAATCGAATGCTATAGCCGGGTGCGAACAAATCAATTTTGTCCGTATAACCTTTTTCCAAAGAAGAATTCAGCTCAGCAAAATACTGTTCTTCACTCAATGTTTGGATTTCATCTGTCTTCATGCCCATACATTGTGTGCCGGTTTTCCAGCCAATGCTTTCGACTTGCCCGGTTGTCGCTCTACAGCCTCTGTCTGCCTTGAATTTCTTGAAGATCTTGCCGCGCGTTACCTCCACTTCAACAGAGCCGTCTTTTTCGACATAATTGGGCTCATCGGCAAAACCTGTCACCTTACCACTGCCATCGCGTATGGGTTTGCGCTCGGTTGTAAAATAGACTGGCACAACCACATCACCCTGGCACTTGGGCTGGCCAAGATAGCGTTGTGCTTTTGAAACATCATTGCCATTGCTGGCATTACCCGGCTTCTTGTCTCCATGACAGCCACAATCTGCTGATTTGGCAGCAAGCGTGCTATTTTCTGCCCTTAGCCCAGGCGCTCGATAATCAAATAGATTCGGCTCTTGCGGTAAGGGAGACAAATTTTCTAAGGGCGCCTCATAGCGACTATCGTTCGACATGGCTTAAACTTGCATCCGTTTTAGCTTCTAGGGTGGCTTTTAAGACGCCCATTAATTTAATAGGACCGTCCCGAACCGACAATGGTGAAACCACTAGTTGCGCATTTAAGGTTGCTACACGAGTAGACTACAGTGGTATAAGGGCGTCCTTTTTCTCGCTTTTTAAGAACTCGACAAACATCTCCTTGAGATTAAGGCCATTGCGCTCATTGAGCTCATCAAATGGACTTACACGGGTAGCAATAGCTTCCACCTTGCTCCGCCTCAGGGGGTTTCCTTCTACATCGTAGACCTTTATCGAGTCTCGCACCCGCAATAGATTCTCACCTGCCGGAAGCCTCGTGGAAATGCTTTCTTGCTGATAAGCCGAGACTACTTCCGAACTAACCCTACTAACCAAGGTAACAACAGATCTAATGCGCATGACCATACCGTCATCGCCAACGTAGAGATATTCGATATTGGTTATGTAGTGATAACTAACCCAATCTTTGCTGGCTGCCTTATTGACCAGGGGCGCCAAAGGAAGATCCCATATGCCGCCTTGCCTATCCTTCTGTTTACCAAAGCGCTCTTCGGCTAAATAATAAGAAAATCTATTTTGCGCCTCCCACTGCTTTTTCGTTTTGTAATTGAACTGGTAAACGAGGGAATGTTGTTTGCTTTGCCACCGACCGGCAAGCCAATCAGGAATTTGATACCACTTATTGGGCGGCAAAATTTTTGCCGGCGACAGATCTTCAAATCGAGCACCGGGACGATACTTAGCATCAAGCGGCGGCAGCCCCGAGCTGTGATCGGTCATTCCTTCAATGACCTTAGCAGAACATGGGCAGGTCAACAAAAGCAATAGAAGGAGAATGGCAAATAGCTTCACTTGCGACCGTTTCTACCAATTAAATGAACAATAGCTCCCAGGATAGCACCAAGCAAAATAGCAACCGGCACACCAATTGCCAGAGCAATGAGGGCACCTTTAACACCGTGTATCTCGCGCTTTAGGCCCTTCACTTCGCTCTGCAATGTATCAACCTGACTAGCAAGTGTGCCAACAGGACTACAAAGCGTATTCACGCCGTCATTTAAATTGGAAACATTTTTGTGGAGCGAGCTAACGCTTCCATCCAGCAATTTGACATTGGCATCCAATACATCAATTGGCTTGGTGATGGTTGCTGCTTTTGTCGACAAAACCATCAATGGCTGCGTCAAACCAGAAGTTGATGCTTTGACACCATTTAAGGATGCTTGCATTGCTTGCAACTGATCTTTAACACCAACCATTGGCTCAACAAGGTTTTTTATTTGTTCGTCCAAACTGGTAAGTGGCGCACGCAGCTCGTTAATTGGCTGCTGCAACTTGTCTACGTGCACCTGCAAGCCCACAATGGGATCCTTAAGTTGTTGCACGCCTGACTCCAGGTTGCTCATATCAGAGGCCATTTGACTGAGTGGACCGTGCAATGACTTGATCGGATCCTTTAGATCCATAAGTGGTCCCTTTAGTCGCTCCACCGGCTTGTAAAAGGTCGCCAATAGACTGCTTCTTTTCTTGAGCGGCGTCTCCGAATCGAGAGAGCTTGTATCTAGTTCTTTGCTTTCACGCGGTTCTAGCTGAGCAATTTTTCGCTTGCGCCAAAACAGCATTCGCTTGGGTGACTTCTCTCTGCTGTCGGCGGACGCGGCGGCTTTTTCCGCTTTCACTTCAGCAGATAATGCGCTTGAGTACATGCTTCCTGCACCAGCAACAATAGCTGTGGCGGCAATAAGTGCAAAGCTCCTTGATATCCAAGGTAAGGCACGAGTCGAATTACTTATCATGCACCAGTTGCCTCCAGTGACCTATCATGTACAAGTCAATAGTCTATATACTTAGAAACCTTATTGGTAGCTAAATTGGTAGCTAATTTTGATGTCAGGCGGATGGCAATTTTTTGTTGATCGTGGTGGCACATTCACCGACATAGTGGCATTGGCTCCCGATGGCACGGTGCACGTTCATAAATTACTAAGTGACAACCCTCACCGTTACAAAGACGCAACAATACACGGCATAAAAGAACTGGCTTCTGCTCAACCAATTAGCTTGGTCAAAGTAGGTACGACAATTGCCACCAATGCACTTTTGGAGCGAAAAGGCGAACCAACCTTACTGGTAACAACCAAAGGCTTTGCCGATGCCCTGAGAATTGGTTATCAGAACCGGCCGAATATTTTTGCTCGTCGAATAATATTGCCTGATGTTCTTCACAGCGCAGTAGTTGAAGTGGAGGAACGTATAAATGCCAAAGGTCAAATCCTCAAAGCTTTGAATCTGGACAAAGCACGGCAAGATTTAGAAAAGGCCTACAAAGACGGCTTGCGCTCCTGCGCAATTGTCTTGATGCATGGCTATCGCTTTCCAGATCACGAGCTAGAACTCTTAAGACTAGCCATCGAGATTGGTTATGCAAATGTATCCACATCGAATAATGTTAGCCCTCTAGTAAAATTCGTTGCTAGAGGCGATACCACAGTTGCCGATGCTTATCTCTCACCAGTTCTTAAACGTTATGTTGATGAATTGGCCACTTGCCTGCCGGACACACATCTTCTATTCATGCAATCAAATGGGGGGCTTGCTGAAGCTAAGCATTTTCGCGGCAAAGACAGCCTTCTATCAGGTCCGGCCGGCGGCATAGTTGGCGCCATAAAAACAAGTCTTGCTGCCGGCTTCGACAAAATTATTGCTTTTGATATGGGTGGTACTTCCACAGATGTTTCTCATTTCAATGGCACATTTGAACGCACACAAGAAACAGAATTAGCCGGCATTCGTATTCGCGTACCCATGCTTGCCATACACACGGTGGCTGCCGGCGGCGGCTCCATACTTTTTTTTGACGGCCAGCGCTACCGTGTCGGACCGCACTCTGCCGGAGCCAATCCAGGACCAGCCTGCTACAGAAAAGGTGGTCCATTGACGGTTACCGACTGCAATGCTGTGCTTGGCAAAATACAGCCCGAATATTTCCCACATATCTTTGGACCAAATGCTACTCAGTCTATTGACGCTGAAGTCGTTAAAGAAAAATTCGAGCAATTGCGAAATACTATTGCGCAATCAAGCAGCGACCGTCCATCAATTGAACATGTCGCAGAAGGATTTCTTTCCATTGCCGTACAAAAAATGGCCAATGCGATAAAGAAAATCTCCATCGAGCGCGGCCATGACATAAGCGAATATGCTCTCTGTAGTTTTGGCGGCGCAGGAGGGCAACATGCCTGCCTTATTGCTGAAACATTGGGCATCAAGACAATTTTCATTCACGCCCATGCAGGTGTTCTTTCTGCCTATGGTATTGGCGTGGCTGACTTAAGCGTCATTCGACAACAAACAATTGAACTTCCTTTTAAAATGGCCTTCGAAAAACTAGACGATATATTCCTTTCACTTGCCGCACAAGCCAAAGACGAACTGAGAGCCCAGTCGGTCCCTGTTGAGGATGTCGACTTAAGGCAAACTGTCTTCATGCGCTACCAAGGGGCTGACAATCCGCTAGAAATTAAACTTAAAAACAAAGAGCAGTTAGTGCAATCATTTACAGATAAACACAGACAACTCTTTGGTTTTGCCTCACCAGACAAGGAAATCGTCATTGAATCAATTGCTGTTGAAGCAATTGGGCTTATGAAGCAACCAGAGACAAACAATAAAATAAACGTCCTTAAAGATTGTCAACCAATTGCCAATGTTCAACTATTCTCAGCCGACAAATGGCATGATTGCCCGGTTTATGAAAGAACTTCTTTGTCCCCCGAACAAATTATTGCCGGTCCAGCGATGATTATTGAAGAAACTGGTACAAACATTATCGAATCAGGCTGGCAGGTGAAATCAACAAAAGAAGGACACCTGATACTCACCGCCACGCCTAGAGAAGATTATCAAGCCAGCGGCGGGAGACAAACAGTCGATCCAATTAGACTTGAACTCTTCAACAATCTATTCATGTCCATTGCAGAGAATATGGGCGTCACACTGCAAAGTACAAGTCATTCAGTCAACATCAAAGAACGCCTGGATTTCTCATGCGCTCTTTTTGACGAACACGGCAATCTTGTAGCCAATGCACCGCATATTCCAGTACATCTAGGTTCAATGGGCGACAGCATTCGCAGCATCATCGAATCCAATAAGGACAAGATCAAACCAGGCAATGTATATGCTCTTAATAATCCTTACAATGGTGGAACACATTTGCCGGATATTACCGTGGTAACGCCAGTATTTGCCGACTCCGATAAACCAACTTTCTTTGTTGCTTCTCGCGCCCATCACGCTGATATTGGCGGCATTACACCTGGCTCTATGCCACCGGCTAGTAAAAACATTGATGAGGAAGGCGTCTTAATTGATAATTTTCTCCTTGTAAAAAATGGTTCATTTCGCGAGCAGGAATTTCGCTCGCTGCTCAGCTCGACCAATAATCCAGCGCGCAATCCTGAGCAAAATATAGCTGATATCCAGGCCCAAATTGCCGCTAACGAAAAGGGTGTTCAAGAATTACAACAGTTGGTTAATCATTATGGCTTAAATACCGTCACGAGCTACATGCAATTTGTGCAAGCAAATGCAGAGGCCTCCGTGCGGCAAGCCATAGGCAATTTACAGAACGGCAAATTCACCAGTTATCTAGATGACGGCAGCCAAATGACCGTGCACATCACAATCAACCAAGAAACACAGAGCGCCACAATTGATTTTACAGGTACATCCGCGCAACAACCATCAAATTTCAACGCGCCTTCTGCAATCACAAAAGCTGCTGTATTGTATGTCTTCCGCACTCTTGTGGATGACGATATTCCCCTCAATGAAGGCTGCCTAAAACCACTCACGCTGATCATTCCTGAAGGAACAATTTTAAACCCCAAGCCGCCTGCAGCTATCGTGGCAGGTAATGTTGAAACATCTCAAGTTGTAGTCGATACGCTTTATGCAGCAATGGGAAAGCTTGCCGCCTCCCAGGGCACGATGAACAATTTCACGTTCGGCAACGCCCAGTACCAGTACTACGAAACTATTTGTGGGGGCTCAGGTGCAGGTCCAACATTTAACGGAACAGATGCCGTACATACACATATGACCAATTCTCGTCTTACAGATCCAGAAATTCTCGAGAATCGTTATCCGGTGATAGTAGATTCTTTTACCATTCGCAAAGGCAGCGGCGGAAAAGGCAAATTCCGCGGCGGTAATGGAGTGCTACGCCGAATCCGTTTTAACGAACCTATGATTGCCTCCATACTTTCAAACCGCCGCAAAGTCAAACCCTTTGGTATTGACGAAGGTGGCGCCGCTCAACCTGGCCACAATTACATAGAGCGCAAAAACGGCAAGACAGATGAGCTTGAAAATACAGCCACTGCCGAAGTTGAACCAGGCGATGTATTTGTCATAGAAACACCTGGCGGTGGTGGATTCGGAAATTAATCAAATTAGCTGACAGCACGGGTATATAGAGCAGGGTACAGACTCTATTGGGGGCTAATCATGGCGTTAATAGCCGAACGTGAGGCAATGGCCGAAGGCTGGTTCATTGCAGGGAAGGACCCTGAAGATTACGATATTGGCACAGACCAAAAAATCTTTCATAGCGGTAGCCAATCGGGCTACATTCGACACAAGGTAGACTCACCACGCAGCTTTGCCACCCTAATGCAAATATTTAAGGCTGGAGTTTATCACGGCAAAAGAATAAAGATGACGGCATTTGTGAAAGCCGAAAAGATAGAACATGGGGCTGGTTTGTGGTTGCGTGTCGATGGACCTAGGCAAACCATGTTTCAATTCGACAATATGAGCGACAGACCAATCAAGGGCACTTCGGACTGGAAACAGTATGAAATCGTCCTCGATGTGCCGCCGGAATCTGTATTCATAGCCTTTGGTGTTCTCCTGCAAGGCAAGGGACGGGTTTGGGCAGACGATTTTGTTTTCACAGAAGTAGACAAATTAACGCCCACGACTGATCCTTCTCGGAACGAAAAGCCATTTTTCGACAAACCAATCAATCTATCTTTTTAGTGGTGTATAGGCTATTTGGTTGTTCAGCAAGACCAGCAGCTTTTGCCTTGGGCAGCACATCCATATACTTTTGAATCGTTTCTGCCGTGATTGCTTCCGTGCGCCATCCTCTCTCGCGCATGGTATTAACTGCCACTACTTCTTTGTGTCTGGTCGATTGGCCAAGCTGTTTTAAGCAGAGAGCAAGATCAGGGATCATGTGCTTTTGATCTCTTGCCACAAGTTCTTGTAGAGACTTCGCTGCTGCCTCAGTAATACCTCTTTGTAGCAGCTGTTCCTCTGTTACACCAGCATTTCTTGCGCAGTGTATGAATAACTCAGCCGTGTCGATGTTTTCTTGATTTACTTGTCCGGCCAAGCGGCACAATAATTTGTGCGTGCTTGTTTTGTCTTTCATAAAACCACCGCCAACCAATGAGTCAACAACATTCATGACGGGTTTTTCAAATATGTGATGCGGAAAATTATCAGCGTCAAAATCTCTTATACGATTTGTAAGCACCTCGACTTGGCTCGGTGTGAGTTTGCGAGCTAATTCGTTTAGTGCCGGTATTCTTTGTCCATACGGCAGTCCGTACTCTGCCGGATGCCCTTGCAGATAGTAGGAAACTGCTCTAATAGCTTCAATTTGCCGGTTTTTATCCATCATTTGAATATGATCGTTACAAGCAGCTGCACGATTGAAATCACTGGCACGAACCCCTATGTTTGCCAATGACTCACTAGCAACTCTGTAAGCGTAACCGTCTTCAACTTTATCAATGGGTATGCCTTTTACCAACTCATCTGCATGTACACGGCTTTTCGGCGACCACTCTCCATATACCTTTTGCAGATACTGCGAATAATCATTACCTGTGTTGCCGCGATAGCGTGCTTCACTGCCTTCTATGGCGTATCGCCGAGCACCCTCAAGCATCCTCATTTGGCCAATTTCGGATTGGGCAAATGGTCTGCCTTCTGCTACTGCAACATCCAAATCACCAAATTTTGCTGTGTGGTAGCTTGCTTTCTCAGCACCCTTCAAAGCAATTTCAAGGGCCGCCTTATCCGTGCCAATTCTGTCTGTCATTGAACCAACAACTATTTGTCTGTTGATTTCAGCAGGCGTGCTCGTCTTGTGAATGAAGATATTGGTGATTCTATTGTCTCTATCGAAGACATATGGTTTTGTACGCTCTGTTGTGGCAGCCACATGAATGTCGCCGTGGCTAATTTTGTTCACAAAACCACCTAGATTTCTGTCAAAAATCTCTTCATAGACCGAACGTTTGCTAGTAGATCCTAAAAATACTTCTGGTTTGTCCTTGCCGTAGAAATATTCGGCTGCCTTTGGTGAAAAGTTACGTGTAATTCCTGGTGCAAATTTCATGCCTGCAGCCGTACCAAGTGCGCCAGAGGCGCCTCCCAGTATTACATTCAATCCTTCGTGACCTAAAACCTTTTCGGCCGTTTTTGTTTGTTTAGTGAAAGTCTGCCAGTCTTGATGTTTATACACAGCATCAAGAGCTGTAGCCAGTTTCTTGTCGTTGGCGTACTTTAGACCTTCCATAACCATGTAAGCACCACCAGCAATCGTGCCGATAGCGCCTACGGCAATCTTGATAGCTTCTCTTTTGCTTCGCATCACAGCACCCAAAAAGGCACCGCCTACAGCTCCGCCAGCTAGAGTCGATAGACCCTCAGCAGTCATTGCTTTGCCGGCTGCTAGTTGGGCCGCGCCACCACCTAAAAGTCCTTCTCCAATTAAGGCACCTTGCCAAAGACGACCACTAATTTCCTGCCAAATATCATTTTTCTCGACATGGTTGTTGCTCCCATGCAACTTATCCTTGCCAGTACTTTTGTCGGACACGTTCGTTTCCTCACTAGGGGTGGCTGCATCATAGGTGTACTGAGGAGCCATGTCAGTGGGGAAAATACGATGAACCATGGTGCAAGGCAATTTGAGCCAAACACCTAAAAGCTAAGACCAGCCTGGCTTTCGTCATTGCGGACAAATCACCTTGACAATTATTAGCGGCGATTAATGCCGGAAACAGCGTTGGCCAGTGAATAACATGACGATTCCAGCCTTATTACAGGCAGCAATTACCTCGTCATCTTTGATGCTGCCGCCGGGCTGAATAATCACGGAAATGCCGGCTTTGGACGCAGATTCGATATTGTCCGTTGCCGGAAAAAAGGCATCGCTAGCTAGTACCGCTCCCTTAGCA
>Ga0187893_10011140_pt1 | contig 13144 bp, 8 predicted proteins | sample MA1701074metaG_FD_139574 | JGI IMG/M metagenome (GOLD analysis project Ga0187893, IMG submission 139574) | White microbial mat communities from a basaltic lava cave in the Kipuka Kanohina Cave System on the Island of Hawaii, USA - MA170107-4 metaG ...
ATAGTCTTATTCACCCCCAGCGCGCCCATGTAATTCCTCTCGAGGGCTTTCGCAGCCGGTTTGAATACCGCGTCCATGGTTTTACCGATCATTTCCCCCTCCTCCCGCGTGTGCAGTCCGCCGTAATCCTTTCCGCCCGCGCGTTATGGAATGTTGAACAAATAATACAAGATTATCGACAAATTGAGAAGTAAGGGTAAAAATTTGCTAAAGGAAAACCATGTATGCGGGTACTTGTTCAGGCAATAAGACTGGCGGGGACGACGGGACTTGAACCCGCGACCTCTGGCTTGACAGGCCAGCGTTCTAACCGGACTGAACTACGTCCCCGCAAGTTAGTTTTGGAGTGGTGGGCGGTAAAGGATTTGAACCTATGACATCCTGCTTGTAAGGCAGGCGCTCTCCCATGCTGAGCTAACCGCCCACTCCGAATTTGAGTATTTCCGGTTTTCCCGGGTTCCGAATTACTACCCGTCGGCACCCCCCGTCGTCCCCCTCCCCTAACAGAGGAAGACTACCCCATAAACGTATACGACACTATGTGTCCCGGCGCCCGTAAGAGAGAAATATATAACTGAATTTTATGCGTTTGTCCACACACGCACATAGTGCGTTCTGCGATCCTACCCTGCCTCTTACACTTCACCCCGCAACGTGGCCCAACCCGTTCAATCCTTCGATCCTTCGACTTCGCTCAGGACAGGCGCGCAGTTCAGGATCATCCGGTTCCATTATTTGGCTAAAGCTGAGGAGCGACAGAGGGATCGTATACGAGCGCAGGTTCTGCGCCTCAGGACGAACGGGTTGGGCTGTGGTTGTTGGCTTGAGCAGAGAAGATTCGGAAGGATCATAAAACACGCTACGTGTGTCACGGCTGGCCCGTCCAGGGCTTGACCCGGGAACTCGCTCCTGGGGATTTGTTTTAATTACAAATACTGGATTCCCGATCGGTGTTGGGAATGACAGAAAAGAAAAGATGAGATCCTGAATTGATCCTGAAACGAGTTCAGGACATGGTTCAGGATGACTGGAAAGGGGGCTACAAACCAAAAAAAAGGGCGGTTATTTCTAACCGCCCCTTCTTCACAATCTTCTTTAAGTTTTATAGTTTAATTTACATTCGTACCGAGCTCATCACCCATCGGCAATGCCGCCGGAGGAATAACAAGGCTCTGTATGACAGGCCCGTCAGACTCGATCGCCGCCTCGAGGACCTCGTCCATATGGTCTACGAGCTTGATCTTGACGTCCTTGAGTATGTTCTCGCGGATGTCCTTCAGGTCCTTTTCGTTCTCCTGCGGGATGATAACTGTTTTGACCTTGCCCCTGTGAGCCGCAAGGATCTTCTCCTTGAGCCCGCCTATCGGGAGCACCCTGCCTCTGAGCGTTATCTCACCGGTCATTGCGACATCGTGCTTGACCGGCTTCTTTATGAGCGCCGATACGATGGCGGTGCCGATCGCGATACCCGCCGACGGCCCGTCCTTGGGCGTAGCGCCTTCCGGAACGTGGATGTGTATGTCCACCTTCTGATGGAAGTTACGCTCGAGCCCGAGCCTCTCGGCCCTCGACCTCACGTAGCTCATGGCGGCCTGCGTCGATTCCTGCATGACCTCTCCGAGCTTTCCGGTGACGGTGAAGTTGCCCTTTCCTGGTACGACGGATACCTCGATAGTGAGCAGCTCTCCGCCGACTTCCGTCCACGCGAGCCCGGTGGATATGCCTACCTGAGGCTTCTCCTCTATCTCGCCGTACTTGTACTTGGGAATGCCCAGGTACTTCTGCGTCGATATCATGTTGGGCGTGATCTTCACTACGTGGTCAAGCCCCTTCTTCACGATAACCCTGGCGGCCTTCCTGCAGAGCGAGGCGAGCTCCCTCTCGAGAGTCCTCACGCCGGCTTCCCTCGTATAGCGCCTGATGACCGTCTGAATGGCGGAGTCCGAGAGCTTCAAATTCTCTTCCTTGATCCCGTGCGCTTCGAGCTGCTTGGGAACGAGGAACTTCTTCGCTATCTCGAGCTTCTCGTCTTCCGTGTACCCGGAGATGCGGATGATCTCCATCCTGTCCTGGAGCGCCCACGGTATCGTATGCAGAATGTTCGCGGTCGTGATGAACATTACGTTCGTGAGGTCGTAGTCAACCTCTATGTAATGGTCGTTGAAGGAGACGTTCTGCTCCGGGTCGAGCGCTTCTAGGAGCGCAGACGCCGGGTCCCCTCTGAAGTCCATCCCCAGCTTGTCGATTTCGTCGAGCAGGAACACCGGGTTCGTGGTCCCCGCCTTTCTTATTCCCTGAATTATCTTTCCGGGCAGGGCGCCGATGTAAGTACGCCTGTGCCCCCTGATTTCGGCTTCGTCCCTTACTCCGCCTAAGGAAACCCTCACAAACTTCCTTCCCATCGAGCGGGCGATAGACTTCGCGAGCGAGGTCTTGCCGACCCCGGGCGGTCCGACGAAGCAGAGTATCGGCCCCTTGATCTTTTTCGTAAGGGACTGCACCGCGAGGTATTCGAGAATCCTCTCCTTGGGCTTCTCAAGCCCGAAGTGGTCTTCTTCGAGTATCTTCTGCGCTTCGTCTATGTCTATCCTGTCGTCCGTCCTCTCTTCTCCCCAAGGCAACCCGAGGAGCCAGTCTATGTAGTTCCTCACTACGGTGGCTTCAGCCGACATGGGCGACATCTGTTTCAGCTTCTTTATCTCTTTCTTGACCTTCTGCTCGGCCTCTTCGGGCATGGTCTTCTTCTTGAGCCTCTCCTCGAACTCCTGTATCTCCGATTTGAGGTCGTCCTTTTCGCCGAGCTCCTTCTGAATGGCCCTCATCTGCTCCGTAAGGTAGTACTCCTTCTGGGCCTTCTCCATCTGCTTCTTTACTCTCGACCTTATCTTCTTCTCGATCTGGAGTATCTCCACCTCGGCCTGTATCTTCTCGTAGAGCTTCTCGAGCCTCTCGGCCGGGTCGAGGGTTTCAAGTATCTCCTGCTTGTCCTCGAGCTTGAACCCGAGGTGGGAGGAGATAGTGTCCGAAAGCCTGCCAGCGTCCTCTATGGAGGATACGGTTACGAGCACCTCGGACGGAATTTTTTTATTGAGCTTCACGTAATTCTCGAATGCGGTGACGAGCGTCCTGATGAGGGCCTCGGTCTCAACGCCCACTTCCTGAGGCTCGGGTATGACCTCCGCTTCGACAAGGAAATAGCCCTTGTTGGGAAGGTAGTTCAGCACCTTCGCCCTCTTCTTGCCCTCGACCAGCACTTTCACGGTGCCGTCCGGGAGCCTAAGCATCTGAACGATCGTGCCGATCGTCCCGATGTCGTAGATGTCGGTCTCCTGAGGGTCGTTCGTCTTCGCGTCCCTCTGCGCGACGAGGAATATCTCTTTCGATTTCTTCATCGCCTCTTCTAGCGCGCGTATCGATTTCTCGCGCCCCACGAACAGCGGCGCGACCATGTACGGGAAAATAACTACGTCTCTAAGCGGTAATAACGGTATCGTTTCCATTTGCCCCTTTCCCTCTTCGTTTTTGAAAAACATCGGCATGGTATGTCTCCTTAACTATCCGGATTCACATCCTATGTTCCCAGGCGCGCCTCCTCTTCGTAAATGAAGATGGGGTCGCCCTTCCCGTTAATCAAGTCCTCCGTGATAACACAACGCCTTAGCCCTTTAAGCGACGGAACCTCGTAAGATATGTCGAGCATTACGGTCTCTATGATCGCTCTCAGCCCCCTCGCCCCGGTTTTTCTGGATATAGCCTCGCGGGCGATTGCGGCGAGCGCGCCGTCGGTAACCTCGAGCTCGACGCCTTCGAGCTCCATCAGCTTCTGAAACTGTTTTATAATCGCATTCTTCGGTTTGGTGAGTATCTCTACGAAGGACTCTTCGCTGAGCTCTTCGAGAGTCGCCACGACCGGTATCCTGCCGACGAACTCCGGAATGAGCCCGAACTGGATCTGGTCCTCGGGCTGCACTTCTTTCAGCAGCGCCCCCAGGTCCTTCTCCTTCGCCCTTCCGAGATTAGCCTCGAATCCGATCGACTTCTCCCCTATCCTTTGCTTTACTATGTCTTCCAGCCCGCAGAAAGCCCCGCCGCAGATAAACAGTATGTTCGTCGTGTCCACCTGCAGGAACTCCTGCTGGGGGTGCTTCCTCCCGCCTTTGGGCGGCACGTTCGCTTTGGTCCCTTCCATTATCTTGAGAAGGGCCTGCTGCACTCCCTCGCCGGAAACGTCCCTCGTTATAGACGGGCTGTCCCCGGTCTTTCTTGCGAGCTTGTCAATCTCGTCTATATATATAATACCCTTTGAAGCCCTTTCAAGGTCGTAATCCGCAGCCTGGAGAAGACTCACTATCATGTTCTCGACGTCCTCACCGACGTATCCCGCCTCAGTGTAGCAAGTGGCGTCCACTATGGTGAAAGGCACGTCGAGCAGCCTGGCGAGGGTCTGCGCCAGGAGCGTCTTCCCGCTCCCCGTGGGGCCTATCATCAGAATATTGCTCTTCTGAACCTCGACGTCAGAGTTCCTCTTGCCGCCGTTGTAGGCGTTCAGGTCGACTCTTTTGTAATGGTTATAGACCGCGACCGAGAGTATCTTCTTGGCCCTTACCTGCCCGATCACGTATTCGTCCAGGAACTTCTTTATCTGTGACGGGGTGGGCAACGACGAATACCGCTTCTTGAGTACGCCCTCCTTGGCGTCCTCGTCGGCGATAATCTCGTTACAGAGCTCTATACACTCGTTGCATATATATACGGTAGGTCCCGCAATGAGTTTCCTGACTTCCTTCTGGCTCTTCCCGCAGAAAGAGCAGTACAGTTTCCCTTCTTTTGTGTCGCGTCTCGAAGTCACTTGACCGCCTCCTCTCTCTTAGAAATTATAGCATCAACGATACCGTATTCTAAGGCGTCATTTGGACGGAGGAAATAATCCCTCTCCGTATCCTTCGATATCCTGTCGATAGGCTGGTTCGTATGCTTCGCCAGAATACGGTTCAGCTCCTCGCGTATCCTCAGTATTTCCCTCGCGTGTATCTCTATGTCGGTCGCCTGCCCCTCGACGCCCCCTAATACCTGATGGAGCATCACGCGCGCGTGAGGGAGAGCGTACCTCTTGCCCTTGGTCCCCGCCGCGAGTAACACCGCCGCCATGCTGGCGGCCTGCCCGAGGCACATGGTCGCGACGTCGGGCTTTATGTACTGCATGGTGTCGTAGATCGCGAGGCCCGATGTCACGTTTCCGCCGGGTGAATTGACGTAGACGAAGATGTCCTTCTCCGGGTTCTCCGACTCTAAAAACAACAGCTGCGCTATCACCGTGTCCGCGACCGGATCGTTGATCGGCGACCCGATGAACACTATTCTGTCTTTGAGTAATCGGGAAAAAATGTCATATGCCCTCTCGCCCCTGCTGGTCTGTTCAATAACAATAGGCACATAGCTGGACATTATCTTTGAGTATACTGATTCTCCCCTTTATTGTCAACGTGAATCGGCTCTCCCGGAACCTCTTCGATCGTCGCATTTTCTATAATGAAATCAATGACTTTTTGCTCGGCGAGACTCGCTTCGAGTCCCTCCAGCAGGTCGTTCTGGCGGTATATCTCCCGCACCTGTTCGGTCGCCATATTATAGCTCGCGGCGATGCCCGAAAGGCTCCTGTCGATGTCTTCGTCCGTGACCTTTATGTCCTCTTTTTTGCGTATCTCGGCTAGTATGATGGAGGTCTTCACGTTCCTGAGCGCGCGCTCCGCGAGAGCGGCCCTGGATGCGTCGTCGAGGGTCTCGATCTTGAGCCCGCGCTGGCGGAGCGTCTGTATCATGTTCCGGGCGAGCCTCGCGACCTCTTCGTTGACGAGGCTCGGCGGGGCGTCGACCGTATTTTTGTCTACTAGCGCATCCACCACCTGCTGTCTCACCCTGGCTTCCGACTGCTGCTCCGACTGCCTTTTCAAATCCCCCCTTACCTGATCCCTGAGCGCGGCCGTGTCCTCCATTCCGACCTCTTTCGCGAGCTCGTCATCGAGCTCGGGCAGCGTCCTCCTGAGCACGTCCTTCACCGAAAATTTGTAATGCACCGCTTTCCCGGCCGCTTCCTTTATCTGGAAGTCCTCTCCGTAGCCGACGTCGAACTCCTTCGTCTCCCCCTTCTTCATGCCTATGACGTTCTCCTCGAACTCCGGTATGAGCCTGTCGTGACCTACCAGGAACTGGAGCCCCGACCTCTTTAAATCCTTCACCGGCTCGCCGTCTATCGAGCCCTCGAAATCGACTATCGCGACGTCCCCGTTCTCGACCGCCTTCTCCCCTTCGTAAGGTTTTATTTCGGCCCTGTGCTCGATCAGGTGCTCTATCGTATGATCGACGTCCTCGTCCCTGATCTCGTGTATCTCCCTCTTAAGCGGGAGTCCTTTGTATTCGGCGAGGTCGAATACGGGGAGCACCTCGAAAACTGCGGAATAGTGGAAGTCCTTGTCCGTCTCGAAGAGGTCCGGCGGATTTATCTGCGGCCTGCTTATCGGGTGCGCGGAGACCTCTTTGAGCGCCTCTTCGAGAGAGTCAGTTACGAGCCTCGTCGCGGTCTCGCCCAGTATCTCTTTCCTGTACACGGATTCGATCACGTTTACGGGAGCTTTGCCCGGGCGGAACCCCTTTATTTTGGCGCTCTTTCTTATCTCGCCGAAGACCTCGTCCCGCTTCTCCTTCACGACCTCGACGGGTATCACGACGTCCACTTTTCTCTCGGTCCCGCTCAAATTCTCTATGCTCACCTTCATATCTAGGTTCCTCTCAATCAGTCCGATAATTTATACAATGTTAATAATACCTTACCCGCTTTCCGTAAAAAGTCAGTAATTATACACGACAATATGAATTATGAACAATTAGTTAACCGGAATAGTTATGATGCGGGAGCGGGGTGATTGGATTCGGGGGGGGTGCTACGTCTTTCAAGGACATTCACAGAATTGGCGTTAATAAAATCTGCTGTTAACGCGTCAAAATGTTTTAGGGATGGGGTGGAATTAAAATATTTTAGCGTTAACTTGGGATTTTTAGCCAATTCTGTGCAGTCTTGATTTTTGCTTCTTTGTATCAAGACAAAGAAGAAAAATATATTGCTTTTTTATGTATTCCGATGGGACAACTTTTGTCCTCGAATTACTTGACTTCTACAATTGCGAGGCTCCGAAGCCTTGCGCGAAGGAGCCGCGGCAATCTCATCCTGTATCGTGAATCCTGCATCTTGCATCGTGTCCGTAGGAGCGGCTTCCAGCCGCGATACAGCCCCGCTCACACACTCTCCGTCAAATCTATCACACACCACCCCTACCCCGCCTGCCCGAGGAGTCTCAGCCAGTTGTAATGCGACCTGAGCCCGGAGAAGAAGCTTTTGTAGGCATTGTAGGTGACGCTGTACTCCCTGCACGTATCCTCGACTATGCGGGAGAGCGCGGGGTAGTTCACGTGGCATATCTTCGGGAACAGGTGATGCTCCACCTGGTAGTTGAGCCCGCCCAGGTACCACGTAAGAAAATGGTTGCCCTTGTCGAAATCCGTCGTCGTGCTCAGCTGATGCACCATCCAGCTCGTTTCCATCTGTTTCGATTCCCCCGAGTGCATGGGGAACCCCGCGTCCTCGTTGCAGTGGGCGAGCTGGAATACGACCGACATTATCAGCCCCTGGAGGAACGCGACCAGCATGTAGAATACGATGACGTAGAGGACTGGATAGAAGAAGAGCGGTATAACGAAAGCCATCGTGAGAAAGAAGAGCTTCCCGCCGAAAAAGACTACCGCGTCCCATCCCCCGGGGCGCTCTATCCCGTGCCCGTTTATCTTGCCGGTGAAGAACGTGTAGAAGTCGTCGAACAGGTGCCATTTGACCGCGAGGAACCCGTACAGGGGCCATATATACAAGTGCTGATAACGGTGGAAGAAATACCTCTTGTGATGGGGGCTCAGGCGCGCGAATATGCCCGCCTCGATGTCGTCGTCGTGCCCCGCGATGTTGGGGTAGGAGTGATGGAAGTAGTTGTGCTTCCTGTACCAGAAATAGGAGCTCCCGCCGATGAGGTCGAGGAAGTGCCCCATCAGCTTGTTCACCCACGGGCGCTCGGAATAGGCCCCGTGGAGCGCGTCGTGCATCACGTTGAAAGAAAGCGCGTTTAACGCGACGCCCAGGGAAACCGCCGCGAGTATCAGCCCCCATACCGGGAGCCCGGCGAATACGAGGAGCGAATACGAAGCCGCCACCCACAGTACGGCGATAAACGTCTTCAGATACATCGTGCCGTTGTCTTTTTTTGAAACGGGGTTCTCCTCGAAGTAATCCGACACCCTTTTTTTGAGCTCCTTCTCGAACTCCGTATTGGGAGAAAAGCGTATCTTCGTGTTAGCGCGGGTGTAAAGTTCTGCCGGAGTATTAATCTGAGTCATAGTTTTGTATGACAGGCAGTTATGCGCGTTCGATTTTATCGAGTACGACGCTGCAATCGATTTATCTGAAGCCTGAGGCGCCTGGGACGGATTGCTTATTTATTCCAATCCGCGGCGCATTCCGTGATTCAAATACGACGTCAACCGGACCTGTCGAATTCCCCTTTTCTAACCCTGCAATTTAATCACTCTCGAGCCTGTATCTCAAAGAATAGATCCGGATGAGTGGTTGAAGGGTGAATTTATTAGGTTGATATTATAACACCGAAAGCGCCGAGTACAACGGTCACACACGTTGCGTGTTTTTATGATTCCTGCGAACCTAAATAATTTAGCCGTCCCCGTGCGCCTTTACTCGGTTAGCGCCCATTTCGCGTTGGAGAGCCGCCGCTCCCTCTTCAAGCGGCCGGCCGCTCGTGCTCCCGGCATATCTTCATGCTCTCGTCTTCCGCGAGAGGCTCCAGCGTGAGCCCGCACTGGTGGGAGCCCGGGAGAGCGTCCTTCTTAAAGAAACGGCAGGTATTGCAGACGCCGAACATACGGCCTCCGTTGCCTTTTTGGAGGGAAGCGAGGAGTCCGGTAAGGAGGCGCGCTAGGGCCGTCCTGTCGCCCGGTTTCATTTCCTCTATGGCGGACCCGAAGCCGGCCGGAGGGAAATTCCTTTCGACGAACCGCCTGCCCTTCGCGGTGAGATCGAGGCGCACGACCCTGCCGTCGGCGCCGTCCGGGCGCTTTCGCAGGAACCCCTTCCTTTCCAGGACGGCGATGCTCTGTGAAGACGTCCCTTTGGTCGCGCCCAGGAACTCCGTCACCGCGGCGGGAGTGTCGCTGTACCTGTTGCATACGGAAAGGTAGGAGAGCATCTGGACGTGCACCGGCAGGAGCCCCGCGCCTGACGACCTCTCCTCCGCCCTCAACAAATTGCCGAGGCGCTCGATGAGGGACACGATCTTTACGCCGTCTTCCATGCCGATATTGTATCGAATCGAAACAAGCTTGACAACACCCGCCCGTTCGTGCATTATGGTATCGAGTCGATACTATATACAGCAAGGAGGCAGCTGCCATGAGTAAAGCCGTTTTCTATCACGCGGGATGCCCCGTGTGCGCAAGCGCCGAGAGGGGGGTCGCCGAGGCGCTCGACCCGGAGAAGTACGAGGTCGAAGTGGTGCACCTGGGCGAGCAGAAGGGCAGGATACCGGAAGCGGAAGCCGCGGGCGTGAAGTCCGTCCCCGCCCTCGTCATGAACGGGCAGACGTACCACATCAACTTCGGCGCATCTATAACCGATCTGAAGTAAAGGTATTGCCCATTACCCTGCGGAGGGGCCAGTGCGGACATACCCCGCGGCCCTTCCGTGTTGTATCAACCGCGCTTGCTCCGCTATGAAGGGGCGGGTAGGATATAATCCCGCTTACTCGACCATTCTTTCCCATTTTATAGACCTGACAACCATGCTTGATAAGCATCTTGTAAGAATGCATTTCAGCGCCAACGCCGGGAATTACGACCTATATGCCCACGTTCAGAAAATAATGGCCTCACGCCTGGTTGAATTCGCGAATTTAAGACAAGATGGTTCGAGGAGCACTGTACTGGATATCGGCTCCGGGACGGGGTATCTCACGGAGCTTTTAATAAAGCTTTTTCCCAGCGCACACGTTACGGCAGTGGATATAGCCCCCGGCATGATAGAACTGGCTCAAAAGAAATTTGGCGGGCACAAGATAAACTTCCGGTGCGCCGATGCCGAAGAAATGAACCTCGAAGAAAATTATGACCTGATCGCTTCGAATGCTTCTCTTCAGTGGTTCAACGACACGCCACTTACGCTTAGTAAGCTTTATTCCGTACTGACGAATAAAGGGATGCTGTGTTTTTCGACTTTCGGCCGCCTCACGTTCTCCGAGCTGCATCATTCCTACAATAAGGCGATGCAAAATCTCAAATTAGAGAGACACTCCGCACCTGGCCAGTCATTTTACACCCTCGAAGAATTACACGAGATATGCAGTCACATTGTGTATCCGCATGGTGAATTGAAATGCGGAGAGGCACTGGAGTATATGTATTTCGACTCCGTGAAAGATTTTTTTACCTCGGTGAAGAAAATTGGGGCCAATAACAGTAATAAAGATTATATCCATAAAAACCCTTCCCTGATCAAAGAGCTTATCGATGTTTACGAAACGGACTTTCGGGAAGGAAATAAAATAAAAGTAACGTATCACTGCTTATATTTCGTTCTGCGGAAGTCAACCGGGACCGGGTGATGAGTATCCCCCGGCATACCACGAGGAAACTATAATTGCAGCGGGAAAAACTAAAAACTAATGAGCGGCTATATTTATTTACCAGAGAAATAATCTGGTGCGAGAGGGGGGAGTCGAACCCCCACACGGTTAGGTACAGGATCCTAAGTCCTGCGCGTCTGCCAGTTCCGCCACTCTCGCATGTGGTGGGCTGTGAGGGAATCGAACCCACGGCCCGATGATTAAGAGTCATCTGCTCTGCCAGACTGAGCTAACAGCCCACACCACTATCAAGAGTACTTAGAATACCTTAAATCACGATAAATTTGGAGTACGCCGGCAGCCGGCGCGACCGCTCGAAACTTTAAGAAAGTGTTTATTATAATGACACTATCCGTAAAATCAACGTTTCTGTCCAAAGGAGCTGCTTCGGATTAACGCGCCTTAACAAATTTATGCACATTGCTTGCAATTTCGCCTGTATCGATTATCGTAATCGCAATCACTTTATCTCCATAGAAACCCGATGGGCGGCAATCGATTAATAAGGACATTCTCCCTACTCTCGGTACTCCTTTTCTCCGCTAATCTCCTTCTATTTTCCGTACAGAGCTTCATTCCGCCTTCGGTCGCCCCGTCGAGCCTCGCTTATACCAAAGAATACTGCACGTCGCATAAATCCGGTCAGGCGGTATCCGTACTCATCAGCCTCTTCGACGGATCGGACAAGAAAGAAGGAAACGAAAAGCACTGTTTCTGTTATTCCTGCTGTCTGAAAAGACAATATTTCATAAACGTTTTGAGAGAGACCCTTCCCCTGCGCACCGAACAGGCCGTGTACGGGAGATATCACGAAGAAACGTTTTACCTGAAGGATTTCGCGAAAAATCTTTCAAGCCGATCCCCGCCGTTTTCCCTCGTTTGACCCCATAGTCGTTTTAATATCAGCACCGGGCCGGAAGTATCCGGAGGGCGCGTCCCGGCGCATCTCGCCGCAGCTCGCGTGGCAGCGAGAGCCCCGCACGCCCCGCCTTACCGTCAGGCGCAGCACGTAAAGTGCCCGCGCTCATAGTCGGTCTGACGAAGCGGCCGTCCTTCGCGCCCGGATCGACAGCCACAGGAGGAGAAATATGAAGCTGCAATCGGCATTAATTCTTATTTTGATATTAATTGCGTCGACGGCATTCAGTCAGGAACAGGAGGGGGCTCAAAAGCCCGGGGAGCGGGCAGTTGCAGAGCCCGGGCAGAGCGAGACCGTCGATGATGAAGGGGAGGAGGACAACGCCGGGGAAGGCCGGAGCCTGGAGACCATAGTCGTCCGGGACACTCTTCTGCCCCCCCTGTCCGTCCCCGACAGGGAGCTCACGGACAGCGAGGCGCTCAGACGGATGATTGACGCGACGCCTGGCGGAGTAGGGTTCGTCGACGAAACGCAGATCGTGGAATCGCGTGCGCTCAATTTCAAGGACATACTCGATTTCATACCGGGTGTGCTCGTCAGGCCCCGTTTCGGCGACGAGACGCAGATCAATATCCGCGGCTCCGGGCTCAGGAACAATTTCCATCTCCGGGGCATCAACCTGCTGCTCGACGGGTTCATTTACGGGAGCGCGGACGGCTTCAGCGACTTCGAATCGATCGAGCCCTTGGCCGTGCAGCGGATCGAGGTGTACAAGGGGGCTAACTCGCTCCGCTTCGGAGGGAACACGCTCGGGGGCGCGATCAACTTCATCACAAAGACCGGCTACAGCGCCGGCGTTATAGAGGCGAGGAGCGAAGTCGGCTCTTTCGGCTTTATAAAGAATTACCTCGGCACGGGGCAGGTCTACGGGCCTTTCGACGCATACGTGGGGCTGACCGACACGCATATATTCGACGGGTTCAGGGAGCACAGCAAACAGTCGAGGGAGAGGGTGTATTCGACGTTCGGATACGAGACCGACGGAGGCACGTCTTACAGGCTGGATCTCAACTACGTCAGGAACGAGGAGAAGCTGCCTGGTGCGCTCACGTTCGAAGAGTTCAAGCAGAATCCGAGGCAGGCGAACCCGGAGAGCGTACTATTTGACGAGGCGCGCAATTACAATTATTACCGGGCCGCGTTCTCCGTCCTCACTCCGATACGCGACAACCAGGCAATCGAGCTCCTGACCCAATTTAACTTCCAGGACATGGACCACCCGCTAAGCTTCGCAGTGATCGACCAGAACACATACAACATGGGCGCGGAGCTCAGGTACCTGCTCGACAGCGACTTCGGCGGGAGGCTCAACCACCTCGTGATGGGGGCTCAGTTTTTCTACACCTATCAGGACGACTATAACTTCGCGAACGACTTCGGTAAAAGGGGGGCCAGGACGAAGGACCAGGTGAACGAGTCGCTCGTGCTCGCGTACTATCTCGAAGACCAGTTCTTCGTGAACCCCGCGTTCTCCCTCATAGGCGGCGGCCGTCTC
>Ga0187893_10011141_pt1 | contig 13143 bp, 12 predicted proteins | sample MA1701074metaG_FD_139574 | JGI IMG/M metagenome (GOLD analysis project Ga0187893, IMG submission 139574) | White microbial mat communities from a basaltic lava cave in the Kipuka Kanohina Cave System on the Island of Hawaii, USA - MA170107-4 metaG ...
AGCCGAGAGAGGATCCGGCAGCGGCAATTGCAGCAGGACGCCGTCCACGCCGTCGTCGGTGCCGAGCTGCGACAGGGTCGCGGCCAGCGTCACGGCATCGGTCGCAGCGGGGAGTACGATGCGCCGCGAGTCGATGCCGCAGCGCGCGCATGCGTGCATCTTGGCGTTCACGTACACTTTCGAAGCCGGGTCGTCCCCCACCATCACAACGGCCAAGACCGGAGCACGACGGCCGGATGGACGTGCCGCGACCGCCGCCCTCACCTCGTCGAGGACGTTCTCCGCGATGGCGCGGCCGTCGAGTCTTCGAGCGGGCACGAAGGGCCCCCGCGTTGGAATGCAACCGGCACGCGACGACGTCGCGCCATGATGGGGACGAATCCGGGGTCGGTCATCGCCTCATGCGGTGACCGTCGCGATCGCAGAAGAGAATTCCCCGCGCCGCCGTGGGCCGTTGCTTTTCTTGGACCTGGTTTCCCAGGTGGGCACCACCGTCGCAATCTCTGCCTCGCTCTCACGAGCGCACGCATCGATTTCGACTTCAGGTTCCCGTCGACGAAGTGTTGGCCAAGAAAAGTTCCCGACCCACCAACATGGCAGGGAATTCTTCCATCGAGAGTCTAGCCGAGCGCGCCGAACCTTCGCAAGCGTCGAGGTCATAATTCGCGCGCCAGAACCTCACTGATCTGCAACGCCCGTTCGGCCACGTCGTTCATCGTCTCTTCGCGTTTGTGCCGTTCTTGGAACAACTCGTCGGCGATGTGAATCGCCGCCAGGATGGCGATTTTCGTCGACGAAACCAGACTCTGATCGGTGGCGATCTCCTGCATCTTGCGATCCACGTAGGCGGCAACCGAACGCGTGTACTCGGGATCCGCGTCGGCCGTCACCGGATACTCGTTGCCGTAGATCTGTACCCGCGTGGTTTTCGATCGATCCATACCTACCCCCCGTGGGTCCGATCCGATCAGATCTCGAGTTCTTCGAACTTCGCGAGCATACCGTCGAGCCGGGCGCGGATCTCGTCTCGGTCGCGCTCGAATTGCGTCCACTCTTCTTGCTTGGAGCGAAGGAGTTGTCCTTCCTCGCTCAGTTCGAGCTTCTCCTGGCCGAGCGCTTCGATGCGACGCTCGAGCGCCCGCTGCGCTTCGTGCAAGCGCGCCGTTTCGGCTTCGAGGCGGCGGCGCTCGGCCTTCAAGTGGGTGATGAGTTCGACCGCCGCCTGAATGCGCTCCTCCAGCAACCCGAGGCTCTGCAAGTGCTGCATCGTGTCCTCCCGATCCCCATGCGCAACCTATCCGGTGCGCAGACTCACCCCATGTGCTGCCGCGAGCTTGGCCACGATCGCGTCGAGCAACGGCAACACTTCCGCATCGGTCAGCGTACGGGCCGGATCCCGAAAGCGCAGCCGCATTCCGAGACGGCGCTCGCTCGTGTCCGGCGAGTGCTCCCCACGATAGACATCGAAGCACTGGACCGACTCCAGGAGCGAACCGGCCGCGGCTCGCATCGATGTCTCGATGTCACGGTACGTCACGCCCGCCGGAACGACCAGCGACAAGTCACGCTTGATCGCTGGAAACCGCATCGGCTCGCGCCAGCGTGCGATGCCGCGCCGGTGGCGGGCGATGGCTTCGAGATCGAATTCGAACGCGTAGACGGGCCCGGTGCAATCGAAAGCCGCCAGCACCGCATCCCGCACCGCTCCACCGCCGCCGATGACTCCGTAAGCCCCTGCAATCACGAAACTTATGGAACTCTCCAAGAACGGCTCAGTATAGAGTGGGCTCCACGAGGTGTCAACGCCGAGCCGGCCGAAGAGCGCTTCCAAATCCCCCTTGAGGTCGAAGATATCGACGGCGCGTGGCGGCTCCCACCATCCCAGCGGCCGGGCCCGACCGGCAGCGAGCAGCACGACGCGTTCCGATTCGGTGGGAAGGCCGGACCAAACTCCCGGTCGATCCAAGTACGCGCGATCCACTTGCATGAAGCGCAGCGGCTCTTGTTCGTGGCGCGCGTTGTGCTCGAGGACTCGCAGCATGCCGGGAAGCAGCGTCGTCCGCATGGTGTCCAGGGTCGATACGATCGGATTGCGCAGCCGCACCGCGCGCCGTCGTTCGTCGCCGGCGTCGAGGCCGAGTCGATCCGGATCGCCGCGCTCCATGAACGCACTGGTGCGCACTTCGAAGTATCCCAAGTCCACGGCGAGATCGCGCACTCGAACTCGCAGCGTGCGGACCGGATCGTCGGCGTACACGCAGGGGGCGGGCGGCACGGTTTCGGCGGGAATGCTTTCGTAGCCGTGCAGGCGTGCCACTTCTTCCACCAGGTCGATCTCGGCCGCGAGATCGCGCCGGAAGGAAGGCACCGTGACCGCCAGCGCGTCGTGACCGGCGGCGACAGCATCCAGTTCGAGGCGACCGAGGAGACCGGCCATGGTCGCTGCATCCATTCCGGTGCCGATCAGCCGATTGGCTCGTTCGACCCGAAGCTGCACGGCGGGACGCGATGCAGCGCCTGGGTACGCGTCCGTCGCCCTCGTCGCGACCCGAGCTGCTGCGACCTCGCACAGCAACGCCGTCGCCCGGTCCGCGGCCCAGCGCGCGCCTTCCGGATCGGTGCCGCGCTCGAAGCGATACGACGCATCGGTGCCGATCCCCAGTTTGCGGCGCGCGGCGCGCACCCTCCGTGGATCGAACCAGGCGGATTCCAGCAGGATCGTGCGGGTGTCGTCGACGACCGCCGAGTCCATTCCGCCGATCACACCTGCGACGGCGATCGCAGCCTCCGCATCGGCGATCACGAGGATGTCCGCATCGAGCTCGCGTTCGACGCCGTCCAGGGTGCGCAGCGACTCACGATCGCGCGCCCGACGCACGACGATGCGCCGCCCGCGCACGCGGGCAAGATCGAAGGCGTGCAGCGGCTGCCCGGTCTCGAAACACACGTAGTTGGTGACATCCACGACGTTGTTGATCGGCTCCGCTCCCATCGCCCGCAAGGCTTGCTGGAGCCACGCCGGCGAGGGCGCGACACGCACCGATTCGAGAACGCGTCCCAGGTAGCGCCCGCAGTCCGCCCCCGACTCGATCGCGACCGCGATTCGACCGGGCGCGAGTCCCGCCGGCTCCGTCCATACCGCGGGCCGCTTGAGCCGGCTGCCGTACAGCGCCGCGACCTCGCGTGCGATTCCAAGAATCGACAGGCAGTCGGGACGATTCGGCGTGATCTCGGCTTCGAGCACCACCTCGCCGAGAGCGTGCGCCGCGAAGTCGGCGCCCTGGGGCAGGGTCGGATCGAGTTCGAGAATCCCTTCGCCGTCGGCCGCGAGGCCGAGCTCGCGCGCCGAGCAAATCATGCCTTCCGACACCTGACCGCGGATCTTCGACTTGCGGATGCGGAGATCGCCCGGAAGCCGCGCTCCGACGCACGCGACCGCGACCGCGAGTCCGGGGCGCACGTTCGGTGCACCGCACACGATCTGCAGGCGTTCTCCCGCCACGTCGACGACACAGACGCGCAGGCGATCGGCGTCCGGGTGCGGTCCGCATTCGAGCACGCGTCCGACCCGCACACCCTCGAAGGTTGGACCGGCGCCGTGCACGGCTTCGATCTTCGTCCCCGACATGGTGAGCGCGTGCGCCAGCGCGGCGGCGTCGGCTTCGAAATCCACGTACTGCTTCAGCCAGCGCAGCGGAATGCGCATGAATCTCCTCCGCTCAGAACTGCGACAGGAATCGGACGTCGTTCTCCAAGAACGCACGAATGTCCTGGATGCCGTGCCGCAGCATCGCGACCCGCTCGACCCCGAGGCCGAAGGCGAAGCCGGTGTGAGCCTCCGGATCGAGCCCCGCGGCCGCGAACACGTTCGGATGCACCATGCCGGCGCCCATGATCTCGATCCAACCGCTCCGGCCGCCGGCCTCGAACCACATGTCCACGTCGACGCTGGGTTCGGTGAACGGGAAATAATGCGGCTTGAATCTCGCCTCGGTGCGCGGTCCGAAAAGCTGGCGCAGGAAATAGGTCACGGTGGCTTTCAGATCCACCATCGAGACCCGGTCGTCGACGTACAAGCCTTCGACCTGATTGAACTCGGCGGCATGGGTCGCATCGAGAGCTTCGTTGCGGAAAACCCGCCCCGGCACGATGACGCGTACCGGCGGCGGCTGCCGCTCCAGGATGCGCACCTGCATCGGTGATGTCTGGGTGCGCAACAGCACCGCGTCGTTCACGTAGAACGTGTCCTGCAGATCGCGCGCCGGATGATCGGCCGGAAAGTTCAGCGCTTCGAAGTTGTAGCGGTCGAGTTCGATCTCGGGTCCGTCCACGACCCCGAAACCGAGTCCCTTGAAGATGTCGACGATCTCGTCGATGAGCTGCGACAACACGTGCGGGCGCGCCACCCAGTGGGCGCGACCGGGCAAGGTGGGATCCAGGCCGGGACGCGCCGGGCCGGTGGCGGCGATCCGCGCCGCGGCCGCCGCGTGCAGCGCCGCGACTTCTTGCTTGAGCTGGTTGAGAAGCCGGCCCGCGCTGCGGCGCGCATCGGGTTCGAGGCCGGCGAGATCGTCGAACATCGCCGCGATGCGTCCCTTGCGGGCGAGGTCGCGTGCGTAGAGACCATCCAACGCCAACCGATCGGAGACTGCGGGAAAGTCGCGCTCGGCCTCCAGCCGCACGCGCTCCGCCATGGCGCGCAGGGAGTCCCCGGCGGACATGGCCTACGACGCGGCCCGTTTGGCGGTTTCGGCGAGCTGGCGGAAGCCCTCTGCGTCTTTCACCGCGATCTCGGCCAGCAACTTGCGGTTGATGTCCACCTGCGATTCCTTCAAGCCACGGATGAAGGTGCTGTACGACATGCCGTGCAGTCGCGCTGCGGCGTTGATACGCATGATCCAGAGCTTGCGGAAATCGCGCTTGCGCACTTTGCGATCACGGAAGGCGTATACCATCGAGCGCTCGACGGCTTCCTTCGCGGTCTTGTAGAGACGGCTCTTGCCACCGCGATAGCCTTTGGCGCCCTTGAGCACCTTGTTGTGACGCGCGCGGGCGGCGACATTGTTCGTCGCGCGGGACATGGTTCCTCTCCTCGGATCGCGCCGGCGGCGCGGTGAAACTCGATGCGACAGCGGCGCGTCGTTGCGCGCCTATCCGACAAGACTACGGGTTGAGCAGCGCCTTCAGGCGCTTCTCTTCCACCGCGGCGACGAGCGTGCTCGAACCGAGCTGGCGTTTGCGCTTGCGCGACTTCCCGGTCAGCATGTGGCGATGATTCGCTTTCTTGCGCTTCAGTTTCCCGCTCGCGGTCAGCTTGACCCGCTTGGCCAGGCCGCGGTGCGTCTTCATCTTGGGCATGATCCCTCCTTCGGCGGGGCGGAATCGCGTCCGGTCCGCGTGCTCACGATTCGTGCGAAGCCGGTTCCGGCTCGCCGGCTTCGTCCGCCGGCTTGCGTGGCGCCGGTTTCGGCCGGTTCGGGACCGGAGCCAGGAGAAGGATCATCAAGCGACCTTCCTGATGCGGCGGCCCTTCGACTTTGGCGATGTCCTTCAAGTCGTCCGCGAGTCGATCCAGAAGTTTGCGCCCCAGATCCAGATGTGTCATCTCGCGACCGCGGAACATGAGCGTGACCTTGACCTTGTCACCGTGCTCGAGAAACTCGGCGATGTGCTTCTTCTTGAAGTCGTAGTCGTGCTTCTCGATCTTCGGCCTGAACTTGATTTCCTTGAGCTCCGTCTGGTGCTGCCGCTTGCGCGCGACGCGCGCCTTCTTCGCTTGCTCGTACTTGTACTTGCCGAAGTCCATGATCCGGCACACCGGCGGCCGGGACTTGGGAGACACCTCGACCAAATCGAGGCCCAGCTCCCGGGCTTTGAGCAGTGCGTCTCGCGTCGGCAAGACGCCGAGCTGCTCGCCATCCTCGGCAACCACACGCACTTCGCGCACGCCGATGCGCTCGTTGATGCGAGGCGCTCGGCGCGAATCGCGCTCGAGAATCGTCGACCTCCAAACTCGTTCCGCGGACCACCCTGGACGCAGGGTCGCTCGCGACCCATAAAAAGAGGGCAGGAGACGCGAGTCCCCTGCCCCGAGGCCGCAACGGCCGTCGCGCGGGCCCACACGGGAACCCGGACTGCAGCGCGGCTCGGCCACGCGCACGCCAGGTGGGAAGGGGACGCCTCCGCTTGCCCGGATCGAGTCGATCCATTTGTAGCGGCCGGCCGTCCGGAGTGTCAACCGGGACGATGGGGCGCCCTTCTGACCGACGGCGAGGCCCTGGAACGTTGAGCGTTCGGTACGGCCTGGAGTAGCATGCCAACCTTCGCGGTCGAACCCACGGGGAGACATGACCCGCCTGGACGCTGATCCTACTTCCGACGACCCGCTCTACCGGCGCCGTCACAGCCTTGCCCATGTCCTGGCCCAGGCGGTCCTCGAATTACGCCCGGGGACACGTTTGGGCTTCGGTCCGCCGGTCGAGCACGGGTTCTACTACGATTTTCTCTTCGACGAGCCCTTCCAAGACACGGACTTGCGCGAAGTCGAAAAACGCATGCGGCGCATCCTCAAACAGGGTGCCCGCTTCGAGCCCTCCGAGTTGACGCTCGCCGCCGCGGTCGCCCGTCTCGAACAAATCGGCCAGCCGTTCAAAGCCGAATATGCCCGCGACCTGGCGCTGCGAGCCGGCGTCGAGAACATCCGCTTCTACACCAGCGGCGCCTTCGAGGACATGTGCGAGGGGCCGCACGTGGTGTCGACGCGGGACATCCCGCCGGATTCGTTTCAACTCGATTCCGTGGCCGGCGCGTATTGGCGCGGCAGCGAGAAGAATCCGATGATGACCCGCATCTATGGTCTCGCGTTCAACGATGCCGAGGCCCTGAAAGACTTCGTCGCCCGACGCGCGTTGGCGCGCGAGCGCGATCATCGCAAGCTGGGTCAAGAGTTGGATCTTTTCGTCGTCAGCGACGACATCGGGCGCGGTCTGCCGCTGTGGTTGCCGGCCGGCACCGTGCTGCGCGACGAACTCGAGGCGCTCGCGCGCGAGTGCGAATTCCGCGCCGGTTATCGACGAGTGGTGACGCCGCACATCGCCAAGGGCAGCCTCTACGTCCGCAGCGGGCACCTGCCCTATTACGAAGAGTCCATGTTCCCGCCCATGGAACTCGAGGACGAGGAGCCGTACTACCTTAAGCCGATGAATTGCCCGCACCATCACCAGATCTTTGCGGCGAGGCCGCACAGTTATCGCGACCTGCCGCTACGACTGGCCGAGTACGGCGACGTCTACCGCTACGAAAAGAGCGGCCAGCTCGCCGGCTTGCTCCGCGTGCGCGGCATGAGCATGAACGACGCGCATATCTACTGCACGCTCGATCAGGTGCGGCAAGAATTCGCCGCGGTGATCGAACTGCACAAGCGCTACTACGATATGTTCCGGCTGCAGAATTTCTGGCTGCGACTGTCACTGCACGCGCCCGACAAGGAGAAGTTCGTGAGCGACGAAGAGCGCTGGCTGTTCGCCGAGAGTTTGGTGCGCGACGTGCTGCGCGACCTCGATCTGCCGTTCAAGGAACGCGCCGGCGAAGCCGCATTCTACGGGCCCAAGATCGACTACCAAGTGACCAACGTCGTCGGGCGGGAAGAGACCGCGAGCACGGGCCAGCTCGATTTCGTCTCGTCGGAGCGCTTCGATCTCGAGTACGTCGCCGCCGACGGCAGCCGGCAAAGACCATGGATCATCCATCGCGCACCGCTCGGCACCCACGAGCGCTTCATCGCTCTCTTGCTCGAGCACTTTGGCGGTGCATTCCCCACCTGGATGGCGCCGCTGCAAGTCGTCCTGGTGCCGGTGGCGCCGGTGTTCTTCGACTACGGCCGGCGTCTCCGCGCCGCACTGCACGACGACCTCTTCCGGGTCGAGCTCGATGACTCGGACGACAGTATGGGCAAGAAGATTCGCAACGCCGCGCATCGCAAAGTGCCCAACATCTTCGTGCTGGGGCAGAAGGAACTCGACTCCGACAGCGTCACCTGGCGGCGGCGCGGGCACGAATCGCAGCAGCCGGCGCTCGAATTCACGGCGGCGCATGCGGCGTTGCGCCGACTCCGCAGCGAGCGCATCATGGATTGCTTCGGCGACATCCATGTTCCAGGCTGGACCGCATGACCGGAGCCGGAAAGCAGGGAGCCCGTGCGTCGGCGCACGGGCTCGCGATGCGAATCTGGTGGGCGATACAGGAGTCGAACCTGTGACCTCTTGCGTGTCATGCAAGCACTCTAGCCAACTGAGCTAATCGCCCGACGACGATGAGGGTGGCGATTCGGGCCCGGACTTGTCAAGCGTCGGTTGCGGGAAGTGCCGCCGCACCCACGCTTCCGCCGCCGCACGGTCGGTCACCACGCCCTCCAGTTGCGCATCCACCAGCGCTCGTAGAATCCTGCCGAGCCCCGGTCCCGCCGCGTGACCCAACGCTTGCACGTCCTCACCGTTCAGGAGCGGCTTCAACGGCGCCGGTTCGAGCTGGACCGCGTCGCGCTCCCGACGACAACGCTCCCAGTTCGTCAGATCACCGCGAGAACCCAGACTGTCCAGCCGATGCAGCTCGAGCAGGTGCGGGAAGTGCTCCTGCAACACGAACCGCCGCAACGTGCTCGGCTTCATCTGCGGCGTGTCGAGGAATCGCATGTGTTGTCCGATCATCGCCTGCACTCGTTCCTGAACCCGCACGGGAACCCGCAGGCGATCGAGGATGCGGGCGGCGATTTCCCGGCCACGCTCGGCATGGCCGTAGAAATGAATCTTGCCGTCGCGTTCGCTGCGGGTGACGGGCTTGGCGACGTCGTGCAGGAGGACGCCCCATGCGAGCGCTTCGTCGGGCGACCGCATCGCGTCCAGCATGCGAAGCGTGTGCTCCCACACGTCGCCTTCGGGGTGCACGTCGGCAGATTGCGTGCAGCCGCGATACGCTTCGACTTCCGGCAAGAGAATCGCGAGCAAGCCTGACGCCTGCAGCAACTCGAGTCCGCGCCGCGGCGCCGGCCCGGTGAGAATGGCCAGCAACTCGTCACGAATGCGTTCGGCGGCCAGCATCGCGACCCTGGGTGCGTGCCTGCGCAGCGCTTCCCAGGTGGCGGACTCGATGGTGAATCCATCCCGCGCCGCGAGTCGTACCGCGCGCAGCAAACGCAACGCGTCCTCGGAGAACCGCTGGTCGGCGACCCCGACACACCGCAGGAGTCGCACTTCGAGATCGGCACGGCCGCCGAAGAAGTCCAGCAACTCGCCGTTCACGGGATTCAAGTAGAGAGCGTTGACGGTGAAATCGCGCCGCCCGGCATCGGTGCGCGCGTCGGCGAAGGTGACGCGATCCGGGTGGCGCCCGTCCTGGTAGTCCGATTCGCTACGGAAGGTAGCGACCTCGATCGTCGTGTCACCGCTCCGCACGCGCACGACGCCGAAGCTCCGCCCGACCAGGCACGCCGCCTCGAAGAGCGCCGTCACGGCGTCGGGCGGCGCGCTGGTCGCGACGTCGAAGTCGTCCGGTTCGCGACCGAGGAGCAGGTCGCGGACGCAGCCGCCGACGAAATAAGCCGCATGTCCGGCCGCATGCAGTGTACGGACGACGGCCTCCGCGGGCGCGCGCAACCGCCTCACCTCCAGGGGTCAGGATACGCGCCAGGAGCGATTCCCGCCCCTCGAAGCCTTGTTCAGGACGGCGCCGCCGGCTCGTCCCGTGAAGGCCGCCGGAGGCGCCGCGCTGCTTTCGATTCCCTGGCATGCCGCTCGCTCACCGCGCATCGACAACACTTCGACGTCGAAGTCTGGAACGGAGGTCCTCGCGATGGAAAGTCTGCAGCCGTTCGCCGCCGCAATCGCGCTCGCCGGCCTCGCCTCCGGCCTCGTGCCTTGGTGGGCTGGATGACCTTGCGGTCGCGCGTGCAGCGGTTCGCTCGCCCCTACGAGGAATTGGCGCAGGCCGCGGCCCAGGACGGTGTTCCCGCCGCGCTGCAAGCGCAGCTGCTCGGCGTCGAGCGCAATTCAGCGCGCATCGAAGCCATTCTCGCCTACGCCCAGAAACTGCACGCGCAGCTCGACACCTCGCTGCAGGGAATCGGCTTCCTCAAGTACGACGCGTTCGAGGACATTCGCGGCACCCAGAGCTACTCGCTTTGCGTTCTGGACGCGAAGCAGAACGGCGTCATCCTGACCAGCATCGCCGGACGCAACGATTACCGCGGTTACGCCAAACCGGTCGTGAACGGGAATTGTGATCTCGCGCTTTCCGACGAGGAAAAACAGGTCCTGGCGAAGGCCAAGGAAACGCTCGCGACCGGCCCGCACGCCGTCGCCGCCACCGCCGCGCCGGAAGCACTCGTGGCCGCGTCTTGATTCGATCCCATTTCGATTGCGAGCCTCCAGCCGCGAAAGCGCGCTTGTGAGCGCTTCCCAGCACTCGTAGAATCGCCGCTGCGGCCACCCACCGCGGAGGACGATGAGTCGGGATGCACACCGCGCGAGCGCGCCCACGAGTGTCGGACTCTTCATCGTGACGTTCTCGGATACGCGCGATCGAAGCACCGATCGCGGTGGTGACGCGGTCGAGGAGATGGCCGTCGCGGCCGGGCACCGCATCCAAGGTCGTGCCATCGTTCGCGAGCAGGTCGAGCATGCCAGGCTCGAGATCGCTTCCCTGCTCGCCCGCGACGACTTCGACGTCCTGATCACGACCGGCGGCACCGGAATCGCGCCTCGGGATCTGGCGGCCGACCTTTTCGGACTGCTCTACGAACGCACTTTGCCCGGCTTCGGCGAGCTCTTTCGCATGTTGTCCTTTGCCGAAATCGGCAGCGCGGCCTGGCTGTCGCGGGCCTCGGCCGGCATCGCACGCGGCAAGGCGGTCTTCTCGCTGCCCGGCTCGCCCGCCGCCGCTCGACTGGCCATGGAGCAATTGGTGCTGCCGGAGCTGGGACACGTCGTCGGCGAGTTGCGCCGCCCGCGCAACGCGGGGCCCTCACTCTGAGCGCGGCGGTGAGCGAACAGACGGGCGGCGATCCCAGTTGGCGTCGCAATCTGCGCATCTTGTGGTGGACGCAGTTGCTCGCGGTGGCGGGCATGGCGCTCATCCTGCCCATTCTGCCGCTGATCGTGCGCGAGTTGGGGGTCGTCGAACTGCGCGCCGTGCAGCGCTGGAGCGGCGCCATCTTCGCCGCCCCGTTCTTGTTCGCGGCACTCATGACGCCGGTTTGGGGATGGGTCGGAGACCGGACCGGCCGCAAGCTCATGGTGGTGCGAGCCCTCATCGGGTTGGCGATCGCGCTGTTCCTGATGGGCTTCGCAGCGACGCCGAACCAGCTCCTGGCGTTGCGCATCGCGCAAGGAATGGTTTCGGGGTTCATCCCTGCAGCCATCGCGCTGGTGTCGGCGAGCGCGCCGCGCGGCCAGCTCGGTTATGCGCTCGGGTACTTGAGTTCGTCGCAGGCCGGTGGCATCGTCGTCGGCCCGCTGGTGGGCGGCGTGCTGGCCGACGTGCTCGGGTTTCGCGCTCTCTTCTTCGTCACCGCCGGAATCGAAATCGTCGCGGCTCTCGGGGTCCTGTTCTTGGTGCACGAGCGGCGGCAGGCGGGCGGCTCCCCGTCGCATTCATTGCTCGCCAACGTGCGCCTAGCGGCGCGACCGCCGCTGCCAACGGCGATCTTCGGCCTCTTTCTCACTCAGTGTTCGATCCTCCTGGTGCAGCCGTTCTTCGCCCTGTTCGTCGAATCGCTGGGCGTTCGCCCGGGCCGGCTGTCGAGTTGGACCGGGGTCCTGTTCGGCGTCACCGGGCTCGCGACGCTCCTCGCCGCACCGCGCTGGGGACGGTTGAGCGATCGTATGGGTCGCCGCCGCACCCTGCTGCTGGCGTTCGCAGGCGGCACGTTGGTGTTTCTGCTGCAGAGCGCCGCCCGCAACGTCGAGCATCTGTTCGCGCTGCGTTTGTTGCAGGGCGCGTTCGCGGCGGGAATGCTGCCGGCGTTGTACGCTACGGTCGCGCTCTACACGCCGGAGGCGCAGCGCGCCGGCGTCATGGCCTTCGGTTCGAGCGCGACCTTGCTCGGCGGCCTGGCGGGTCCGATCGTCGGCGGCTTCCTGGCGTCGCAATTGGGGATGCGCGCGGTGTTCCTGATCTCGACCGCACTGTTCGCGCTGAACGCGCTCAACGCACTGCGCCTGCCGCCCGATCCGGGCTACGCACCGGCTCGGCCGCCGCGACGGTCGTGGGAACTACCGGGAACCTGAGCCTCAGCGCATCCGGCGGCGGCGGTTGCGGATGAAATCCACCATCACGTACTCCTCCAGGTCGCGCAGCGAGGCGAAGAAAGCGCGCCCGTGGTTGAGTTCGGTCAGCCGCTGCACGAACGCTTGCAGATGCGCATCGCGCGCCACCATGAAGGTCGTGATCGGAATGCGCAGCTTGCGCAATTGCACCGCCTCGTCGAGGGTGCGGTTGACGATGCGCGGATCGAGACCGAATGAATTCTTGTAGAGCTGTCCCTCGTCGTGGATCGCGCTCGGCTTGCCATCGGTGATCATGAACACTTGCTTGTTGGCGTGCTTGCGCCGCATCAGGATCCGACGCGCGAGTTGCAGGCCGCCTCGCGTGTTGGTGTGAAAGGGCCCGACGTCGACATAGGGCAACTCATCGAGCGGAACGTGGCGAGCTTCGTCTCCGAACAACACCAAGTCGAGGCTGTCCTTCGGGTAGCGCGTCAGTACCAGCTCGGTCAGCGCCAGAGCCACCCGCTTCGCCGGCGTGATGCGGTCCTCGCCGTACAAGATCATGCTGTGGCTGATGTCGAGAAGGAGCACGGTGGCGCAGCCGGTGGTAGCCTCGGTCTCGCGCACCTCGAGATCGGCTTCCTGCAGCGCCGGATCGCCGCTGCGGCGCAGCGCGTTGCCGATCGACCGCGCGACATCGAGCTGGGCGAGATCGTCGCCGAATTGGAACGGACGGGTTTCGGGCAGCGGCTCGCGGCCGACGCCGGCGTGCGGCATCGGATGGTCGCCGGCGCCGCGGCCGCGCAGGCCGCCGAAGATTTGATCGAAAGCATCGCGCCGCAGCGCCCGCTCGCCGCTCGGCGACAGTTGCCGCCGTCCGTCG
>Ga0187893_10011142_pt1 | contig 13143 bp, 16 predicted proteins | sample MA1701074metaG_FD_139574 | JGI IMG/M metagenome (GOLD analysis project Ga0187893, IMG submission 139574) | White microbial mat communities from a basaltic lava cave in the Kipuka Kanohina Cave System on the Island of Hawaii, USA - MA170107-4 metaG ...
CGGCAGGGGCCCGCCGAAGGCGGGCGGAGCGCCTGCGGCGCTCCGGGTCGAAGGGTCGAGCCGTCCGGCAAGCAACGATGCCGTTCGGTTGCCTGCCGGACGGCTCGACCTTTCGACCGCCCCTGCCGTGCCCCATCGCCCGATCTCCGAGATCACGGGATCTCCTAGGCTCCCCCCCGGGGGGGCGGGGGGGGGGATCCTGATCGCTTTCGTGAGCGGCGGCGCCGTTCAAGCCCCATGAGCAACTCCGGGCTGGGGTCTTTCACGGAGGTCCTAGAAGGCGAGGGCGGCGCCGACGAAGTAGACGTTCCCGTCGTAGATGGCCTCGGACGTGCGCGTCTGGGTATAGCCGGTGCGGTAGATCAGGCCCGCGTCGAGGAAGAGGTTCTCGAAGGCCTTGAACGTGGCCGAGCCGCCCACGCTCGCGTAGCTCCGCTCGGTCTCGGTGGCGGTATAGCTGAAGTCCCACTGGCCGCGCGCGGAGACCACGAGGTACTCGTTGACGGTGTAGTCCACCAGGAGGAGGGTGCGGTTGACGATCAGGAACGGCTCGCCGCCGCCGGCGAAGCCCATGGTGCGGGTGTAGGCGGCGGTGACGACCCAGTTCTCGAAGCCGGTGTAGACGAGGCTCGCGTGGGCGTCGACGGTCTCCTCCTCGCGGTCGCGGACGGGGCTCCCGGCCAAATCGTCGCCCTCGGCCTCGATGTAGCCGATCATGGCGGTGGCGGAGAGCTCCGGGACGAACTGCGTGCGGAAGCCGCCGCGGACGAACCAGGCGTCGGCGTCGGGCGTGATGTCGTCCCGGTCGTAGCGGATGGCGATCGCCCCGGCGTCGGCGACGAGGGAGGTGGCGAACTCCATCTCGTAGACGACGGCGACGCTGCCGCGGGCGCTGTCGTTGTCCATCGAGTCGGCGAAGAACTCCTCCACGAAGCGGGCGATCTGGAAGTCGCCGGTGAGCTCGAGGGCGAGGACGGGGGTGACGTCGAAGGAGAGCTGGGGGCTGAGGTCGGCCACGGTCCGCTCGGCGCGCTCGGCGAAGACGACGTCGGCGGGATCGCTCTCGTGGCGGACGTTGACGACCACGCCGGCGCTCATCTCGCTGCCCACGTAGCGGGCGCGGCCGTAGGCGCGGGCCTCGAAGTCGTCGGCGTCGTCGAGGTCGGAATAGGACTTGTAGTTCCCCTGGACCTCGAGGGCGAGGTCCCAAACGGGCTCGGAGTACTGGAGGCGGCCCTGGACGAAGGGGACGAGGATGGCGTCGTTCTCGCGCTTGCTGTCCTCGGCTTCGAGGAAGACGTTGTTGTCGTAGTAGAGGAAGAGCCCGGCGGAGCCCTGGTATTCGAGGGCGGTGTCGAGGGGGCCGCGCTCGGCGTAGAGCTCGCGGACGATCTTGTCGGACCAGCGGGAGCCGAAGTCCTGGGCCGCGGCCGGAGCGGCGGCGGCGGCGAGGAGCCAGAGCGCGACCGGGAACGAGCGGGCCATCCTGATCCTCCCCATCACAGGTTCCCCACGGGCGCAACCCGAGAGTCGCCGTCCCCGGTCGGAAGTCGCCCCTACGGACGGGCGGCCGATCGGAATCCCAGCGGGCTGACCTCCTTCAGGGTCCGGAGCACCTGGGGATCGGTCGCCAGCGATGCGCTGAACGAGTCGAAGGAGTGGAGGAAGAAGAGCTTGCCCTGCGCCCGGAAGGCCACGGGATCCCCGGGCGGCGCGGCGGCGGCCGCGAGAAGGGCCAAGACGAGCGTCACCGGCCTTCCTCCCTGAGACAGGTTAACGGAAAATGGTACAACGGGCCGGGCGGCAGCGTCAAGAAAATGCAAAGAAACGGCCGGCGCGGCGGCTGCCCGGGGGAGCGCCGCGGGGCGCCCGATCGCGGGCGGGCGTGCTGCCGGAAATCCTGCCGTCGAAAGTTCCGCGTCCCGACTTTCCGCCTCCGCAACACATCGGGGCGAAGCAAGGTCTCCTGCCCGGGGGGAACGGAGCCCGGCGTTGAACGAGGCCCCGGCCCCGGCTAGGATGGGGGATGCGATGACCCTGAACGACGTGCGAAAGGTGCTCCTGGACAACTCGGACCGGCCCATGGAGGTCCGGACCACGGACGGGCGGCGGATCGTGGTCCTCAGCAAGGAGCATTGGTCCCGCTGGGCGGACACGCTGGTCCTGGTGAACGAGACCCGCGACCATAACGAGCACGTCTCCGTCCGGAACATCGCCTCGATCGCGCCCGCCCGCGGCAGGGGCCGCCGGTCCCGCCGTCGCGACCTCGGGTAGGCGATCCGCCCGCCGAGGAGCGCCGCGTCCCCGGCCTGGGGAGCTGAAGGCGGCGCGGGACGCGGGCGGGCCGTCAGTCGAGTGGCGTCCAGCCTTCCCTGGCCGGGTCCGCGGGATAGACCTCGACCCCGCGTCCGTGGCCGAGGTCCTTCTTGAAGATCGTGTTCCCCTCGTCGACGATGAACGTCATCCGGCCGTGGTGGGGGTACTCCGCGGGGAACTGGCATAAGGCGAATCGGTCCGGGTCGGGATCCTCCTCCCCCTCGTGGCGGATCGCGCGGAACCAGGCGCCCCCGCACGGACGACGTTCCCCGAGCGAGGGGAGACCCGCGAGCGGCCGGTCGTCGGCCAGGGCCCCGCGGATCTCGATGAGGGCGATGGGCCGGCCGTCCTTGCCCGGGAGCGTGTGGAGGCCGGCCACGTCCCCGCGCCAGTAGCCGCGGATCCCGCCGCCCGCGCGCTCGTTCGCGCGGAAGTCGGCCTGGGCGACCATGAGCGCCTTCACGGTGAAGGGCTTCCGCGGCTGTTCTTCCGCCCGCGTGTGCGGCGGGTTCACGGGCCAGCGGCAGTCGGAACAGAACTCCGGGCCCCGCGGCTTCAATGCCCGGAGGAGGAAGGGGCCGCCCAGGAGCCCCGCCAGGAGGACCAGGATCGCGAGACTCCCGCCGCGCGACGGCCTCGGAGCGCCCGGGTCCGATCGATCGCCCATCCGCCCTTCATTCTACCCCCGCCGTCCGCGACTAGTGCAGCAACACCTGCCGGTGGAGCTCCACGTCCCCGTGCCGGAAGCGGAACTGGAGGGGGGCGCCCTTGCCGGACTTCGCGTCCGCCGAGCGGAGGAGTTTCGCCAGCTCCGCCGGCGAGGGGGCCTTGGACGCCTTCGGGGGCACGGACATCGCCTCGATCGCCGCCGCCGCCAGCAGCCTCGGGTAGAGCTTCCGGAAGAGGCCGGGGTCGGCGTAAAGGTCCGCCACGGCCGGCTTCCCGTTGATCGCCGTCACCAGGCCCACCGCCCGCTCCCGCTTCTCGCAGGCCTTCCCGAGCGCCGTCAAGAAGCCGTCGAGGCGCTCCCGCACCTTCCGGTCAAGGAGCTGTTCGTTCAGGCTGGTCGACGACGACGCCCGGAGCGCGTTCGCCTGGACGAGGTCCGCCTTCGCCTTCTCGACGGCCGCCCAGACTTTCGACTGGTCCTTGTCGTTCTGGATCGCCGCCCGGAGCCGCGCTCCCACCACCATCCCGGTCGTCGTTCCGAAGCCCGAGGCGCCCGACGACCAGCGGCCCTGCTCCACGCAGAACGTCCGGACCGGCAGCTTCCCGGACCTGGGCGGGACCACCGCGTCCGCCCCGATCGCCCGGTCCTGCTGGCCGCCCTTGACGACGTCCCCCGCCTGGAGGAAACAGGGCTGCGTCGAGCCGTTCTGGACGAGGAGCTCGTTCACCCGCGCGGGACGGTTCTCCGAGACGCGCAGCTTTCCCCCCCGCAGCCCCTCTTCGAGCGTGATCCAGTCCCCGAGGCTCTTCGCCCGCGGGTCCTCCAGGAAGTAGATCGTCAGGTTCTCGTGCGAGAGCGGGGCTCCGAGGAGGGTCCCGCCCAGGGCCGCCTCCGGCGGCGGCTCCGTCACCGTCGCGCGGTCCTGCGCCGCGGCCGCCAGGGCGAGGAACGCCATCGCGAAGAGACGCATGGTCCGCCTCCGTTCTAACCCTGAAGATAGGTCGCCACGCGAAGCCCGGGGTAAAGAAGGAGCGAGCAGGAAGTGGGAGGTTGGACGTTGGGAGCGGGGGGCGGTTCGGGGTTGTGCGGTCGCGTGACGGTAAAGCTACCAGGAAGGTTTACCGTCATGGCGCGAAGGAGGTGGGTAAAGAGGGGGCGAGGAGGAAGTCGCAAGCGGGAAGGGGGGCGCGGCGGCCCCCCTCGCGTTTGAGGACCGGGCCCGGGAGGAGGTGGAATGGCCGGCGTCGGCAAGCGCGTGTGCGCCCTCGAAGAGAGGATGATCGGCGTGGGCCGTACCCTGAGCGCCTTCCACCCCGTCCTGGCCCGGCACGCCCTCCTCGGCGCGCAGGGGGCCGCGCCGAGATCCAGATCCTGGCCCGGATCATCGAGCAGGGCAGGATCATCCGGGGTTTCCGCGAGCCCGGGACCCCGTAGGGCTTCCCGCTCCCCCGCGGGGAGCGCCGATTCGGCCAGACGCCTCCGCGCGGATCCCGAAGGGGACTCCGGAACGGAGGACCCCCATGAGACGGCTCGGCGCGCTCGCCCTGGCCTCCCTGGTTCACCTGGCCCACGCGGGCTGCGGCGGGCCGCCCGCCTGGCCCGAGCTCCCCCCGCCCCCCTCCGAGGAGGAGCGCGCCGCGCTCGGGACCGTGGGGTCCGCGCGATCGAGGACCCCCTCGACGCCGACCTCGCCCCACCCGTCCACGGCTTCTGCTCGACCACCGGCTACTACACCTTGGTCGGCGCCGCGATCGGGATGATGGCCGGCGGGGCCGTCCTGGGCGGCCTGGGCCGGTCGGGAAGCGGCGGAGGCTGGGCCGCCGCCCTCGTCGTCTTCTTCGCCGTGCTGCTCGCCGCCGCCCTCATCGCGGGCGGAACCGTGATCGGCAGCCTCTACGGGGCGATCGACTCGATCAACCACCCCGAGGTCGACCGGGGCATCGCCGCCCTCCGACGGGCCGCCCTGGAGACCGGCCTCGCCGGCCGGGTCGCCGCGGGCCTCGGCCTCAGCCTCGACCCCGACGCCGACACGGTCCTCGAGCTCGGGCCGCCCTCCGCCGTCCTTCACGGGCCCTGGAGGAAGGACGACCTGCCCCTCGGCCTCGCCGGCGCGCTCCCCGCCCGGCTCGTCCGGGCGAGCGACCGGAAGGTCCTCTGGCAGGCCTCCTTCGCCTTCCGGGCGGAGGGGCGGAGGTTCGCCGAGTGGTCCGCCCGCGAGGGCGCCGCCCTCCGCGACGCCCTCTCCGCCGCCGCGCCCGACCTCGCCCGGCGGATCCGCGAGGAAGCCTTCGAGCTCCACTTCCTTCCCGAAAGGCCGCTCCGATGAGAAACGCCTTCGCCCTCCTCCTCGTCCTGGCCGCCGGCTGCGCGAGCGATCCCGACCGAGCGATCGGGCTCCTCCCGGCCGAGCCTCTCTTCGAGACGCGGGCGGCCCGCCCCGTGCTCCGCTGGGAGGCCCTCCCGGTCCCCGAGGCCCGGGACGTCGTCTACGACCTCCGCGTCCGCGGTCCCGACGGCTTCGCGGTCGAATCCAGGGACGCCCTCTCCGTCCCCGAGCACGTCCTCGGGCGAGACCTCGAGCCCGGCGCCGAATACCGCTGGACCGTCCGCGCCCGGTTCGTCCTGGACGGCCGCCCCCGCTCGACGAACTGGACCGAGGTGCCGCCCTACCGGTCCCGCGGCGCCCTCCCGGACGGCGGGCCGCCGAACGGGGTGCCGGTGAGGAGATTGGGAAGTTAGAAGTCGGAAGGGGGATTCGGCGTCACCTTTTCCCTGCCGGGGGACACTCCAGGATGAGGGGCGGCGGCAGGCGGTGCGGGGTTGTTCGGCCGGGTCGGTGGAGCTATCCTGAGAGGATGGCCGTGAAGCTGGAGGACTTGTTCGCCGCGATCGACGCCAGGCCGTTCCGGCCGTTCCGGATCGAGCTGGTGAGCGGGACCCAGGTCGAGGTCGCCCACCCCGAGAACATCTACGTGCTTCCCACCCGGCAGAAGGTCCACAACATCCAGGTCTACCAGGACGGGACCTACGCCAATTCCCTGATCTGGCCCGAGGGAATGGTGGGGCTTCTCTATCCCGAGCCGGAGGGGCCGGCCGCCGGTTAGGGGCGGCGAGGATTCCGCGTCGGTAGGGGCCCCGGCGCGCACGGGGATCCCCGGGGCGTGATAGAATGCCGGGGTCCGTCCGCGAGAGGACGGGACCGTAGGGTCCGGGCCCCTGGAGGGACCGATGAAGTCCTGGTTCGCTTTCGCGGCGCTCCTCGCCCCGTCGGTTCAGGCCGACGAGAATCCCGAGTACGGCTGGTGGGCTCATCACAAGGCCGGGGCGTGGGTCAAGCTGAGGATCGAGGCCCAGGAGAGCGGCGTCAAGATCCTGATCGAAGGCACGCACACGCTCCTGGAAATCTCCAAGGACAACGCCGTCGTCGAGCAGAGGACGAAGGTCACGATCGTGGGGAAGGCGCGGCCGGAGGAGGCGGGGAAGACGGTGATCCCGAGGGACAAGGACAAGGAGGAGGACCCGATCCAGGTCGAAAGCGAGGGGGACGAGGAGATCGAAGCCGGGGGGAGGAAGCTCAAGTGCCGCTGGATCCAGGGCACCCAGCAGAAGGGTCTCAAGGTGAAGTTCTGGATCAGCAGGGAGGTCCCGGGAGGGGTCGCCCGGGGGGAGACCTCCGGGGGCGAGCTCACGGGGGTGATGAAGATCAGCGCGGTCGCCTGGGGGAGCCGGGCGCGGCCCGCGGTGGAGGCGCCTGTCGACCTCCTCCGATTGCTCGATCCCAAGCAGGACGCGGTGGACGGGGAGTGGACGCTCGGGGGCGGAAGGCTGGCCTCCGGCAAGGCCCGCTGCGCCCGGATCCAGTTTCCCTTCCAGCCTCCCGAGGAATACGACCTGACCGTGGTGGCGACCCGCGTGGAGGGGAACGAGGCCCTGGTCCTGGGGCTCGTCGGGGGGGGCTCGCAGTTCGACGCCTGCGTGGACTCCTGGAATTCCACCGTCACGGGGCTCGGGATGCTCGACGGCAAGCACACGAACGACAACGAGACGAGCGCGCGCGGGAAGCTCCTGAGGAACGGGACCCCGGCCGCGATCGTCTGCTCGGTCCGGAGAGACGGCCTCACCCTGACCGTGGACGGGCGGAAGGTGATCGCCTGGAAGGGGGACTATGCCCGTCTTTCCAACATCCCGGAGTGGAAGGTGCCCGACCCGAAGGCCCTCTATCTGGGGTGCTGCGACAGCAAGTTCGTCGTCTTGAGGGCCGTCGTCGCGCCCCTTTCGGGGCCCGGGCAGAAGCTCCGCTAGGCGGGAATGCTTGAGCGGGCGCGCGGGGCGGGCTACGATCCGAGACGGGGTCGCATGCCGCGCGTGATCTTCACCCAGAACCTGCAGCGCCACGTGAGCCTGCCGCCGCGGGAGGTCGCGGGGGCGACGGTGCGCGAGGCGCTCGAGGCGGTCTTCGCCGAGGCGCCGGCCGCGCGCGGCTACGTGCTCGACGAGCACGGGGCGCTCCGGAAGCACCTGATCGTCTCGGTGGCCGGGCGGGCCGTAGCCGACCGGGAGGGGCTTTCCGACCCCGTGCCGCCGGGCGCGGAGGTCCACGTGATGCAGGCCCTTTCGGGAGGCTAGGATGAGCGACCGGTTCCTCGCGGCCACGCGCAAGGGCCTCTTCCGCGTGGCGCGCGGCGCGGGCGGGTGGAAGATCGACGCCGTCCGGTTCCTCGGCGACAACGTGACGCTGGTCCATCCGGACCCGCGGGACGGGACGCTGCTGGCGGCGCTCGACCACGGCCACTTCGGGGTCAAGCTCCACCGCTCGGCCGACGCGGGGAACACGTGGAAGGAGATCGCCGCCCCGGCCTATCCCGCGAAGCCGTCCGGCCTCGAGCACAAGGACGCCTGGGGGCGCGAGATCGACTGGAAGCTCAAGCTCGTCTGGGCCTTCGCCTCGGGCGCGGCCGGCCAGCCGGGCCGGGTCTACGCGGGGACGCTTCCCGGGGGGCTCTTCGTCTCGGACGACGGGGGCGACTCCTGGCGCCTGAACGAGCCGCTGTGGGCGGTCGCGCGCGAGAAGAAGTGGATGGGAGGCGGGGCCGACCAGCCGGGGATCCACTCGATCTCGGTGGACCCGCGGAACGCGGACCGGATCGCGGCGGGGGTCTCCTGCGGCGGCGTCTGGGTGACCGAGGACGGCGGCTCGACCTGGAAGAACCGGGCCAACGGGATGCGCGCGGCCTACACGCCCCCCGACCAGGCGATGAACCCGGACGTCCAGGACCCGCACCTCGTGGTCCAGTGCCCGGGCGCGCCGGAGCGCTGGTGGGCCCAGCACCACAATGGCATCTTCCGCTCGACGGACGACCTCGGGTCCTGGGTCGAGCTCCAGGACGTGCGTCCCTCGCCCTTCGGCTTCCCGGTCGCGGTCCACCCGCGGGACGGCGACACCGCCTGGTTCGTGCCGGCCACGAAGGACGAGAAGCGGATCCCGGTGGACGGCCGCGTCGTGGTGAACCGGACGAGGGATGGCGGGAAGACCTTCGAGACGCTCTCGCGCGGGCTCCCGCAGGAGCACGCGTACGACCTCGTCTTCCGGCACGCGCTCGACATCGACCGCTCGGGCCGCCGCCTCGCGTTCGGGTCGACCACGGGCTCGGTCTGGGTCTCGGAGGACGAGGGCGACTCCTGGGCGCACGTGAGCGCCCACCTCCCCCCGGTCTTCGCCGTCCGCTTCCTCCGCGAATGACGGTAAACCTTCCTGGTAGCTCTACCGCCATGACGGTAAAGCTACCAGGAAGGTTTACCGACATGGCTGCATAGATTCTCGACAGGCATGACGGTAAAGCTACCAGGAAGGTTTACCGTCATGGCGGGAAGGAGGGGACGATGGCGGCGGGGACGTACGGGACGATGTACTACGTGGACGACATGAAGCGGTCGGCCGCGTACTTCCGGAAGCTGCTGGGGCGGAAGCCCCGGTACGCGAGCGCCGAGTGGACGGAGTTCGACCAGGGGGGCCACGCGCTCTGCCTGCACGCGAAGGAGCGGGGGAAGCGGTACCGGCCCAACGGCGTCCTCATCCTCAGCCGCCCGCGCGTCCGCGCGCTCTTCGCCTCGATGAAGAAGAAGCGTCTCAAGGCGGGCGGGCTCCACGAGGTCCACCCGGGCGCCTGGACCTTCACGCTGACCGACCCGAGCGGGAACGAGGTCAGCATCTACGGCAGCCCGTAGGCCGCGCGGGGCTCGAAGTCGATCGCCGGTTCGGATAGCGTAGGACCCTTGATCGCCGAATCCCGCCCGCGGGCGGGAGCGGGGGACCCGAAGTCCGGGGCTAATCGCCGCAAGGCGTAGGGCGAACTCTTCCGCCCGAGCCCGTCAGCTAACCTCGCAGGCGTGGAAGGGGAGCGAGCCTTCCGGCCGTCTCCGGAAGGGTCCGGAGGGGGCTCCGGACCGGGGCTTCGCGTCAAAACGGACGTGGGCCGCTACGCTACTCCGGACGTGTCCAACTTTCCCGGAGTTGCTCATGACTCGGCCAAGAAAGCACCGGCTTCCCAACGTACTTTACTCTTGACATCCAGAGCTGCTGGTCCTCACTCACAATCCAGATATAGCTCGGATGTCGCTCCTCTTGTGCAGGATAGGCACAGAACGCGAATCTCGAGCGATGATGAACCACTCCCGACTCTGGGTCTGTTGTTTGTCGATACTCTTCTGCCGAATCAGCGCAACCCACCTTATCCATCGCCACAAAGTAATATCCAAAGTAAGGTATGGGATTCCCCACGATAGCAGTTAAGGGCCTCGCATCGGCTTCGGCTATTGCTCGGTCAATTGACCCGAAGTGGTACAAACCTGCGACGTCACCCGTCCAGAAGTCGTGAATGCCATTCTTATCCAGATCGTTAGCGCGAAACGTGAATTGCAAGCTCATGATGGCCTTGAGCGCTAACGAGGCTCTCATGGAATTGCGAATCTTCTCCTCTTCGGCACGCACTTGAATCCGCCAAACCAGGAACAGAGCGGTGGATCCCAATGCCAGGGCCACAAGGGTGACCAGAAGAGGTCCGGGAGCACGGCGATTTTGGCCGCCGCTCTCACTAATTCGGCCCAATGGATCTGCCCCCTCAACTACCATTCCTTACTCTCGGGGCACAACAGAGTTGGGAAGACCTCCAACGCCCTACTGTGGATGTTGTGTCATTTGCCTAGCTTCTTGTGTCTCACATCCTCGCTAAAGAACTGATAGTTTGAAGCGTTATTCCTTGCGATATCGGGTAACCACTCTGCAAACACTTGTGCGGTTGTTATCCGGACATCCAGAGGATCAGCCTGACTTTTGCTGATATCCTCGGAGTCAAACGAAGCGTGAGTGCCCTCATGAAGAAGAATGCCCTCCTTACTCCAGAATCCGGCTCCCTCTGGATACTTTGTGCTAAAGAACTCTTTACTTACTACGATGTACCACCATGGGGTCGTAGGTCCGACTGTTTCAGCGCGCGCTCCAGCGATATGTTGTAAATACCGAATGCGGCCGTACTCGATCAAGTCGGGCGGTTGCTGTGTACTTCCCATCCGTGCGAGGATTCTCTTCCCCTCCCCGTTTACAAGAATGTCCTCTGTCTTGAGGAACTTGTTCAGGATTGTGTCGATTTCCGTTGGCAGCGTGACCTTGCCAAACCATAGAGCAACTGTCCGGAGGGGGCTCCGGGCCGGGCTTCGCGTCAAAACGGCACTGGGCCGCTACCCTCCCTGGAAGCTGGCAGCGCAGGTACGTTAGTCCAGCGGGGGCCGCTACCTCTGGCCTAATGTCCCATCAACTCCCGCACTATTCGATCCCGGTCGGACGGACCGTATGGATATGGGTCCAATGGGGCAGCCGCGACCCTCTCTCTCTGTGTGTGGAACCAGAGCTTCCATGACTTGACCCTATCGCTAATTGAGCTCCCTTCACTGAATCCTAGGGAGGCGGAGACCTGTGGGAAGCACCGGTCCAGCTCATCAAGCGCGACATGCCGTAGACTTGGGGAAGAGAGACATCGCTCGAATGCCGGGACTGTCCGCACGTCAGCCAGGGAGCCAAGAATCTGGAGCACGCGTTCCTTTGCCGCGTCAGGTGCGGCAGACTCCAGGAAATGAGTCAACTCGGGCAACGTCGCCGTGCCTTGCAGTCGAATGATGTTGTGGGCCCAGTTGCAGAGAACGTCATTCCGAGCGTCCTCCGGGCCATAAGGAAGCTTCCCGGCATAGTGCTCAGTAAGGACCGTTAAGCACACTCGAACGCCCTTCTCCTTCGCACCAGCCAATGCAGCAATGGTGTGGGGGTCATTGGGATTGCGGACGAAGGCTCTCTTTGCTCGCCAAAGAGCGACGTCATCATAGAAGAGTACGAGCACTGTGAGGGAAAGAACAATGACTGAGAGTATAGTGAGAACCTGACAACGACGGCCTCCGGCAGCCGCACATGCCGGCTCCCGAACGATGCTGGGCGTAAACGATTCATCCATTACCATTTCGTCATGTTCAGCAGTTCGGGGGGAGGGACCTTTAGCGCTCCTTCTTCAATCAGCCACTCTGGATTGAAATCGTAGCGCCACCTCGCTTGCGACCAATCGAATTGAGGGACCTTCCCCGACCGGTATACGCCATAGATATCCGATAGGAGAAGGGCGCGCTTGAGCGTCATCGACTGCTCAAAGATAGTTCTGTGTCCCGGGCTGAACGAGTTTAGGGCTAGATAGTGTGCATAGGCCTCCTTAGTTACATCTGTGAAGAGCTTTGCTTGGAAGAACGCACCACCGACATCCGGCTTGCCAAGCTCCCCATGACGCTGTTCGAGCGTGGAGAGGCCGAATGTGTCCTTGGTACTCCCTGATGCCACGACGGGCTCCCAGCCTTCGAATTGCGCGTGGTGCGCAAGTTCGTGGAGAAGTATCTGGGCTAGGACCAACGCTCTGTTCAGAGGTGAGGTCTGAGCTATCGCACCAGCAGCGATGTCGGTATGTCCGCGCCTTGAGGTATTTGCGACCGTACCCGATACGGCGTTTCCGCGAACAATATTAAATGTGGCACGACTTAGGAGGCCGCTGTAGTACGCAGATCGGAACATCCTGGTCCACTTGTAAGGTCCGAAGATCGGAAGCTCCGAGGTTACAGCGAACCCCACATCTCCCTGTGGAGTCATTATCCGCCTTACACCCAATTGATCTCTCCCGTATCGAATGACGCTTCCCTTCATCGTTGGAATCTTCGCGCGAACGATAGCTTCGGCGCGATTGGCCACCGACTTCCATTCCTCGCTCTGTTCAGGCAGCCCCGTCCATACCTGCATCCCCGTAGAGTCGACCCGATCAACAGGTCTCGCACTGGCGTAAAGGAAGGGGCTCTCCGTAGTGGCCACCGTTGCGAAATGCGCAATAGGATCTGGTTGTAGGAACCTCCCCGTCCGCGGGTCATAGCTCCGCGCCCGGTAGTGCATGAGGGCGCTTTCGAGGTCCCGCTCGCGTTGGGACGTGAACGTGCGGGGACGGCGGCGCGTGCGGGACTGAACGGCGGCGACGCCGAGGAGGGCGGGCATGACGCCTCCCGGGGACGGAACTACGCTTGGGCGCGCTTCCGCGCGGCCTTGGCTCGCGCGGCCGCATCGCGCAGGGCCTGCTCGGCCCGACGGTGCATCGCCTGAAGCTCCTCCCGCAGCCGACCCTTCCGATCCGCCTCTGTCAGACGGCGGCTTACCTTGCGGCGGGCGCGCTTCACCTCGGCCACTACCGGATCCTTATGTCGAGCCATGTCGTCACTTCCTGCGGCGTCCCGATCAGCGGCGCCGGAATACCCAGGCGCCGCGCATAGGCGTGGACGATCGTCCGCGGCCGTGGCCGCGCCAGATCGTCCACATCCCACGTCACCAGCGCATCGGCGTCTGCCAACAGAGTATACGCCACGTGGACCATATCCGCAATCCGACGCCCGCTCCAGCGGCCTGCCGCCAAGAGATCCTTGGCCATCTTGTCGGTTTCGGGGTGCAGCGGCAAGAGCTCCGCTCCGCCCGGCCGTCTCAGAGATCGCGTCCGCTTTTGCGTGACGAAATAGACTACGGAACCCGGGTGTGGTAGAAGGGACTCCTGGAGGAGGGGAGTCCATGGCAGTTCCCGGTAGCAACGCCGTAG
>Ga0187893_10011143_pt1 | contig 13143 bp, 9 predicted proteins | sample MA1701074metaG_FD_139574 | JGI IMG/M metagenome (GOLD analysis project Ga0187893, IMG submission 139574) | White microbial mat communities from a basaltic lava cave in the Kipuka Kanohina Cave System on the Island of Hawaii, USA - MA170107-4 metaG ...
GCCTCTGCTCTACCAACTGAGCTAAAGAGCCACGCCAAAACCGACGTAACGGCTTCCGTAAGTTAGTATAACCAACTCAGCTTCAGCCTCAGGTCGTTTTTTCCTCTCAATTTTACAAAGCGGCAGCTTATGCACGATTTTGCAAAATTGCTATTTCGGGGACCCCGCAATTTGAGGATAAATTGTGGGGAAAGGGGGGATGACGGTAAGCTAAAGTCTCGCAAAAACAGCACTAGCTATTTTTGCCAAGACGAAAGCTGGTAGCCCATTCCGACGTGGTGGGCGCTGAGGGACTCGAACCCCCGACCCTCTCGGTGTAAACGAGATGCTCTAGCCAACTGAGCTAAGCGCCCGGGTCTAATGGTGGGTGAGAGAGGACTTGAACCTCCACGCCTTACGGCACAGCCACCTCAAGGCTGCGTGTATACCAATTTCACCACTCACCCCGACCCTGAAATTATACTGATTTACAGATACAAGTTCAACGAGCGCTAGTGAAATATGCGCCAGGTCCAGGACGGCCCGGCCAAAGGCTTAGACAGCACAGCCACTTGGCTGGCTTTTTTACTGCCAAGAGTCACTGTGACAGCGCCAACCTCAGCATGCCCAGCCTCGGAGCCACCAGATACCGGTTTGAGTTTTATATCCGTAGTCGCAGACGAGGCTTTCCAAACTACCGCAGAAAGGTCTTCTTTGGCGACGGCTTGGGCAGACGCCCCCCACGGCGCTGTATATTGGCCGATCACCTCACCGTCGGCTATTAGTACACGTCGTTCAAATTTACTAGCAGCAGTGACTGCCAGAACCCTGGAGTCCTCGATAGCCTGATTACGGGTTGGGGCGTTTAAGACAGCACCAATAACCGTGACTTGCTCACCATCAACGGTTTGGTTGGAGGCAAAAAGAAAACAGCCACCGGCCTCATCCGTATTTCCAGTCTTTATGCCAACTACTCCATCCTGACCCAGCAACCAATTAACATTAGAAATCTCTCCGGCTACTGGAATGATTGCAGTTTTTTGGCCAACAATTTCTGCCAGCACGGGTGTTGCCATGACTCGCTCACCTAGGCGGACTAAGTCCTCAGGGCTACTAACTGTGTTTGGCGAGAAGCCACTGGCATCAGCTACCTTGGTTTTTGATAGGCCCATAGAACTAACCATTTTGTTGGCGTATTCGGTGTAAGCTTCAACCGAGCCAAAGGCCCAGCGGGCTAAACTATCAGCCATATTATTTCCTGAAGGCAGCAACATACCCTGCAATGCTTCATATTGGCTGATTTGCTCGCCGTTTTGAACTTTGACTACTGAACCGCCGATGGCGAAGTAGTCTTCGAATAGCTGGACATCAGTGGTACCAATTGTAATAGGCTGTCCTTCGTCATCTAACGGCAATGGCTTTTTCTCCAGCACTGCCAGGGCTGTTATCACTTTGGCTATCGATGCTATTGGTACTGCTTTTTGCTCACCGTAGGTTTGTAGGACGCCGTGGCCGCTAGCGCCAATGGCCGCCTGGCCATAGGCTGGCCATGGTAAATCAACTGCCTCGCCTGACTGTTTTTCCTTAGCGACTAACACAGGCCGGACCGAAGGAATCGGTTGGAGATAGGATGCGCCTGCACCCAAAACTAGAACTGCTAATACTAGAACTAGCAAAAACTTCAACGGAAACTTGCGACGCATATTTGCTTATTATGATACAGCTACCTTGCTGGGCTAGTGTATAATCGAAACAGGATCTAAAGAGACTAGCCTAAGGAGAAAACTAGAGGATGTGGACCTGGATAATTATAGGCGTCGTAGCGTTTATCGTTATCGCCCTAATTTACATCTATAACAGCTTAGTGCGCTCAAAAGTCCGCACTGACGAGGCGTGGAGTGACATCACTGTCCAGCTAAAGCGCCGCTACGACTTAATACCCAATCTGGTGAATAGCGTTAAGGGTTACGCTAAGCACGAACGAGAAGTATTCCAAAAAGTTACAGAAGCTCGCGCCAACGCTCTCAAGGCTCAAACAGTTGGTGATACTGCCAAAACCGAGAATATTTTCGAACAGGCCCTTAAAAGCTTATTTGCTGTGGCTGAGAACTACCCAGACCTACGAGCTACCGAGAACTTCCAGCAACTACAAGCCGAGCTGGTTGATACCGAAGATAAAATCCAAGCAGCTCGCCGTTTTTATAATGCTTCGGCCCGTGACCTAAATATCAAGATACAAACCTTCCCGACAAGCCTGTTCGCTGGCCTGATGGGCTTTAGAGTACGCGAGTTTTTCGATGTTGACGGGGCAGAGACAGAAGCCGTTGGCAAACCAGTAGACGTGGATTTTTCAAAAGAAGAAGCCAAGGCTGACAAGGCTGCCAAAAAGGCTTAAGCAAGAGCCGACCGATGTACAACCAGATCGCTAGTAATAAGCGCCGAACCTGGCTATTGCTGCTAGGTTTTTTGGTACTTCTCTGGGGTTTTGCTTACGTCCTGAGCAAGGCTCTTGGTAATCCAGGCTTACTTTTTTATGTTGGGCTATTTGCTATTGTCTACGCCATTTTTAGCTATTTTGCTGGTGCAAAAATTGCCCTAGCGGTTAATGGGGCTAAAAAAATAACCAAAAAAGACAACCCGAGGCTCTGGCGTACCGTTGAGAATCTGGCGATTACAGAAGGCCTACCCATGCCGGGCGTCTACATCATGGAAGATCAAGCGCTGAACGCCTTTGCTACAGGCCGCAGCCCTAGCAAATCAGCCGTTTGTGCCACCACCGGTCTACTCAATGCCTTAAGCGACAACGAGCTGGAAGGGGTGATGGCTCATGAACTGGGACATATTAAGAACTATGACATGAGGGTAAATACCATCGCTTTCGCACTGGTTGGCATAGTTTCCATGATCGCTGACTTTTTCTGGCACATCACCATCTTCGGTGGGCGGAACCGTGAAGGCAATTCGCTGTTCACGGCTCTGGCGATAGTTGCGGTAGTCCTCGCGCCGATTGCTGCTGTTTTGATACAGCTGGCTATTAGCCGCCGGCGCGAATATCTAGCCGACGCTACCGGAGCCCTAGCTACCCGGTACCCCGAAGGGCTAGCCAGTGCTTTGGAAAAGATAAGTAAGCAAGGTAGTGCCACACGAATTCAAAATACCGCCACAGCCCATATGTTTATCGAGAGCCCGTTGCGAGGCAAGAGGCTCGCTGGCCTGTTTAGCACCCATCCGCCAGCTGGGGAACGCATCAAACTCTTGCGCGAAATGAAACTCTAGGCCCCTGTTAAATAGCTGCCTTCTCGGGTATAACACAGAAGCGGACTTTCGAGTCAGCTCGCCCTTGCATGAGCGATTTTATTCGGCATCACAGCATCTTATAGTGGACGATTTACGGCTGATGCCAATCGTTCTGACAAGCTGAAGCTGCAAGCTAAGTCGAATAATCTCGAAAGCTCACTTCTGGGTATAATAGGGTCATGGCAAGAGGGGAGAACAGGCGCATATCTACCGGCATTAGGCCAAGGGTTCGAAACCTGAATCGCAAACAAAAAAAGCAGAAAGCCAAAACCGAAGCTCGCACGCGAGCCAAATTAACCGGAAGTTTTCGCTTGAGTTGGCGGAGCGTGAAATTTATTAGAAAGTACTGGAAACCACTCGGTGGTATCCTTTTAGTTTATTTAATCTTGAATACCGTTTTTGCTAGTGGTATCAGCAACCTTAGCGCTGCTGTAGGTGATATTAAGTTCAACCTCGAGGCTAGTGACAGCGAAAACCTCAACCCACTAGGCACAGCCCTGAATGGCTTTGGCAACCTTGTAGCTTCGGGCGGTACAAGCGGCAGTTCGACCGGTTCGGCACTGCAGACCGTGATCATAATCCTGGCCAGCCTAGTGATTATCTGGGCATTGCGGCAACTAGCAGCGGGTAAAAAAATCAAAGTTAAACAAGCCTACTATAGCTCCATGACACCGCTGGTTCCTTTCCTGCTGGTTCTGCTGGTTCTATTTATCCAATTGCTACCCGTGCTATTTGGCATCCCAATTATCAACGCCATTCTTTCCGCTGCTTTTCCATCCGGCGGCGGGCTAGCAACAATATTATTTACGCTTAGCTCAGCATCCCTGCTTGGCTGGTCACTCTATATGATAAGTAGCTCTCTATTTTCGATCTATATCGTGACTCTACCCGATATGCACCCCCGGCGGGCGCTTAAATCTGCCAAGAACTTAGCTAAATTCCGGCGATGGGCGATTATGCGCCGCCTGATATTTCTGCCGATATTCATACTAGTTGTAATGGCAATTCTGGTCATTCCCCTGATACTTTGGGCGACCTTCCTAGTTGTCCCGGTCTTTTATATTTTAAGTGTTTTCAGCTTGCTGTTCGCCCATGTTTATCTATACACCTTCTATCGGGAGCTCATAAAATGACGAGGTCATTTCATATATCATTTACCAATTCACACCCTGCCTGCCGGCAGGCAGGTTTACCAATTATTTCTCAATTGTCCTTTACCAGACTATCTGATGCCTGGCTAATAGCTAATAATTTGGCTAATGGGAAATGTAAAATGGTTAATTGTTCGGCTGGAGTTCACTGTGGTCGCTAAGGAAAATCCAGCTCAAAGGGTGGTAAAACTGCGTGAGCTCATCAATGAGTATCGTTATAGCTACCACGTGCTAGATAAATCAGTTATGTCCGAAGCAGCAGCCGATTCCCTCAAGCACGAACTAGCGGAGCTAGAAGCAAAGCACCCGGAACTTATAACAGCTGACTCACCAACCCAACGGGTAGCCGGTGAGCCGTTGCCGGGATTTAAGCAGGTACAGCATTCGTCCAGGATGCTAAGCCTAAACGACGTTTTTAATGAAGAAGAACTGCAAGCTTGGGTGGCTAGAATCAGTAAACTCTTACCAACTGGCGCAAAATTAGAGTACTGGGCCGACATCAAAATGGATGGCTTTGCCGCCGCTTTGGTTTACCAGGACGGTATTTTTACCCAAGCAGTGACGCGCGGAGACGGTTTCGTAGGTGAGGATGTAACAGCTAATGTACGGACCATTGAGTCAGTACCGCTGCGCCTGCGTACCAGCAGGAAGTACGCGAACTTCTTACACGGCAGAACCGAGATTCGCGGTGAGATAGTTATGTACAAAAAAGATTTTGAGAAGTTGAACGATGCACGCGCAAAAGCCAGCCAGCCGCTTTTTGCCAATCCCAGAAATACTGCCGCCGGAACGGTTAGGCAACTAGATCCCAAGCTTGTAGCCGCCCGGCCACTACACTTTCATGCATACGATCTGATCCGCGATGATGCAGGTGAAGTACCCACCAATGAGTTTGCTTATGGAGCTTTGCGCGAACTGGGCGTCTTGGCTAACTCATTTGCGAAAACGATACAAACACCTGAAGAAATCTTAAAATTTGCAGAGCTTTGGGAAGAAAAACGTAAAGAGCTGCCATTCAATACCGATGGCTTAGTCGTAAAGCTAAACGATAAGCGGTTTCACGCCCGGCTGGGTGTGGTTGGCAAGGCGCCGCGCGGCTCGGTAGCTTATAAATATCCAGCCGAACAAGCCACAACCAAGCTCAAGGACATTTTTGTCAGCATCGGGCGCACCGGCGCTGCTACGCCGGTGGCTATGCTAGAGCCGGTAGTCGTTGCCGGCAGCACAGTACAAATGGCTACTCTTCACAACGAAGGGGAGGTGCACCGCAAGGATATCCGTATTGGCGACACTGTAATAATCCAAAAAGCTGGCGATGTTATCCCAGAAGTCCTAGAGCCACTCACTAAACTTAGGTCCGGTAGCGAAAAAAAATTCGTTATGCCAAAATCTTGCCCGGAGTGTGATACCAAGCTTGTTAAAGCCAAGGAGACCGAGGCCATCTGGCGCTGCCCTAATGAATCTTGCCCATCCCGGATCTGGAAGCAGATCCAGCATTTTGCCAGCAAGGGAGCACTGGATATAGAGGGTTTAGGAGAGAAAAATGTGATTGCGCTAATCAGTGCTGGGTTGATAGGCGACCAGGCTGATATCTACACCGTAAAAAAAGATGACGTGCTTAAGCTAGAGCGCTTTGCTGATATCAGTGCCGAGAAACTAGTTAAAGCCATCCACGACAAAAAGCATCCGCCGCTTCATCGGTTCATTTACGCACTGGGGATTCGCCATGTTGGCGAGCAAACCGCTATAGACTTGGCTGAAAAATTCAAGAATCTAGAAAATCTGAGCCAATCTACTATTGGCCAGCTACAGGAAGTCGAAGGTGTCGGCGAGGTGGTAGCCGAAGCGATTGTTGCGTGGTTTGCCCGCACCCCCAGTAAAAACTTGCTAACCAAGTTCAAAAAGAACGGAGTCGAGCCGGAGGCTGCCCATGAAATCAAGGGTCCTCTGAGTGGTAAGAACTTTGTGATAACCGGGGGCTTGGAAGCTATGAGCCGCGAAGAAGCCGCTGAAAAAATTCGAGAGCTTGGTGGCACCTTCCAGTCATCAGTAGGCAAAGAGACCGACTATTTAGTTGTCGGGGCAAACGTTGGCGAAAGCAAGCTAAAAAAAGCCCGCGAAATGGGCACTAAGCAAATATCAGAGGACGACCTCCTTAAATTACTTTTACAAAAGTAATAATTTTTTTCACACTTTGGGCGGTAAAGTGTAGCAAACCGCTGGGCTACGTTAAAACTGGAGCGTCCTCGCTAGCCGCAAAGTGGGCCAAGCCGAACTCCCCGCTATTCAGCGGGTCAGACATGCGTTTGGCCGTCACCTTTACGGCTTCGCTCCTCCTTCTGTTTTAGCCGACACCCAGACCCAATTAATTTCGGACTCGAGAAAACAGAGGGAATAAAGGCCGAAAAGCCGGTTGAATCGAGGACTGTTTGACCCAGCCCATGCGTGCAAGGGCTGGGGAGTTCCGCAGATTCACCTGAATTTGAGGAGTGAGCGACCGTCCAGCTTTCGAATGTCCGGGAGTTTGGCGCCACCTTTTCGGTAAAAGGTGGTAAAAATGGGTTGACAGAAGTAAAGCACAAGCGTGTAATTAAAGCAGTTTCGCGTACCGGGCCCCCCGCACTTAGAACTGCGTGTTCCACGGTTATCCGCAAAGCGGATGCGCAGCTCTAAGTGCGGGGCGAACACTAACACCCCAAAAGATAATAAACACAAAAATTCGCTCGGGCCCACGGGTGGGCTACGCGAAGCAGAGCAATAAGGCCGCCATCGCAGAGCGGCCTTTTGCGTATCCATGAGACACCCCTCCGGGGTTGGCACGTCGTAACTTCCGGAATGAATCCGGTTCGCCTAACGGCGAACCGTTACCTCTCTTCCCGGTTCAGGTTTTGCACACTAACACCTTAGAGTGATAAAATAACAGAGAAGGGGCATTAGCGTAGCTGGCTAACGCGCCTGTGTCGCACACAGGAGATCGGCGGTTCGAATCCGCCATGCTCCACCATGCTACGGCTTGTGCGGTTTCTGACTTTTTGCAATTTTGCGAAAACACGCACCTCAGCAGGTTTTTGCAAAATTGAGAGGAGGAAGCGACCTGAGGTTGAAGCTAAGTTGGTTATACTAACTTACGGAAGCCGTTACGTCGGTTCCGACGAGGGGATGTAGCTCAGTTGGCTAGAGCATCTGGCTGGCAGTCAGAGGGTCCGGGGTTCGAATCCCCGCATCTCCACCACTCGACTAGCTCGTGGTAAACCAGATTTGTGATATATTAATTTTGTAATCAATTAACAAAAACCTTGAAACCAGAAAACCAGTTGCCACAGCAAGAGCCTGCAACACCAGGCAACCCAGGCAACTCAAGGTTAGCACCGGGCAATTTAGTACCCCCCGCTGGCCCCCCCAACAGCTCTTCTGCCCAGCCGCTCGGCTCTCCTGGTGCTGAGGAGTCCGTACCGCCGAGTTTCAGCCCCGGCGCCAATCCTTATCAGTCTTCTTTACCTCCGTCCGCCGGCCTGCCACTACCGATTAGCCCTAAACCGCCCCGGCAGTGGAAAAAACTGGCGCTTATTCCAGCCGGGCTGCTCAGTCTAGCAGTGGTGGCTGCCGCGGCCTGGTTTGTATTCTTTAAGCCGGAGAACCCGGACGCTCTTTTTCGAGAATCATTAGAAAAAGCCCTTAGCACCAAGAGTCTTGAAGCAAGCACGGTCGAAGAAGATAGTTCGTTTAAGTACACTTCGGTCACAAAGATGGACATAAGCAACGTCAAGGAACCAAAACTTAGTGGTGCTACTACCTATGAATACGATACACAGAAGTCCTCTGATGAGTACTACGCGACAAAAAGCAATGTCTTCCTAAAGACCAGCGACGCAACGTTATTAGGTTACTCTGAGTCGGTAAATAATAAATGGCTGCAAGCTGTAAAGGATGGGCAGACCGGAGGTTACGCCTACGGAATACTCGGTTCCACTAGCACCTCATGGACCTTTTTGGGGTATTTCATCCACGGAAACTTTGAGGGCGCTGACCGTGAAGAGCTACTCAAGCATATCCAGGAAAAAGAGGTTTACGAGTACAAGGCCGACGAAGTAAAAGACCGAGAGGTAGATGGCCGTAGCTACTTCGTTTACGATATCGATGTTGATGAAAAAGAACTGCGGGAACTCAACAAACTAGCTGCCAAGAAAATGGGAATCAACGAGTCAGACCTGGACTCTATTTACGCTTTAAGCAGCAGCGATATAAAAATCAAACTATACATTGATCGAGGGCAGAAACGGATTGCCATAGCTGAGGTAGATGATAGTGGAATAAAGTTCAGTGCCAAGTTCACCGGCTTTGATAAAACAGCTTTGCCGGCGGAACCTAAGCCCGAGGTGAGTTACGAAGAACTAGAGACACTCACTGCGTTGCCTGATGAAACGCCCGGTGAGACTTTTGGCAGTACTCCCGCTGATGTTGAACGAAAAACAGATATCAATGCTCTTCACGGACAAATTGAGGCGTTTTATGCTCAATACGGAGCTTACCCCACCTTAGCCAATATCAATGATCCAAATTGGAGAAGCCAGAATATGAAAGGACTAGATAATGAAGCTCTTAAGGACCCCAAAGGGTCATCAACGACTATTGTCGGAACTCCGAAAGTTGGTGCTTACTCCTATGTCGCCGAGCCAGCCAACTGCGACAACCTGACAGGTTTTGAAAGCAACGGAGACTGCTATGCTTACACGCTCACGGCTATTCTTGACGATGGCGGCACATATGTCAAAACCAGCCTAAACTAGCCGGCTTAAAATTTTTTAGGTGTTAGATTGGTATACTTGGCCTATGAAGAAATTTTTCCGCAATATCGTTGCATCAATTCTCGGCTGGCAAGTTAGGCGTCTTCAAAAAAAGAATAAGTTTAAGGTTGTAGCAGTAGCTGGAAGTGTCGGCAAAACCAGCACCAAGCTTGCTATTGCTCAGGTGTTGAGCCAGTTCTTCCCGGTGCGATATCAAAAGGGTAACTATAACGATTTGGTCAGCGTGCCGCTGATTTTCTTTGGCCACAAAATCCCCAGATTATTTAATCCTTTCGCGTGGTTAATAATCTTTCTCAAGAACGAGGGCACTCTTTTAGGTAAATACCCTTACGAAGTAGTGATAGTTGAGCTGGGCACCGACAAACCAGGCGACATGGCCGGCTTCAAACGCTATCTAAGAGCAGACCTTGGTGTATTGACCGGAATTACCCCAGAACATATGCAGTTCTTTGAAGGCTTGGACAGTGTAGCCAAAGAGGAGCTAGTGCTAACTGAACTATCTAACGAACTTATGATCAACAAAGACCTCGTTGGACCAAAGTACCTAAAGGAACCGGTTCTTAGTTATGGCACAAGCACAGGGGCCACTTATCGATTGGGGGGGTTGAGTTTCAGCGATGACTTCGCCGATTTTTCGGTTACTAAAAACGGCTCAGTATTGCTGAAGGCATCCCACGAAGCGATAAGCGAGCCGCAACTACTATCGATTTGCGCAGCGGTGGCTGTTAGCGACCAATTTGGCATGGATCCGGAGGATATCGAAAAAGGCATCCGAAACATAAGATCGGTGAGCGGCAGGATGCGGCGTTTGGAAGGTATCAATGGTTCGGTTATCATCGACGACAGTTACAACGCTAGCCCCGAGGCCATGAAAGCAGCTCTAGACACACTTTATCGGATTAAAGCGCCGCAAAAAATCGCGGTGCTGGGGAATATGAATGAACTCGGTAGGTACTCGCAGGGGCTACATGAAGAGATTGGGAATTATTGCAATCCTAAAGAATTAAACCTGGTGGCTACCATCGGCCCGGATGCCAACGAGAACTTGGCAGCTAAAGCAGAATACAAGGGCTGCAAGGTTGAAAAATTTGATGACCCGGCTGCAGCTGGCGAGTACCTGAAAGGGCTGATTAAGAAAAACGGCCTTATTTTAGTAAAAGGTTCTCAAAATAGGGTATTTTCAGAAGAAACGGCCAAGCGGCTACTCGCCAACCCGGCCGACTCCCGTAAACTGGTCCGGCAATCCAAAAACTGGATGAAAATAAAACGCAAGGCCTTCGGCTGGTGAAAGTACTGGTTCTGCTTGGCGGTACTTCCAATGAGCGGGAAGTGTCACTTCGTTCCGGCAAAGCCGTTGAAGATGCGCTAAAAACCGCGGGGCACAGTGTTAGCACATACGACCCTGCTGATGGGGTAGAGGGTCTGTCGCAGTTTGTCGGTGAGGTTGACTGCGTTTTTCCCATCCTGCACGGGGCAGGCGGGGAAGACGGTTCTATCCAAAAGGAATTGGAAAAGCGCAACTTCAAATATCTGGGGTCAGATTCAAAAGCCTCAAAACTATACTTTAACAAGGATAAGTTCAAAGAACTGCTTAACGAGTCAGGTATTTTGACTCCCAAATGGGAAGTTGTCGATAAAGAGAGCGTAAAAACATCTCGGCTCATAAAGAATGCTTATGTTTTGAAACCCATTGGTGGCGGTTCGACAATCGATGCCTTTATCGTCCGAGACCCGCAAATGGATAGCCATGACAGAGGTATATTTAATAAATATGAAAGGATGCTGCTAGAAGAACTGATTGAGGGCGACGAAGTCACTGTGCCGGTTCTTGGTAATAAAAGCCTGCCAGTAATTGAAATAATTCCGCCAAAAGGTCGTGAATTTGATTACGAAAATAAGTACAATGGAGCAACTCAAGAGCTTTGTCCACCTAAGAATGTATCTTCCGAGCTTCAACTCGAAGTCCAAAAAATAGCTGAGAATGTCCACCAGCTTGCTAAGGCAAGGCATCTTTCACGCTCGGATTTTATGATAAACCCGTCAGGCAAGATTTATGCTCTGGAGTTAAATACTATCCCTGGGCTAACTGATCAAAGCCTATTTCCAAAGTCAGCAGGAGTAGCTGGCCTAACAATGCCGGCACTCGTTAATAAATTAGTTAAAATGACAATGCAGACCTAAGCACTATGGAAAAAGATTCCGAAAATTCAGCTAAGTTAGAAAAACTCGCAGCCCCGGTACCGCTAGAAGTCCCAGGTGTTGAAGGCTGGAAAGAAGTACCGCTAGAAGAAAACGGCGAACCGCTGGTAGCGATTGGTCCATTTAGCGGTAATAGCTTTGACCGCATTTTTACCAGTTCTATCTATTTTGGAGAAAGAGAAGACTCACCATATGGGAGGGATACTTTACATGGGGCACTGATTACTACTTTTGCCCGCCGAGAAGTTGCTGAGCAAGTAGTAGAAGCTGAGGAACTTCTGCCTAATGGGAGGCACATCATTGTTTTAGATGCTTATCGGACCCTTGAGGTACAGGGTTCTCTATATGAGCAATACCTCGAGGCGCTGAGAAGCCGGGAGCCTCAGATGAGCGAAGAAGAGCTATCGGTTGAAACACAAAAATTCGTTTCCATCCCATCGCAAGATAAGACTCGTCCATCGCCGCATAACACCGGTGGAGCAATCGACGTAGCGATTTATATGCTGCCGGGTGAAATCAACGAACGGGTTGGCCAGATTAACGCCCGAATACAAGAAATTGGCAACGATATTAATCACGCCGAGGAAGTATACAAGCTGGAAATGGAACGGATAGGGCTGATAGCTAAGAATGCTCAGATGCTAAATTTTGGGACGAAGTGGGACCATGGGGGTTCCGAGGCAGCGCTTAATTACTTCGAAATACTGGCTCAGGAGCGGGATTTAACCAAAGATGAAGAGGATGCCAGACAAAATCGGCGGCTGCTCTACAATGCAATGACCGGCGCTGGTTTTGAACCATATGCAGACGAGTGGTGGCATTATAACTCCAAGAAATCCCAGATGGGCGCTAAGACAGCAAGGATAGACAGGGCTGAGTATGGGGCCATGGAGCTCTCTAAGGATGACTGGCATCATGAACTAATTCGCCGCCAGCACCTGCACGGAACTGAAAGGCTTACACAGATGCCGATACAAGCCATGGGTAAAATGGGCAAACAGATTGCATTGCTAGAGGTGGCTGCTGAAGCAGCCCAAAAGATAGGGAGCATGCAGCAAACTTCACTTCCCAAAGCGGCCATCATCGCACCGCCGGAAAAAGAAGCAGCCTAGCCTCTCTGTTAGAATAGAGACAATGAGGCGTTATAATCCGCAGGAGATCGAGCCTAAGTGGCAAAAGATTTGGGAAGACACCAAGCTTTATCAAGTTGACGTGGGAAACTCTGAGAACAAGTTTTACGTCATTCCGATGTTTCCATACCCTTCGGGCGATCTGCACATTGGGCACTGGTATAACTTTGCACCAACGGATACTGTAGCCCGCTGGCGCCGAATGCTGGGTCACCAGGTCTTGCATACCATAGGCTACGACGCCTTTGGCTTGCCAGCGGAGAATGCTGCCATAAAACGAAACATTCCGCCGGCTAAGTGGACCAAAGATAACATTGCAGCCATGACCAAACAGCTAAAAACTCTTGGCGCCAGCTATGATTGGTCCAAGACGCTGGCTACCAGTGACCCAAACTATTACCGCTGGACTCAGGAGCTCTTTTTAATGCTCTATGAAAAAAAATTGGCCTACCGGGCAAGGGGGATTGTTAATTGGTGTCCCAAAGACCAGACGGTTTTAGCTAACGAACAAGTCGTTGGCGATGACAATGTTTGCGAACGATGCGGCACGCAAGTTATCCAAAAAGAAATGGAGCAGTGGTA
>Ga0187893_10011144_pt1 | contig 13143 bp, 7 predicted proteins | sample MA1701074metaG_FD_139574 | JGI IMG/M metagenome (GOLD analysis project Ga0187893, IMG submission 139574) | White microbial mat communities from a basaltic lava cave in the Kipuka Kanohina Cave System on the Island of Hawaii, USA - MA170107-4 metaG ...
CGCGGAGTTCGGACGCTCGGGAGGCGGCGTAATCAACCTTGCGATCAAGTCCGGGACCAACGAAATTCACGGCTTTGCCTACGACTATTTGCGAAACGACAAGCTTGATGCCCGGCCTTTTGATTTCACCGGCACGAACCCTGGAAAACAACCGCTTCGCCGCAACCAGTTTGGCGCGGGTGCGGGTGGTCCGATCATCAAGAACAAGGCATTTCTTTTTGGCAATTATGAAGGCATACGCTTCCCCAGCAGCGCCATCGCCACGTATGCAGTTCCCACGGCGGCTGAAAAGCGCGGCGACTTTAGCCAGAGCGGCTTCAGTATTTACGATCCCTCGACCGCGCGCGTCGATCCGGCGAATCCGGCACGGCGCATCCGTGACCAGTTTGCGGGCAACGTCATTCCACAGACCCGGTTCGATCCGATCGCAGTACGGCTGTTGAGTTTTTTCCCCGATCCCAACTTCCGGGATCCAAATCCCGCGGTGAGGAATAACTACCTCGTCAAGGAGACCAGCAACGACGATCTCAACTCATTCAATCTGAAGAGCGACCTGAATCTGAATGCCAATGACACCATGACGGCTCGCTACTCTCAGCAACGCGGCGGCCGGCGTCGTAGCAGCTGGATGCCGAACGACCTGCTGGGAGCGGAAGCTTCGCTCGACGCCACCAATACGGGCCTCACTTACACTCATGTTTTTGGTCCAACACTCGTGAATGAAGCCCGGGTGGGTTACAACTATCTGAAGTTTGGCAATCTCATGCTGCAGAACGACAACATTCTCGATGAGTTCAATATCCCTGGCATTTTCAACAACCCCATTGCTAATGGGTATCCCACCTTCTCGCTGCGTAACTACATGAACACCCCGATCATCCGGCCGATCGCGAGTGTGCCAACGCCGTTTGTTCTCGTGGAACACTCCTGGCAATGGCTCGACAACATTAGCTGGCAGAAGAAGAATCACGCGCTCAAATTCGGAGCGGAGGTTGGCAAGATCAACAACAACCGGTTCCAGGGAAGGTCGGGCAATGCTCAGCTGAGTTTCGATGGAACCTACACGACTCCGGTGGTCGGGCAATCTCTGGAAACTCTTAGGAACGGTGTGCCCGATGCGCTGCTCGGTCTCGCCCGCGCCTTCACCACTCAATTCGCGCTCGACGCAGTCCGCATCCGTTCCACCCGGTTCAGCGCCTTTGCGCAGGACGACTGGAGACTGAGCAACCGGCTGAGCGTGAACTTGGGCCTGCGCTACGATTTCTTCGGCCCTTACAACGAGGAGCAGGATCGATTCACGAACTTTGACTTCAGGACGGGGCAGCGGATTGTTCCGGAAAGTACACGCGCCATTGCGGAATCAATACTGCGGCTCCCGGGCGGCAACCTGCCCCCAGGATGGCGGTATGGAAGTCTCGACGAAGTTGTCCCGAAAAAGAATTGGCTGAACTTTGCCCCTCGCTTCGGATTTGCTTATTCGATAAACCCTCGCTTGGTGCTGCGCGGAGGCTATGGAATTTTTTACGGCGTTACCGTCAGCAACAATGCGAACAACTCCTGAACCGACGGCAATCCATACTTTTCGGACTACAGCCTGGCATCGGAACTGGACGTTCCCATCGTGGTCAGGAACGGCTTCCCAACCGGCGGACTCTTCAATGTGCTGGCAACCCGTACCTTCGGCTCCTATTATCAGCCACTGGATCGGAAAGATCCCTATAGCCAGAAGTACAGCGTCAACCTGCAAGTCAGTCCTCGCAGTGGAACAGCTCTTGAAGTAGGCTTCACCGGCCAGCGTGCGTTGGCGTTTGGAACACTCTCACAGGCCAACAATCCCATGCCGGGGCCGGGAGCCGTTCAAGATCGGCGACCGTTTCCCAATGTCGGCGCGTTCCTAGCCTATCTTCCGATCAACGACAGCAACTACAACGGTCTGGAGATTACTTTCCGTCAGCAAGAGTTCCACGGTCTCGCCCTTCAGAGTGCTTTCACGTTTTCAAAATCTCTCGGCTACACCGCCGGCACGGATGGTGGTGTGCTTACGGATCCCTACAACTTTCGCTACGACTATGGCCTGCAAAACTACGACTTCCGCAAGCGCTGGGTGAGTTCCTGGATCTACCGCATCCCGAGTCCGCAGGGCTTGCCTGGTGTCGTCCGCCACGTTCTGAATAACTGGCAAACCTCGGGTTTGGTCACGCTGCAAGGAGGATTTCCCTTTTCGGTCGGTGTCACCGGCAACGTGATTAACAACGGAGGCAGCACGCGAGCCGATGTTCTGCGCGATCCAAATCTCCCGGGCGACCAGCAAACTCGCGAGCGTTGGTTCGACACAGGAGCGTTTGGTGTGCCCGCCAATTTCGCTCAGGGAAACCAGGGAAAGAATCTCCTACGTACGCCCGGACTCGCACAGGTCGATTTTGCTGTTCAGAAATCCGTTCCCATCACGGAAGGCAAGAAGCTGACCTTCCGCATGGAGGCAGCCAACCTTTTCAACCGGGTTCAGCTTGGCGCTCCGTCAGCAACTCTGGGAGGCACGAATTTCGGCGTGATCCGAAGTCTTCAAGCCGGTCCGCGCAATATCCAGATGGCGTTGCGCTTTGACTTTTAGATTCGCGGCCCAAGCGCACCCGTTTTCAAGACAGTTTCCCGCTGCTGCAGTGGGGGGAGCCACAATCCATGACAGTCATGTAGTCATGTAGCGCAGACCGTGCTTTTTGGGTCTGCTGTTTTTCGTCTCCGAATGCGCTCAGGAGATTGGATACTTTTCCAGAAGTGCAGCGGCAGGAGGCCGCTGCTTCCTCCGAACGCCCTGGAAGGGCAGTAGAGAGTAGCCCAGGCAAGCGAGGGGCAGGAGCCCTCGCGCCGCCCTGGGTCAGCGTTCCGATTAATTCTTCTCCTCTCCCCCCGAATCGGCCACCTTTGGGCGATTCGGGGCGAGAGGCCGGGAGAAGAGGGGGCGTCCGTTGGCGAGAATCTCGCGTTTCGTTGTTCTCAAACTTTTCTCGGCACGAAGCGTTATTTTCGCGAATGAGCAGGGTCTTTGCCCAGGGGCCGCTTCACAAAACGATTTCGAAGAAAGGGGACCGTTCATTGAACCGACCTAGAGCCATTGGCGCTTTCTTGATGTTGCTGGTCCTGCTGCAGGCTGGGACGAGCACCGGCGACAACACAGGAGTGATAGACATTGGGTCCCGCTTGGAGTTGTTCGTCGATCACTACCTTATCGACAGGCTTCAAGGGGCGCAGCTCAGATTGAATCATCCCGTAGACGCGGGCGTGGCAATCAAGTTTGATCATCCTTGGGAAGGGGCGTTCAGCGGATACGTCACAGTCATCAAAGATGGGCCGACGTATCGCATGTATTACCGCTGCCTTCCGGTTGCCGGCAAGGACGGCAGCGAAAATGAGGCCACCTGTTACGCCGAGTCTCGTGATGGCATCCAGTGGACCAAGCCCGAGCTGGGCATCTACGATCTCATGGGAACTCGAAAAAACAATGCCGTCCTGGCTCATTCTGCGCCGTTCACCCACAACTTCAGCCCAATGCTTGACACCCGCCCGGGAGTTCCGCCTGCTGAACGGTTCAAGGGACTTGGCGGCACCAAGAAAACGGGGCTGGTGGCTTTTGTCTCAGCCGATGGCCTCCACTGGAAGAAGTTACGCGAGCAAGCCGTCATCACTAAGGGCTACTTCGATTCGCAGAACCTGGCTTTCTGGTCAGAAACTGAGAAGCAGTACGTCTGCTACTTCCGGACCTTCAAACCCTTCGGCGGCAAGGGCGTTCGCTGGATCACCCGCACCACTTCGAAGGACTTTCTAAGCTGGAGCGAACCTGTTGACATGAGCTTTGGCGAGGCTCCCCCTGAGCACCTCTACACAAACCAAACTCATCCTTACTTCCGCGCACCTCATCTCTACGTTGGCATCGCCGCACGTTTCATGCCGGGACGGCAGGTTCTAACTGACGATCAGGCCAAAGCCATCAACGTCGCCCCCGGGTACTTCAAGGATTGCTCAGACAATGTGCTGCTCACGAGCCGCGGCGGGAACCGTTATGACCGGACCTTTCTGGAAGCCTTTATTCGTCCCGGCATCGGTCCGGAAAACTGGACCTCTCGCACAAACTATCCGGCTCTCAATGTCGTCCCGACCGGACCAAGCGAGATGTCGCTCTATGTCCAGCACCGCTATGGACAACCCACTCATCACCTGCGGCGTTACGCGTTACGCACCGACGGATTTGCCTCGGTCAGCGCACCGTATCAGGGCGGCGAACTCGTTACCAAACCGCTGAAGTTTATTGGCAAGAATCTTGTTATCAATTTCGCTACCTCGGCACCCGGAGGTCTCCGCTTTGAGATTCAGGATCTGGAGGGCAAGCCTATTTCGGGGTATACGCTGGAAGAATCGAATGAAGCGATTGGGAATGAGATTGAGCGCGTGGTTTCCTGGAAGAGTGGCGACGACGTCAGCCGTCTCGCGGGCAAGGCGGTGCGCCTGCGCGTTGTAATGAAAGACGCCGATCTTTATGCTTTGCGCTTCAGGTGATGGTGAAAGCGATAGGAAGCAAAGCAAGGAACAATGAGCATTGCAATTTGTTCGTAGTACCGTTCTCAGGCGGCCCCGGCCAAAGCCGGCACTCGCGACACTCTCTACCTCATGACCCCGCAGATCCCAGTCCGATCCAGGTGCGGAACCCTACAACCAGTGCACGGAATTCGAATAGTCAAAGTGAATGGAGGCAACATGAAACATCTTAATCAATGCATTCCTGACAGATTGGAGAGGAGACCCTATGCAGCTCTTCTGCTTCTGCTTTCTCTGTTCATCGCGCCAGTGTTGCAAGCGCAGGTTGTGAACGCCACGCTCACTGGCACCGTAAAGGACTCCAGTGGTGCCGTCATCGCCAGCGCCAGAGTGGTAGCCACGAACGCAGGCACCAACCTGACGCACGAGACCGTCACCGACGCGCAAGGCAACTACCGGCTGCCCTCGCTGGCCCCGGGCGTCTACGAGCTTCAGGCGGAGTTGCAAGGGTTTAAGACGTCTGTGATCTCGGCAATTACACTCCAAGTGGCGCAACAGGCCCGGGTGGACCTCACACTGGAGGTTGGGGAGATTACCCAGACTCTAGATGTCGTGGGCACCGCGCCGGTCATCGACACTGAAAGCCCGACGATCGGCAGTGTGATCGACCAGAAAAAGGTGGTTGAACTGCCGCTGAATGGTCGGAACTTCATGGAGCTCGCGTTGCTTTCGCAGGGGATCAACGAAGCCGGTGGCAGCACGGCCAAAGGCGGCTTTTTGCGCAAAGGCTTCGCTCCTTCGGCTGCAGGGATGCCCACCACCGAAAACAACTACCAGTTGGATGGCGCCGACAACAAGGAAGGCTTTTTCAATACCTTCAACGTCGCGCCTTCGGTGGATGCCGTTCAGGAATTCAAGATTCAGATCGGCCAATACTCCGCTGAATTTGGTTCCGGCGGCGGCGCAGTGATCAACGTCGTCACGAAGTCGGGCACCAACGATTTCCACGGCACCCTCTGGGAGTTCATTCGCAACGACAAGCTCGATGCACGAAACTTTTTCCTGTCGCCAACAACCAAGAAAGCTGCCTTGCGCCGCAATCAGTTTGGCGTCGCCGCAGGCGGCCCGATCAAGAAAGATCGTACGTTCATCTTCGGAAATTACGATGGCACTCGGGAGAGGCGCGGTGTTTTCCGCGGTGCGCGCGTTCCCACGGCCGCAGAGTTGGGCGGAAACCTTTCCAGCCTGGGCAAGACGATCATGGATCCCGTCACCAGGCTGCCGTTTCCCAACAACATAATCCCGGCAAACCGCATCGACCCAATCTCCGCGGGCCTGGCAAAGTATTACGAGGCTCCCAACAACCCCTCAGGTACGATCCAGAACTACGTGGCAAATTTGTCCAGCGAAGACGATGCGGATTCCTATCTGTTCCGTGTGGACCATCGTCTCTCGAGCAAGCACGATTTTATGTCGCGCTACGCTCTCCAGGATCGAGAGATCTACACACCTGGGACGTTCACTCGAGTGGGCGCCACAGCCATCCCTCAGCGATTCCAGAATATTGTTCTCGGGCTCACCAGCACACTCACGCCGAATTTGCTGAACGAAGCCCGTTTCAGCTACGGACGGACCGTTAACCGCCAGCAGGGACAGAACACCGGAAACCCAATCGCCGCAGATCTCGGCGTTCCCTTTGCCCCACGCGACGCCATCAACGCCGGATTTCCGGAGGGAATCGGGTTAGGGACCACGGCTATCAGCGGCATTGGCGAAGGCCAGCCTTGGTTCCTGACAGTGAATTCGTTTCAATGGTATGACGGCATCACCTGGACTCGAGGAACTCACTCTCTTAAGGCTGGCGCGGACATCCGGCGCGTGCGCTCCGATGCGTTTATCGCCACTCGCCAAAACAACTCCTACACGTTTAATGGAGGGTTCACTCGAGACGGCTTCGCCGACTTTCTTCTCGGCATCCCCTCTTCTTCCAGCCTGGCTCTGAAGCCGAACGACCCTGTCCGGTTCCGGCGGACGCAAATGGCTTATTACGTTTTGGACGATTGGAAAGTGAACTCAAAGCTAACGCTGAATATCGGTCTGCGCTACGAGTTCAACGAGATCCCTCGAGAGCTCTCGGGACTGTCTCCAATTTTTGATCCCACACTGGGAAATGGCGCAGGAGGATTGCGGTACCCAAAACAGAACACCAACGCCAAGCCATTCTTTGAACAAATCCGGCCCGACCTGGCCTTTGGTTTCCTGGATCGTGAAACCCAGTACCTACCGGACAAAAACAACTGGGCGCCTCGATTTGGTTTTGCGTTTCGCCCGTTTGACGACAGCCGGACGGTGATTCGAGGCGGTTACGGCATCTACTATTCCTCGTCGCAGCTGGCAAACATTTCCCAGAATTCCGTGACTGGGCCACCCGCACAACTCTGGGCAGGATTTACGTCAGACACCATCACGTATGGGGGTGAAATCGGAAAGACGCCGGAAGAAACCTTCAGGACGGTTCGACTGGGGTTGTTAACCGGATTCGAGAATCAGTGGCTCGAAGCCTACACGCAGCAATGGAGCTTCAGCGTTGGGCAGGAGCTCGGCAAGGACTTCGTCGTCGAAGCGCAGTATCTCGGTTCCAAATCAACTCACATCGAGAATATCTTTGACTACAACTACACGACCCCGGGAACGAGCGCACTGGCTACCCGCCTTCCCTTCCCTAAGTATGATCGCATCGCCGGGTTCAGTAGCGGTGCAGCCGCCAATTACAATGCATTGCTGTTGTCGGCGGAGAGAAGGTTCAGTGGCGGCTTGTCCTTCAAAGGCTCCTATACGTTTGCCAAAGCCCTCACGATTAATGGAGGGCGGCGCGCTAATGGGAACATCACCCAAGTGCAGGACTCCGCGAATCTCAAACCGGAAAAGGGCTCAGCAGCCGACGACCTCAGGCATCGATTCGTCTACAACTGGGTGTATGAATTGCCGTGGGGTCAGGGCAAGGCATTGGGCGGCAACATGAATCCCATCGCCGACAAGATTCTGGGTGGATGGTCTGTCTCGGGAATTGCCACTTTCCGAACGGGCCTGTATCTGGACGCGCTCGTCGCTGCGGCGAATTGTAATGCGTCGCCGTTCGGCATCTGCCGTGCTGATGTCAACTCGGACCCCTACCTGGACAGCAACGGGGTCAACTCGCCGAAGTTCAACGTCAATGCCTTCAACTGGCCCCGGAAGACGACGCCTTTTGCTGCGCCTCGTTTCGGAACCGCAGCCGTCAATGTTCTCCAAGGCAATGGGATCAATACCTGGGACATGGCTGTTCTGAAAAATGTCGCTTGGGGCGATCGCTACCGGATTCAGTTCCGCTGGGAGTTGTTCAATGCCTTCAATCACGCCAGTTTTGGACAGCCGATCTCAGCTCCCGACAATCCGAACTTTGGCCGTGTGACTTCCGTGGCGGTAAATCCAAGGGAAATGCAGTTTGGATTGAAGTTCTATTGGTAGGAAACGAGGTAGCGCGATCGCGCACCCTGCGATCTGCGGCCTTTCCTGTCCGTACCAGCCAAAAGCCGCAGACCTCCTGAGAGGAGGTCTGCGCTCGCTACGCTGTCTGGTTTGTAGCACTATCGACTGGGGTCGGAGCATTGTGCCGGCCTGGCATGCGGAAGGGTTGCGGACGACTCTGAGCGCCTGTTCCAACGTTTTTTTGCGAGCTTCCTGGCTCCAGTATCCGATAAGGAGATCTCTCACGTGGCAAACCGTCGTCAATTTCTTCGCCGTGTGAGCGCCGCTTCGCTTCTGACGGCTGCGCCAAGCCTGGCCAGCCCTTCTGAGTCCCCGCGTGTCCCGGGCCAGCCCTCGAAGATCAAAGACCTCATCATTTATCAACATGACCAGTTCTATTGTGCTTTTCCCTCGGTGGTGTGCCGGCCGGAAGGCGAGTTGCTCGTTGCGTTTCGACGCGCGCCGCATAGAAAGTCTTTGGGTGAAGATCGAAACAGCCATACCGATCCCAACAGTTATCTGGTGTTGGTGCGCTCCAAAGACAACGCACGCACCTGGAGCGCTGAGCCTGAATTGCTCTTCGCCCATCCCTACGGCGGCTCGCAGGATCCCTGCATGGTTCAACTGAAAGACGGAAGCATCATCTGTACCAGTTACGGATGGGCGTTGCTGAAGCCAGAGGCGGCTGCAAAGATGACAGCGACGCCCAAGCACGGCAACTTTGTTTTCCTCGGCGGGTATAATCTGATTTCCAACGACAGCGGCCATTCCTGGCAGGGCCCGTATCTTCCACCTCCGGTTCCAACCAGCAAGAACGTAGGCTTGTTCAACAAGCCGTTGCCGGCCTACAATCGCGGTGCCCTTTGTCAGGGTCGTGATGGCCGGCTGTTCTGGGTTGTCGCAGAGATGGAAAAGCGGAAGCCTGAGCTTACTTCAGTCCATCTGATGATTTCGGCGGACCAAGGCAAGACGTGGAAGTATTCCTGTCCGGTTGCACAAGACCCCAAGGTGGCATTCAATGAGACCTCCATTTACGAAACCCCTGGAGGCGATCTCGTAGCATTCATTCGCACTGCGAACTTTGACGACCACACGGTCATCGCTCGTTCAACCGATGGTGGGAAGAGCTTCCAGCGCTGGCAGGACGCTGGTTTCCAAGGCCACCCGCATCACGCTCTCCGTCTTCCCGACCAAAGAGTGCTGCTGGTTTACGGGTATCGCCACCAGCCGTTTGGCATCCGGGCGCGCGTGCTGGATGCCGAATGCACTCAACTTGCCACCGCTCCTGAGATCGTGCTGCGCGATGATGGTGGAACGGGAGATCTCGGATACCCGTGGGCGGTGCTAATGAAAGACGGGCGCATTCTGGTGACGTACTATTTCAACCAGAAAGACGGTACGCGTCACATCGCTGGAAGCATTCTGCAGGTCTGACGGGCAGGCAGAGACATTTTGAGGTCGGGTCGGTGCCTTCCTTATCCGAGATCTGAAGCTACGAGAGATTTATAGTTTCAGTTCCCCTCGCCCCAACGCGGGAGAGGGGCAAGGGGTGACGGGGCAATGCACGCCGTGGCGCTTGGCTGATTAAGACGGAGGAAGCCTCCCAGGGCCTGTAGTTGCAAGTATTCAACACCAGACGGAAGTCCCCCTCACCCCAAACCCTTCTCCCGCGTTGGGGAGAGGGGGAGCCGAAATGTACTGGCTTCGCAAGCAAGCAGCTTCGCGTTGCGCGCTGTCAATGACTTTTCGATTTCTTAATCTCTTGAGTCTCCCCATTCTTCTGGTTCTCTTCGAGTTCGTTGCCCCTCAACCGGCATCCGCCCAGTCTCCGCGGACTTTTCGGCAGAGCTACGACCGGGCGGCGGCTTATCTGCGCGGTCAGAATCTTCCTGCGGCCGAGCAGGAGTTTCTTAAGATTCTTCAGGAGGATCCTAAACAAGTGCCCGCTCTCCACCAACTGGGGCTGCTTTATTTCCAGACCGACCGCACTCGCCAGGGCATCGAACACCTGGAAAGAGCTCAAGCACTCAATCCCCGGGATGCCAGGCTGAGCTTTGATCTGGCACTTGCTTACTTTCGGACCAGGCAATTTCAGAAGAGCGTGCAGACACTTCAGTCGATGAATGCGCCTCAAGCTCGAACTGCCGACTACTATGCGCTGCTCGGCTCCAACTTTCTGCAACTGAACGATGCTCAAAAGACGCTCGATAACTTGCGCAAGGCCGTGGCGATGGATCCGCAGAACCCGGAGTATGCCTACGACCTCGGGTTTGCTCTCAATAAGAATGGCAATCATGCCGATGCGCTCGACCTGCTGAAGAAAAACCAGCTGAAGTTCCCTCGAAACGGGAAGATTGCTCTGGGTCTCGGGATGAGTTGGCAAGGGTTGGGGAATTCCGCCGAAGCTGAGCGAAGTTTTCAAAAGGCCCTCCAACTGGAACCCAGTGCTCCGGAAGTATCGCTGGCGCTGGGCGAGCTCTACTCCAGCCACGGCCAATTCGAAAAAGCGAAGGATGCCTACGCGAGAGCGATTCGCCTGGAGCCGGGGAACGGGCTCTCTCACCATAAGCAAGGCGTCAACCTTCTGAAGCTGCAACTGTCCGATCAGGCTGCAGATGAGTTCCGCCAGGCTTTGTCCCTCGATCCGCAATTGGCGGATGCCCACTACCAGTTAGGAAAGCTGGAAGCCGCTTCCGGACGGATGCCGCAGGCCGTGGCCGACCTGACGAAAGCCTCAGAACTCGATCCACAGCATTTCGAGGCCTATTATCAACTGGGGTTGGCCTACCAGAAACTTGGAGACCGAGCCAGAGCGACCGCTGCGTTGAAGAGGTTCGAGCAACTGAAAGCCGCGAAGATTGACCCGGCACAAACCCAGGATGGGGAAGCATTGCTTTCGCTCGCCGACACGAATTACAGGCTCCAGAAACCGGAGGAGGCCCGCACAAACAGTCAGCAAGCTCTCTTTTCTGGCCGAGAAAGACCCGCAACTGCGTTTGCATTTGGGCTTGCTTCTCATCGAAAACGAGCAGGCACCTGAAGCTCTAAGACAGCTGGAAGCTGCGCGCCAGCAGCTTCAGCCGAGCTTTGCCCTGGCGTTTGGGCTGGGCAGCACTTACCTGCAATTGCGGCGGCCGGCCGAGGCGGCAGCCTCTTTCCAGGAAGCGATTCGTTTGAAGCCAGACGCGCGCGCCTATTTCTATCTGGGCAAGGCTTACGCAGAACTGAAAGATGCGCGTTCTGTCGAAGCCCTGCGTGAAGCGGTCACGCGCGATGCAGACAGCCAGGATGCGTGGGAGCTGTTGGGACTCCAGGCATTCGAACACAAAGCCCTGGCGTCTGTAATTCCACTTTTTCAACAGGAGGCCCAGCGATCCTCAGCCGAGCCGTTGGCCCAGCTATGGCTGGGCGAAGCGCACTTACGCAATCAGGACCTGCCTCAGGCCCTGCAATCCTTCAGAAAGGCCGTGGAGCTTGCGCCGCAACTGTCCCGCGCCCAGTTCTCTCTCGGCTTTGCTTACAAGGAACTGGGAGAAAACGCGCTGGCTCTCCCAGCGCTTCAACAGGCCGTCACGCTCGCGCCAGAACATCCGTTGGCGCATTACCACTTGGGCGACTTGCTGAGCCAGAGAGAGGACCAAGACCCCGCAATTCGGGAGCTTCAACGCGCCATCGAACTGAAGCCGGACTATGCCGAAGGCTACGCCAAGCTAGGACAAGCGCTCCTGAAGCAGAAGAACTATTCGGAAGCCGTCGAACAGCTCCGCAGAGGGATCGAGTTGCAGCCAGCCAGAGCCCAGCCGTACTACATGCTCAGCCGCGCCTACCTGGGCTTGGGAAAAGAAAAGGAAGCGGCGCAGGCGCTTGAGCAGTTCAACCGCTTGAAGAAGCCAGGGGCGCAGCCTTGAGGATCTTTTTACAACGGCTCGCTTGCGCAGAGATGAAGTTCATGTAGCGCAGACCGTGCTTTTTGCGGTCTGCGGCTTTCGCGTCTTCCGGTCCACACAAAGCCGCAGACCTTCTCAAAAGCAGAAGGTCTGCGCTACAGGTCTCGGCATTTTCCGAGGACGAGGACGACGACGAGGACGATTTTCAAGCAAGTAATCCCATACTGGAGCGATACCGAATGCGCTACCGCCCACTAGGCGACACGGGTTTGAAGATTTCAGAAATTTCTCTCGGAACAGCCGAGATTGGCCTGGACTACGGTTTCAAAGGCAACGCCCACTATGGCAAGCCCGATGTGAAAGAATCCATCCGGCTTATTCATACCGCCCTGGACCACGGGATCAATCTCATCGATACAGCCCGCGTCTACGGCAACAGCGAGGAGATTATTGGACAAGCGCTCGAAGGGATGAGTTTCCCACCTTACATCTCGAGCAAGGTGCTGCTTTCGAAAGAAGCCACGCAAAAGACTTTTCCCGCGCTTCATGAGGAGATATTTGGCTCCATTGAGGCCAGTCTCTGTGCTTTAAGGCTCGACACGCTTGACTTACTGCTCATTCACAACACCTCTTTGGAACATCTGCGTAGCCAGGACATTCTGGCATGCCTGGAAGAAGCCAGGCAGCAAGGCAAGGTCCGTTTCGTGGGAGCAAGCTGTTATGGTGTGGAGGTTCCCCTGGCGGTGCTGCAGCAACCCATGTTCCGAGTGCTGCAAGCGCCTTTCAACCTGCTGGACCAGAAGATGAACCGCGAGGGATTCCCAACTGCCGCCGCACAGAAGGTGGCCGTTGTTGTGCGTTCGGCATACCTTCGCGGCGTCCTCACTCACCAAGTTCATTCCATTCCGGAACGTCTCGCACCTCTGAGACCCCGGGCTCTTCAAGCTCTGGACTTGTTGGGCAGTGAGGTAAGCAGCCTGGCTGAAGCGGCACTGCGTTTCAGCTTGTCGCTGAGTGCGGTCTCATCTGTGTTGATCGGAGTGAAGACCGTCGATGAACTGGAAGCGAATTTAGCTGATGCCAGCCAGGGGGTTCTGCCGGAGGAGCTCATGCCACAGTTACAGGCGCTATCCTTTGGAGACGATCCCATCGTCGACCCGCGCAACTGGCAAGATCTGATCTAAAGCCCCTGGGAGCGCGGGCGTCCCCGCCCGCACCC
>Ga0187893_10011145_pt1 | contig 13141 bp, 18 predicted proteins | sample MA1701074metaG_FD_139574 | JGI IMG/M metagenome (GOLD analysis project Ga0187893, IMG submission 139574) | White microbial mat communities from a basaltic lava cave in the Kipuka Kanohina Cave System on the Island of Hawaii, USA - MA170107-4 metaG ...
CGCTGACTGTCGGAAATACAGAAACCATCAACCTTTCGCTCAAGCTCGCTTCGGTTACGGAGCAGATGGTTGTTTCCGCCGACGCCGCTCCGCTGGACACCGAAGAGGGCGCGACCGGCTCGACCATTGGGCGACGCGCCATCAGCGATCTGCCGATTCGCGGGCGCAATTTCACTGACTTCATTCAACTGACGCCGGGCATCGTGCAGGAATCCGACCGCAAGGGACTGGTCATCGCCGGGCCGCGTTCGATCAATTCCAACATCGCGCTAGAAGGCCGTGCCGGATTCTTACCGCGAGGCGGCGATGGAACTCGGCGCGACCCGCTGGCAAATGGTCTACCGCGTGCTGCTGCCGGCGGCGAAGAACGGGTTGCTCGCGGCGGCGTTGCTCGGTGTGGGGCGCGTGGCCGGCGAGACGATGGCCGTGCTGATGGCGACCGGCCACTCGGTCAGAATTCCGACGAGCGTGCTCGATTCCGTTCGGACTCTGACTGCGACGATTGCCGCTGCTCGTTGGGTTGCCGATGACGATCTATGACAACGTCGCCTTCGCGCCGAGGATGGCCGGGCAGCGGGATAAGAGTAAACTCGATGAGCTGGTCGAGCGCTGCCTGCGACAGGCGGCCTTGTGGGATGAGGTGAAAGACCGGCTCGACACCCCGGGGACGAAGCTCTCCGGAGGCCAGCAGCAACGACTGACCATCGCGCGCGCCCTCTCACACGATCCCGAAATCCTCTGCCTGACCAGCTATCGTTACCACTTCAACCGCTGGCTCGCCGCCGATGGGAGCTACGGCTACACGCGCAATACACTTCAGAACTTTACCTCCGCTGGCGCATTCAATGTTCAAGCGAACATGCACCATAGGAAGACTTCATAACTAGAAGGATTCAAGAACTGTATTCAGCAACTACATCGGTTGTAGTGAATACTGTACTGAGGTGGGTTGACGACCGCCTCACCCACCCCCAAAAGAAATCAACCTGCATGTTACACGGAACCGCTAGGTACAACGAGAGCAAGTGGCGGAGGTAATTCGACATGGTTTTTGTTTCAGTCACACGCTTACGCGTCCGTTCTATTTTCTACTTGCCTCAATTTTTCTGGCATACATTCAAATCCCAAAAACAGGCAAAGAGCGCTTCCGGCATGCTTGGCGGCAGGCTCTTGCTTGAATCGGGCTGGACCGTTTGGACAATGACGGCTTGGGAGAGTGAGGCGGCGATGCGCGCATTTCGGAGTTCAGGAGCGCATATGAAGGCAATGCCGAAGTTGTTGGATTGGTGTGATGAGGCGTCATACGCGCATTGGGAGCAGGAGAGCGCAGAGGCGCCGAGTTGGGCAGAGGCCCATCGGAGAATGGTCGCAGAGGGGAAGCTGTCGAAAGTAAACAACCCGTCAGCGGCGCAGTTGGCGAAGAGGATTGCCGAGCCACTGCGAGGCGGGAGTGAGGGGCAGCGGCTGAGACCGGTGGTGAAGAGTGGATTATGATCCTATCGTCGCCTTGCAGGCGGCCCGGCGAGTCGTTTGGCGGCTATCGGCTGAATTGGATGCGCTGATAGAGAAACCGCCTACAGCATCCACTTGAACCGAAGGAGAAATTCAGATGTCGGCTAAAAACAAAGAAATCGTTGAAAAGGTAAATGCGGCTTTTGCCGAAGGCAGCACTGAAAAATTCCTGTCGCTTTGCGCGGACGACGTGGAGTGGACGACGGTCGGCGACAAGGCCGTGAAGGGAAAGGACGCCATTCGCCAATGGATGGCCTCAATGGGAAACATGGAGCCGCCAAAGTTTACGGTTGACAACGTCATCGCCGAAGGCGACTTCGTTACGGCATACGGCGATATGACCATGAAAGATAAGGACGGAGAGGTAGCTCCATACTCTTACTGCGACATCCTCTGACAGGCAGGGTTATCAAATAGTCGTTTTCATCACGCTCTTCTTGGGGCCGTTGTTCATTCCGCGCTAAAATCGCTTTTCACTTTTGCTTTCTAGCGCATTGGAGGAATGCATGGGTAACATATCGCGTGAATCTGAAAACGAAGCCGTCAAGCGATCGCTTGAGTCGTCCTATTGCCCCGAATCCATCAGGCAGGCTCGGGAGAGGCAAGACAAGATACTCCGTGAGCGACTCCGGTTTGGCCCATACAAGATTGCGGACATCGGGTGCGGCAATGGGTATCATGCCGTAATGTTTGCTCCGTTCTTGCTTCTGTATCATGGCTTTGAGATAGCGCCTGCGATCGCTGAGACCGCGCGAGATCAATGGCGAAAAGAGAACATCATCAACGCGCAGATCTTCGTGGGAGACGTGGCTGAAGTAGAGCTTGAGGACGAGTTCTATGACATCGTCTTCTGCTTGTACTTCACCCCAGGCAATTTCAGAGACCAATCAGACGACCTCAGTCTTTACAACGACGCCTATCTCGACCGGAACCCACGGTTCATCCGCGTGCTGTCCCGTTTCTATCAAGCCATGAAAAGCGGCGGATCCATGTTTCTCACCATATACAAGGATGTGCCGGAGGCAGAGGCGGCGCAGATCGATTTCTACGAGAATACGGGACAGCATGTTGCGACGGCTTCGGGGTCGCGATTTGTGGCTACTGCGGAAGGTTTTTGGTCGGTAAGGTGGACGCAAACCAGCTTGTTATCCAACCTCAGCGCATGCGGAATCGGTCCCGACGATGTCGTGTTCAATGATCTGAACGCCATCGCCTGGCTGGTCGAGATCAAGAAGTAGACACATGCTGCCGGTGGTAAGAACGTGCGCAGCGATTGCGACTCTGGTGGGCAAGCTCGCGCCAGTGGCTTATGGGCTCAGACTCTCCCAATATCTTAACTGATTTCGAAGGCGCCCGGACAGCCCAAGCTCAATGGGAGCGCGAGCGCGAGCGTGCACGACTGCTGTTGGAAGTCAACAACGCTATTGTTTCTCATTTGAGCATACCGGAATTGTTCAAGGCCGTCACCGTCTGTTTGCGCCGCGTCATCCGGCACGATTTTGCCGCAATGACATTTTATGATCCCGAGAAGAACGTGTTGCGCCCGCAGGCGCTGGATTTTCCGAAGCGCGAGGGCGCAATCGAAGTGGGCGTTCCCATCAACGAGATAAAGCCCTCAATGGAACAAAGCTGGCCCACTCCTCAAGGCAATCTGACCCTTGAAGCCAATGAGCGTGAACACATTCTGCGGGCGCTGCGCGAAACCGGCTGGGTGGTGGGCGGCCCCGACGGCGCCGCCACACGCCTGGGGATCAATCGTTCTACGCTGCAATCAAGGATGCGCAAGCTGGGCATCACGCGACCAAAGTGACGCCGATATTTCGTCACTCGCCGATATTTCGGCGCCACTCCTTCGTCACTCCCGCCGCACCCGCCCCACCAGACACGCTGCAACTACCGCACAGTCAATCGCATGAGTAAGTTCCTCCATGTCGCGCCGGCGTGGCAACGCAATTGCTCTAACTGACGGAGGCTTGCTGCTACGGCAAGCTGGCTGGTCGGAGGAAGCGAGTTATGAACGAGACACACTTCGACGATTCGTTGACGACTGATCAGTGCTGGCAGTGCCGGCACAAACCATAAAAGTTGGAGAAGGAGGGAGAGATTCCATGGACACATTACCTGCTGCTACCGATGTCGTGATTGTCGGGGCTGGGCCGACGGGGCTTACCCTCGCCTGCTTGCTCGCTGCCGAGGGCGTTCCTTTCATCCTAATAGAGCGCCAGGCCGAGGGCGCCAACACCTCGCGCGCAGCTGTGGTGCATGCCCGCACGCTGGAGGCGCTGGAAGAACTGATGGTTAGCGACTGGCTGCGCGCCGAAGGCCACATCGTGCCGCAGTTCACCTTGCGTGACCGCGATCAGGTGCTGGCGACGCTGCGCTTCGACCGTTTGCCCACTCGCTATGCTTATACGCTGATGATCCCGCAAAATCGCACCGAAGCTATCCTGTTCAGCCGATTGCGCGAGTTGGGTCACGACGTGTGTCGTCCTTTCGCGGTCAGCGATCTGCGGCAGGATGCCAGCGGGGTCTCGGTGACAGTCACCGCTGAAGGACAGGAACCACACACGATTCGCGCTCGCTATCTGGTCGGAGCCGACGGCATGCACAGCACAGTGCGCGAACGCGCCGGCATCGGTTTCACTGGCGACAGCTACGCGCAAACCTTCGTGCTCGCGGATGTCCGCATGAGTTGGCCGCTGTCTTCTAGTGAGGTAATGCTGTTCGTTTCGCCAGCCGGGCTGGTTGTGGTCGCGCCATTGCCAGGCGGTCGTCACCGGGTAGTAGCGACCGTGGATGACGCGCCGGAGCAGCCTGGCATCGCCGACGTGCAACATTTGTTGGATACGCGGGGGCCAGCGACCGGGGCGGCGCGCATCCACGAAATAATCTGGAGTTCCCGGTTTCGCGTTCACCACCGATTGGCCGACTGCTACCGCGCCGGGCGGATTCTGCTGGCCGGGGACGCGGCGCACGTCCATAGCCCGGCTGGCGGGCAAGGCATGAACACCGGCATCCAGGACGCCGTCGCCCTCGGCCACGCGCTGGCGGCAGTGCTGAGCGGACGGGCTGACGAGCGTGCGCTTGACCAGTACGAGCGTCTACGACGACCGGTGGCGGCGCGCGTAGTGGCCTTCACCGACCGGATGACGCGGATGGCGACGCTGCGCAACTCGCGCAGCCGGGCGCTGCGCAACGCCGCGATCAAGGTGATCAGCCGTATCCCTGCGGTGCGCCGCTGGCTCACCACCGAGTTAGCCGGGTTGCGTAACCGTTGAACCAGTTAAGGGGCGAGTTATGTGATGATTGTGTTGATCTCATCGCTCGACGCCTATGCTGCGATGCAGGCCCTGGGACAGCGGGTGTGAGCTTGTCCAAACCATAAAAATCCCAGAAGGAGTCTTTCATGTAGTCTTTGACGACGCCCTAAAACAATCAAGATTGGTAGGGCAGGTTACCAACCTGCCCTACCAATCTTGGGAGGAGAGAAAAGAAATGCAATCGTCTGTTTTGAAATATGCCTTGACTGTAAGCTTGCTGGCGCTGCTGACGACGCGCGCCACGTCGCAAAACGCGGAGCAGTGGCGGCCGCTGCCCGGGCCGGCGGGCGCGGACATCCTCGCGCTCTTCAGTTATGGAGGGAACCTGTTTGCCGGGACGCTCAGCGGCGGCCTCTATCGCTCGACCGATCACGGCGAAAGCTGGACGCCCGTGAATACCGGCCTGCCGGCAAATCTGTCGGTCAATGCCTTCGCCGCGAGCGGGACGAACATGTTTGCGGCGACATCACGCGGCGTCTACCGCTCAACCGATGACGGGGCAAGCTGGACGGCGGCGCATACGGGGTTGCCGCCGAACACCACGGTCTACGCCTTCGCGACGATGGGAACGACGCTGGTCGCGGGTACGGCCGGCGGCGCGATCTATCGTTCGGCTGACAACGGGCCAAGCTGGGTCAAAGCGAGCGCGGGCCAAGCCAGCCAGGATGTCCTCGACTTCGCCGCCGCCGGAGGCGCTCTGTTTGCGGCCACTCGTGGCGATGGCGTGCTGCTCTCAATCAATCAGGGCGCAAGCTGGAAGCCGATCAACACCGGCTTGAGCAACCACAACATCCGCTCGCTGGTCACGCATGGGCCGATCCTGGTCGCCAGCGGGCAGGGCGGCGGGCTGTTCATCAACGATGCGATTGCGCAGGTCACCAGCGCCTCAGCGGCCAACTTCAACTCCGAAGAGATCGCCGCCGAATCCATCGTCGCTGCGTTCGGAGCGGGATTGGCGACGGCGACCGCGACTGCGACAACACAACCGCTGCCGACTTCGCTCGCCGGAACGAGCGTGACGATTCGAGACAGCCAGGGCCAGGAACGACCCGCGCCGCTCTTTTTCGTTTCACCGAATCAGGTCAATTATCAAATCCCGCGGTGAGGCCATGCTCAGAATCACGATTCTCAATGAGGACGCGACGACGCGCTTCGTTGTTGAAGGAAAGCTCGCGGGGCCGTGGGTCGAAGAATTGGAGAAGCGCTGGCAGGCAGCCAGCGCTGCTGAGCCTGGCCGCCCTCTCGTGTGCGAAGCACAACGTGATCTATCTCTCGTATTTTTATCATAGTGGCAGCCTCAACCGATTGGTGGGAACCTCTGAGCAGAGCGTGCTCGCGCCTTGGCAGCCTCTTCGGCGCGGTTCTTCGGCGCCGCGCTCGTCTCGAGCGAGCTGAGCAGCTTCCTGGAAACTGCCGCTATCTCGTCAACGGCGGCGAGGAATGCGGCTTCGTTGACTTTCGATGGCTTGTTAAAACCGCACACTTTTCTCACGAATTGTAGAGAGGCCGCGCGAATCTCTTCGTCCGTCACGGGCGGTTCGAAGTTGAAGAGGGTTTTGATATTCCTACACATAAACTTTACTGATCCTGCTCATGATCGCGGAGGCGTCTACTCCGGGTACTTTCAGGACTTGGATGGTCGTTTGTGGGAGATCCTCTGCCCGCTTGGCAGGTGAACCAGGAGGCTGACTCGACTCAAGTGTTCAGCCAGGCGCTCGCGGGCCTCAAATCGCTACTTGAACACAACGTCAGATTGAATCTTGCGCCGGATCGTTATTCGAAGGGGATCGAAGAATACAACCGGTGATTTCAAGTTTCCTGTCCTGCTCCGGCTATTTGTTTTACACCCTTCGCGCACGGAACTCGGCCTCCAGTCGCCAGGTCTTGCCGTCAGGTTCCAGGGACTCGCCGAGCCAACGGAACGATGTAGGTGCGATGTCCGTAAAGAGCCATCGTATCTTGCGCCCATCAGCGTTCACACCCTCCTGGACGATATCGGCGCCCCGCCGGCGACCGACCAGATCGTTGCGGGCGCCGGTGACCGGATTGAACCAGGTGACGCGCCAGGCCACGAATTCTCGATCGTAGACCCTCAGGGATGTCCCGTACCAGTTATTCTGCCCCGTACCAGTTATTCTGCCCCGTACCAGTTATTCTGCTTTGATAGAGTTTGACCACTTCGCTGGGAACGAGGCGGAGCAATCCAGACATCCTGGATGGCGCGTCCCTCCAACACCCATCCGAAATGCCACTCGCCGCTACTCTCACGCGCCGCCCCGTCTGCCGCGTATCGGAAGGATGCGTTCAAAGACGTGTTGGGAGTTATACTCCATATACCAGAACGATACGATAAACCGCGATAGAGGGAGCAAGGGTGTGTAAGTCAGGTAGAGCATTCGACGTTTGTCAGGCGGCATTCCCAAGATACGTGGCGATTTGCCAGGTCTTGCCCCACTTGTCCTCGACCATTCCGCGACGGTCGCCATACGGCAGGTTCGATGGCTCTTCCAGTGAGCGGGCGCCGGCTTCGAGAGCGCGGCGATAGGTCTCGTCGGCGTTGGCGACATAGACGTACAAGAAAGCGGGCGCCGGGTCGCGGATTCCGGCGTCGCTTATCATTACTTTAGATTCGCCGATGCTCAGAACGGCCGGCTGGTCTGGCCGATACTCTCCTGTGGCTCCGAACACATGTTTGACGAACTCAACCAGTTGCTGCGCCTCGTGAACCACGATTCGCGGCGTCACAGTGGGCCAGCCCTGAGGGGTGAAATGGGAACGGTCGGTTGTTTCGTTCATCGCGTATCTCCCAGGAATGCGGCGCCCGTATGCCGCCAAACTCAATGTCTTATGCGGACACCACGGATGACGTGGATAAGATCATGAACCAAGCAGAAAAAGCTAGAGGCAACATTACCAATTTTCATTTCATCCCCCTCGACTTTGCCGTTAAGGAAATGTTATCGGTTCGTTCCGGAAAAGCTCCGCTGAGCGATCTCCGCGTCCGGCGCGCTGGGGAGTAATCGCCGCCATAATCGGCGGATGCATTTTCGCCGTTCTCGCCACATACGAGACGCTCTCGCTACCCAGCCCGCTCGGTAGCGGCGATTCTCTCGAACCGGTCGGGATGCTAGCGTTCATCGCCGGACTCGGATTTTTCGTCGCCGAGCGGACGATCGAAAGCGAGCGGCGAAATCGAATCGCTTGAAGAGGGCGGTCTCGTGCTCGCCTTCACTCCCGACGCCCCGTACTCGACCGCTTCGGTCCCGCTGAACCCCGGCGACCGTTTATTGCTTTACACGGACGGCTTGATCGAAACGGCCGACCTTCGCGGTGTATTCTTCGGCGACGCGCGCCTCTTCGAAAGCCTGCGAAAGACGGCAGGGCTCGACCTGCCGGCCTTCCTCGCCCATCTCATCGGTGATCTAAACGCCTGGCGAGGACCGAATGCGCCGCTCACCGACGATGTCACCCTGGTCGCGATAGGGCTGCGTACGGTCGACCCGGCCAACCAGGCGACAACCGCAGACACAAACCCGAGGACGGCCAGCGGAGCCTGCAGCCAGGTAGCGCGCTGATAACTGGGCGCCCATTGCGTGGCTGCCAACTCAGTTCCGCAAGACATTCTCGCGGGGTGCTCAACTGCGTTGATGTACATCGCGGCGCCGGCGAAAATCGCGCAGGCAAAAGTAGCCAGGAACTCCAAGCTCATTTGCAAGTTCATCATGACATCTCCGGCTCACCAGGGCGGGCCTTTCAACTCGACCATATTCCCTTCAGGATCGTTGATGTAAATTGATGGGCCTTCACCCTCAGCGCCATAACGCGAATTGATCTCACCAGCCGGTATTCGTTTACTGATCAGGTATTCTCTGATTGCCTGTCCATCGAACGGATCAACCCGCAGACACAGATGGTCCATGTTTCTGCCTTCGCGGCCAGGGGCGGCTCCGCCTTCATGACCGAGTTTGCCATCAACCGTCACAAGATCAATGAGTGAGCGACCTGCGCGGAGTTGTGTCAGACCGAGTTCTTCCTGTCGCCGTTCAATGGCGCAACCTAGCGCGTCGCAGTAAAAATGAAGCATTGCCTCAAGATCGGTGACTCGCAGCACAACGTGATCTATCTCTCGTATTTTTATCATAACTCCTCTTCGCTCAACGACCCGGCCAGCCGGCTTAGCGTCTCAGCGCTGCGCCGCCGGTGATCAGCGGCCTCGTCCGTGCGACCGACTTGTTCGTAAAGCTGCGCCGCCGTCGCGCAGACGCGCCATTCAGCCAACGGCGCTTCCGCTCCTTCGAGCGCGGCCAGCGCCAGCGATACTTCATTCTCGGCTTCGTCCAATTGTTGATTGGCTATAGCGATTTCGGCCAGCGTCCGATGCGCCAGCGCCAGATAAGTTCTTTCGCCGGGCGACGCGGCCAGATCGCGCAGCGCTGCGGCCTCCCGGCGCGCCTGCGCGAATTCACCTTGAGCCAGCCAGTAACGGCTCAATCCGTCGTGCAGCAAAAGACGCAAAATCCAATCCATCAAGCTGCGCTCACGCTCGAGCCGCTCGGCGACTTCGCTGAAGCAGCGAAACGCCGCCTCGCGCTCGTCCAATCCCAGATGCGCCAATCCCAGCAGAATCAGGCTCAGCGATTCGGTGTAGGGGCGCCCAATCTTTCGCGCCTGCTCGTGCGCCTGCTCGCACATCTCGCGGGCAGCCTCGAAGTCGAACGCCTGCTCGCGCAACCAGGCGAGTTCCAGTTGGTAAAGCACCGTCCAGCGATGATGTTCATTCCGCTCCGCCATCTCAAGCCCCTGGCTGAGAATGCGGCGCATCTCGCTCCATTGGCCGAGGTGGAGCAATCCCCACGCCAGATAGTATTGGGAGAGCAGAAAGCTGTGAGCGTCGCTCAACTCCAGCGCCAGTTGCGCCGCTTCCTCCGCCCCCCGGCAGGCTGCCGGATAGTCCGATCGCAGACACTCGAAGAAGCTGAGGCGCGCCAGGTGCAAGCTCAGCCTCTCGCGATCACCAGCCTGCCGCGCCGTCGCCACCGCGTTCGTGAGCGCCTCTGCGCGCTCATCGCCCCGGCCGAGGAAGAGCACGCGCCAGTAGCCCCAATTGCCACGGACGTGCGCTTGCAAGGGATTGCCGGTTATGTCGCGGCTGAGCGTCACGAACCGCTCGGCGACGGCCAGACAACGCTCGCGGTCAACCCAGGAGAGAGCTGTCGAGAGATGAATCAGCGCTTGCGCCTCGTCTTCCAGACGGCCTTGATCCCGCGCGTAGTCGGCGAGAGTCGTGAAATCATCGGCGGCGCCCGCCATCTCGCCCATCGCCAGTCGCGTCAGCCCCGACTGTTCCAGCATCGCGATTCGCGCCTCGGTCCGCTCGGCCTCCGGCCACCGCTCCATTCGGCTTGCAGGTAATCCACCGCGTTGACCAGAAAGAACGGGTTGCCTTCGGTGCGCCCATGCAGCAGCGCGGCGAACGCGGCGGGGAATTCGTGTCGCGTGAACCGCGAGGTTAGATACTCGCCGACCGCCTCGCGGCTCAAATATTCCAACGGTAATTCTTCGCACTGACGATGCGCCTGCAACTCCTGCTTGACGCCTTTCAATGGATGCTCGCTCAGCGTCACCTCCACCGGACGGTAGGTGGCGACAAGCAGCAACCGCGCCGGTTTGCGCCGCCGCGCCAGGTACGAGACAAGGTCGAGCGTTGAATAATCACTCCAGTGAAGGTCTTCCAGCACGAGCACGAGCGGCGTTTCGCTGGTCAGCGCTTCGAGCGCCTCAGCCATCTCGCGCATCATCCGTTCGCGCGTCGCGCCGATCACCTCACGCTGCAAACCCTCACGGTCGGCTTCGCCGACTAGCCAGGGCATCTGTTGCAGCCAGGTCGGCGCGTGACGGCGCAGCAGCTCGACCAGGCGTTCGCGCCCCGGCTCTTGACAGAGCCGCGAAATCGCTTCGAGCGCCGGCAGATAAGCCTCGCCCGCGCCATACTGCTCCAAGCACTGCCCCTGTCCGACCCGGATCTTCGGATCACCCGCGACTCGCTGCAGAAAGGCTTCGACCAGAGTGGTCTTGCCGATCCCCGCTTCACCCGTAACAAAGACCACCTGCCGCTCGCCGCCGAACGCCCGGCGCGACCAGTTCTGCATTTGCGCCAAAGCCGGTTCACGCCCCACCATCCCTTTCGTCGGCAATGGCCCAGTGAGATCAAAGAGGCGAAAAGCGCCGGAGAGACGCTGAGGAGCGATGGCGGGGAGTCTGCCCGTGTCTCCTCCTCCCAAAATTGGTAGGGCAGGTTGGTAACCTGCCCTACCAATTTTGATTGTTTCAGGGCGTCGTCAAAGACGACATGAAAGACTCCTTTCTCTTTCTTTTGTTCTCCCGCTTTTTCGCTCACTCCCTTGTTTGTGATTTGGCCGATGAAGCGGTAGCCGCGCCGGTGCGCCGTCTCGATGAACTGCGGCGACTTCGGGTCGTCATCGAGCGCCGCGCGAATTTTTCTGATGCTGACCTTCAACACGCCGTCAGTCACAGTCGTCTCCGGCCAGACGGCTTCGATCAGTTCATCTTTCGTCACCAGACGGCCCGGATTGCGGACTAGGTAGAGCAGGACGGCGAATTCTTTCGGCGGGATGGCGATGGCCTGACTATCACGCCACAAACATTCGTTGACCAGGTCGAGGCGGAAGTTTCCGAAGACGATTTGTTGTTCTGAAGGCACGACTCTTACCAAAACGCTACTGTCGCTTCGCTGCAGGTTTATAACTCCGCTGACAGATGTTGGTTATTATCGGCGCGTGATGAAGGAGTGGCGATACAACCCATCGCCTCCCTATCAGGCCGTCTCTTCGTGATCCTGCTCTTCGCCAGCGCGCATCTCCGCCAATACCTGATCCACAAACGCCAGCAACTCCTCGAGCGAGCGGAAGCGCACAGCCTTGTAAGAGGTGATATGTTCCGCCCGCCCCTGGCAGCGCCCAGTCTCAATATGCGGTCATCAGGATTTACGTTTGTTATCTTGGCGTGCATCTTCGTATTCATCACCCGCTCGCCGGGCTTGGTTACGTATCACCAATCAGGCCAATTACCAAATCCCGCCGGAGACAACGTCCGGCTCAGCAGCGGTGACAATCGTGAGCGGAGATGGGCGTGTCTCGGTTGGCTCAATCCAGGTTATGCCAGTCTCCTTTGCCGGAGCGCAGGGCGATTTCACCGGTCTCGATCAGGTCAATGCGCTCCTGCCGCGCAGCCTAGCCGGGCGGGGCGAGGTGGAGATCAGCTTGATGGCGGATGGAGTGACGTCGAACACCGTGCGCGCGAGCATCCGTTGAGGCTAAACGCTCGCGCAAAAACAAAACCACCCGCGAGCGCGTGGCTCAAGCCACTCAACTATTCAGATCTGCCAGGACTGCAGAAGGGATTTTACTGTAATCCAATCTTCTTACAGCGGTTTTCAAGTGCGTGCGACCGCCCGAAGTTGTGGGACAAGATGGTATCCCATTTTCGCTTCACGCGCAGGCGGCTTCGATCACTGCGAATGGCGACGCGGTCGGGATCACGCGCGTCAGCTTGAAGCCGGCGCCGGCGAGCAGCGACTTGAATTCGGCTTCCGTGCGTTCGCACCCGCCGGTCATCACCAGCATGTTCAAATCCATGAACTTGCTCAGGTCGGGCTGGTTGCCTTCGGGGACGACCATTTCGACGATCAGCAGCTTGCCGTCCAGATTCATCGCGCGATGGATATTTTTCAGGATGGCGGTTGATTTCTCGTCGTCCCAATCGTGGATGATCCATTTCATGATGTAAGCGTCACCGCCTTCGGTAACCGATTTGAAGAAATCACCAGCCGTCGTCTCGCAGCGGTCACTCACGCCTGCGGCTTCGAGCAGCGGTCCGGCTTCCGCAATCACATACGGCAAATCGAACAGCACGCCGCGCATCTGCGGATAGGCGTTGAGGATTGCGCTGATCAATCGGCCAGTGCCGCCCGCAATGTCTACCAGTTTGCTGACGCCCGAAAAATCGTAAGCCGCGAGCACCGCTACGTTGACCATCTCGGTCAACCCCTTCATCGCCAGGTTGAAATTGCTCGCGTCTTCCGGGTTCTGCGCGTAGTACTCCCAGGCGTTCTGTTTGAACAGGTTGTCGAACGCGATCTCGCCCGTCTTGACGCTGTGCATCAGGTTGCCCCAGGCAGGGAAGTGCTCCTGGCCAAGTTCGACCATCGCCATCGCGCGCAACGATCCGGGCACATCGCTTCGCAGCGTGTCCGACAGAGGCGTGCTCGTGAACCGCTTCTGATTGTCTTC
>Ga0187893_10011146_pt1 | contig 13140 bp, 9 predicted proteins | sample MA1701074metaG_FD_139574 | JGI IMG/M metagenome (GOLD analysis project Ga0187893, IMG submission 139574) | White microbial mat communities from a basaltic lava cave in the Kipuka Kanohina Cave System on the Island of Hawaii, USA - MA170107-4 metaG ...
ACGTCCGCGCCGGCATGCCGCGCGATCAGGCGCGCCGCACGGCGGTCGCCGCGTTCGGCAACGTGGGCGGCGTGAAAGACGACGTCCGCGACACGTGGCTGGTGCGCTCCGCCGAGATGCTCATGCAGGACGTGCGCTACGGCGCTCGCACGCTCCTCAAGAGCCCGGGCTTCACGCTCGTCGTGGTCCTGACGATGGCGCTCGGTATCGGCGCCAACACCGCGATCTTCAGCGTCGTCAACGGCGTACTGCTCAAGCCGCTTCCCTACGAGCGCGGCGACGAGCTGGTCGTCCTGCGCCAGCAGCGCACGCGCGGCGATACAGACGATGGGCTGGGCTTCTCGCCGAAGGAGATGGACGACTACCGCGGCCAGGCGAGCACGCTCGCCGGCATGGTCGAGTTCCACGACATGTGGTTCATCCTGCTCGGCCGTCCGGAGCCCGAGCGCGTCCAGACGGGCGTCGTGTCGGCCGGCTTCTTCAACGTGCTCGGCGTGAAGCCGCTCCTCGGACGGAACTTCCGCGATGACGACGAGAGGCATGGCGCGGCGGCCGTGCTGATGCTGAGCTTTCCCTACTGGCAGCGCAGCTTCGCCGGCGACCCGAACATCGTCGGCCAGACGTTCCGCATGAACGACCGGCCGCACACGGTCGTCGGCGTGCTGCCGCCGATTCCACAGTTCCCGGCGGAGATGGACGTCTACATGCCGACCTCCGCCTGCCCGTTCCGGTCGAACCCGAGGGCGATCGCGAACCGGCAGTTCCGCCTGATGCGCGCGTTCGCGCGCACGAAGCCGGGCGTGACGCCGGAGCAGACGGCCTCCGACCTGACGGTGATCGCCCAGCGGCTCAAGACGGCCTATCCGGACGCCTATCCGCCCGCCGAGGACTTCGGCGTCGCCGTGTCTCCGCTTCGTCAACGACTGACGCAGCAGTTCAGGCCGACGCTGATCGTTTTGCTCGGAACGGCGGGCTTCGTGTTGCTGATCGTCTGCGCGAGCGTGGCGAATCTGCTCGTCGCGCGGCTCGTGCGCCGCAATCGCGAGCTCGCCGTGCGGGCGGCGCTCGGCGCGGGCCGCACGCGGCTGCTCCGACAACTGTTGACCGAGAGCACGATGCTCGCCGTCGCCGGCGGCGCCGTCGGCCTACTGTTCGCGATGCTCGGCCTCGACCTGCTCGTCGCCTTCGCGGAGCGTTTCACGGCGCGCGCATCGGAGATCACTATCGATACGCCGGTTCTGCTCTTCACACTCGGCATGTCGGTCCTGACCGGCCTCGTGTTCGGCGCGATCCCCGCGCTCGGGTCGAGGCAGGACGCGCTCGTCACGCTCCGGGACGGCAACGGCGGCCGCATCGCGGGCGGCCGGCACGCGGTCCGCGCCACGCTCGTCGTCGCGCAGGTGGCGGTGTCCTTCATGCTCCTGATCGGCGCGGGGCTGATGCTTCGAAGCCTGATGAAGCTCCAGGAAGTCAATCCCGGCTTCTCGGTCGAGAACATCCTGACGATGCGGATCGACCTCAACTTCTCCAAGTACACCGACCAGGCGAAGCGAGCCGCCGTCATCAAGCGCCTGCTGGAACGGCTGGAGACTGAGCCGGGCGTGACGAGCGTCGCGGCCTCGGCCAGCTTTCCGCTGAACGACGACGGAGGCGGGTTCGACGGATCGTTCGAGATCGAAGGGAAACCGGTGCCGCCGGGCCAGCCGCGTCCGCGCGCGAACCTTAATTTCGCGAGCCCCGACTACTTCAAGACGATCAACATCCCGCTGCGGCGCGGTCGCCTCTTCACGAAGCAGGATCACCTCGAGTCGCCGCGGGTGGTCATCGTCAGCGAGCGGCTCGCGCGGCGGTACTGGAAGGACGAGGACCCAATCGATCGCCGGATCAGCTTCAACGGCGGCCAGCAGTGGATCACGGTCGTGGGCGTGGTGGGCGACGCGCGGAACGTGCTGACCGAGGAAGCGGGCGACGCGATCTACGGACCGATCCTGCAGGCGGGCCAGCTGTCGACGACCTGGCTCATCCGAACCACGACGGAGCCGACGTCGATGGCGCAGCAGGTGCGCGCGGCGCTGCGGGAAATCGATCCCGAGCAGCCGGTCGATCGCTTCCGGACGCTCGAACAGGTGCGCGCCTCCGCGCTGACGCCGTCGCGGCTCACGACGTCGCTCGTCGGCATCTTCGCGGCGCTGGCGCTGACGATCACGGCGATCGGGATCGGCGGCGTCGTCGCGTTCTCGGTCAGCGAGCGCGTGCAGGAGTTCGGCGTCCGGATGGCGCTCGGCGCTCAGCGGGGCGAGGTTCTGCGCATGGTCCTGAAGCAGGGGGTCGGGATGGTCGCGATCGGCATCGCGCTCGGCGTCGTGGGGGCGTTGACGCTCACGCAGCTCATCGCGAACCTGCTCTTCGGCGTCCAGCCGACCGACGTGCCGACCTTCATTGCCGTGTCGGTCGTGCTGTTCGTCGTCGCGCTCGTCGCGTGTTTCGTTCCGGCGCGACGCGCCGCAACAGTGGACCCGCTCGTCGCGCTCCGAACGGTCTGCGTCCTGTTGTGCGTCGGGTTAGGAAGCGCGACCGCCGGCGCGCAGACTCCCGCGCCGGCGGAAGCGCTCGAAGGACTCGATCCCGTCCTCCTCACCCAGGGCAAGGAAGTGGCGGGGCTGGACAAGCTGACGGTCGTGCACGGCCGGCTGAAGTACTTCTTCTCCACCGCGGAAACGAGGGCGGCGTTCGAGAAAGAAGCTGAGCGCTACGCCGTGCAGCTCGAGGGAACCTGTGCACGCATGGGAGCGGGCGTCGGCGGCAACCCGAATCTGTATGCCGTGCACGACGGGCGCATCTATCTGTTCGGGACCCCGACGTGCAAAGAGCGGTTCGAGGCGGCGCCCGCGAAGTACCTCGAGCGGGCGTCGACGACCCTCAAAGCCACGCCGTCCGAGTCGAAGGCGGCGCGCGCGGTGCTGGACCGGACGGCGAAGGCGATGGGCGGTCTCGATCGATTGACGACGTACGAGGAGCGCGCGTCTCGAACGATGCCGGCGCAGGGGGACATGGCCGAGCGCGAGATGAAGACCGCGTTCGCGTGGGCCGTCCCGCATCGCCTCCGCATGGAGATGACGTTCCCCGATTTCGGCACCGTTGCCAATGTGATCACCGACGCGGATGCGTTCGTCGCAATGCCGAGAGGGGTGCGGTCGCTCGAGGCGCCGCAGGTCCGCGACCTGATGCGGCAGGCGTTCCTCCATCCGCTCCTGCTCGTGCGGGCGCGCGAATCGGAGCGCTTCCGCGCCGTCCTGCGGTCGCCGAACGTCGTCGACGTGCAGATGCTCGACGGCCCCGTGATGACGATCAAGATCGATCCGTCGAACGGTCGGCCGGCATCGGTGTCGTATCGCGGTCGTGGGCCGGAGGGTGATTTCGGCGACGTCGTGATCGCGTTCTCCGACTATCGCGACGTCGGCGGCGTCTCCGTTCCGTTCAAGCGCTCGACGACGTTCAACGGCGAGGGCGTGCCGTCGCAGAGCGTGACGCTCCAGTCGGCCGATGTCGACACGCCGATGGACGACGCGCGCTTCAAGCGCCCGTCGTCATAACGCAGCAGGCCTGAAGGCCTGCGCTACTTCTGTTGTGGAACCAGGCTTTAGCCTGGCTGTGGCACCAGGCTTCAGCCTAGCTTGTGGCACCAGGCTTCAGCCTGGTTCATGCAGAGATCCATGCGACTTCTTCTTCTCACGCTCGTCGTGTCCCTGACGCCGGCCGCGTCGACCGCCCAGAACTGGCCCTCCTTCCGTGGCACGTCGGCGAGCGGCACGGCGGAGCGCCAGCAGCTCCCCGACGACTGGGACGCCACCAAAGGCACGAACATCCTCTGGCGCGCGGACATTCCCGGCCTCGCGCACTCGAGCCCGATCGTCTGGGGCGACCGTGTGTTTGTGACGACCTCGGTGAGCGAAGCGGGCGCGAGGGCGACGCGCGGCCTGCAGGACGTTAATCTCCTCTCGACCGACAGGTCGCCGCAGTCATGGCGGGTGTACTGCCTCGACCGCGCGACCGGACGCGTGCTGTGGATGCGTGTCGCGCGCGAGGGAGCGCCGCGCTCACCTCGCCACGTCAACGCCACCTACGCGAACTCCACGCCCGTCACCGACGGCCGCCACGTCGTCGCGTTCTTCGGATCCGAAGGCCTCTACTGCTACGACTTCGACGGAAAGCTGATCTGGTCGAAGGATCTGGGCGTGCTCGAGACCGGCTGGGACCCCGATCCGAGCTCAGACTACGGTTTCGGCAGCTCGCCGATCATCCATGACGGCCTCGTCATCCTGCAGTGCGACATCAGACGTGGATCCTTCGCCGCGGCGTTCCGCGTTGCCGATGGCAGCGAGGCGTGGCGCGTCGCGCGGCCGGAGCGCAGCGGCTGGAGCACGCCGGCGATCGTTCCCGGAGCGGCGCCTGAGCTCGTGCTGAACGGCGACGGGTTCGTCCGCGGGCTGGATCCTCTCACCGGCCGCGAGCTGTGGCGGATGGCGGAAGCAAACGGCGTCAAGATTCCGACGCCTGTCTCGGACGACGGCCTCGTCTTCATCGGTGGCGGGAGCTCCTCGGGATCGCGACGCTTCTACGGCGTCCGCGCCGGGATGCGTGGCGACATCACGCTGGCGCCGGATGCGACATCGAGCGACGCGATCGCCTGGCGCAACCGCGCCAACCCGCACCTCGTGACGCCGCTGGTCTACGAAGGACTGCTCTACGTCTGCACCGACAACGGCGTCCTGAGCGTGTACGACGCGAAGACGGGTGAGCAGGTCTACCGCCAGCGCGTCGGCCCGGCCGGCGCCGGCACGTTCGGCGCCTCCCCCGTCGCCGCCGATGGCAAGGTGTACTTCACGAGTCAGGACGGCGACACGTTCGTATTGCGCACCGGTAAGACGTACGAGCTCGTCTCGACCGGCCATCTCGGCGAGCTCGTCATGGCGTCGCCGGCGATCGCCGGCGGCGCGCTCATCTTCAGAACCGATCGATCGGTGATTGCAGTTGGGAGGAAGACCTCATGAACCTCCGTGGATTGCTCGTCGTCGCGGCGTGCGCCGCATCAGTGCTTGGTATCGGAACCGTCGGCGCGGCGGTAATCTGGCCGGAGCTCACTGAATACTCCGGCGTCGCCCAGAGCAGTGCGCGTCCGGAGTATCAGGGGCAGGGATGGAAGGAAGCTGGCGTTCGAACCTCGAAAGACTGACGGCTCACTTGATGTGTTGTCGCTTCGCGGCGGGCCTGGGGGTTCAATCCGGGCGCCTGTGTGGCCGGGAGGAGGCCCGCCGCTCCGCGACAATCACATCAAGCGAGCCTGCGTCGGTTGAGGACCCAGGCTTCGTTATGGCACCAGGCTTTAGCCTGGTCAGATACAAATGAACCCTTGGGTCCGCACCTTCGCCCGCTCCCCCGGTCTCGCCCTCGGCGCCCTCATCTGCGCGGCGGTCGGCGTCGCGGCGACGACGGCGGTGACGGCGCTCGTGAGCGCCGCGACGATCCGCCGCTGCCCTTCCCGGCCGCTGATCGGATGGTTCGCATCTGGCTCGTGGATGACGAGGCGCGCGCCGAGCGGATGCGCGGAGAAGGCGTCACGCGCGACTACTTCACGGCGCTGGGGCTTCGTCCGTCGCTCGGCCGTCTGCTCGATGGCGGTGACCTCGCACCGGATGCGCCGCGCGTGATCGTCATCAGCGCACGGACCTGGATGCAGCACTACGGCGGCGATCCGCCGATCGTCGGCCGCACGTTCCGGACCGAGGCGGAGGTGTTCATGATCGTCGGCGTCGCGCCCGCCTGGTTCGAAGGCACGGTCGAAGAGGACGTCGTCGAGTTCTGGATGCCGCTGCAGCAGTACGTGCCGGCGTATCTGATCAATCGGCGGGACGGACGGTCGGCATGGGCGATCGGGCGGCTCCGGCCCGAAGTCTCGATCGAAGCAGCCGAAGCCGAAGTCAAAGCGCTCGTGCAGTCTCTCGCGACGCAGTTTCCAGACGACTGATCGCGGGCTGCGCGTGCGACTCGAGCCAATGGGTGAGAACTGGCGCGGCCGTGTCCGCACGGGCAGCGCGATCCTGCTCGCGGCGGCGGTCCTTCTGCTGTTGATTGCGTCGGTCAACATCGCAGGCCTGCTCGCGGCGCGGGCGTTGGATCGGCGTCGCGAGATGGCGGTGCGCGCGGCGCTTGGCGCTGAGCGGCGTCACTTGATCGGTCAGCTCCTTCTCGAGGCAGTCCTGCTCGCCGGCGTCGGAGGCGCGATCGGGGCAATCGCCGCGCCCTACGTTCTCGATGCGTTCCTCGCCATGTCGCCGATCCGTCTGCCGACCTACGTCACGCTCAAGCCGGATGCGACGTGGCTGACGCTCGCGGCCGTGACGATCGTGCTGAGCGGTCTCGTCGCCGGAATCGCTCCGGCGCTCGTCGCGAGCAGGGTCGCGCCGGCGGATGCGTTGAAACAGTCGAGCCGCGGATCGGTCGGACGCACCGGCGAGCGGGGGTGGGGCGGCATCCTGGTCGCGGGCGAGACGACGCTGACGCTGGTGCTCCTCGTCGGCGGCCTGTCGTATTGCACGCTCGCGACGTTCGATCCCGGCTACCGGATCGAAGGCATTTCGCGGCTCGCGGTGACGATCAGCCGTCTGGATGTCTCGGCCGCCGGCAGCCTGCCGGCGTTCTAATCGCGGCTGCGACTGCGTCGCCAACTTTGCCTTTCCATGAAATCGTTTGGAGCGTCCCCTGAGTATCCGGCGCAAATCGCATCTCGACGAGCCTAACTTCCACCGCTAACGCCGCGCCGGCCTCGGCGGGCCCTTTGATTTCGAATGAATCGAGCCTGCTTTCACCAGGCAATAGCACCCAGAAAGGGTCGTGATCTCTATCGCCACATCCGTGAATGCTTGGGCCACCGCCCCAACACCACGGCAGCCGCGCCTCAGATTCCGCGGACGTCGAATCCAAAGGTCCGAGCGGCGATGCCGAGGGCCGTGTCATGCGTTGCCATCGTCGGCAACGCTCCGACGCGTTCCCGCCAGATCAACGCGGTCGCCAGATGGACCGCATCGAGCGTTCCGAGCGGCATCGGCAACGGTTCGCTGGCCCGGCTGAGAACTGGCGGGCGCAGCAGCACCAAATCGATCGCTTCCAGCCAGTCGCCGACGGCTCGCGAGCGAGCTGCCGCCTCTTCGATGGTGAGCGCGCCTTGCAACCGCAGGCGGTCGATCGTCCGCACGCTTTCGACGGCGATCAGCTCGCTCGACACCAGGGCGTCGTACGAGCGCAACTCGTCGAGGGCTCCGGGCTCGCGGAGGACTAGGCGCAGCAGCGCCGACGTGTCGATGTAGGCTGTCACCGCCGCCGTCGGTCATCGAGCAGAATACTCAGACTGTCGGTTCGGGCCGCAGGTGGCGGGGGGAGCTTGAGGCCCCGGAGGCGGCGAGTCGCCCTGCGAACCTCGATCGGCCCGGCGGCGTACGGGATAATCCGCGCGATCGGTGTGTCTCGATCCAGCACTGTCAGCGTACGGCCCTTTCGCACCGATCTGAGGTGCTCGCTGAGCCGCGATTTCAACTCGGCTATCCGCACAGTCGACATGACCATATTATAGTCACAACAGGTCACGCCTGACCAGCTTCCGTGTAGGGGTTGCCTACCGTCATGCCGACGCTGTACGAAAGCGCCGTCCTGAACCTCGAGCTCTTCAAGCTGCGCCGCGAGCCGGTCCTCCGCGAGGGAGGGAATGGTTTCTGCCGCGACAAATAACTGATGACCCGCGGCGTGCGCGTGCGCGCGAGCTTCGGGACGGGTCAGGGTTTGCGCTGCATCGCTTCGTGGAGATCCCAGTCGGCCTGCAGCCGCATCCAGAACTGGGGTGACGTCTTCAGGCGCCGCGCCAGACGCAAGGCCGTGTCCGCGGTGATGCCACGCTTCCCGATCACGATTTCATTCAGACGGTTCAGGGAGATCCCTAGACGACGGGCGGCGTCAACCTGACCGATCTCCATCGGCTTGAGGAACTCCTCCAGCTGGGCATCGAACGGCCGGGCTTGGTCCTCCTCTCGGCCGCGTTCGCGTTGCTGGGCTTGTACCTCCTCACGAAGCGCCCCGTCGTCTGGCGCGCACCCTACGCCTTCCCCATCGTGTTCCCGCTCATCATGGGTCTGTTGTGGCTGGACAAGATTCGGGAAGACTTCGATTTCCTGATGGTCGTCGCGCTGACGATCGGGGGAGCCATTCCCTGGGCGCGCGAGCACTTCGGTCCTACTGAGTCGTGGTCGATCCATAACGCCAGCCGGGCGGTGATCGCCGCGCGCGAGCACGCGCTGCGGAATCACGCCATCCCGTTCGACTGGCGCCGCAAGCGACTCCGGTTGCCGACGGTTGGTATAGGGGGTTCGTCACTCGCGGTCAGCCGCTGGTTCGGCAGCATCGGCATCGTGGTCAGCGCGGCCGACGCGGATGAGCGCCGCGTCGTCGCGAAAACCGTCCTGCCGCTTTTACGAGAGGAGCTGTCGGAATTGCCGCGCCGGTTTATTCCAGGATCGGGCGTCTTCTTCCTTGCGTGGGGTGCGTTGGCGCTGGTCGCGGCGACGCAGCTACCGAAACTCTTCAGATAGCGAGCTCGGCGGGCCTAAGAGGCCCGCCCTCCAAGCCGTTCTAGGCGAATGCGCTCGCTACAGCGATAACACCACCCAGAATCGCGAGCACCAGGAAGATCCCCGTCACCCGCAACGCCGTCTGGGCGGCCGGCGACGGCTGCCGGAAGAACGACTTGACCCATTCAACGCCCCGCGCCTGCAGCATGTAGGCGACTGGCACGAGCACGAGCGTCAGCAGTGTCGATGTGATCAGCCCGCCGACGGTCGAGATCGCCATCGGCGCCCGGAACTCCCCGCCCTCGCCGATCCCGAAGACCGCCGGCAGCATCCCGAGGATCATCGCCATCGTCGTCATCAGGATCGGCCGCAGGCGGACCGGACCCGCCTTGAGTATGGCGTCCTCGAGCGGCAGGCCCTCGGAGCGAAGCTGGTTCGTGTAGTCGACGAGCAGGATCGCGTTCTTTGTCACGAGCCCCATCAGCATGACGACGCCGATCATGGCGGGCATGCCGAGGTGCTTGCCGGTCACGAGGAGGAGCAGCAGCGCGCCGACGAGCGCGAGCGGCAGCGACAGCATGATGAGGAACGGCTCGAGGAACGACTCGAACTGCGACGCCAGCACGATGTAGATGAACGTGACCGCCAGGAGCATCGCGAGCAGCAGCCCCTGCGCCGACTCCTGCATCAGCTCGACGTCCCCCGCGAAGCCGACTTCGACGTTCGGCGGCAGGTTGATGTCCGCGATCGCCGCGGAGATGTCGTTCGTGACGTCGCCGAGCGGGCGGTTGTAGAGGTCCACGCCGATCTTCGCCTGCCGCCGGCGCTGCTCGCGGTCGATGCTCGTCGGGCCGAGCCCGGGATCCATCGACACGACGTCCCCCGCGCGGACCGCCGCGCCGGTCGGCGAGTAAATCGGCGCCATCGCGATGGCGCCGAAGTCGTTCCGGAACTCCGGCGCCAGCCGCACACGGATGTCGTGCTCGCGGTCCCCGTCGCGCAGCCGGCTCGGCACGATCCCTTCGACCATGCCGCGGAGCTGGACCGCGACCGAGCCGACGCTGAAGCCGAGATCCGCCGCGCGCGCACGGTCCACCCGCGCCACCATCTCCGGCTTGCCGGCGTCCAGCGTGCTGCTGATGTCGACGGCACCGGGAATCTTCTGCACGCGCGCGACGATCTCGTCGCTGATCCGCTGGAGCTCCGCAAGGTCGTCGCCCCTGATAAAGATGTCGATCGGCGGCTCGTACGGCGCGCCCTGCATGAACTCGGGGTCGGCGACCTTGGTCTCGACGAACGGCATCACGGCCAGCCGCTTCCGCAGCTCCGCCTTGATCTCGATCAGCCCGATCTCACGCTCATCCTTCCGGGTCGTCTGCACGCGCAGCGTGGACTTGCGGATTTCACCCTCGATGCCGACGGTCGTGAACACCTGGCGCACTTCGGGCGTCTCGAGGACCTGCCGCTCGATCTTTGCGACCTCGGCGACGCTCTCGTCGAACGACACGCCAGGCGGCAGCTCGACGATCACCTGGAACTCGCCGCGATCCTCGGGCGGTACGAACTCGGTGCCGATGACGAAGACAGACGACATGCTGACGACGAAGATCGCGGCAGCCGAGCCGACCACTTTCCACGGGTGTCGGATCGCCCACGCCAGGAGCCGGTGATACAGCGCATCCAGCTTGTCGTATGCCTGCCCCCAGCGCTCGAGGATCCGTCCCGTCCGCGTGCGCAGGCGCTCCTCGGGTGGAATGTAGCGCACGAAGCGGGACGACAGCATCGGATCGAGCGTGAAGGCGACGAGCAGCGACATCGCGACCGCGAAGGCGACCGTCAGCGCGAACGACTTGAAGAACTGGCCGACGATCCCGGTCATGAAGCCGACGGGCAGGAAGACCGCGAGAATCGTGAAGGTCGTCGCCATGACGGCGAGGCCGATCTCCGCCGTCCCCTTCCTCGCGGCCGTCATCGGATCCTCGCCCATTTCCATGTGGCGGTAGATGTTCTCCCGCACGACGACCGCGTCGTCTATCAGGATGCCGATGACGAGCGAGATCGCCATCAGCGTCATCATGTTGATGGTGAAGCCGGCCATCCACATGAAGAAGAAGGTCGAGATGACGGAGGTCGGCAGCGCGAGCGCCGAGATGAGCGTCGAGCGCCAGTCGCGCATGAAGACGAAGATGATGACGACCGCCATCACGCCGCCAAAGATGATGTTCACACGGACGTCCTCGACGTTCGACGCGATGAACCGCGCATCGTCGTGGACGGCCTTGATGGAGAGATCCGGGAAGTTCGGCGCGACCCTCGCGAGCGTCAGGTTCACCCGGCGAGAGACCTCGGCCGTGTTCGCGCCCGACTGCTTGCGGATCGAGAAGGACACCGCATCCTCCCCGTTGAGCCGCGTCGTGGACGTGCGATCTTCATAGCCATCCACGACGTTGGCGACGTCTTTCAGACGCACGGTCGAGCCGCCGGCCGATCGGAGAATGACGGCGCCGATCTCGTCGACGGCCTTGAACTCCCCTTTCGTGCGCAGGACGACGTCCCTGCCGCCCGCGGTGATCTTGCCACCGGGGACGTCGAGGTTCGCGGCTGCGAGGGCCTCCGCGATCGACTGCAGCGGCAGGCCCAGCGCCTCGAGCCGGCGCGGGTCGAGATCGACCCGGATCTCGCGAACGAGTCCGCCGTTGACCTCGACCGACGCGACGCCGTCCACCTGCTCGATGAGCGGCTTGAGATCGTCCTCGACCATCAGCCGCGTCTTGTCCGACGGCAACGGTGACGAGACCGCGAAGTTCATGATCGGCAGCGCCGCGACGTCGAAGCGGACGATCGTCGGATCCTCGATGGCGTCCGGCAAGCGGCGCCGGATCGCCGCGACCTTCTCGCGGACTTCCGCGGCCGCTTCCTGCGGATCGATCTCCAGCTTCAGCTCCAAACCGACCTGAGAGACGCCTTCGGTGGATGAGGACTGGACGCGCTTGACGCCGTTGATGCCGGCGACCGCGTCCTCGATCGGACGCGTGACGAGCGTCTCGACCTCTTCCGGCGACGCGCCGGGATAGACGGTCGTGATGTTGACGAACGGGAAGTTCACCTCGGGGAAGAGATCGATGCCGAGGCGCGTCATCGACACGATCCCCAGGACCATGAAGCTGACGATGACCATGGTCGCGAAGACCGGACGCTTGATGGAGGTTTCAGAGATCCACATAGAGTTCAGACAAACCAGCCTAAAGGCTGGTTCCACATCTATTGCTCAAGTCGGCCGTTGCTAGTTCGCAACAATCGCCCGAATCTTGACGCCCTCGGCGATGTCGCGGCGGGCGTCGGCGACGATCGTCGCGCCGGCGGCGACCCCGGAGACGAGTTGCACGCGCGTCCCGTCGGTCAGGCCTTCCTTGACCGCCGTCGCGGCCGCGCGCTCGCCCGACACCACATACACCATCCGCTGGCCGCCGCGCTGGAACACCGCGTCCCGAGGCACGACGACGGCGTTTTCCGCCCGAGCCGTCACGACACGAGCGACGGCGTACATCCCGCCGAGGAGCGCGCCGTCGGTGTTCGCAACGCGCACGTCGATGCGAAAGTGGCGGTTCTTGAGATCGATCTCCGGCGCGAGCGCGACAATGCGGCCCTCGAACGTCCGGCCCGGCAGCGCCGTGACTTTGATCGTCGCGGGCGTGCCGGCCTTCAGCCGGCCGGCTTCCAGCTCTGACACACCCGCCTCGAGCTTCAGGACGCGGTTGTCGGCGACCGCCACGACCGGCTTGTCCCCCGGCCCGACGAGCGATCCGGCGTCGAAGTTACGTTCGACGACGACTCCCGAGATCGGTGAGCGGAGCGTCGTGTCCCGCTGCACCTCGCGCGCCCGGCGGAGCGAGGCCTCGGCCTGCGCCACGTTGGCTTTGCTCAGCTCGCGCTGCGCCGACGTCGTCCGGTGGGTCGTCTCGGCCGCGTCGAGCTGCGCCTTGGCGATCGCCCCCTGCTCGAACAGGTTGCGCGCGCGCTCGATGTCCTTCGCGGCGTTCGCCTGCGAGGCCTCCGCTGCCTCCTGCGCCGCCTTCGCCACCGCGACCGCCGCGGCGGCGGCGTCAACCTGTGCGTCGATCTCTCTGCGATCGATCGTCGCGACGACGGTCCCTTCGCTCACGCGATCGCCGAGGTCGACCAGCACACGGTCGAGCGTCCCGCCCAGCTTCGGCATGATGCCGACGCGCGCCTGGGGCGCGAGGTTGCCCGAGATCTCAATCGCCGATTCGAGCGATGCCGTTTGCGCGGTTACGACCTGGACCGCCGGCGCGGGCGCCTGGGTCTTGGCTTCCGCATGATCCGGCTGCGCGGCCGCCCGGCCGCACGCTGCCGCTAAAACCGAGATGACGATCGCGAAAACGGCCCACGCGATCTGCGTATGGCGATTCATGACTTCGACTCTCCAGACTCTCCGCCGACTGATTGGGGAAACCCGTGGATGCACTCGGCCGCGCGGAACGTGATCGGACTGCCCGCGCGGAGC
>Ga0187893_10011148_pt1 | contig 13139 bp, 6 predicted proteins | sample MA1701074metaG_FD_139574 | JGI IMG/M metagenome (GOLD analysis project Ga0187893, IMG submission 139574) | White microbial mat communities from a basaltic lava cave in the Kipuka Kanohina Cave System on the Island of Hawaii, USA - MA170107-4 metaG ...
AATAGTTAATTTCTTCAGACTGTTATATTTTGTCACATTATACATGTACGGTAATAAATATTACTGACAAAGTATGTGAATGTGATCCACCTCAATTAAATAATTGGGGAGTATTAGAGCCTAGAGTTTTTTTATGTTGTTACATGTTTTATGAGTAAGTTACAATGTCATGCCAAAGAAAATCACTTCGTTAATAAAAAGACAATCAATGAAGGCTACTGCAATTAATCAAAAGTTCAATACTCAAAAAACACATAAAAGTAGAATACATGGAACAGTTAGTGCTCATTAATTATTATAATTTCTTAAAAGTAAGTAAAAAATAAAACAACCAGCGCAGAGGACAACATATAAGCTGAAGAAAGTAAAACTAATGGTACAATAAAACCAATATTAAGTATCCACAATAAATTCCAATATTTATTGCACCATTCTTGATATTATTTATTTGTCTAACATTTTTGTAAACAATTCAGTATCATGTCGATTGTCGACTCTAACTTTGCAATGTTTCTATAAAGTAGTTTAGCTTTAATTAACACTTATTAATTAATTAATAATTAGCTAATTAATTAACAATTAATTATCCATCCAGAAAAATATTTTCTGGGAAATTGCTGATCAGCCACAGAAAAGAATTTTTGTTGATAATTTGACATTCTTGTTGCACATTTATCTTTTAACAAGTTTGCAAAATTTTTCAAAATATCTGGTGCAATTTTGAAGTTGTTATAAATCTAAAACTTGTTCCACTTTTTATTTACTCCCCCTGTATAGATGTTTCACTCCATGCATAGCATATTACTATAGTTTTAATACCTGAACACATGTGGAGAGTTCCGCATGGCTAATTGCTGATATAATATTATATACAAAGGCACAGTATACGGTAATTGTATAGTATGTATACCGGTACAATAAGTTTTCTTGACCAGTGTTGCCACACCTGGTAAATTTTTACCAGATCTGGTAAAATTGACATTGAGCTTGTAAAATGGTAATTTATTTTTTACTACTTGTGAAAATCTGGTAAATTCTCGCTTCTGAACTATTGGAAAATTTGTAACAAAATTAACTCTAAAACCGGATAATTTAGGATTTAAAATCATTGCAGCACCATAATATGTATGTATGGGGGACATGTATACTGTATTAGGCTAAAAAATAATCTGATAAATTTTTATGCAATCTGGAATTTTTTGGGGTCAGATCTGGTAATTTTTTCAAAAAGTTGAGTGGTAACACTGTTCTTGATCAAGCTTGCCTCTGCAGCTTGAATTCAAACAGATTTGAATATTTGTGTCTGCATTCAAATTGTATTGACCTACAGGGTATTTTGCAATTTTAATTAATTAATTTAAAGTTTAGGACAGGTAAACTTACTTTTTTCTAGGTCGGATTTAATGTTGAAACTTGAAACTAATGAAATTTAACTGTAGGCCTATATACTGTATAGGATCATTATAACTGGGCTTTTGTATAAGTTGTATAGTAATATGTTTGTAAAATATTTGAGATGGAAACTTCAGTTGCGTTTAGCGTATTATAAAGTTTAGTGCTTATATTTTAATTATATTACATTTAGAAATTATATAGAGTAGACTGAGTAGTTTAAATATTTTAACCATAATCTTGAAGAGCAATTAATTTGAGTGAGTTTTTTCGTGTTTTTTTACAATCCTCAAGTGATCTTTTAGAATTTAACATTAATCTCCTTGAAGTTGTTCTACTGTAGATTGTATGGTATGACTTTTGTAGAAAAATGTAGAAAGTTTTAAGTAATTTGAAAAGAATAATTATTGTAATTATAAATTTTATACATTATTTTATGTATTTTACGAGTCATTTCATACTAATGTAGGTCTGTTCTTTTAACAATTTGAGCAAATTTTAGCATAGTTATTTTAAGTACGGTACAGTTCATCATTATTCCTGAAATTTTCTGGTCAATGTTTAACAGCAAAATTTTCATGCATGCACTGAAGTTAGTTGATTGATTAAGAACAAATGATGAATTATTGAATGTGTTTGATAAGAGATTTACTAAAAGATTTCTTCTGATTCCTCAATGATTTAACTTTGTTTTAAACGATTTTTATAATGTGAATTTCTGGACGCTTTTCTTGCTTTTAGAAATTGATACTTTTATGTTTTTATGTTTTTTAGGGAACATGTGTTTCTTTACAGAAATTAATTATTTACATTCTTTTAGAAGTTATTTTTAACAGTCGATATTTTCTTTGGCGATTTACTGTGAATTGATTTTGACTAACTTTTTCAATTTTAAACACTGTTAATTAATGCATGCATCGTGTCCACTTTAATGAGGTCAAGCTTCTAAGATTTAAGCTTACTTCAGATCCTTAAAATTATGTTATCTGTATATAGTTTAAGTTCTTTCTGCTCTTAATTATTGCTTTTACAAAATAATTTAATCTTAATTAATAAAGCATGGAAACAAGCTTAACAAAGTGGCTGATATTGATCATAATATTGTGTTTTGCTAATTTTGGCTGCGTACTACTCAGGTTTAGTGTAATTAAGCCTGGCACAGTTTTAAACGTGTTTTCATTAGCTATGTTAAGAAATTTAGTAATAATTTAACTTTTCGCACTATTCCATTGTACTGCACTGCCATGATATATTACGTGTGCACTAAGAGTAATTTTTCGATTACAAAATAATTCAGAATTATTTCAATAGACTTTGAGTTTATGTCATATTTAGGGCCGAGCTTCTTTGAAAATGTGGAAAGTTTCAAGTGATTGGAAAGAATAATTATTATAATTATAAATTTTATGCTTTATTTTATGGGCCCTATATTTAATGAGTCGCTTCGTAGTAATGTAGACCTGTTCTTTTAACAATTTATGCACATTTTAGCTGCATATTTAGTTTAAGTACGGTACACTATTTCTAGGAAAAGCTTAACAACAAAATTTTCCTACATGCTTTGAAGTTAGTTTATTTACTAAGAACAAATGATTATTTAATGTGTTTGATGAGAGATTCCAGCTCCAGGATTCTCTCAGAGTGAGATTGCAAATGAATGTACATCAAATTCAAGTTTGAAAATGATTCAAGTTTTCAGATTCAAGATTAACCTATCCATTGCTTTAAAGATTCCCTAACACCTGATTTATTTAGTAAAACAGTTTCTTGTAATACCTCAATGTTTAACTGTATTTAAAAAGATTTCTTAAAAAATTAATTTGGACTCTTTTCTTGTTTTTATGAATGTTTTCTTGAAATTGATAGTTTTAATTTTTTTGTGTTTTTATATTTTGAGCACAAAAAAGTGTTCAAAAGTTTCCGCTGAACATGTAAAATAATTTAACTTTCTGATATAATGGTACAAAATCATCAATTACCTTATTTTTAAATTATTGTCTGTAACAATGGCAAAAATATAGAAAAAGAATTATTCCAACATGTTCAAAATTATTTAAAAATTATTCAATACTGTATGTTATTAAGTATCAAAAATGCACATTCTGTTTAATTTGCTTTTCTTTAAATTGGATTTGAAAATGTAGTTTTTTTAAGTGATTGAAAACAATACTTAATAATAAAAATTTGTGCACTATTTTATGTGTTTTACAAGTCACTTCAAAGTGTGGTATGTACTTTCGGACTAATTAATAAGTGGCTTTATTAATTTTATCAACTTAATTTTAGCTAGTCTCTATTAATATTCTAGTCAATTCTTAACTATAAATTTTCCATCCACTCAAGGAAGTTAGTTGATTTGCTAAAACTAATTAATATTGAATATTAATATTAATATGAGTGTGTTTGATTAAAGATCTTAAACTGCAAGGTCCTCTCAATGTGAGATTAATTTTAAATTTTATCAAACTTCAGTATAAAAATAATTTCCTCCTGAAGAGTTCTTATGTTCTTATCCTATATGTTCAATTTTTCTGCTGTACTGTGTTTCCAGAAAAATTAATTTTGCTCACTGTATGTCTTAAAACATCGTCAAATCTTGTACTGTTAAATTATAATTATTCTTTGTAACAATCGCAAAAGAAGATTTAAGAAAATGGATAGAAAAGTTTTTGTTGTATATTTGTCAACTATATAATATATATTATATGTGCTTATGATTTTCAAACAAATTTTGATGATAATTTACAATCTCTGCTGTATAAAGACAATATTAATATAGAGAGACCAGTAAATTAAAATTTTAAATTCATGTTGGATACTGTACTGCTTTGAATTAAATAATATCTATAGAACTAATAGTAAATCATGGAATATAATAAACGTTTCAAAGGCGAATCGCGTAATGCTCTGTATTCTCGCATAAGGCAGAGGACACAAAAAGATATGATGGAACTGACTGAACAGGCAGCATCAATACATAACAACACCCATAGGTCAATTCAAGCTAGTACTAGCTCTGTTGTGACAACTTATAACCGTGACCCGCAACAATCTGGACTAGTATCAGATTATTTGCAAGAAAATCATGCTGCATCAAATGTTTTCTCCCCAACTCCAAAACAAAGTGCAGAAAAACAAACTGACACCAATTCAGACTTGGTTCACTTAAGTACATTTGACAATCCTTTGTGTGATGAAGATTATAATTATTGGTCATTGTCCGAGTCTGACACTGATTCTGATACCGACCTAGACATCACAGAAGGCTCAGACAGTATCGAATTAAAACTAAAAACGTGGGGAAATCAATTTAGTATTACTCACTCTGCTCTGAACAATTTACTTGTTATACTCAGATTGTACTTCCTTACTTTGCCCAAAGATGCAACAACTTTACTAGGCACAAAGAAAACCTACCAGATTTCTAAATGTGGGAATGGAGAATATTTTCATTACGGAATTGAAACAGCAGTTGAACACATATTAAAGGACAGTAACAGTGAAAATCTTGAGCAGGTGCAGTTGCAATTTAATGTAGACGGTCTACCATTGCATAAGTCATCTAATTCTCAATTTTGGCCCATTCTGTGTCAGCTGGCAATTCCACTCATATCTGGTCCCTTCGTCGTGGGTTTATACAGTGGGCCCACCAAACCACCCGTGACATTCCTAAACGACTTTGTGTCTGAACTGAAGCGTCTCCAAACTCATGGAATTTCGGTTCAGTCCAATAAAGTGAAAGTAAATATCTTAAACTTTGTGTGCGATGCACCAGCAAGAGCATTTATTAAGTGTGTAAAATCCCACTCTGGCTATTCAAGTTGTGAGAAATGCAGTCAAAGAGGTGAGTGGGAAGGAAAAGTAATTTTTCCAGAAGTAGACTGCCCTTTAAGGACAGATGATCAATTCGATAGAAAAGAAGATGAAGATCATCATTTACCTAATACGTCTTCTCCTCTAGAAAATCTTGCCATTGGTATGGTTAGCCAATTCCCCTTGGACCCCATGCACCTGCTGTATCTCGGTGTCACAAGACGTTTGTTAATGGCATGGCTGAAAGGTCCACTATCTGTAAGATTACCAGCCGCTACTGTAACAAACGTTTCAAATTTTTTGTTGCAGCTTGGGCAACATATTCCATCCGAGTTTGCGCGCAAGCCACGTGCCTTGTCAGAAATAGATCGCTGGAAAGCCACCGAGTTTAGATTATTTCTGTGCTATGTTGGGCCAGTTACAGTGTCTAAATTCGTCAAGGATGATATATACAAACATTTTATGCTGTTATTCACAGCAATAACAATATTGTCCAGGAGGGATCTATGTTCTTCTTTGAATAGCTATGCAGCCAAATTGTTAACAATATTTGTGAAAGGAGTAGAGGAGCTTTACAGCAGGGGTGATTTGGTGTACAACATTCATGGTCTGGTGCACCTGGCAGGTGACGTAGAGCACTATGGGCCCTTGGAAACGTTTAGCTCCTTCAAATTTGAGAATAAATTGAAGTCGATAAAAAAACTTGTACGAAAGCCCCAGTATCCACTTCAGCAAGTTATCAGACGGCTATCTGAGCAGAACCAACAGAATCTCACAGATTTGAAACCCAAGGATCGCTCTAATTGCAAACTAAGCCACCAACATTGCCAAGGACCAACCCTTCCACACTGCCAAGGCACACAATATAGAGGACTGCAACTTAATAACATGGTCGTTAAAGTTGGAAAGCGCGATGGCTGTGTGATGCTGCGGAACCAGACGATAGCCATAGTTCAAAATATAGTATCAACACCAGAAGGGGACTTTCTTCTATACACCAAATTTGAAACCAGCTCTGACTATTTTAACTACCCTGTGCCTTCATCAAAACTCAATATCTACAGACTATCACACCACCAGAACACTCCCCTATACATTGCGAAACCTGGCGACATCTTTTGTAAGTACATGTTACTTCCTGTAGAAATGGACCAACCCAATGAATATGCTGGATTTCCGTTACTACACAACTAATTAATTATTAATTATATTTACACTATAGACTGGGCTAAGATTTATAGGACTGTTCTTTATGATTAGTGATAACTCTATGATATCAATTATTCAATCACAACTTATAGGGCTAATCTTCTCAAAATTAATTCAATTTGCAGATATATTTGCTGGATTTAAGATGAATTATTACGTAATTGAATTTGCTAAAGACAACACAATTGAGCCAGTTCCTGAAATATGGCTGGTGGACATGGGGGTGTCCTGTCGCTGGCCCCCAAACACCTTTACCCGGGAGCAGCTTGATGAAGCTATCCGGTCCTGTCTCCAGCCAGATCCAACCTTTTCACTACAGAAAGTTCGAACCAACTGGGGCAAATATGGTGAGTTGTTCTTAAAATTACCTAACTTTTTTCTAAACTTGTTCTTGACTTTAAACTTTTTAGAGTCATGTGTTCAATTAGATTTTTGTGAAGTTATGTTTTTATTCCATCAGAGAATATTTCTTATTATTTTGCATAGAGACTTTTTAGGAACAAATTATATCCATGTCTTTCCAAGGACTCGTGGAGATAGGGTAATTGTCACAATTGAATAAAATTTAAATTATGGATAGATAGAGAGGACGGGGTTAGTAACTTAGTACTTTCTGAATTGTAAAAAGAACTAATTGAAAAAAATATCTCAGAGTAAATTATTGGTAATATAAGCAGGTTTGCATTTTATTTAATTGCTGTATATTAATATGGACCCACACTTTCAGCACTATTGATATTTTGTAAGCTATTCTAATCTACATTAATTAATGAAACAAATAATTCAAGTTAATAATCACTTTATAAAAAAACTTATAGCCAATATATTTTTCATATTTTAATAGATATTTGAATTATAACTAAGTTGTTGTATACGTTATTTAGATTCATACGAAACAGCTGAAACCAAGGCCACCGATATCAGACTCGTGTCCAACCAGGACAATGACCACAGAGAGTCTGACATGGAGCGGCAGGCTCAAGAGGGTAGAACAAGGAAGCGTCCAATCACATTTTCCCCTGATGTTCCAAAGACACGAAACCTTAAGGCTAACCAAGTTTCAACCAAGGCCACAAAGTCACTGTTGGCAAGCCTTCCTCCTCCCCCAGCATTTCCTGTCCCCAACTTCAGTTTGTCAGATATAATCGGGGAGGCGAACAATGTTGTTCAGGGCATTGGTTTGCTAGTGGCTGATGATGGGGCTGGTCGGACCTTCCTGCAAACCACCCCTCAACACTCAACATCAGCAGGGGTAGGACTACAAACTTCACACTCTATGCCCCCTCTTTATTCAACGCCAACAACTTCAGCAGGTTTGTTAATGTTCAGTTATTTTATACTTAAAATATTACTGGTTTGTTTTCACAGTTACTGTAAACAAGTTACGGTACTGTTGCACGATATTTTAGCATTTTAGAATACATTTTAAAGCAGGGCCTTGCTTCTGAATGCATTTTGATTTTGTTATTGCTAATTTTTAATTGCTTTTATCATGACAAGCCCCCCCCCCCTGGACAAACCTCCTCGAACAAATCCTCTCAAACAAAATACCCTCCTATGTAGACTTATTATTTACTTAAATTATGGATATATTTAGGTGTTTTATTCCTATGTAGACTTATTATTTACTTAAATTATGGATATATTTAGGTGTTTTATTTTTGTTGTTGTTGTTGTTGTTATTGTGGTGTTGTTGTAGATATAATTATTTTTATTGATATTCTTGTTGTTATTGATAATATTGTAATTATTGTCATAATTATTATTGTAATTGCAATTACTGCTATGCCTCTTCATATTTGCTCATTTATTTTGTATTGCAGCCGTTGAACTACAAGCTTCACACTATACGCCTCCTCCCCATTCGACGCCAACAGCTCTAGGAGGTTAACAGTTATTTATTATTATACTTTAAAAGTTAGCGCTGGTTTATTTTCTCACTAACTTAAGTGACGTGGACACAGGATTGTTGTAGCACAGTTTTATGGGACTCATTTTAAAAATGGGTTTATTTTAAACTAGGAATTAGCTTAATTTAAAAATTTTAAATAATTTTTTAATTATTTTTAATTTTTTTACTATGGTTAGCACATTGTTAATGTGGACAGCACGTTTTCATTCGTGCTAAAGCAGCGTTTATTTGATATCTACAGTATCTAGGAAAAAGTACAGGATATTTATAAAATTAATAAGGAATTGTACACACTTTTGATTTTATGTTCTCTGTTAAATACTAGAAAAGATGCTTTTATCATGGCTACTCTTTCTTTTGCTATAGCTATATTTTTCATAATCATTGTAATTTCTTTACTTAATATTGCTAATCTTGTTGTTGTTGGTTATGTTGTATTTGTGATTGTTGTTGTTGTGGTCCTTTTTGTTGTTCTCTATGTTGCTGTTGTCGACATCACTGTTGTTCATTTCATTGTATTTGTTGTTGTTGTTGTTGTCTTTTTTGATGTTGTTGCTTTGTCGTTGTTGGCTTTTTTATTGTGCCTGGTCACCATTGCCTGTTTACTTGTTTTGTATTGTACCAGCTGAACAGTAGGTGCGCAGCTGTTTTCAGTGGTTTTTTTAATTCTTACTTTTTTCATGCAGGAGACTTGGCACTTCGTACGATCCTCACTAAGCTGAATTCTATCGAGGAGAAAGTGGATCTTGTGATTAGGAAAATGCACATGGGGTCCCAGAAGCAACCTGGAGCCATAGCAAGTTCTGCAGCACTTCTGCAGGACCTGAAGCTTCCCGCTGACTCAGTGAGGGAGATAAGGGAAATATCTGGGAGGGTGAACCTGGATCCTCTATTCATGCAGTCACTGGTAATATTGCCTAATGTATTATTCGACTTTAATGCATAATTATCTGACTTCATGAACACTGTGTAGCTCATAATATTGTTCATTGTTAAACGTTACGTACTGTAAAAGTGAGAATTTTAAATTTAATAAGAATATATTTTAATTAAAGATTTAAAAATAATCTATAAACCAATGTCAAAATATCTCAACAATAAAAGTGCTGAAATAAAAATGTTTCTTAACTTAAAATTTGCATCAGTACGAAGCAACGATTAGCAATAATTTTTTTGCTAATCAATTATTATAGAACTACAGGATGACTATTTTGTACTCCTATTAACTTATTATTAACTCAAACTGGGTTTTATTTGTAATTATCATAGACTCAGCACTTAAGCGTCTACGGTGGAGTTACAGTGTCCACTTCAGTTGTTGCAATTATGCAACGACTCATCTCCAATGAGCTCTCACATCAACTGAGCTGGAAAGGAGGGCAGGATACTGGAAAGGTCTCATTCGAAGGCTTGCGACTTTCAGGCATAATTTGCGGTAATTAATTTCGTTATTTTCATTTATTTTAATTTTTCAATGTGGCTAATTTTGGACTATGATAAGAGTTTAGGAAATTAATAATTTGTGTTTTTTCATATTTGTACTTTTGCTTTTTTAGTGTAAATTTTAACGTTTACAGATTTTTGATATTTTGATATATTGATATTTTTTGTGTCTAATTGGTAAATAAGCACAAAATCGAATGAATAAATATAATTCGTTGAAATTCACTTAAAAGTTGATGTCCTTTAAGAGCACATCGTCAAATAATAAGTTTACTTTTCTGTAGCTGCTGTCAAATAATTTATTTATAATATATTATAAGGCCCATGTTTTATAAATCATAAAACTTTGCTTGAATTGTAATTCGATTTCAATTTATAAGAAAATATTAATTCAATATTTTGCATGTGCCGTACATTATTAGTTACAGCATTTATGAGATAAATTATATTTATTAATTACACTGCATTTAACTTATTAATTATTAACAGAAGCAGTCAGGATGAATCCACAGACATCGAATGCACTGAACCAGGAAATAGAACGTAACATCAAGAACTGGCTGAGGGGCTGCAGAGATCGAAATGGGGGTAGGAAGAGGAGATATTTAGCGGCTGAAGCAAAGAGAGCTGAAAACAGAGAAAATAATAACAATATTGATTAAAAGTTTAAAACTTTAAATTGGCATTTAATAAGATAAAGTGAGCGTTGACAGTTTATTTTTTTTAACTATGCTCATATCTCTACAGCAGCTTCTTGTGGCTTAAGTTTGTATACGTGTGTCATTTTAAGAGTATCTTTCTTATAATTATACAACTCTCATAAACAACAATGACTAAGTGTGTAATTGCTGTAGCACTCATGTATGTAATACTAATAGTAACATGGAATAACTTTAAATTCTATTCTTTAATTCCAGATTGTTTTAATTTCTTTGTGGCTTTGCAAGTTGAAATCGGATTACAATTTTTATGTCTGTTTATGCACTAAAAATTTCAGATTTCAGAAAATGAACATTTTAATTTACTGCAGTTATCTTAATCAATAATGTTTTGTGCAGGAAACGGATATAATACCCCCGGACATGAGGTCCAAAGATGTCCCGAGAGGGGGCTATCTGGAAAACCAATCGTTTTTCAAATAGGTGGAACGGTCTGGGAGCTACAGTGGAAAAACCATTTTCTATCCACCTAGTGAGGAAGTTGGGTTAGAGAGGTCGGACAACCAAGAAACTTTCTACGTAGGGACGCTACGGACCCAGGATGCAAACGAAAAAGTTTGGTAGAAATCGGTCAGGCAGGAAGGCCAGGGGCAGTGATGATGTGGTCCAAGGCTTTTTCCAAGGGAGGTCATTTTCTTTAATGGATGGTATGGGCGTGGTGTAAAGTTGTACCACGCCTTGTACCATGCCCATACCATCCATTATAAGAAAATGACCTCCCTCGGAACCAGGCTTTGGGCCACATCATCACTGCCCCTGGCCTTCCTGCCTGACCAATTTCTACCAAACTTTTTCGTTTGCATTATGGGTCCCTGGAGTTATACTAGGAAGTTACTTGGTTGATGGACCTCTCTAACCCAACTTCCTCACATGGTGGATAGAAAATGGGTTTTCCACTGTAGCTCCCAGACCGATCGACCTATATGAAAAATGATTGGTCTCCCAGATAGCCTCACTCTCGGGACATCTTTGGACCTTATGTCTGGGGGTATTATGTCCGGGGGGTATTATGTCCTACGACCATATCCTTTTGTGCTGCCCTTCGTAAATTGTGTTTACATATTGTGTTTTAAATTGTGATGCATTTCTTGTTGCATTGCAACTTAGGTATTAATTGAAATAGTCTAGTGTATTATTCTTGTTAAATTTAACCAATGTAGGTCTAATTTGTAATTTATAAATGTGAAATTATGCCATTAAGAGACTTGTTGCCTTTATGCATAAAAAATAGCTGTAAATTGTTTGCTAACTGATTGTGTGACCAGTAAAATAGACAATTAGGCATACTGTAGTACGCCTCTATAACATCATTGTACGTACAGTATATTGCTTGTGTTTAGCCACGTTTATTTTGATATTCAATTTTTTCAAATGCATTTTTTTGAATACTTTTGTGTACATCTGAAATAATTGCTTTATTAATTAATTATAGTTGTGAGTTTTCCTACACTGTATTTGAAGCACCTGTCTAATGTTATACTGATGTTGTTGCTTAATTTTCCAGTAGTGTAATTGTGTTGTTTATAAATTTTCTTAATTTTCTTAATTGTTTTTGTTATTCAACTTCATAGTTTAATTAATCTCGTGTATTAATCTGAACTATTGTGTCTTTTTAATAGTTAGTTTATCATTGTAACTGAGGAAATGTGAATAATAGCTGTATAATGTTTATAGTAATTATTGTAGAATTTTGAGTTGGAGGATAATTTTTCGCATAACCTCTGCTTACACTCCATCTGTTGAATAAAGTATAAATGAATTTATAATTAAGCGAAAATCATTGTTGGCAATTTGGTAAAATTTCGATCACTGTTTAATTTGGCAATAAAATTTAGATAGCAATAGTTTAATATTAATATACAGTGTATAAGAATTTTTAAATGAAAATCCTAGCTTTGTAATTTAGACTTATAAAATTACTTTGAAGCAAGTTTTGAGAAGCATGCAATTCTGTTATGAAGATGTAAGTTGAGTATGTAAGTTAGATCTTTATGTCTATTTTATATGAATAATATTAAGAAAGCTTGTTATAACAAACTTGCAAATGTGTATTATTTTTTTCATTAATTAGAGTCAATTGCATCACTCTTATACTGTATATCTTGCAGATAATATGAATTACATCAATGTATTGCTAAAATTATTTGTTAAGTACTAGGGTCAAAGGGGGAAAGTGGGACAAAATGCATAGGCAAGGAAAGGGGCCAGCAATGGCATGCAATGGGTAAAGTATGGGTTAACTGTGGGGCCCCAATGTGCAAATTTCATGCCTAATTAAACAATAGTGGTGGTAGAGTGCTGGTATGCTGCGGGCCCAGTGAGGGCAAATTTCATGCTCAATTAAACAATGGTGGTGGTAGAGTGCTGGTAAGCTGTGGGGCCTCTTCGGGCTGCCATCAGAATCATGCTGCTGGCCCCATATAGGCAACCACCACTGGCCCCACTGCTGGCGAGTGTACCAAATTGTCCACTGGGCCTCTGCAGTTTGCCGCCAGCAGCCCCTCAGGGGCTGCCTACATTGGCAAGCTGCTGGCCCCTCACTTAATCCTGTCTGGGGAATGACTGGATGAATGAATAAATGAATGAATGAATGAATGAATGGATGGATGGATGAATGAGTGACTGTATGAATGAATGAATTTTCGGTACCG
>Ga0187893_10011149_pt1 | contig 13139 bp, 9 predicted proteins | sample MA1701074metaG_FD_139574 | JGI IMG/M metagenome (GOLD analysis project Ga0187893, IMG submission 139574) | White microbial mat communities from a basaltic lava cave in the Kipuka Kanohina Cave System on the Island of Hawaii, USA - MA170107-4 metaG ...
CGGCCACCGTCGCCGGGAAGCTCGGGGATCGCTGGCTCCTGATGGTCGGGCGCCGGGCCGAGGGGGCGACCTTTGCCCAGGCCGGAACCCAGGCGAGGGCGGTCGCGGTGCGGCTCGCCGCGGCCTATCCGGAGGAACGCAAGGCCGCCTCCGCGGAGTTGCGGATGACCACCACCGCGAGCACGGCGGAGGCCATCGCGGTGGTCGGATTCGTGATGGCGGTGCCGCTCCTGATCCTGCTGGTCGCCTGCGGCAACCTCGCCAATCAGCTGCTCGCGCGCGGGATTCAGCGCGGCCGTGACATCGCGGTCCGGCTCTCCCTCGGCGCGAGCCGGGGACGGGTCGTGCGGGAGTTGCTGCTCGAGGCGGCGCTGCTCGCGGGCGCCGGGAGCCTCGCGGGGCTTGCGCTCGCGCGGGTCATGACCGACGTGATCGGGACCCGGATCCTGGTGATCCCGTTCCGGATTCCGGTCGACCTGCGGGTCTTCGGGTTCACCACCGTCGTCGCCCTGCACACCGCGCTGGCCTTCGGGCTGGTGCCCGCGTTGCGGGCCACCCGGATGGACCTCGCCCAGGCGGTCAAGGATGCCGGGAAGGCGGGCGGCTACCGGCGATCCCGGCTCACCAATCCACCTGGAGAGGCGGTGAGCACCGTCGACTCTCCGAAATGCACTGTGTGGGTGAGGCCGGGATCGAGCGAGAAAGACACGTCGCCGAGTCCGGATGCCAAATGCACCAGGTGCAAGGTTGCTGGTGCCAGGCGATTCCACAGCACCTCGATCGTGATCTGACCCGCCTCCCCATCGGAGCTCATGGCCCGGACCACTGCCTGCCCGGGCTGGTTCCCGACGACGATCCCGGTTCCGGCGACGACAGCACTACGGGGGTTCGAGGAGGACCATGCGATCTCGACCGGTTCCTCTACTGGCTCCCCGTCAACGTCTACCGGTACCGCCACGAGGCGAATCGAGTCACCCTGGGTGAGGAAGAAATGGTCGAGGAATCCATTGGATGGCATAACCCGGATGCGAAGCCGGGCATGGACCTTCAGGGTACGGGTCGCTTGCAGCCGGCCAGCGTGAGCCGTTAGGGTCGCCGTGCCACGCCGCACACCCGTCACGATTCCCGACTCGACCCGGACGATGTTCGGGTCACTGGAAGTCCAGGTGACCGACCCATCCTGCCCGGTTCCCCGGCCTGCACCAACAACTCGCGCACTGAGGAGCGAAGTCTCGTGGATTTGTAGAGTCGCAGGTACTTCAACCAGGAGCCATCCGACGTCCGCACCGGGGCCGGTGGTAGGTCCATCGCATCCAAGCAGAGGAAAGCCAGCAATCACAATACATCCAAGCCAGCTTCGGAACATCGGTGTCATGAAGTCTCCACGGCGGCGTCAGGCGGACTCATGGTCATGGCTATGGCAGACAGCCCCCCCAGAGACCGACCCCTCCGGTGTAGGTGGTCGGGAGCTCGCCGCTCACCATGGGGAGCTCGAACTCGGCTGTTCCGATGGTGCCATCGCCGCGGCGATACTGGAGGGTACCCTGAAAGACGCTGCCCGGTCCCACCCGGAATCCCCGCCCGCCGTCAATGGAGATCTGATAGTCCCCGTACAGCTCCACGTTGAGATCAACGCTCTGGAACGGGAACACCCTGAGCCCGCCGCAGAATCCCGGGTTAGGCCCCTTGCCGGGCAGTGGAATACTGAGCCGTAGAACGTCCACCCCGCTCGATTTGCCTTGCACCCGGATGATCGGAGCGTAGAACCACCAGTCGGGGTAGCCGGGATACTGATACTCGACGATGTGGGGATCCTGGATCTCGAAGTCATCGGTTCCACCCGGCAAGGGGTCCAGAACGCTCACCTGAATGGAAGCGGCCAGCGTGGCAACTCGGGCGGTGATGGTCGCGGTGCCCGGCCCGACAGCGGTTACCATTCCGACTCGCCCAGTACCCGCCGGGAGGTTCTCTACGGTCGCGACCGCGGCGTTGGCGGAGGACCAGGTAACCCGGATCGGATCCGACAGGGGGTGGCCCTTGTCGTCATAGAGCGTCGTCAGGAGTGCAAGCCGGGCGCCGATGACCATGACTCGGGAGCCTGGATCCGAGTGAACCCGGAGCTCGCGACCCAGCACCTCGACGTCCGCGAAGGCATAGGCGCCTTGCCAGAGGGCGGTGATCCTGGCGCGACCGGGCGCGACCCCCGTGATGACGCCTGTCGGGCTGACCCGGGCGATGGTTGGGAAACTAGAACTCCAGCCAACTTGGGGTGAGACGACCGGCGCGCCGGCAGCATCGTACGCCGTCACGCTGAAACGGCCTTCCTCGCCAAGGCCGATCGTGAGGAGCCCGGCGGCAATCTCGAGCCGAGCGCGGCCCTGGTTGGGTTCAGAGATCGGGGATTCACCGCCGCAGCCGGTCAGGCTTCCCAAGGCCCAGAGAAACAGAAGGCGAAGTTGGCCTCCAGCAGGTCTCAGGTCGCTCATTGCGATGCGCATAGCTGCAGGGAGTAGGGCGGTTGGATCGCCGTGGACGGCGGCAAATCACCTCCCCCAATAATCAACGGGAAGACGTACGTCTCAGGATCGCCGTCGCCGATCCGATAGGTGAGGGTCGCCCTGGGGGACACTACGATCTCATTTTCCCACGAAGAGAACTCGTTTGGGTTGAAATCCGTCGTCTGGCCCGGAGCGATTCGCTGGCCCGGGAGACAGAACCGACCCGGATGAACATCGTCGGTTATTGCCAGCTCCAAGACTTCCAGCGGGGAGTTTCCGGCTCGGATACGAATGAGGGGCGCGTATGCATCGTCCCAGGTGTAGGCCACCGGCTTCAGGTAGGTTGCGAGCAATTCGGCGCCATCTGAGCCCGGAATGGGCGTGCTCACGTCTACAGGCAGCAAGGCCACCAGCTGGCCAAACCCGACCCAGATGGTCGCCCGTCCAGGAAACGCGCCAGCGGTCAGCCGTGCCCGAGCCCCCGCCAGTGCGGTGGCGTCGACGATTCTCGGTTCCAGCGCCACCCAACGCGGTTCGAAGGCATCGGAGTGGATTTCCTGACCGTTGTCGTCCACCAGGGTGGCGGTGATCACGAGTTGTCCACCGGCAACGAGCGCGGGTGAGCCCGAGGATTGCAGAATGATATTCCGCCCTTCGACCTCCACGTCGGCCCACGCATACTGCCCTTTCCAGGTCGCCCAGATGCTGGTTCGGCCCGATGCTACCGCGGTTACGATACCGGTCGAGCTGACTCGCGCGACTCGTTGGTCGCTGGAGTTCCAGTTGGCTTCCGGGGAAACGGCGGACTCACCGCCGTTCACGGTCGCCTGGAGGGTGGTATCCACCCCAAGCCCGAGTTTCAGGACCTTGGGGTTGATCTCGAGGCGCACAGGGTCGGAGGTAGGTACCACGGGATTTGATCCACAACCAGCGAGAACGACCAGGGCGAAACTGAAGGGGTATCGCATATCCGTCTTCCTGTTCGGGACGCGGCCATAATGGGATGCCGGCGTCTTCCACGAGTGTGTCCGAGGTGAATTCGGACTGCGACGATGGGGAGACGGCGAAGAGACGGGTAATCCGAAGAATTCGAGGGTCTCGCCGTCGTGCGATGCCGTTTCCCTCATCCATCCGGGAGGGCCCGTAGCCGACCGTCGACCTGCCGCCATCCGGTCATTCGTAGTACCGTTGACCATGCCCTCGTTTACCATGATGGGGCAGGTGAGGCTGGAGGAGCGGACCGGCTCGGAGCTGGAGGCGGTTCTCCGCCAGCCGAAGCGGCTTGCCCTGCTGGCCTACCTGGCCCTTCCTCGGCCGGGGACCTGGCACCGCCGTGACACGCTGGTATCGGTGTTCTGGCCCGAGGCGGACGCCGGCCGGGGACGCACTGCGCTTCGCAACGCCCTGTACGTGCTCCGGCAGCATCTCGATGAGGGAGCGCTTCGGACCCGGGGGGATGAAGAAGTGTCCCTCGATCCGGAGCAATTCAGCACCGATGTCGCGTTGCTTGAGCGGGAGCTTCAAGCCGGCAATCCTGCCTCGGCATTGGCCCGCTATACCGGTGAGCTGCTTCCCGCACTCCATGTACCTGGTGCGGAGGCTTTCGAGAAATGGCTCGACGATGAACGGCAGAGAGTGCTCGGGATGGCCCAGCGTGCCGCTCTGGCCCTGATCGAGGACCGAACCGCGGCCAGCGACCTGGCCGGCGCAATCGATGCGGCCAAGCGAGCGACCGAGCTCGATCCTGATGGTGAACCGGTTCTGCGCCGACTCATGGAGTTGATGGATCGGGCGGGCGCCTCGACCCGGGCCCTCGCCGTCTACGAGAAATTCCGCGCCCGGATCCAGCGAGAGTATGGGACGGAGCCGGCCCCACCCACTGCGGCTCTTGCCGAACGGATCCGGTCGCACTCGGGAGCGGCTCTCGCGCAGCCACCAAATGCGCCACTGCCCTCACCGGTAGTTGAAGAGGCGCCGGAGCCGCCTCGGCCGGCGGTCCAGGTCGGGTACCCGCGGCCCCGCCGCGCCCGGCTCATTCTCGCGGCTTCCCTCGGTGTGATTCTCGTTGTTACCGGGCTGGCGGTCAGAAGCTTCGGTGGTACGCACCTGGCCAACACCGAGCGCAGCATCCTGGTGTTGCCCATGGAGAACACGACGGGGGAACCGGCCCTGGACTATCTCGCCACCGGCATTGCCGAGGACCTCGCCGAACGACTCCTGAGGATCCGGGGACTGGCACGAGTGCGGTCCGCCGCGCGAGCCGAATGGCCCAGGAAGACCCGCGCCGATCTGCCCCTCCTCGGAAGGACGTTCGGGACCGAGCTGGCGCTTCGCACTCGGCTGGCGCGGAGCGGGGACTCGCTCACAGTCTCGGGCGAAGTGGTGGATCTCCCCACCGGCAATACCCGTTCCTTGGCATCGCTTCGTTTCACCGAAGCGACGGTGCAGGAACTGGATAGCCGGCTTGCCGCCGCGGTCGTCGGGACCGCGTTTCGCCGCCCGATGCCGGAAGATCCACGCCCCTCGGCAAAGCCTGTCGACCCCGAGTCCTATCGATTGACTTTGAAGGGCTGGCAACAGCAGCTGGGAACCCCCCGCAACGGGGCAGCCGCGACCCAGCTGTTCACGGAGGCGACCCGGCTCGATCCGGGCAATGCGCGGGCATGGGCAGGGATCAGCTCGGCTCGTTCCGCCGACGCAGTGGCCTGGGGTGCGCCCTTCGAGGAGGGCAGCGTGCTCGCGGAGGCCGCGGCAAATCACGCGCTCGCCCTCGACTCACTCCAGGGTACTGCGCTGGCCAATCTGGCCATCCTTCGGGGACTCCGAGACCGGAACCTCGCAGAGGCCGATTCACTCTTTGCCCGTGCGATCCGGGCCGAGCCGGCCAACCCCGAGATCTTCCTGGTGCAGCAGTCGCTCTACCGGCACGCCTGGCAATGGGAGAAGGCTCGCGACGCCATTCGGGTCGCGAGACAACTGGATCCCCTGAGCGCCCTTTACACAGCGAGGGAGGCCAATCTCAGTTTGTGCGAAGACCGGCCTGACCTCGCGCTTCCGCTCTACGAAGCGGTTTGGCGACTCGATCCAGCGACGCCATCTGTTCCCTTTGAGATGGCCCGTACCCTGGCGCGGCTGGGACGCTGGGACGATGCCCTTGCCGCGGTTGGCATGAATGACCTTCATGGTGAGGCGGGGTACTGGCAGTACCGGACCACCGAGGCGCGGCCGCGGCTCACCGCCCTGCTCGAGGTTGGCAAGACTCGATGGGTTTCCCGCGCGAGGCTCGGGACCCTGTACGTCGCGGTTGGCGAGACGGACAAGGGGCTCGAGATCCTCGAGCAGGAAGCGCGCAAAGGCGACATCGGGATCTACCGGCTGCCCTGCCAACCCGATGTGGATCGGGCGCGCGACCTTCCCCGATTCAAGGCATTGCTCGATTTCGCCAGGCAGACTCTGCCGCGTTAGGGCGTCAGAACTTGATGCGCGCCCCGAGCTGGATCCGCCAGCGGGAGGGATCTTCCAGCACTTGATTTCGGATCGGCAGGCTGATCTCTCCCGCCTGGGTGACCAGAGAGTAGACCGGCCGGTTCGCTACCCTATCCCACCCCTTCACCGTCACAAGTCCAGCCAGGGCCTCCTCGGCGCTGGTTTGGCGTACTAACCCCCAGCGCGGACTCAGCAGATGAAGGAGATTGAACACGTCGACGGAGAGCTCCACGCCGCGGGACAGCAGCTCCGCCTCCCACCCGATCCGTCCGTCCACCAGGGTGAACGAGGGGTTGCGGCAGGAATTCCTCGCCATGATCCGGCCTCGCTGGCTCCGGAGGCAGGCCTCTCCTTCAATGAAGCGGTCGAGCTCGGTGTACTGGGCCGGGTCTGCCAGGGAGATATCGGTCGCACCGGTCGGGACGTAGAACAGATCGTTGGGAGAAATCCCATCCGCGTTGGCGTCCCCAAGGACGGCATAGGCGTAGGGGCGGCCCGATTGATGGCGCGCCAGCACCGACGCCGTGAAGCCTCCCGGCAACGGGAGCGAGCCAGTCGCGGTGAGACTCAGTGGGACGTCGTACCCTGACCGGGTGAGGTTTCGCGCCGCCATCGTCCCATCGATGGGGGCGGTCTGGAGGGTCAGGTTCGCGCTGCTCCGATTCACGTTGAACAGGTCTTCGGTTCGGGACCATTGGGTTCCGAGCTGGAGGTAGCCCCCATTCACCCAGGTCTTCCGGAGGGAAAGAGTCGCGGAGCGGAATCGATCGCGGGAGCGATTGTCGAAAAGCAGCACCTGGCCGAAGCGGGAATCGAGCCGCGTGGCTACCGCGCTGCCCGTACTGCTGATCGTGCCGTACAGGGTGCGGCCTTCAGCGCTCGTAACTCCGGGCTTCAGGTTGACATCGGAGAGAAACAGCGCGTTTCGGCTCCGGCTCAGCATGAGATCCAGGGAGGCCGACATGCCGGATCCGAAGTCATGGTCGAGGCCCGCGAGCAGCTTGACGGTCCCCGGGAACCTGAACCCCGGGGCGAACGTCACAACGTTGGACGGAGGGGGTGCCTGGCCCGCGGAAGTCAGGCACTGGGAGGGACGCTGGGCCGGATCGGTGATCGGCGGGGGGACGCCTCCCCGGGTTGGGGTGCACACCAGGTTTTGCTGGTCGAGCCCGGTGTTGAGGAACGCACCCCCGATCCAGTTGAAAGGCGGTGGCCCGGTGAACAGCCCGGCGCCCAGCCGGAGCACGGTACGCCACGATCTTGAAAGGTCGAGTTGGAGACCGGCTCTCGGCTCCAGGAATGGGTTGGCCGAGGGAAAATCGCCGGTGTCGATACCGCCAAGCACGGTGGATGTGTCGAGGGCGGCATTGGTTAAAGGGTGATCCATGAATGGAACTTCCAGCCGAAAGCCGACCGTGAGTGCTATCCGCGCGGAGGGTGTCCATCGATCCTGGAGGTAGCCTGCCAGCATTCGGGTGCCGAAATCCGCAACCGGCCCGCCGTCTCTCAGGGGAAGATTGACTTCGTAGTAGTCGGGAGCGAGCTGCTCCAGCGCATCGACGCTGGGAAAGCGCCAGACCCCCCGGTTGTTCACGAACAGGTTGTCGAGGACGTGCAGCAGCTGGAAACGCGCCCCGGCGGTGACCTCGTGGCGGCCGCCGGTCCAGGTGGCGTTATCGGTCAGCTCGACCAGGCGCTGGTTCAGGATGGTGCCCTGAGCGTCCACCGGGGCGCCGCCGGCGAGATAGGTCCCAACCTGATCGGCCTCAACCAGGAAAAGCGGAACGGTGAGAGACGAGGACCGTTGTTCGGCAATCGTCTCATAACCCGCCATTGCCTCGTTGCTCCAGCGACCATGGGAGGTCCAGGCGTGAAGCCGAGTAGCGTGGACCGTGGCGCGCTGGGTGGTACCGCTCGCCGACAGTTGCCATCCGTTCCGATTCCTCTGGTTCCGGTTTGTCCGGTTCAGGCGGTTCTCCCACGCTCTGACCCAGTTGTGGGTCAACTCGATCCGCAGCCCTGGGCGGGACTGCCAGGACAGCTTGGCGAACAGGTCGCGATCGGGCTGATCCAGGACCGGTGGCTCCGGGGCGCCGGGATCGAACCCGTAGACGGTGCGGAACACCTGCGCCGCCCGCCGCGCTGTGGAATCGCTGATCCCGGTCCCCGGGGCACCGGCTTCCGGGCCGACAAAGGGCGTCGCGCTATGCTGGAGGTCGAGCGCCGTAAAGAAATGAAGTTTGTCCCGGACGATCGGGCCGCTCAACGTCAGCCCGTACTGCAGGATATCAAAGGTGTTCACGGGTTGGCCTCTGGTGTCACTTCCCACCAGAAACGGGCGCTGCAACGAAGTGAAGAGTGAGCCCTCGAAGCGATTGGTACCGGACCGAGTTACCGCGTTGATCAGCCCCCCGGAAAAGCCCCCCTGCCGAACATCGAACGGCGCCACCATCACCCGGAGCCCCCCCAGCGCTTCAAGAGAGATCGCTTTGGCACCGGCAATACTCCCCGGGGTGCGGCCGACGCCGTAGAGATCCGCCCCGGTCGCTCCATCGAGCAGGATCGCGTTATACCCCGGATGTTGGCCGCTGATGGAATTCAGGTCTCGTCCCAGCGCCTGGGGCAGTGCCGCGAATAGCCTGGTGAAATCGCGACTGAGAATTGGCAGCTCGCGGAGGCGGTCTCCCGGAATGCGGAAACCCGGGCCTCCGTCGGCGGGAATCGGAGCAGCCTGAGTGGTCAGGTCAGGAAGCGAAGCGGGGTCCGCCGAGCCGACTGGAAGAATCCGGTATAGCCGGTCGCCGAGATCGAAGCGGATCAGTTGAGGAGGGGATAACCGGCGGCCAATGGCCCGGGCCGAGATGGTCCACGGCCCGGGGGCGGGCTGGGCTTCCAGCCGAAAGCGTCCCCGCTCATTGGCGGTAGCGCGATATTCGTTGCCGGTTGCGGAATCCCGCAGAACCACAATCGCACCGGGGACGGGGTAGTGGAGGGAATCGACCACCACCCCCTGGATTACGGCCCCAGAAACTCCCTGTGCCGAGCCCGCAGGGGCGCCGATCCAACCGAACAAGGGGAAGAGGCAAACGAAGGCCCGGCGCACCAGGAAAGAATAGGGCCGGGCCATCTCCTTACCGTTAGCCCCCTGTTGAGCCGGGGGTGGTTGCTCTTACTGAATCACAAAGGTATCGAAACCGTCCCCGGTCACCGTGATCTTGAACCAGTTCCCGTTGGGCGCAAAGGTGAAGAGCCCGGTGACGCCATTGAATTCGAAATTGGCGGTCCCGGTCACCTTGTAGGCCCCCCCGCCCACGTCGGTGGTGATGTTCACCGCGCTCACGCTGGCGTCGTTACCCCGCGTGTCGGTGTGGACCGTGAAGTTCCCGTTGGTGATGCTGATGACAGCCGCTCCGAGCTGGGTGACGACCGCTGATCCCGAAGCCGTCATCGGCGCTCCGCCCGAGATACCGGTGAGGGTGAAGTTCGCCCCGCCCGCGAGGCCCTGGCTGGCATTGAGGAAGATCAGGCGGCCCTGGACCTGGGTTTCCAGGCTTCCGTCGCCATTCACATCTACGCCGAGGCTGCCCTGTACGCCGCCGCTGATCGGGATGAGCGTGACACCGGTCTGGGCCTGACCGCTGGCGGCGAGCACCAGTCGCTGGATGGCGTTGGAGAATCCCGCTAGGTTGTTGGTGAACGCTTCCTCGAGCTGAATCTTGAAGTCTTCTACGTCGCCGTCGCCGCCGTTATCGGTGCTGGTGGTGCAATGCGCACCGGCCAGTGCGAGCCCGATGCCAACCGTTGCCGTCAACCACGCTCGCCGCATACTCCCTCGCCTTCCAGATTGACCAGCTCGCCCGGATCAGAGAGGAATCTACCGCGTCCCCCTGAGGGGGGAAGTGCCGGTCCGCCCACCCTGATAGACCGTTTTGCAGGCAGCGTGGTTCGCCACCGGTGGGGTTGGACCATCGGGGCCTCGCTGGTCCTGCTTCTCGCGCTGGTGCTCGGCTCCCGACTCTCGGTGCGCTTCGAAATGGACGATTTCCTGCCTCGATCGTGGGACCGGGGGGTGACGCCCTTGCCGGAAGGCCTCATCGGAGCCGATCGAGTCGTGGTGGCGGTGGACTCCCGCACCCCGCTCACGCCGGCGGAGGTCGGGCCCCTGCTCGATTCTCTGGCTGGCCGGCTCAGCCGGGTTTCTGGCGTGAAACGAGTGGAATACCGGCTCGACCCTTCGGTCCGCAGGTTTCTCGAGGTCGAAGCGCCGCGCTACCTCATGCTCTACTTCACCCCGGCGGAGCTGGATACGCTGGGGTCCCACCTGAGTCGGTCCTACATTGAGCGCGCCCTCCTCAAGACCGGCACGCCAATTCCGCGGACCCCGCTCGCCGTCGCGCTCGGGGTCGAACGTACCGATCCCCTCGGTGTGGTAGACCCGGTTCTCGCCCGGCTCCGCACCATGCGGGGGTTGCCGCAGATCAAGCTGGTGGACGGTTACTTCGCGGTGCCGGATCAGCAGGCGTTCTTCCTGCTGGTGGAGCCGGAAACCGGGCTGGCTGGTATCGCGGGGGCGCGGGATCGGGCTCGTTTGATCCAGCAGGTGCTCGATCAAGCCAGGGCCGATCGAACTCTCCAGCCCATGCTCCAGGGGAAGCGGCTGATCGCGCTGGGCCGGCCGGTGGCTGTCCTGGAGGGATTCAACACCGCTTTGGGAGATGCCCGTCGGGTCGTCATCGCCTCGACACTCGTCGTGTTGGGTCTCCTGCTACTTCTCCTTCGGCGAATGGCCGCGCCCTTTCTCATCGTGGGCACGGTGCTGTACGGCATCGCTCTCACCACGGCTGCCGCGTCGCTTCTGATCGGTTCGGTAGGCGTGGTGAGCTGGGTCTTCATCGCGGTGCTGATCGGTTTCGGGGACGAGTTCGCACTGTACGTGATCACCCATTACTGGATCACCGCTCCCCGGTCCTCGGATCGGGCGCAGGCCCTGGCTGCGGCAATCCGGCGGCCCGGGCCGGGGATTCTGCTCGGGGGGCTCACCACGGCCGCGGCATTCGCTTGCCTCGTGGTGATGTCCTACCCCTACATCGTTGAGGTTGCCTGGCTCACCACGCTTGGCCTGTTGATCGTCCTGACCTGTGCCTTCACCGTGCTGCCGATCGCGCTGTCGTTCACCGAGCCGGGCCGGGCGACCGGATCGCGCTGGTATCGCTGGACCGGCGCGGCGCACCAGCTCGGGCAGAACCGTCCCGCGTTGTGGCTCTCGATCTGGACCGCGCTGGTCGCGATATCGCTGCTCTTTGCGTTGCGAGTCCGATTCGAGCTGCATCCCTGGAAGCTTGCCGCGAAGGGAATTCCAGTCACCCGCGAGTTCGAGCAGCTGTCGCAGCGACTGGGCGCATCGTTCACGCCATTCCTGATGATCTCGGAGGGCCGGACGCCCTCGGAAGCGCTCGCGCGGGACGATCGGGCGGTACGGGTTCTCGACTCGATCGGGCCCGGGGCCGGCATTGCGGGCATCATTTCACTCTCCCGCTGGCTCCCTTCGCCCGAGCAGCAGGTTGCCAGCGGGGAATTCGTGAGAGCCCACGCGGACCTCTTTTCAGCGTCCCGATTCGAACGGGACTTTCGCGCCATTGCGAGCCGGATGGCTGCGCCGGACACGGTCCTCACCAGGCGATATCTCCCCGCGGTGAGCCGGTACCTGGTGCCCCCCGAGCGGGCTTCGCTGGAGACACTGCGACAGGCCGGCCTGGGTGATTTCGTGGACCGCCATCTGCATCGGGAGGGGAATCGCTGGTTCGCAGTCTCCGAAGTTTTTCCCAACAAGATTCCCTGGATCGGCGGGGTGGTGGAGCGATTCACCCGGGCGGTCGCGGCGGGTGGGCCGCCGCTCGCTCAGGTCCGGTTTACCGGCGAATCGCTCCGAGGCGCGACCCACGCGGCCATCCTGCGGCGGGACATGTTGCGGGCCACTGGGCTCGGGGTGGCGCTCATCCTCCTCCTCCTCGTCCTGCGCTTCCGTCGGCCCGCCCCGATTCTGCTCTGCCTCCTCCCCATGGTGGCCGGTACCGCCGTAGTCCTGGGGGTCATGGGGCTGTTCGGGATCGAGCTGAACATCCTGACCCTCGCGGTGATTCCGCTGCTGGCCGGGCTGGGCTCGGACGACGGGATTCACATCGTGGACCGGCTGGAACGGGGCGAGCCCCTGGGGGATGCCCTGGCGGAAACCGGCACCCCCATGACCATCACCACCCTGACCACCATTGGCGGGTTCGCCAGTCTGGGGGTCGCCAGGTTTCCCGGGTTAGGGACGGCCGGGTTGCTCCTGGCCCTGGGCCTGGTGGCCTGCCTGGCCGCGTCGCTGCAGCTGGTGCCGCTGGTGTATCAGACCCTTCGACTCAATGCGCGGAGGCCTCCACCCGCCGAATGAAGTCGCGGACCACCCGGAGCAGCTCGTCCGGATTGTCGTGCTCGGTGGCATGGGCCGCGTTCGGGATCACCTGGAATTCGGCGCCGGGTACCATCCGGGCGAAGCGCTGGGTGGATGACGGGGTGGCTTCATCGTACTGGCCGGCAACAAACAGCGTCGTTCCTATCCCGGGACGATTGAAATTCCTATCCCGTTCTCGCGGGCCCGTGACAATGCCGCTCACCGGCGGGCACCCCGCTGCTCCTTGGTCCACCGAACCATCGTTTGCAGGTAGCCGCTCGCGAACAGGGGCGGCGGAACCCTCTCTCCGAGGCGCCACCGCATGGCGTGGTCGGCCGGTGAATTCTGGTCCCTTCCCCCCTTCAGCAAGAGAACGGGCTGTCTCACCTGTTGCCAGACCGGTCCGGGTGTGAAGTCCATGACCGACCGCCACCATCGGTAGTCGTCAGGAGGATAGAGTTCAGCCGGAATGTCGTGCGCGTCAAGCTACCCAACGGGCCGCGCTTTGCCAGCTGCAAACCGCCGGTTAGGCGGCGCGAGCTCTGCCTCGCCGGGTATACTGCCAAAGAGTGATCCCAAAGAGCGCGGCCCCCACGTAGAGCGCGAACATACTGAGAATTGAGCGGGAGAGGCGAGGACGTCCTCAGTCCGAGGTGGAGGCCGGCCGGGCCGGCGCCGGCGCGCGCCCGGTGATGATCCGGAACCCGCCGTAGACGAGCAGC
>Ga0187893_10011150_pt1 | contig 13138 bp, 12 predicted proteins | sample MA1701074metaG_FD_139574 | JGI IMG/M metagenome (GOLD analysis project Ga0187893, IMG submission 139574) | White microbial mat communities from a basaltic lava cave in the Kipuka Kanohina Cave System on the Island of Hawaii, USA - MA170107-4 metaG ...
CCCGAGGGCGAGGTCGAGATCGTGCCGAACTGCTTCCGCGTCATCCAGCACTCGAACTGGAAGATCTTCCTCGAGAACCAGCTCGACGCCCTGCACCCCTCGGTCACGCACCAGTCGACCGGGCGCGCCGCGCACGAGGTCGAGAAGGAGATCGCGAAAAAGGCGAAGAAGGGCGAAGCGCCGCTTTCGTACCACATGCTCTCCGCCTTCGCGACGGTCACCATCGACAAGTGGGACGCGTTCCAGACGCTCAACTATCCGTACGGGCACTGCATCCTCACCGGCTACATGGGCCTGCGCCCGCAGGACCCGGACACGCTCGCCTACGACAAGGTCATGATCAAGGCGTACGGCAAGAAGCGCTTCGAGGAGATCGTCGGCGTCAACATCCACCACGTGCTGATCTACCCGGGCCTGTCGGTGCAATCGCCGCTGCAGCAGCTGCGCGCGGTGCGCCCGCTCGGCGTGGACCGCACGCTCACCGAGATCTGGCACTTCCGGCTGAAGGGCGCGCCGGAGCCCATCTACCGGCGCTCGCTCGCCTACTACAACCTCGTCAACTCGCCCTCCACGCTCGTCAACGCGGACGACCTGGAGAACTTCTGGAAATGTCACCAGGGCCTCTCCTCGGATGGCGGCGACTGGGTGACCTTCGGCCGGCACTTCGGCCGCGACATCGAGAAGGCGGGCCGCGTCGAGACCGGCCCGAACATGGGGACGTCGGAAGCGCCGATGCGCAACCAGATGAAAGCCTGGGCGGAGTACATGCGTGGCTGACAAAGTAGCGCGCCAGCGCGCTGATGGCCTCCAGCACGAGGTCGAGCAGTTCCTCTACCACCAGGCGGACCTGCTTGACTCGAAGAAGTGGCAGGACTACATCGACCTTTTCACGCCCGACGGCGTGTACTGGGTACCCGCCGATCCCGCGCACAAGACCTGGGAAGGCATGCCCGCGATCTTCGCCGAGGACAAGAACCTGATGACGGTGCGGATGAAGCGTGTACTCCATCCCGACGCCTGGTCGCAGCGGCCGAATTGGGCGACCAACCACGTGGTTTCGAACGTTTCAGTTCTGAAGTCGACGGGAGACATTCAGGTGAAATCCCGGTTCCACATGATGGAGCTGCGGCGTGACGACGTGCGTCACTTCGCCGGAACCTATCAGCACACCCTAAAGAAAGCGAAAGGCGGCTTCAAGATCAAATTGCAGCGCGTCGACATGACCAACGCGCAAGCAGCGTACGACTACGTGCTTCAGGTCTGGGTCTAGGGCCCGACGAAAAGCCTCATCGCGCGGCGCTGGGCTCGACCTGCAGCTGCATGCGGGTCCGCATTCCCATCCGCACGGTGCGCTCCTGCGTTTGCACGCTCATGCGCATCGTCTGATCGGTTTCGACCCTCGAGCGCGGCACCGGCGAGCGCAGGTCGACGACCGACGCGCCCTCGCCGCGCGCCTGCAGCGAGGCGAGCTCGACGCTCGCGCCGCCAGCGCCGCCCGGCATCGGCTGCCGCGGCGCCGCCTGCTGATCGAGCGGCTGACCGAACTCCACGCGCGAGCTGCGCACCACGCCGCGGTGGGTCAGCGAGATTTCGCCGCGCATCCCGGAGAGCGGCCCGAGCCCCTTGCGTACGGCCTCCAGCATCGCGGGCGCGACACCCTCGGTCTCGAACGGCTCCGGCGGCCCCCCCGAGCTGAACTCGAGGCGCGCCTGCCGCTCGTCGACCTCGGCCACCCTGCAATCGAGCGTCATGCGCATCGCGGGCGCTCTCTGCACGGGCGCGTCTCGGCCGTCCACCTCCACACCGACCGACATGCGCATGGTCATCACGAAGCGGTGCAGGGAGCCCGCGGCGAACCGGTAGCGCAGCTCGCGCCTCGGCTCGGCGCCGGCGCTGACCAGCCTGAGGATCGGCGGCGCTCCCTCCGCCGGGAACTCCGGCAGCTTGAAGCCCGCGAGAGAGAACTCCTCCTGGGCATGCGCCGCCGAAAGCGCGCACAGGAGACCCGCGCACAACCACGCTCGCGCGCTACTTCGCAAGGCGCTTGACATAGTAGTGGCGGGCGGCGCCGCGTGCTTTCTCTCCGCCGTGACCTTCACGCTAGCTGCAGTCCTTGGCCGGCAGGATCTCGGCAAGGCGCCGGCTCAGCTCGGGGATGTCGGCCGCGCCGATCGCGAGGTGGTGCGTCCCCTGCCCCTTCTCGACCGGCCGCTCGACCACGAGATCGGGGGTGACGCGAAATTCGCCGGCGCGCTTCTTGCCGCTCATCAGCACCACGGTGGAGTAGCAGGCGATTTTGGCGTCGCTGCGCGTCCAGCTCTTGCGCCGTAGTTGATTCAACTCGTCTACGATCGCGCGCACCTGGTCGCGGCCCTCGAGCAGCACGGACGGCGAGTTGTAGTTCGCGATGCGCACCGCCGACACGCTTCCCAGCCGGGGCCGCGGCTCGGCGAGCGCGGCAACCGGGACGGCAAGGCACAACATCAGCAGGATCGAGCGCGGCATCGGAATCCATTCTGCCAGATGCTATGCTCGACCGATGCGCGCCTTGCTGCTTGCCCTGCTGCTGTCGGCAACGACCCTCTGCGCTCAGACCTACCCGGCCAAGCCGGTCCGGCTCGTCATCGGCTTCCCGCCGGGCGGCGGCGTGGACATCAATGCGCGGCTGCTCGCGCCCAAGCTCGCGGAGTACCTCGGCCAGCCGTTCGTGATCGACAACCGCCCCGGCGCCGGCACCAACATCGCCAACGAGCTGGTGGCGAAGAGCGCGCCCGACGGCTACACGCTGCTCTTCAACACCGCGGCGCTGGCGATCAACATGTCGCTCTACCCCAAGCTGCCCTTCGATGCGCTGCGCGATTTCGTCCCGGTCTCGATGTTCTCGGAAAGCCCGAACGTGCTGGTCGTGCCGGCGATCCATCCGGTGAAGAGCGTGCGCGAGCTGATCGCGCAGGCGAAGGCGGCGCCGGGGAAGCTCAACTACTCCTCGGCCGGCGTCGGCACGACGCAGCATCTCGCCGCCGAGCTGCTGAAGCTCTGTACCCGGACCTTCATCGTGCACATCCCCTACCGCGGCTCGGCGCCCTCGCTCACCGCGCTGATCGCGGGCGAGGTCGACCTCTCGTTCGCGAACGTTCCCGCCATCCACGCGCATGTGCAGTCGGGCCGGCTGCGCGCCCTCGCGGTCGCCGCCCCGAAGCGCGACCCGCAGCTGCCCGAGGCGCCGACCATGAAGGAGGCCGGCGTCGAGGGCGTCGAGGTCGCGGTGTGGTACGGCCTCTTTGCGCCGGCGGGCACGCCGCGCGAGATCGTGCAGCAGCTCGCCGTAGCCGTGCAGCGCGCGACGAAGGACCCGGGCACGCGCAAGCGGCTCCTCGAGCAGGGGGCCGAGCCGATCGGCAGCACGCCCGAGCAGTTCGCGAAGCTCTTTCGCGAGGAGCTCGCGCGCTGGGCCGAGGTGGTGAAGGTGTCCGGCGCGAGGGCCGAATGAAGATCGGCTTCATCGGCCTCGGCCTGATGGGCGCGCCGATGGCGGCGAACCTGCTGAAAGCGGGTTTTGCGCTGAATGTTTTCGACTTGAAGATCGGGAACGCCGCGCCGCTGATCGAGGCGACCTGGAGCGAAGAGCCGGCGAAGAACGTCGACATCGTCTTCACCTCGCTGCCGGGGCCGGCCGAGGTCGAGGCGGTTTCGAAGCAGATCCTGCGGGACGCGAAACCGGGGACGGTCTGGTTCGACCTTTCGACCAACTCGCCCGACGTCGTCCGGAGAATTCACGGCCAGTGCAAGGCCAAGGGTATCGAGATGCTGGATGCGCCGGTGAGCGGCGGCACCGCGGGCGCGAGATCCGGCAAGCTCGCGCTCTGGGTGGGCGGCGACGAGGCGACCTACCTGCGCTGCCTCCCCGTCGTCAAGGCGATCGCGGACGAACCGTTCTACGTCGGGCCGATCGGCGCGGGCACGATCGCCAAGCTCGCGCACAACGTGTCGACCTTCATGGTGCACACCGCGCTCGCGGAAGCCTTCACCATGGGCGTCAAGGCGGGCGTCGAGCCGCTCGCGCTGTACCGGGCGCTGCGCCAGGGGGCGAGCGGCCGCGCGCGCACCTTCGACCGGCTGGCGGAGAAGTTCCTGCCCGGGGCCTACGACCCGCCGACGTTCATGCTCAAGCTCGCGCACAAGGACGTGAGCCTCGCGGTCGCGCTCGGCAAGTCGGTCGGCGTGCCGATGAAAGCCGCCGAGCACGCGCTCGCCGAGCTCACCGAGGCGATGGCGCGCGGCTGGGGCGAGCGCGACTCGCGCGTGCACATGGTGCTGCAGGAGGAGCGCGCCGGCGTGTCGGTGCGCGTCCCGCCGGAAAAGCTGAAGCAGCTTACCTAGCCTTCATTTTCTTCAGCTCGATGACCGCGCCGCTGTACTCTGCGAAGTCGCGCGGGCAATCCTTCTCGGCCGCCTGCAGCTGCGGCACCGCCTGCGCGCCCTGGTTGCGCAGCAGCTTGCCCATCGCGACATAGAAGTTCGCCTCGCAGAGCTGGTCGGCGCGCTTTTTCGGATCCGGGTCGTTCGCCGCCGCGAACACCGCGGGCTCGTTCGCGCGGCCGAGGTAGTGCTCGACCGCGGCGGCCGGCCACTTCGCGGGCAGCGTCCTGGCCGCCTCCGCGAGCGCGGCGCGCGCCTCCTTCGCCTGGCCGAGCCGCGACTGCGCGAGGTAGCGCCAGATCGCCGCGTAGTGCTCGCCCGGCGCCTGGCGCAGCGCCTCGCCCATCGCCGCGGCGCTCTCGGCATAGCGGCCGAGGTAGAACTGCATCAGCCCGATCGAGCGATGGTTGCGCGACTCGGGCGCGAGCCGCCCGAGCGCCTCCAGGTCGGCGAGCGTGCGCGCATGGTCGCCCGCCTGCATGTGCGCCTGCGTGCGGTTGCCGAGCGCGAGCAGGTGGCGTGGGTTGAGCGCGAGCGCGCGGTCGAAGTCGGCGACCGCGCCGGCGAGGTCCTTCTTCTGCAGGCGGATCCAGCCGCGCGCGTTGTAGCCGTCGGCGCGGCGGGGATCGAGCTCGAGCGAGCGCTCGAGGTCGGCGAGCGCGCGCTCGAGCGCGCCCGTTTTCGCGAGCATCAACCCCCGGCCGTAGAAGATGCCCGGGTTCTTCGGCGCGAGGCGCGCGGCCGCGTCCAGGTCCGCGATGCCGCCTTTGAAGTCCTGCCTCTCCTCGCGCAGGGCAGCGCGCCGCACCAGCGCCTCGAGGCTCTGCGGCTCGAGCTTGAGCGAGGCGTCCAGGTCGGCGAGCGCGCGCTCGAAGTCGCGCCGCGCCACCAGGATCGAGGCGCGGTTGCGCAGCGCCGCGGCGTCCTTCGGGTCGAGTTTGAGCGCCGCCTCGAAATCGACGAAGGCGCTCCTTGAGTCGCCGCGTGCGCGGTGGATCACGCCGCGCACGTTGCGCGCCGCGCCGAGCGCGGGATCGAGCCTGACCGCCTCGTCCAGGTCGGCGAGCGCGCCCTGCCCGTCGCCCTTCAGCAACCGCGCGGCGCCGCGCTGCACCAGCGCCTTGGCGTGCTTCGGATTCGTCCGCAGGGCGTCGCTCGCGTCGCCGATCGCGCCGTCGAAGTCGCCCTTCATGCGCCGCGCGAGCGCGCGGTTGGAGAGCGCGTCGGCATGCTTCGGATCGATCTTGAGCGCCTCACCCAGGTCGGCGAGCGCGCCCTCCAGGTCGCCCTTCTGCAGCCGCGCCGAGCCGCGGTCGTAGTAGGCGATGACCCGGTTCGCGGGCGCGAGCTTCTCGACTGCGATGGCGCGGCCGAAGTCCGCGATGGCGAGGTCCCACTCGCGCGCGTCGGCGCGCAGCGTGCCCCGGTCGATGAAGGCCTGCGCGCGCCGCTGGCCGAAGACGAGATGGTTCGCGAGCGCGCTATTGCAGTGCGCGAGCGCCTGCTGGGGCGCGCTCGTGCGCAGCGCCGCGCAGTTCTTCAGGTCCTCGCCGCCGCAGCCCGCGAGCGCCAGTGCGGCGGCCAGCGCGCAGGCGGCCCTCACTCGAGCAGCTTCTGCGCGAGCAGCATCTTCAGGGGCTCGGCGGTCTTGCGATCGACGATCACCACCAGCCAGGCGAAGCGCGTGCGCAGGAGCAGCGCGGGCTCGTCCTTCGCGCCGGCGCCGGCCCCGGCGAGGTACGCGTCGATCGCCTGCGTCACGTCGGGGTCGGCGCGCAGCTCGCCAAGCGGCTTCGCCTTCGCGAGCACGTCGGCGCGCCGCTCGGCGTACGGGACGAAGATCTGCGGGAAGGTCTGCAGGTCGCGCCCGCCGAGCGAGTACTCGATCAGCTTCATGCGCTCGGCCGGCTCCGCGGGCATCTCGGCGACTGCGAGCCCCGGGCCGCCAAGCGGCAACTCGCGGAATTGCGGGTACTTCGCCTGCGCGAGGTCCTGCGGGTCGAGCTCGGCCGCGGTGACGACCTCGAAGCGGTCCTTGACGAAGACGACGAACGCCGGCCGCGCCAGGAAAACGACGGTGCCGCCGTAGACGAGCGCCGCGATCTGCACCGCGGCGATCACCGACAGGTCGAAGGCCATGCCCGGCTTGCCGGACTGGAACACGATCAGCGTGAGCAGCGGCCCGAGCGTCACGTCGACTGCAACCAGGATCATGAGCAGGTCGTTGCCGCCCGCGGCCTGGAAGAGCCGCCCGGGGTACCAGACCGCGAGCATCAGCGTCACCACCGCCGCCGCGATCGCCACGCAGATGAGGAAGTGCAGGCCGGCGGCCTGCCACCGGGACAGCACCCGCGCGCTCATGCGCCCCGTTTCTTGGGCGCCGGCTTGCCTGCGGCAACCGGCCTGGCGGGCCCGGTCGGAGCGCCGGCTTTGGCGGCCGGCGTGATCACCTTGGCGAGCGCCGGGAAGTACTCCTTGGCGAAGCCGGCGCGGATCGCGCGCTTGATCACTTCCTTGGCGTTGTCCGCGCCGCTCAGGAAGAGGCCCGCCTCCTCGGCGAAGCGCAGGGCGTAGCGGATGTCCTTGAGCGCGTACTCGGAGGAGAACGCGCGCTCCGGGTACTGCCCGGGCAGCATCGCCTTCATGCCGTGGTTGCGCAGCGCGAAGCTGTCGGCCGAGCCCTTGGAGAGGATCGCAAGCGCGCGCGCCGGCTCGACCTTGGCGTGCCGGATGAGCGCGAAGGCCTCGGCGAGGGCGACGACGTTCTGGAACAGCACCATGTTATTGACCAGCTTCATGGCCTGTCCGGTTCCCGGCCCGCCGCAGTGCACGATGTCGCTCGCCATGTGCTCGAGCAGCGGCTTCACGCGCGCGAACACGGCGTCGCTTGCGCCGACCATCGCGAGGAGCGTGCCCTCCCTGGCCGCCGCGCGCGTGCGCGCCACGGGCGCGTCGGCGAACTGGATGCCGCGCGCCGCGAAGCGTGCCTCGAGGTCGCGCGCCATGTTGACCGGCACCGTGCTGAGATCGACGACGCAGGTCCCCGGGCGCATGTGCGTGAGCAGGCTGCCGGCGCCCAGGCAGACGGCCTGCACCTGCGGGCCGCCCGGCAGGGCGAGGAACACCACGTCGGCGCGCTCGGCGACCTCGCGGATCGATTCGACCGGAATCACGCCCGCCTGGTCCATCTGCGCGAGCGTGTCGAGGTCGGCGTCGTACGCGCGCACCTCCTCGCGCGACTTTGCCGCCAGGTTGCGGCACATCGGCGCGCCCATCACGCCCAGCCCGATGAATCCGAGCATCATTTGTCCTCCAGTACCGCGACCGCGTCCACCGCGACCGCGCCGCGCCGCTTGACGATCACCGGGTTCGCCTCGGCCTCGCGCACCGGGCGTCCCGGCACCAGCGCGAGGCGCGAGAGCGCGGCGACCGCGCGCGCCAGCGCCCGCAGATCGCCCAGCGGCAGCCCGCGGTAGCCGCGCAGCGCGGCGAAGCCCTTGACGCCCCCGATCATCTCCAGCGCTTCGGCCTCCCCGACCGGCGCAAGGCGCACGACCACGTCATTGTAGAGTTCCGCGAGCGTCCCGCCAGCGCCGACCAGCACCACCGGGCCGACCACCGGGTCGTCCCGATAGCCCACGATCGCCTCGGCGAGTCCCGCCTGCATCGTCTGTACTAGCAGTTCCGGCGTGATTCTGGCGAACTTTTTGGCGGTTTTCCTGAACTCCTCCTCATTCGAAACCCCCAATGCAACTCCACCGGCCTCGGTCTTGTGCTCGATCGCCGGGTCGTGGATCTTCAGTGCAACCGGATACTTCAGGCGGTGCGCGTAGCGCGGCGGTTTCGCGACCGCGTGCTCGACCACCGGCATGCCCAGGGCGGCAAAGAGCTGCAGCGCCTGCATTTCATTCAATCTGCCTTTGCCGGGAACTTTTTTTGGCCATTTCAGGGTTGACTTTCCGGAGACCTTTCTAGGAGCTCTCCATCTGAAAAAAGCGCCAAGCGCGTCGGCACACGCTTCCGGCGTGCGAAACGCCGCGATGCCCGCCTTGCCGAGCAGGCCGAGCGCCTCGTCGGCCTGCGGCGTGAGAAAGACCGCGAAGGGCTTCGCGCCGCGCTTCGCCTCGAGCATCGGCGCGACCGCCTCCTGCGGCCGCGCGTAGGCGGACGAGCCGGTCACCGCGAGCACCGCGTCGCAGCCGCGCCAGGCGAGCAGCCCGTTCAGCGTCGCGCCGTAGGCGGCGAGCGCCTTGCCCATGGTCGTGTCGACGATCGGCGCGTCGGTGCCCGGCGCCGCGGTCTCGATGCCGAGCTCGCCCAGCCGGTCGACGACGACCGCCGCGCCGCCGCCGGTATTCGTGAGCACCGCGACCTTGGGAGGACGCTTCAGCTTCAGGGGTCTCTTGTCCAGAACGAGCGGCCCGATCTCGAACAACGTCTCGAGCATGTCGACCCGCAAAATGCCGCAGGCACGGAAGTAGGCGTCCAGCGCCGCATCCTCGCCCGTGATCGCGCCGGTGTGCGTGCGCGCGAGGCGCTCGCCGAGCCGCGACCGGCCGAGCTTGTAGGCGATGACCGGCTTGCCGGCGGCGTACGCGGCGCGTGCCGCCGCCGCGAGCCGCTCCGGGTCGCGCACGGTTTCGAGAAAGAGCAGGACCTGGCGCGTGTCGGGGTCGGCGACGAGCAGCTCGACCAGCTCGCCGACCGCGATGTCGGCCTCGTTGCCGACCGAGACGAGCTTGGCGAAGCCCAGGCCGCGCCGCGCGCCGCGCGTGAGGATCGTGCCGAGCATGGTGCCGCTCTGCGAGATCACGCTCGCCGCCCCGGCGGGCGGCGCGCCTGCCTCCAGCACCGCGTTCACCGTGATCGTGGCGCCCGCCTGCACGTTGATCAGGCCCATGCTGTTCGGCCCGAGCAGCCGCACGCCGCGCCTGCGCGCGAGCGCGACGAGCCGCGCCTGGCGCGCCGCGCCTTCGGCGCCGCGGTCGGCGAAGCCGTCGCTGAAGATGGTCGCCACCGCCACGCCGCTGCGGCCGCAGTCCTCGATCGCGCTCTCCACGTCCTCGACCATGATGAAGGCGTGGTCAATTTTTTCCTTTGTTTCAGAAATGCTTTTGAAACAGGGAAGATCGAAGACGGTGTCGCGACGCGGGTTCACGGGAAAAACCCTCCCGGTAAACCCGTGCTGCTTGAGAAAACGCTGCGGGCGCGAGGTGGCTTTGGCAGGATCGCCCGAGGCGCCGACGAGCGCGATCGAGCGCGGCGCAAACAAAGCCTGCGCGAAGCTCATGTCGCGAGGGGCTTTTGCGTTTCGAGCTTCCAGAGCCGGCCGAGCAGCGACCGCGCCTTCGCCTCGCCGAGCACCGGGGCGGCGAGCTCCAGGTACTTCTCCTCGAGCTGCGCGTCCGAGAGCGGCGCCTCCGGATCGCCGATGCGCGTCGGCTGCAGGTGCTCGCCGCTCTTGCCGCCGGCGACGATCGAGACGCGTGCCGCCCGGCGTTTCGGGAACTGAGCGTCGAGCTCGGGATCGACGGCAAGGGAGATTTTTTCCATCAAGGCCTTCGTCGCGGCATTGTCGAGCCGCGCCGGCTCGAACGCCGCGAGCCGCACGCTGCCGTGCGTGAGCGCAGTCGCCACCACGTACCTGAGCGAGAAGCGCCCTTCGGCGGCGCTCTTCGGCCGCTCGTAGCCGGCCACTTCCAGCGCCGCCTTGTAGGTGCCGACCTCGACGCGCTCGATGTCGTTCGCCGCGACCCCCATCTTGCGTTGGAGCGCGAGCACGCCGTCGATCGCCGCGAAGGTGTGGCCGCAGCAGGTGTGGTTCTTGAACGTCATCCGGCAGATGTTGAATTCCTTCCCCAGGGACTCGAGCGCCTTCTGCCAGTCGGGCCCCTCGCCCATGGCGCGGCCGAAGCCCGCCTCCCCCTCGATCACGTCCAGCGAGCCGGTCACGCCCTCGCGCGCGGCGAGCGCGGCGGTGACGCCGGCCTCCGCCGCGTGCCCGGCGTGTAAGGGTTTGGACATCGACTCGTGGCGGAAGGCCTGCTGCAGGCCGGCGGCGAAGGTCGTCACGGTCGCGAGCGCGTGTGCGAAGCGCTTTGCATCGAGCCCGAGGATCTCGGCCGCCGCGGCGCAGGCGCCGAACACGCCGATCGTGCCGGTGTTGTGCCAGTACCTGTAGTGCGCGCGCCCCATCGCCGCGCCGATGCGGGTCGAGATCTCGTAGCCGACGACCACGGCGCGCAGGAACTGCTCGCCGGTCGCGCCATGCGCCTGCGCGAGCGCGAGCGCCGCCGGAATCGTCGGCGCGCCCGGATGGTAGATGCCGTCGCGGTAGATGTCGTCGACTTCGACCGTGTGCGCGGCCGCGCCGTTGATGAGAGCCGCGACACGGGGGTTCGCCTTCGTTCCCATCACGAGAAAGGATTTTCCGTGACCCAGTTCGTCGGCAAAAGCCTTTTCCAGGAGCGTGGCCGGCGGAACGACCGCCCCGGGCAGGACGGCCGCGTACCAGTCGATCACCGCGCGCTTGGCGTGGTGCACGACCTCGGGCCGCATCGGCTCGCCGCGAAAGCGCTCCGCCCAGGCGGCGAATCGCTCGACGACGCGGGTCATCCGCGCGTGGTCAGGACAGGGTCGCGGCGGCCGCGACCAGGCGCTCGCAGGCGCGCTCGAGCTGCGCCTGCTCCGCGGCGAACGAGACGCGGAAGTACGGCGAGAGGCCGTAGCCGGCGCCGTTCGGCAGCGCGAGGTGCGCCGCGTCCAGGAGCCACCCCGTCACGTCTGCGTCGGTTTCGAGAACCTTGCCCTGCGGCGTCCTGCGTCCCAGCCACCCGGCGCAGGACACGTAGACGTAGAACGCGCCGTGCGGCGGCTCGCAGGCGAGACCGGGAACCGCCTTCAGCCGCGCGACCAGCGCATCGCGGCGCGCCTGGAAGATCGCGCAGCGCTCGTGCACGATGTCCTGGGGCCCGTTCAGCGCCGCCACCGCCGCCGCCTGGCTGATCGAGGACGGGTTGAGCGTGCTCTGCGCCTGGAGCCGCGCCATCGCGCGCACGAGCTCCGCCGGCCCGGCGCAGTAGCCGAGCCGCCAGCCGGTCATCGCGTAGGTCTTGGAGACGCCGTTCACCGTGAGCACGCGCCCGGTGAGTTGCGGCGCCACCCCGGCAAGCGTCGCGAACCTGCGCCCGTCGAAGAGCACGTGCTCGTAGATGTCGTCCGCGATCGTCCAGACGTGCGGATGGCGCTCCAGCACCGGCACGAGCGCGAGCAGCTCTGTCGCGCTGTACACCGCGCCGCTCGGATTGGAGGGCGAGTTGAGCATCAGCCACTTGGTGCGCGGCGTGATCGCCGCCTCGAGCTGCCCGGCGGTGAGCTTGAAGCCGTCCTCGGGCCGCGTCGCCACCCAGACCGGCGTTCCGCCGGCGTAGTGCGCAATGTCCGCGTACGCCACCCACGAGGGCGCCGGGATCACCACCTCGTCGCCCGGATCGAGCGTCGCCATGAGCGCGTTGTGCAGGACCTGCTTGCCGCCGGCGCCCGCCGAGACGTTCTCGGGCTTGAACTCCAGGCCGTTCTCGCGCCTGAACTTGGCGATGATCGCTGCCTTCAGCGCCGGGGTGCCGTCGACCTGCGTGTAGTGCGTCTGGCCCTCGCGCATCGCGCGCGTCGCCGCCTCGATGACGTGGTCCGGCGTGTTGAAATCGGGTTCTCCCTGCGCGAGCTCGATGATGTCGATGCCCTGCGCGCGCAGCTCGCGCGAGCGCTGCGCCGCCGCCGCGGACGCCGAGATGCGCGTGCGCGCGATGCGCGAGGACAGCAGCAGCCGATCCGCCTGGCCCATGGGTTCCCGTCTAGAATCCGGTGAAATCTACCCTTTCGAGGGGGTTCCGACAAATGACGGTTCGAGCGATTCTCCCGGCGGTGCTGGCGCTTTTTTCCGCCGCCGCGGCGGCGCAGACCTGGCCGGCGAAGCCGGTGCGCCTGATGGTGCCCTTCCCGCCCGGCGGCTCGACCGACATCGTCGCGCGCATCGTCGCGCAGAAGCTCGGCGAGCGCCTCGTTGCCAGTCGTTCGTGATCGAGAACCGCGGCGGCGCCGGCGGCACGATCGGCACCGCGCTCATCGCCAAGTCCGCGCCCGACGGCTACAACCTGATGGTCGGCTCGACCAGCACGCACGTGGTTGCGCCGAGCGTCTATCCGAAGCTCGACTACGACCCGGTGAAGGACTTCGCGCGGGTCGGCCTCATGGCCATCTCGCCCTACCTGCTCGTCGTCAACCCGTCGCTGCCGGCCAGGACGCTGCAGGAATTCGTCGAGCTGGCGAAGAAGCAGCCCGGGAAGCTCAACTACGCTTCCGCAGGCGTCGGCTCGACCACGCATCTCGCGATGGAGATGCTAAAGCTCGCGTCCAAAACGTACATGCTGCACATCCCTTACAACGGCAACGGCCCCGCCGGCACGGCGCTGATCGGCGGCCAGGTCGAAGCGCTCTTCGGCAGCCTGCCGGCGCTGCTGCCGCACGCGAAAGGAGGCCGCGCGCGGCCGCTCGCGGTCGGCACGCTCAAGCGCTCGCCGTCGCTGCCGGAGGTGCCGACGGTCGCGGAGCAGGGCTATGCGGGGTTTGACGCCTCGCTCTGGCTCTCGATCATGGCGCCCGCGGGCACGCCGCCCGCGATCCTCGAGCGCCTGAACAAGGAATTGAACGCGATCGTGGC
>Ga0187893_10011151_pt1 | contig 13138 bp, 13 predicted proteins | sample MA1701074metaG_FD_139574 | JGI IMG/M metagenome (GOLD analysis project Ga0187893, IMG submission 139574) | White microbial mat communities from a basaltic lava cave in the Kipuka Kanohina Cave System on the Island of Hawaii, USA - MA170107-4 metaG ...
TAGTGAGGGTGCACCGCCTCGGAGATCAGGACGGTGGCCCGCTTGGTGACGCGCCGCGCCAGCAGGACCCCCTCCGCCAGGGCGGAGGCGCCGTCGTAAAGCGACGCGTTGGAGATGTCCATCTCGGTCAGCGCCGCGATCAGGCTCTGGTACTCGAACGTGAGCTGCAGCGTGCCCTGGCTGATCTCCGGCTGATAGGGGGTGTAGGAGGTGTAGAGCTCCGAGCGAAGCAGGAGCTGCCAGACGGCGGTCGGGATGTAGTGGTTGTAGGCCCCCGCCCCCAGAAAGCAGGCGTGAGTCCCCGCCGAGGCGTTTCTGGCCGCCATCTCCCCCATCTCGCGGCGCAGCTCCAGCTCCGACATCGCGGGAGGAAGCTTCAGCGCACCGGAGAGTCTCAGCTTCTCGGGGATCGAGGCAAACAGATCAGATGGAGAGGAGACTCCCACCGTGGAGAGCATCTCGCGCAGGTCGTCGTCGCCCTGGGGAAAGTAGCGCATGGGATCGGGGACGCCTCAGTGACCGCCCTTGCCGATGTATTCCTGATAGCCGGAGGCGTTCATGAGACCCTCCAGGGCCGCCGGCTCCTGGACACGGAGCCTGAGGATCCACCCCTTGCCGTACGGCTCCTGGTTCACCTGCTCGGGATGGTCGCGCAGCGAGGTGTTGACCTCGATCACCTCCCCGGACACCGGGCTGTAGATCTCGGAGACAGCCTTGACCGACTCGATGGTGCCCACCTCCTCACCCTGCTTGAGTCGGCGGCCCACCTCGGGCAGCTCGACGAAGACCACGTCCCCCAGCTCCTTCTGCGCGAAGAAGGAGACGCCGACGGTGGCCGTGTCTCCTTTCAGCTCGACCCACTCGTGATCCTTGGTGTATCTGAGGTTCTCGGGATACATCGATGTCTCCGTTATCTCTCTCGACGATAAAAGGGCGTGCGAACGACGCGCGCCCGGGCAGGCCGCGCGCGGATGACGATATCGATTTCCTGCCCGGCGGCCGCCATCTCCACCGGAAGATAGGCCAGCCCCACGTTCTTCCGGATAAAGGGAGCGTAGGTGCCGCTGGTCACCTGCCCCACGACCCGCCCATCGCGCGCGACGGTATAACCATGACGCGCGACGCCGCGATCGATCATCTCAAAACCCGCCAGCTTGCGCCTGACCCCGGTCTCCTTCTGGCGCGCGAGGGCCTCCCGGCCGATGAACTCTCCCTTGCCCAGCTTGACGATGAAGCCGAGCCCCGCCTCCAGCAGGCTGGTCGTCGCATCGATGTCGTTGCCGTAGAGCGCCAGGCAGGCCTCCAGCCGCAAGGTGTCGCGCGCGCCCAGCCCCGCAGGCTCCAGCCCCCGTGGCCGTCCCGCCGCCATCAGCGCATCCCATACAGCCGCCCCATCCCCGGCGGCGCAGTAAATCTCGAACCCATCCTCTCCGGTGTATCCGGTGCGCGCCACCATCGCGGCGCGCCCCGCGACGTCGCCCTTCGCGAACGCGAAGGGCGGAAGGGCGGAGAACGGCGCAGCGCCGGTCGTGCTGATGACGGACAGGATCGCGGCCGCCTGAGGACCTTGCAGCGCGAGCTGCGCGTACCGATCGCTCACCTGCTCGGCCTCGGCCCCCGGAACGAGGTGCTCCTGGACCCATGCGAAGTCCTTGTCGTCGTTGGCCGCGTTGACGCAGAGGAAGAACTCGTCCGCGGCGACACGGTGCACCATGATGTCGTCCACGGGCGCGCCGTTCTCCATGGTCAGCGCGGAATACTGCGCCTGGCCATCCGCCAGCTTCGAGGCGTCGTTGCTGGTGAGACGCTGGACAGCTTCGAGAGCCTTGGGGCCGCGGATGACGATCTCCCCCATGTGCGAGACGTCGAAGAGACCGGCATGCTTTCTGACCGCGAGGTGCTCCTCGATCACCCCCTTGTACTGGACGGGCATCTCCCACCCCGCGAAATCCACGAGGCGCGCATCCAGCATCTTGTGGATCGAGTGGATAGGGGTTCTCCTGAGCGCGTAGGGGGTCGTGGGGATGTGCTTCGTCATTGAGTCAGAGCTGTCTTTGATCGCTGAGGATCACGGGGGTTTGAAGGCGGCTCACCCTAACACAGCCCCTCCGAGAGGGTCAAGAAGCGTATTGCGTATTGCCCGGGGGATTGCGGAACCCTATGTTCCCTCCCCTGCGAGGCCCGCCAATGACCGAAACGTACACCACCCGATGCTTCAACTGCATGAGCGAGTTCGACGCGGTCGAGGCGATCTGGTGCTCCTGCAATCCCCAGCGGCCGACCAAGGTGTGCCCCTGCTGCCTGGGATGCTTCTGCGCGGCGGATGAGAACTTCAAGGGGACCTTCTGGCAGAAAGCTCCCGATTGTCTCCGCAAGGAGGTCGACACCCTTTCGGAGTCGCGGATGCTGATCGGCGAGATGCTGGTGCGCTCTGGGATCATCTCCATGTCCCAGCTTGTTAGCGCCCTCAACATACAGAGAGAGGACAGCCGCCGCCTGGGAGAGATCCTGGTGGACACCGGGGCGCTCCCGATCGACAGGCTCGAGGGGTTCCTCAAGTCTCAGCACACGGTCACCGCGGTGGATCTTGGGCGCGCGCGCGTGGATGCCATGCTGCTGCGGCGCCTCGGAGTGGAGCGGTGCATCAAGGAACAGATCCTCCCGCTCGAGGCGGAGGCGTTCCGCGATCGTCAGATCATGACCCTGGCGATGGCCGATCCCTCCAACACGGGAGTCGTGGAGCAGGTGATGAAGGTCTCGGGGTGTCAGGTGATCCCCGGCGTCGCACCCGGCGACGCCATCGTCGCCCTCATCCGATCGATTTTCCCTCAAGGATCAGCGGCTCGTCCGGTCTCGCTCGAGCAGGCCCAGCCTCCTGATCTCTCCAGCGATCTATCGCACATCAAGCTTCTCAACAGGGCGCTCGGGAGGCGCGCCTCGCACGTGCAGATCCAGAGCCAGCCAGGCGCGATGAAGTGCCTGTACAGGATCGACGGGATGCTCTACCTGGATCGCGGCATCGATCAGGAAGGCGCGCTCCAGGCCTTCACAGCGCTCAAGGGGATCGCCGGCCTCGGCGCCGACTCCCGAGCCTCCCAGAGAGTCGGGCGGGGCTTTGTCGGCCTCGGCCGAGTGGATCATCGGATCATCGTCAGAAGCCGGCCGGAGCGAGAGGGGGAGCTGCTCTCGGTGAAGATCATCGACCCGATGGGGTTTCCTCCTCCTCTGGAGGACTTGGGATTCCCGCCGGAGGCTCTGGATCGGATCCGGATGGCGCTGGACAAGGACGTCGGGGTGGTGATCGTCTCGGCGCCTCCACTTTCCGGCGCTTCGAGCACCCTCTACTGCCTGGCACTGGAGGCGTCCAAGCAGGGGCGGCGCGTTGCCCTCCTGGAGGCCCCCGCCGCCGTCGCGCTGCCGGACGCGATCCAGCTCGAGTTCTTCCCCGAGGTCCCCGACAGCTTTGCCGACGCTCTGAAACGGGCCGCCAGGTCAAACGCCCACGCTCTGGCCATCGCCGGCGCCGACGGTCTGCCGTGGCCCGCCGAGGCGGGGGATCTCGGGAAAAGACTCACGTTCATCAAGCTGGAGTCCGGCAATCTCCCCGAGGCTCTCGTCAAGCTGGTCGAGCACGGCTATCCGGCCGCAGCGCTGAGTCGTTACCCGGTCCTTCTCGTGCATCAGCGGCTCGTGCGCCGGATCTGCCAGCTCTGCCGGAAGGAGGTCTCCACAGCCGAGCCGCAAGCGGAGGCTCTTGGGCTCCCACTCTTCGAAGCGCGCAAGCTCAAGGTCTGGCGCGGCAGCGGCTGTGACGACTGCGCGCCGACCACCGGCTTCCGCGGCCGCGTGCCGCTCGTCCAGACGCTGCGCCTCAACTCCGGCATCTGCACCGCTTTAGCCGGCGGCTCCCAGGAGGCGCTGCTGCAGGCCTGCCGCGCCGCGGGGATGGTCTCCCTTCGAAACGAGGCGCTCGGCGCGATGACGATGGGACTCACAACCCCCGAGGAGATCTCCGGCCGGAATCACCCGTGATGTCAGTCGTCCCGGCCGGCGTCCAGGTCAGCGCATAGACGGAGCGCGGGAGCACGCCATCCTCCTCGTACCTCTTGCAGGCAAAGGGGACGCTCTCCAGCAGCGAGAGGCTCTCCAGCAGGTCGTCCGCCAGCAAGGGCGGGTCCGCCTCCGGCCAGAGCTGCTCCGTCACTTCGCCGAGATCGGATCTCTGCGCGCAGTAAACCATGAAGCCGCCGGACTCGTGTCCGTCGAATCCGACACTCTCGGACGCCTCCACGGGCAGCTCGACGCAGAAGTCGTGCTCGAACAGCGAGAACGACACGTCGGCCATGGCGAGGGTCTCGCCTCGCGCCGAATCGGGTGAGGAGCGCCTCGACCGAGGGGATCGTGGCGGCGCGGGCGATCGTCTCCGCCGAACGCTCCGTGCGGTGAGCCTCGTGGGTGATATCCGATGCCTCGGCCCGCGCCAGACCTCGCAGCCACGGATCTCGCCCCAGCTCCTACAGGTCCAGCACACGTTGGATCGCCTCGCGTTGCTGCTATCGCAGGCCCTCTCCCTGCTTGAAGGAGGTCTCCACCGAGAGGCGAAGACTTCCCATGTCGCGGAAGCTCAGAACGACCTTCTCGCGCACGGGAGGGTCATAACGGGACAGGGTGAGCGACGAGAGCAGCAAGGCGAGCGCTCCGAGCCGCGAAGCGGCGCGCGGTTGCTTTTTGGCCTCGTCTGAGGTCTTCACTCGATCCCCGGGACCACCATCCCCTTCGGCATCCTCACCGTGTACTCGAGGACCAGCTCCCGCTTCTGCTTCGGGTCGAGCGTCACGGTCCATTGCAGGACCCCGGGACGATTCTTTGTCTGCGCGGCCCCCGGCGTGGTCCCCTTCTCCATCTCCACCACGATCCGCTCATCCTCCGAGACGGGGATCCGCTCCTCGACGACGATGACGGCCTTCTGGTCTCTCAGGTTCTCGATGGTCGTCCGGAACGCGTAGGCCACTTTCCGCTCCTTCCCGATGAACCCCTCCTGTGTCCTGGACTGCGGAAGCGGAGATCGCTCCACCCGGACCCGGTTGTCCACGCCGAACGGCAGCTCGAGGTCCGCCTCCGGAGGGGTCTCGGGGAGGGGGAAGGCTCCCAGGTAGGCGCCTCCGGCAAAGACTCGGACCGGTCCGGCGAGCAGCGGGTAACTCACGGGGGCCTTGGTCCTGGCGATCAGAAAGGCGGCGGGGTTGAGGGAAGGGACCGACTTGTACTGGACCTCCCCGGGAAGCACGTCCTGGCGCAGCCCGACTCTATGGTCGGTCCCGTCGGCGGGGATGTCGGCGCGCCCCGGCACCTCGAAGGCGACGTTGTACGAGGAGTGGACAATGGCAGCTTCCCGCCGGGCGGAGGCTTCATCCAAGGAGTTTGCACCCAGGATCTCCAACCCGGTCACCTCCGGCTGAGCACTGTCGCGCCTGTACACCTTCTCGCCCGCCTGCTTCGCGCTCGCGTTCACCCGTCCAAAGCCATCGCCATCTTTCATCTCAGCCAGCAGCTCCAGCGGTCTCAGCAGCCAGGAGGCGAGCTGAGGTGGATTCACTCCCCGGGCCGGCGAGGCGGTGGAGAGTCTCAGCGCCACGCCGCTCCAGTCCTCCCCTGTCCTCTGCACCACCACCGCCTCGGAGGCGAGGCTGATCTCCCCCGTGCCGGCATCCAGCGAGGCCCTGTAGGCGGGACGCCAGGAGGCGCCGGGAGCCACGTAGGCCAATCGCAGCGTGAGGGAGCCGGGCTGCTTCGTCTCGACCTCGACGGTGGCGATGCGGGATCGGATACCTCCAGCGGGTCGAGTCGCAGCCAGCTTCGCTCTCGCCACCTCCAGCTCCTTCTCCATCTTCCTCAGCTTCTCCATGCGCGCCAGGTCCTCCCTCGCCAGCTCCTGAAGGCTGGTCCGTATCAGGGCGTAAGTAGCCTGCAAGGCGGCTGGGTCCGTCCTCCCTTCCCCCAGCTTTTCCGACTCTCTCTGAACCGTGGTGGAGCGCAGCGCGGCGAGAAACTCGCGCAGATCCTTGCTCGTCGCCTGCTCGGCCGCCAGCGCCTGGATCTCCATCTCGAGCCGGCTGACCTCGTTTCTCGCGGCGACCAGCTCCGGGCTCTGCTTCGGCTCCTCAGCCCTCTGTCTCATCTCGACGATCCCCAGCGTGGCGGGCACGCCCCGGGCGGTGACGCGCAGCGAGTCGGGCTCCACACCGTAGGGAAGATCCGGGAACTGTATCGTGGACGAGCCGGTAGGAAGATCAACGCGCGCCTCCCGGACGATCTCGGCCCGATCGGGGAAAACCGTCACGTCGACGATCCTGGAGGTCGAGTCGGCGACCTGCGACGCCAGAGGGAAGTCCCCCGTGCCGGTGCAGCCGAGAATGGCGATTCCCAGGCAGAGCCAAAGAGTGTGACTTCTCATCGCTGTTCCTCCTTTCGGAGTGAGACACTGCTTCCTGCTGCCCGGTTCCTCCCGATCGACATTCCCCGGCCCGTTAATCTATCATCGCTGCCTCGGTTCACCGGGACATCGGTCTTGACGGGAGAGTCGGCCTTGCGAATGTTGCTGCTGAGCAACTCCAGCAATCATGGTCAGGGGTACCTCGACCATGCGGCCAACGAGATCGCAGACCTGTTCCGCGGTGCGGGTCGCATCCTGTTCGTCCCTTTCGCTCTGCATGACCAGGTCGGCTACTGGACCAAAGCGCGCGATCGCCTCGTCGCTCTGGGGATCCAGGTGGATCGCCTCGAGGAAGGAGAGGCAGGCCGGCGCGCCGTCGCCGAGGCGCGAGGGATGTTCGTGGGGGGCGGCAACACCTTCCGTCTTCTGGATCGTCTCCAGAAAAGCGGCCTGGTCTCGGCGATCCGGTCCCGTGCGCTCGCCGGCGTTCCCTACATGGGCGCCAGCGCCGGCACCGTCATCACCGCCCCGACCATCAAGACCACCAACGACATGCCGATCGTGGCGCCCGCCTCGCTCGACTCGTTGAGCCTGGTCCCCTTTCAGATCAACTGCCACTACTTGGATGCGGACCCGGCCTCCACGCACATGGGAGAGACCCGCGAGCAGAGGCTCGCCGAGTTTCACGAGGAGAACGAGCTGCCCGTGCTGGGACTGCGGGAGGGAGCGATGCTCCGGGTTGAGCAAGGGCCCAGAATGACGCTGGCGGGCTCGCGAGGCGCCCGGCTGTTCCGGCGCGGGAAAGACCCGGTCGAGCTGGCACCCGGCGCCAGCCTCGACCATCTGCTCCCTAAAGGGTGAGACAGCTCGTCACAGCTATCTCGGCGCACCGGAGCCGGCGACCTCGGCGAGCAAGAAGCTCTTGGATCTTCTCCTTCTCCTCGACGCTGAAGCGCGGTTCGACCACGTAATCCCTTCCGAGATTCCACAAGCGCCGATGCTGGTCAGGGAAGGCTCCATCGCGCGCAAACGCCAGGAGTCGTTCTCTCTCCCCGCGATGAATGGCAGCCACACGAGGACAGATGTTCGAGGGATGAGCATCGCTTCATCCTCCGGTGTAATGACTCACGATCGCGCGGGCGAGGTCGGCTCCGGTCGCTCTCGGAGCGACGATGTCGGGATCGAGCCCTTCCTGGCGGGCCGCCTCTGCCGTCACCTCGCCAATCGCCGCGACGGTGACGCCTGTGAGCGCCGCCGCGCCCCCGATGGCCCGGATACCGGCCAACAGGTTGGCCACAGTGCTGGGGCTGCTGAAGGTCACCAGATCCACGGCGTGATCGCTCAACAAACCCAGCGCCTCCTCCGAGAGCGGAACCACGACCGTCCGGTAGACCGGCACGACATCCACCTTCGCCCCCAAGCGGCGAAGCCCGCCGGGCAGCGCTTCCCTGGCCACCTCGGCTCTCGGGATCAGGATCCGCTCTCTCTCGGGCCGGCCGCGCAACGAGATCAGATCGAGCAACGACTCCGCCCGCGAGACCTCCGTGGAGCGCTCGACCGACAGCCCTCGGGACTCGAGCCTCTGGCCGGTCGCCGGGCCGATAGCCATGAGATCGAGCGGATTCAGATCGCGCCGCGGCCTCCCCAGGTGGTCCATCCGATCCAGGAATCGATCCACGGCGTTCGCGCTGGTGAAGATCAGACGGGTGTATGTCTCGAGCTGGGCGATCGCGCGGTCGGCGGGCCCCCAATCATCCGGCTCCGCAAACGCGATCACCGGGGACACGACGACGCGCGCCCCGGCCGCGGCGAGCGCATCGCGCAGGCCTCCCGCCTGATCTTCCGCGCGCGTGATCAGGATCGTGCGCCCTCGTAAGGGCATCACCCGCCGGTCTCCTGGAGCAGCGCCGCAGCCCCAGCCGCCATCGCCTCCTGCGCGAGCCGCAGACCCAGCTCCTCGCCACTGCCGGCGCTTCCCTCGCCCTGGACTCTCACCACCCGGGTGCCCAGCGGCGACGCGACGAGCCCCTGGAGATGCATCCGCCCATCTGTGACGCGCGCCAGCGCCGCCACCGGGACGCGGCACCCCCCTCCCAGCGCGGCCAGAAACGACCTCTCCGCCCCTACCTCCGCGTCCGCTCTCGCGTCATGGATCAGCTCCACCAGATTCTGGACGGCCGCGTCGTCCTGCCGCGTCTCGATACCGAGCGCCCCCTGTCCCACGGCGGGAAGGCACACCTCCACCGGGAGAAGCCGGACCATCCCTCCGAGCGCGCCGGTCTTGCCCAGAAGCCCCAAGCGAGACAGGCCCGCCGCCGCCAGAACCAGCCCATCGAGCTTTCGCTCCGTCATCTTCCGGACCCGGGTCTCCACGTTCCCTCGAACCGGCTCGATCGCCAGATCCGGCCGCGCCGCGCGAAGCTGCGCCGAGCGGCGAGGGCTGCTGGTGCCCAATCGCGCCCCCGGTCGCAAGCCGTCGAGATCGGCGCCATCCGCAGTGAGAAGCGCGTCGCGAGGGTCCTCGCGAAGCGGGATCGCGGCCACCGTCAGACCCGCGGGCAGCTGGACGGGCAGGTCCTTCATGCTGTGGACCGCGGCGTCGATCCTCCTCTCAAGCAGCGCCTCCTCGATCTCCTTCACGAAGATCCCCTTGAGGCTGGCTGAGCCGGGCAGTCCAAAGGGGATGTCCGGAGGAGAATGTCTCTGCTCGTCGCCGGAGGTCCGGATGACCTCCAGCTTGATCGCCAGGTCGGGTCGTGACGCCAGCAGCTTGTCGCGCACCCACTCGGCCTGGCGGATCGCCAGCCGGCTGCCACGGGTGCCCAGGATCATCCCTCGTGCCTTCCCTCGTCGAGGGCTTGCCGGGGCGCTTCCTCTTCGTCCTGCTCCGGTCTCTCGTCGGGCAGGTCGAACATCCGCCGGACCAGACCGATGGCGTCCTGCCCGCTCTCAACCGCCCCGTTCCGCTTCATCTCGCGCGTGGGGCCATGCAGGATCTTGTTGACGACCGAGGCCACCATCTCGCGCATGAGGGTCTCCTGCTTCTCCGAGAGCGGCCCCATCCGGGAGCGAAACCGGCCTAGCTCGTCCTCGGCCATCGCGTGCATCCTGTTGCGGAGCGACACGATGGCGGGGGCCGCCTCCCGCGCCCGTGAGCGGCCGTGGAAATGGGTCACCTCCTCCTCGACGATCGCCTCGGCCAGGACCGCCTCGCGCCGCCGCTCCTGGAGCCCCGCCTCCACCACCGCCTGAAGGTCATCCACGTTGTACAGATACAGATTGTCCAGGTCGTTGAGCCTCGGGTCGATGTCGCGAGGCACCGCGATATCGATGAAGAAGATCGCCCGCCCACGCCTCTCCTTCATCAGCTTCTGGCCGTCCTCGAGACCCAGGATGTGGCCCGGGGCCGTCGTGGAGGAGATCACGATGTCCACCTGAAGCAGATGCTTCTTGAAGTCATCGATCGCGATCGGCAGACCGTTGAACCGCTTCGCCATCTCCTGGGCATGATGGAACGTTCGAGAGGAGACGAGAACCGAGCGGGCGCCGCTGTGCGTCAGGTGCCGCGCCGCCAGCTCCGCCATCTTCCCCGCTCCCAGCAGCATGATCGACCGGCCCGCCAGAGATCCGAAGATCTTGTGAGCCAGCTCCACCGCGGCATACGAGATCGACACCGGGTTCCGGGAGATCTGCGTGTCGGCGCGCACCCGCTTGGCGACACGGAACGCCTCCTGCATCACGCGCTCGAGCCCCACGCCCAGCGAGCCTGCCTGAGCCGCGACGCTGTACGCCTCCTTGACCTGCCCCAGGATCTGCGGCTCTCCCACCATCATCGAGTCGAGGCTGGAGGCCACTCGGAACAGGTGCCGGACCGCCTCGAGCCCCGTATGGGCGTAAAGGTGACGGTCCATCTCGGAGCGCTCCAGGCCGCGGGCCGCGCAGAGAAAACCCCGGATCCCGGCGATCGCCTCCTCCGTGTCGCTGCCGGGGCAGCTTGCGAGCACCTCGGTCCTGTTGCAGGTGGACAGGATCAGCCCTTCGGCGATCGAGGCCACCGACCTGAGACCGCGGTGGAGCTCGGCCAGCTCCTCCCGGGAGAAGGCGAGCTTCTCCCTCACTTCCACCGGCGCGGTCTTGTGGCTCAGACCCACCAGGATCAACGACATGCTCAAGCCCCGATCATCCGGAGGATCATCACCCCGAACCCCACTATCGAAAGGTAGGCTGCCTTGCGACCCCGCCAGCCGCCGGAGAAGATCCGGTCGTACATCACGACGGCGAAGATCAGCCAGGCCAGGAGCGCCCATTTCTCGCGAAACAGCCATCCCCAGTCATGAAGCCCGTATCCCGCGGTCACCGCGCCGGTGATGACGACGAACGTCAGCAGCGAGAACCCCCAGGTCAGCGACTGGTGTCCGAGCTTCTCGCATCTCTCGAGCGAGGGCAGCTTCAGGAAGAACGTCAGCGGCCGGTGAGACTTGAGCGCCCGCTCCTGGACCAGGTACAGCAGGCTGGCCGCGAATGTGAGAAACAGCGCCGACACCCCGGCGATGGCCGGGACGATGTGGATGACCCGTATCGCGTGACCGACGCCCGCGGGGACACGACCCGTCGCGGCGCTTCCCGTGGCGCGATCCCCCATCTCCCGGATTCCCGAGTCCGGCGGGATCAGAAGCGTCACCAGCATCAGCGCCACCACGAGCGGGAGTATCACGACACCGATCACCTCGAGACGGAATCGGAAGTGGGCGAGCAGATAGACCGAGACCGCGGTCCAGGCCAGGAGGAACAGCACTTCGCGCAGGTCGGTGGCCGGGAACTCCCCGGCCTCCAATCCCCGCATCACGATCCCGCCGAAGTGGATCACGAACCCGGCCAGCGTCAGCGGCGGGATCAGAGAGACCCAGTCCTTGCGGCGCGTGGTGAAGGCGGTGGCCGAGACCAGGACGCCGAGGCCATAAAGGGCCAGCGCCGCCCCGAAAAGGATGCTGCTCCAGTGGGTCATCGCCGCCGTCATCTTAACACCGGCGCAGCGCCCGCTTTGAGCCACCGCCCCACCAGACAGCTCCAGATGATGAACAGCGGCATCAGGATCGCCGTGGTCCAGAGCTGCCCGGCGGCAAACCCCGCGATCGTGCAGAGGCTGAGCGCCGACGCCGAGACCCAGACAGCGCACCCGAGCGCCACGAGCGGGCGTGGAAGCAGCGAAGCCCCGGTCCAGGTCACCAGGATGCCGGCGAGCGTGTAAAGACCGTTGCCGAGATACCCGGTCAGAAGACCGGCGATCTTCTCCGCCACGAGGAACTGCTCCGGGTCGACCCCCGGGATGACGCCGATGTAGATCGTTTCTGCCAGAAGATCAGCGCCGAGCCCGGCGGCGGCGCAGGCCATCGCGAGCGTGCACCGGATCGGGCCCTTGCGCCACCACAGGACGGCGAGACCTGCGAACAGCGCCAACAGGGAGAGGGCGGCCGCATGCCACAGGAGCCAGCCCGCCGTCCATGCCGGGGCGTGCTCCGCGATGTATCCGATCCTGGTGCTCGTCGAGCTGTGCGGCACCGGCAGGCCGGGACGGAGCCAGAGGAACATCGCGGCGGATGCGACCAGATTGGTCGCCGCGGCGATGTATGAGAGAGTGGCAACCTGTCGAGGCGGGATCTCGATCAACTCGGCTCCAGGATATCATCCGCTTGCAGGAGGAATCTGATTGGCCAAAGCCCCGGGCTCGAAACCTAAGGCTGCGCCAATAACCGGGCTCCGCGCGTGGGGAGGAATCCTGGCGCTGTGTCTCCCGGCGCTCGTCCCGACGCTTCTGCCCGGATGGTTCGAGGGACACGACGACCTTCACATCTACCGGCTGATCGAGTACGACCTGGCGCTCAGAGATGGCCAGATCCCTCCGCGCTGGTTTCCCGACATCTCCGCCGGGTACGGCAACCCGCATCCGATCTACTACGCCCCGCTTTTCTACTTCGTGGCCGAGACGTTCCAGCTTGCGGGGCTCGGCGTGGTCCTCTCGCTCAAGGGGGCGATGGTGGTTTTTCTCCTGGGAGCGGCCCTCGCGATGTTCTCCTTCGCCAGGGTCTGGCTGGGGGACGCTGCGGCCATCGTCGCGGCCGCCGCCTACACCTACGCTCCGTACCATCTGCTCGACCTGTACGTGAGGAAGGCCTTCTCCGAGTTCACCGTCTTCGCCTTCCTGCCGGCTCTGCTGCTCGCCTTTCACAACCTGCGCGCGAGGGGAGCACGAGGCGACATCATCGCGGCCGCCACCTGCATGGCGGCTCTCTCGATGTCCCACACGATCTCCACCATGATGGTCCCCCCCCTGCTGGCGGCCTACTGCCTGTTTCTTTCCCTCAAAGTGCCGGCGGGCGCACCGGACAGCGCAAGCCGGTTCGGCTGGCTTTGGAAAGCGGGGGTCAGTGTCGCAATCGGGTATGCCGTCGCGGGGTTCTTTCTGGTGCCGGCCTTTCTCGAGCGCAACGACATCAACCTCAAGATCTACACGTCGGCCTATGTGGATTACCACAAGCACTTCGTCTATCCGCAGCAGCTCGTCTGGTGGCCCTGGGGATTCGGGATGAGCCTGGATGGGCTCAAGGATCAGAAGTCGTTCCGGATGGGGCTGCTCCACCTTGGGGGCACCGTGCTGGCCCTGACCGGCCTCTCGAGGCTGCGCGGCCGCGGGGCTGGAGCGGCTCA
>Ga0187893_10011152_pt1 | contig 13137 bp, 11 predicted proteins | sample MA1701074metaG_FD_139574 | JGI IMG/M metagenome (GOLD analysis project Ga0187893, IMG submission 139574) | White microbial mat communities from a basaltic lava cave in the Kipuka Kanohina Cave System on the Island of Hawaii, USA - MA170107-4 metaG ...
CATTGGATAGCATGTTATTAATTCCTTATTCCGTACTTGAAACAGGCAACTGTCACCTGCTGCCTGCGCTTGCCATGTTCCCGATTTCTCACGCTTGTCCTTGCTGGCTCGAATGGTCAGCCCAACCAGAGCAGCAAAAGCTCCGCCGGCTAGTTTTTCCTCGACGTACCAGGTCTGATCGGCTTTGGTTGTTTTTTGTTTCCATATTTTGGCTAGTTGTTCTATATTAAGGTCCTCCTCGACGTAAGCATCGGCTAGAAGCTGTGCCCAGATGTTTGAAAATGATGTTTCTGTGGCGCCATCTGCCACGGCACAGCGAAAGACCTTTTTATCTTGATTGATTTTATCTTTTGGCGAATAGGCGTCTTCATACTCTTCTGCAGACGAACCATGTTTAGGTAGCCAGAGTGTTTGGCACGAAATATGCATGTCAATTCCTGATGCTAACGCAAGTTGCTTGGACGTGTGCCGATATCAAGGAAACGAACGACCGAAACCATGTCGGCATTGAAAACAAAGCCTCGTGGATTTTCTGAAGTAATAAAGCCTTCTGCTTGGACCATTGTCCACATGTTGTCCGGTAATTTGCTGGACATAGTAAACAGAAGTCGTGCAAAATTATCAGGCAGATCTGTGCTGGATTCTGGAAATTCAATGGGATCATGATCTGAGGACGATAAGTGCAAATTGAACAACAGCACATTGCCATCTTCACTGCTCATATCCTTTAGCTCTTCGGCTAAAGCTAAAGCATCACCATCTGTTGCCTCACCATCGGTAACATTGATAATGATCGGTGGATAACAGCCAGGATGTTGTTTAAGCCAATCATAGATAATTGTTTTTGCCCGTCTCAGCGCTTCGCACATTGGTGTGCCGCCTTTAGCGACGGGATCAAACCAAATAGGAAATTTGATGATTTGTTCGAGTATTCCGCCTACACCATCATCAATTTTCTTCATGCGATTATCAACACGAGCTGGGTTATTGCCAATCTCACTAATTGGAACTATTTCCCTTCCGGCAAGTTTGCCAACAAAGGCAGGGCCGACGCCCTTTTCGCCATAGCCAATGACGCCTACATGGTAATAATCACGAATACCTTCAGATTTTGTGCATTTAATAACGAGGTTCTGTAACAGTCTATTGATTGCATCAGCCAAGGAGTCGGACTTGCTTCGACCAGTAGGACCCTTACCAAATGGGTCTTCCATCGAACCTGATTGATCTATCGTTAGTAAAATTAACGATGGATTTGTCCGACTAATCTCGGCCCTGTAAGCCATGCAGGTCTCCTTTGGGTATAAACCAGGTGTACCCAGGCGGCTCTGGTTAATCTCGTTGTGAATAAAACTAAGTTTGCAGAAGTTCAAGCAACCAAAAGGTCCTGGCCAAGTCCTCAGGACTATAATGAAGCGCTGCAACATCCATCAGTAAACTTTGCTGATCCTGATTTGCAAATCGGCAAGCCTCAGTTGAATAGCTTTGGACTACCGAAGCCTATCACAGGCTCATTTGCCAGTGTCTACTATATGGATTGTCCGGAGCGCGACTATGCCGTTCGTTGTTTTCTCCATAACATTGCAGATCAAAAAGAACGTTACGCAAAAATTAGTGAGTATTTGAACAAGCTGAATTTGCCAATCATGGCGGATTTTGATTATTTGGATAAGGGTGTTCTTGCGCATGCTAATTGGTATCCAATTCTGCGTATGGATTGGGTGGATGGGCAGAATCTAATTCAATTTATTGGACGAAATCTAGACAATCCACCTATTTTAGAGAAGTTGCGGCAGTGGCTTCGTCAAGCTGGCAATACTCTTCGCGAAAATGGAATTGCTCACGGTGATTTGCAGCACGGCAATGTGCTTGTCACCAACGAGCAGATAAAGCTTGTGGACTATGATGGCATGTTTGTGCCTGAATTGAATGGCAGCCAGAGCAATGAATTGGGACATCGTAACTACCAACATCCTGGACGTACAAAGCAGCATTTTGGACCATATCTAGATAATTTTTCTGCTTGGTTAATTGATACGTCCATCTATTGTTTGGAACGAGATCCCACCTTGTGGTTCACGCTTAAGGGTGGTGAGGATTGTTTGTTGTTTCGTGAGAAAGATTTGCAGGATCCGTATTCATCGTTTGCCTTCCATCAATTGGAGAACCACACCAATATAGAAATTCGTGAACGAGTAAAGTGGCTACGTTATCTTTTGACTTTGTCTGTCGAAAACATTCCGGAAATTAACTGCGAGGTACATATTCCTTTAGAATTGCCGACACTTGATGCGGAAAAGAAAAAACCTGATTGGTTATCATCCAGTCAAGCTCTGATGGCTGATGAAGTGAAGCCCGCTAAGTATGCTCGGCAAGAATTACCTAATCGGACTGCTGGTCAGGCTAAGTCCAGTTCCTCGGCTAAGTTGTGGTCTGCTCATTTAGCCAATCCAGCTAATAAGGTACCTGATAGATGGGAAAATGCGAAGTCTGGTCATTTGGTTGAAAACGATATTGCAGGTATCTTGGCTGCAATTATTTTCTTTGCGGTCTTTGGATTGCTTTATATGTACATAAGGGCGGCATCACACTCACCACCTGTTGACGGACAACAGCCGCCGGCTGTAGTACAAATAGCAGATAAGTCTTACCAGCAGACTCAGTTGTTGTTCGATAAAGCAAGGGACTACTACACTCAAAGAGACTACAATTCGGCGTTGGAATACTTTGAGCATGCCCTTAAGGAATTGGAGGGTGCAGGAAGAGGTCAATCTTTAGAGGCAGCAAATTGTCAGTACTGGATTGGACGGATGCAGACAGAGCTTACGAATTATCAGGATGCAATGGTAAGCCTGGCGCAGGCGGAAGCGATTTACGGTCAACTTGACCTTTCTGCCGATGTCGCAAAAGTTGAATTTGGCTACGGACAAATTTATTTACGAAAGAAGCAGTATCCCAAGGCAATTTCTGAATTAGAGGCTGCTTTGGATGGTTTAAAACGACAACCCGCAAGCGAAGAGAATGAAGACTTAAAGGCCGATGTGAATTATTCACTTGCCTGGGCATATGCGGGTAATCACCAACATAAGGAAGCTATGCAGTTATTCAAGCGTTGGGTAGCCTATTATGATGGAAATCCTAAAGAACAGTCTCTGTATATTTGGTCAAGGATGAGGGATATTGGCCGATACTACTCTAAGCAGCATTTGCAATCCGAGGCTGAACGCGTGAATGAAATTGCTATACGTATGCGGATTCGAAGTTAGGCGTTTATGTCGAGCTAACTGGGCGTTGGAATTGGGCCTGCAAAAGTCTTGTATACATTGCATTAGCTGATTGCAGCGACTCATGCGTGCCTGATTCGACAATTGCACCATTGTCCATAACGATTATCTGATCGGCATGGCGGACCGTTGAGAGTCGGTGAGCGATAACGATGACAGTGCGGTTTTGCATAAGTTTGTTGAGAGCAGCTTGTACCATGGCTTCCGATTCGTTATCGAGGGCACTTGTAGCTTCATCGAGGATGAGTATTGGGGCGTCTTTTAAAAAGGCACGGGCGATGGCTAGACGTTGTTGCTGTCCGCCTGAAAGACGAGCGCCGCGTTCGCCGATATTGGCTCCATAGCCTTCAGGCAATTCCATAATGAAATCATGGCAGAAGGCAGCCTTGGCCGCTTCTTCTATTTCCTCACGGGTAGCGTCGAGTTTTCCGAGACGGATATTTTCTTCTACCGTCATATTAAAGAGGAAATTGTCTTGTGAAACAATTGCTATTTGATTGCGCAGAGACTCCAATGTGTAGTCTTTATTGGATTTGCCATCGATAAGAATGCTGCCGGAGGTAATATCAAAAAATCTTGGCACAAGATTGGCCATAGTTGATTTCCCTGAGCCGGATAGTCCAACAAGGGCGACCATGCGACCGGCAGGAATTGTCAAATTGATATCGCGCAAGACCATATCGGGAACAGTTGGATAACGGAAATAGACTTGGCGAAACTCAATTGTGTGTGCGCCTGGAGCAAGAGAGACGGCATTTACTGAATTTGCTAGATCCGGCTCTTTGTCTAAAACATCGAATATGCGCACTGCTGCCGCAAGTGCTGGTTGAATAATGCCTTGTATGCGCCCGAGGTTCTTGATTGGAGTATAAAGCAAGAGCATGGCGATAATGAAGGACGTCAATGATGCCAGGGTCATTGTATGATGCACTACCTGATAGCCGGCAACCCACATGACGGTTGCCACTCCAACTGCACCAATAAATCCAAGAATTGGTGATAGAAGTGCTTCTGATCGAACGGCTTTTGTGACGTTGTGAAATACGTTTTGATTGGTGGATATGAAGCGTGAGATTTGGAATGTCTCCAGGTTAAATGATTGGACAACCTTGGCGCCTTGTATTGATTCGGACAATACTGCTGTTAAATCGCCAATGGCTTCCTGCCCGCTTCGTGCTGATTTGCGGATTTTCTTGGACAAAATACTTACTGGGAAGACGATAAGAGAAAGGATAGAGAGGGCAATAATGCTTAACTGCCAGCTCTGCCAGAGTACGACACAGGTAAGCGATAACAAAGTAACAATGCGGGAAAGCATTGTTTGAAAAGTCTGTGAGATGGCATTTTCAATTACTGCCACGTCGTTAATCATGCGACCAATCAAAACGCCCGATGACTGACCTTGGAAATACAGAAGTGGTTGTTTTTGTAAGTGGGTAAACATCTCGTTGCGCAGATCGCGAATGGCCGCTGCCCCCACAGTGCGCACGCAGTATGCTTCGACAAAACGTGCCGTGCCTTGCACAATCATCAAGATAAGCACGCCTATTGGTGCAAGGTAGATGAGATGTTGTTGTCCTTCAATAAATATGCGTTGCAAGCCTTCGCCTGCAAGCCAAGCTACAGCGCCCTCTAGTCCGCCTGCTGGAAGTGCTGCCACAAGACCCAAAAGGAATGTCGGCAAATAAGGCTTGATGTACTTGAGAATGCGCAAGTATAAAGCCGTTTGTTCGGAAAATCCCATGTGCCCAGGCTTCATTGTCTTGCCCCTCCCAATGCAGCGTTGCTGCTTAGTTTCAATATCGAAAGAATTTGATTTGTAGCATTTTCGGCAAAGTTGCCGCGTCCAAGCTCCGATCTCAAAGTCAATAATTCCTTGGATAGCTTTTCCCGATAGGCAGGGACATCCAGCCAGTCGAGCGTGTATTTTACAAGCTTTTCGGGACGGCAATCTAGATTGATCAGTTCAGGAACCAGTCCATAACCGGCGAGCATGTTGGGCCAGCCAATGCGTTTAATTGTCTTGAAGGCAAGCAATATCAAATATGATGGCCAGTCTCCACGATAGTAGATAATCATTGGTTTGCCCAATAAAGCAGCTTCAAGTGTTGTAGTGCCGGACTTAGCCCATAAAAGATCTGCATTGGCCATCAAGTCGTAATTTTCACCTGGTTCGGCAAAGGTAAGTCTATTGCCTATTACATCGTTGAGCTTGTATTTGTCGATGTATTGGTTGATTCGGTCTTTGATCATTGGTTTGGCAGCGGCAATGACAAACTGACTTTTCGGACGCTCGGCAAGCAACCACTTCATTGCATCAGCTAAAACAGGCATATGCGCTGCTATCTCCTGTTTGCGACTGCCGGGAAAAATACCAATTATTGGCTCATCTTCATTCAGTCCGTGCTTCTGGCAAAATTCCTTGCGGTTGGCGAGGGACTCAGGTTTCGGCAAATCTGTTGTTAATGGATTGCCGACAAACATTGCATCGACACCACGGCTTTGGTAGAGGGCTTCTTCAAAGGGATAAATGACCAGCATTTTGGTAACTGTCTTGTCGACGGTTTTGATGCGCCATGGCCTTGAGCCCCAGACTTGCGGAGAAATGAAGTAGATAATTGGCAAATCCGGATAACGTTTGCGCAATTCTTTGCAGAGTCGCAAATTAACAGCACCAAAGTCAGCAAAGAAGATTGCTTCTGGTTTGCGTTTTTCAATTTCGTCTAAAACAGTTTGGCGTACTTTAGCTATGTAAGGTAGATACTTAATGGTGCCAAAAATACCAATGACGGAAAAGGTCTGGCAGTCATAGAGTGTTTCCATACCTTGAGCGGCAAGACTTGGACCGCCGACGCCCCAGATTTTTAAATCAGGCAAAGCTTTTTTTACGTTAGCTATAACGTGTGCTGTGTGTTTGTCGGCTGATAGATCACCAACCATAACAAACAAAGATTTTTGTTTGTTAGGCTCAGCCATTATGCCTTTTCACCTACGTGCAAAGCGACGGTTCCTAAAGCTAGTTTGCGCCATTTGATATTTGTTAAACCGGCATTGGCAAACATTTTGGCAATCTTGTCCGGTGTTGGATAAGTCTTCAGTGATTCAGGCAGATAGGTATATGCCTTGCGATCGGATTGTAGAACATGGCCAATTATTGGCACTATTGAGCCAAAGTAGAAAGTAAACAACTGAGAGAATATTGGTGTATCGGAGTGACCTAAGTCCAAGTTGAGCACTTTGCCGCCTGGCTTGACCACGCGAGCCATTTCGTTGATGCCTTTTTGCAGGTCAGTTAAGTTGCGCAAGCCAAAACTTACGATTGCTCCATCGAAAGAATTGTCATCAAAAGGCAAAATTTGTGCATCGGCTTGCTTAAAGCCAATCATTGCTTTTGTGACGCCCTTCCTTTGGGCTCTACTTGCTCTTTGGTTTGCAACCTTCAACATCTCGGGCGAGAAATCGGCGCCAATTACTTTGTCACCACTGCGAAGTTTTTTCGCAATGATAAGAGCCAAGTCACCTGTACCTGTGCAAACGTCGAGAAAATTACATGGTCCTTCTTTTGTCAGATTATGTTTAACGAGTTCATCGACAGCAACATCTTTCCAAAAACGATGCATGCCGAGACTGATAACGTCATTGGTCAAATCGTATCGTTTGGCAATCCGATCGAATTGTTTCAGTACATAGTCGGATTTTTCTTCGGTTGTAGGTAACTGAAATGGCATTAGGGTTTGATAAATCCAAAACCAAGCACGGTGCAGACAAGGAGAAAACCAAAGGCTACACCCCAGGTCAATCGATCAAGTCCGGCTTCGGCTCCGCGCTTACCGGTAAACAATGTGGCAGTACCACCGATGCCGCCCATGCCTTCGCCCTTGGGTGAATGTAAAAGAATGAGAACAACTAGGAAGACTCCCATGAGTCCTTCCAGCACTAAAAGGGCTATATATGCCGGGTTCATCAAAATACTCCTCTTTTGGCAGATGAATATTTTAGCCGACGGGGGCTGTAAACGGTCGTCCATTAAGGCTTTTATAGTCCTTGAGGGATAGAAAGCGCCTGGATTTCCGATTAGATATAACTACATGAAAATTCTTTACGCAAGCTGGGTACAAATTTAGTACGGCGGGAATAGTGCTAGTGACCAGATATAGGAGTGCTTGGCAACCGCTTTGATGGTACAGGCTAATTCTAGGGAAGAGCCATGGCGATAACCGAAGAAGTCTTACGAGTAACAGACCGCTTTTATAATGCAAGCGATCCAGATACGCTTGATCGCCAGAGTCAGCTTCAGCAGTGTCTCTTAGTAGTTTTAATTGTCCATGCGATGATGATGATTGCCTTTTGGAAGGGCTATGGCTTCGAAAGGTCGCATCCGCGCATATTCCATGATGTGGACGTGGCTTTTGAGTTTAGCCCGCCGCCTCCCGAGCCGCCGCCAATGGCTGTCGAAGGGGTGAAGGGCATTGGATTATCAGCTGGAGAAAATCCAACACCGGGATCAGAAGCTGCTCCTAAGGCTGCCGACACGGAAAAACTGGCTATGCCGGCTCAGCAATTGCCGACTGTAACACCCAAGCCAACCCCAGAACAGGCAAAGCCAATTCCCTCAAGAAAAGCTGTAGTTCAGGCTCCTGTAGCAGTGACGCCGACAAATGTGATTAAGACGGCCATGGCTGTACCAAGACCGGCTACAGTTAAGCCACCGCCAATTCCTGTAAGTAAAACCGCTCCAACAGCAGCAACAACTTCACCGTCAGGACAACCGACTCCTGGAGGAGCGCCGGCTGGGACAGATGGTGGCACAGGCGCAGGTGGCGTGGGGCAAGGTGGTGGCGGTACTGGACAAGGTGATCCGGGAGCCGGTACTGGTTTTGCCGGCGGTGGTCAGCAGATTGCTACGCGATTGCCTATGGGGGCAGCAAGAGCGATGGGTAATATTGGACCTTATCGTAAGGACTTGTTGATGCGTCTTGCACAAAATTGGAAACCAAAACAACCCAATCAAAACATCATTGTTTTAATTACGTTAGCTCACGATGGGAAGTTGCTCGCCAGTGAAGTTATTCAGAGTTCCGGCAGCAAAAAGGCGGACAAGGAAGCGTTGGCTTCGGTAGAAGCAACCGCCTACGCGCCATTGCCGGAATGGTATAAGGGTGATCAACTTAAATTTAAAATCGAGCTCAGCAAGGTGGAGGCGGTATCTCAGTGAGTTATCAGGCTAGTCATTTAGGACCCGAGGAAAACACCTCGATAGTACAGAAAATTTTTGGTGCTATTGGTGATTTTTTCAATTGTCTTGGTGTGCGGTTAATAGCGACGTTTCTAATCGGCACACTAGCCATGGCAGCCGCTGCTGATATGGTTTACCCACAAGTTATGGCTGGATTTGCTAACGAATTGACCATCAAACTTGGTGAACAAGCAGAAAAAGCACTGCCGTCCGGTCAGCAAATTTTGCAGCTGATTAATAAACACAATTTGGCTTGGTACTACGTCACTGGCTACGACAACAAGGTAACGGCAGCCACCAAGCCGTATGCACCAGTATTGAGCAAGTACGAAATTGTTTCACACCATGTTGAATGGAATAAGCAAAGATATTATGAGGCTGTTTCCAGCATCTCCAATGGACAAGTGTTGCATATTGGTTTTTATGCTGGTCCGACAATGTTGCCTTATATAAGTCAAGGACCATTGCTATTCAATGTTGGAATTACAAGTGGCTATGCCGGTCTTCTTTTGGCGGGGCTATTGCTTGTTACCTTAGTTCTGTTGCAATTGTGGATTAGTAAACCTCTAGCGCATTTAGCCAGAGCTTGCTATTCGTTATTGTTGGCTCGCGATGCCTATTCACATGTTACAGGTGGGGGACTGGAAGTATCAGGCGCGGCAACTGAAGTTAAGAACATCAGCAAGGGTCTGAAGGATATTCGTAGACAGTACGACGAGGCAATTGCTGCCAAAGCTGCCAAAGAGCAAGAAATTAAGCGTGAGCGTTCTGCCCACGAAGAAGAGAAGCAAATGATATCGCAACAGTATTCCGATCAGCTTGCTCAAACACAACATAAGCTCACTGAGTTGAAAACCAGAGAAGCAGAAGAAGAATTTATCAGCTCGCTGGTGAAAGAAATTGGCAGCTTGAAGGCAAGCAATCAGGTTTGCCAAAGAGTGTTGGAAAAGCTCAATGATAAGTTTCCCAATAGCATCGTCTACGGAGCAGCCTTCAAACTGGGCAAGGATATGGAATGCGTCATGGAAGCTTCGCTTGGATTTGACGATAAGTCTGCACGCTTGTTGAAATCAGTCGATCACACGGCAATTGTCAGACAAACTGTCATGAGTGGTCAACAATTGGTGATTGCTGACCAGGCAATTCGTGATTACGGACTAAATATTCTCGCTCAAAACAATGCCATAAAGACGATAGTCTATTTCCCAGTACGTTTTCAAGGAAGAAATATGGCTATGTTGTCCTTCTATTTTATGCAGGAAGGTCAGACAGTTTTAGAAATTATGCGTGTCTTGAGAAACGTTACTGAGCATACGGGAAGAACTTTATTCTCGGTTGTGCAGTACGAAGAAGAGCAGGAATCCGCTCGTACGGATCCGCTAACTGGTTTGCGCAACAAGAAATTCTTCTACGAAATTATTCCGCAGGTATTTCAGCAAGCAGCTGCTAAGCCGGAAGAAAATCCTGTGTCCATCATCATGATTGACGGTGACCACTTCAAGTCGATTAACGATACATATGGACACCAGGTTGGCGATCAGATGCTGCAAGAATTGGCTAAGACGATTAAATTGTGCGTTCGCACGCAGGATTCGATTCGCTCTGCCACGCCGGGTGATTTCTTGATGCGCTTTGGTGGCGAAGAGTTTGTCGTCGTTATGGAAAAGACAGAGGCTCAACGTGCTTTGTCTGTTGCTGAACGAATTCGCCAGGCGGTAGAAGCTAAAAACGACTGGCCGGGTGGTGTAATTCGTTGGACAATCTCGCTTGGAGTGGCAACATTTCCTTTCGATGGAAAGAATGCAGAAGATGTAATTTCAAAGGCAGACGTGGCACTCTATTATGTCAAGGAAGAACTTGGACGCAATAAGGTATGTCATGTGCAGCAAGTGCCGAAGACATACAAGGCTAAGAAGAAGGCTGCCGCTATTGAAGGAGAGCTTGGCGTATTTGACGCTGCTGGACTATTGCAGTCAATAGCGCAAAGCCAAAAGACAGGCGTGCTTACTGTGCAAGCAAAAGATGGTTCGCAATTCTGGATGCTCTTTGAAGTTGGCAAACCGGTGCAAGCACGTATGGGTAAACTCTCAGGTAATGCTTCTGTTACGGAATTTCTTGTCACCTTCGAAGTGGAGGAAGGAAAATTCAATTTCCGTGAAGTTGTGCAAAGCGAATCGAATATGCGCTTGGCTCGTCTCGATGATTCCTACAATGTCACTCGCGGACTAGATCGTTGCTTGATGGATGGTGCTCTAGCTACAGACAATTATAATGCTTCTTTGGCAATCGTGCCGACAACGGAAGTTATTGTTACGCCAATTGCACGTGATGAGTTTGTAAATAAGTGGAATGGTTTGGCCGGTTTGGAAGATCCACCAAGTCCGGAAGAATTTGAAGTAATGGGTGAAATAGTCAAACGTGCCGATGGCAACCATACATTGACGCAGATCTTCAAAGACTTGCAACCCAAGCCGTCACATTCGCTTTTCCGGTCAGCTGCATTACTTGTGCAACATGGACTATTACAGACAAGACCTGTGCCGGCTAAAGTTTGATTTCTCTTTGAACGGCAAAACTATCAAGCTGATGGAGCAGGTCCGCGGCGGTCTAAGTGTTTTTGTAGAATAATGGCAGCTGCTTGCCTGTCGATAAGGTCTTTGTTGTGACCGGTTTTAACGCCTTGCAATGTCAAAGTACGTATTGCTGATACTGTTGTTAGACGTTCGTCTTCGTAAATAATTGGCAATCCTGTTGCGCGAGCCAATTTGCGGCAGAAAGCTTGTACTTTTTGAGCTTGTTGCCCAACAGAGCCGTCCATGTTTTTCGGCAGACCGACAACAATTTCCAGTGCACAATGGCGCTTGGCAAGTTCGGATATTGCAGAGATATCTGTACGCATATTTTTGCGTTCTAAAGTTTGCAAGCCGGCAGCGGTTATGCCAAGTGGATCGGATATAGCGATGCCAATGCGGCTGTCGCCAACGTCAAGACCCATGATGCGAGGTACGTTGCTCATAATAGGATTTTACTACCATGGCATCCCAATCCGGTAGCAATTACAATTGCAACAAAGAATTCTTTTTAGAGTTACAAAGCAGCTAAAATATCGCCCTATGAAAATTTTTTTGATTCGACATGGCATTGCCACACAGCGTATTGGCGGAGAAATTACCGACGATAGCCAGCGTCCGTTGACTGATGAGGGACGTACTGAAACTAAAATTGTGGGACTGGGCTTGAAACGAATTGGTGTCAAGCCGGATTTGATTGTGAGCAGCTCGCTGGTTCGGGCCAGACAAACGGCAGAAATTTTGGCTGAAGTGTTTGGTGTCTTGAGAGATGTGAAAGTTTGCGATGCTCTGGCACCTGGTGGCACGGCAAGTGATCTATATAAGTTTTTGCGTGATCACCATAAAGCTGAACAAGTATTTCTTGTTGGACATGAACCGGATATGGGACGTTTGGCAGGGACCATGCTTTGGTCGGGACCGGAATTGGATATTCCATTTAAGAAGGCCGGCGTTTGCCGGATAGATGTGACAAGTATTCCGCCGACGTCGCCGGGGACTTTGAAGTGGTTTATAACGCCTAAAATTGCCGGGGCAATTGTAGGCAGGTAGTTGACTTGTCAAAGTCGTGCGTAGCACGGCGCGCTGAGAGCATAGCAAATTTCTTGACTCGCCACTTCGTGGCTGCATGAGATGACAAAGTAAAAAGGGAAGCTACTCGTAGCGCTGTCCGTTAAGTTCGATGTAGCCGCCCGGATGGATGCCGCCTATGGCGTGGTGGGTCCAATGGATGACGCCGCCCTTTTCGTTCCAAATGTATTCGCCGCAAATTTTTAGCTTGTCTCCTGCTTCCACGGGAACTCTTGGCGCCAGACGAGTATCATGGGCTATTAATATTGATGTGCCGTTACTTAGGGCAATCAAGAAGCGCTCATGGGGTATCCCTTGAGTGTCGTCAGGGAGGATTTTTAACACAGGAGCAACAATTGTCACCTGTACATGTCTTAAATGCTGAGCCTGAGCGTCCAATACCTGTTGCTGGTCTAAGTCCGTCGCCTCAAGGGTTTCGGCTCCCCGAAGAGAGCAGGAGGCTACAAGAAAAGCCATAAAGATAGATAATAGAAGGACAACCGGTTGCATGAGTACTAATTTTATAACATCATAGATAAACCATGATCTCATCCATTTACTTAAGCGGCAGTACCATTGATCCGGGTCAATTCCCGGCAGACCCGGCTCTTTTACCTGATTGGCGCTCTAAAGCAACAACCAAGCTGCATCAGAGTGGCTTTAGAGTTTTGAACCCCCTGGAATTTGCTTTCTTTGCCGACGAGAAGAATTTGGCTATCGAAAGAAGGGTGCGCCAGTCGCTTAATCTAATTGATCAGTGTGATGCCCTTTTGGCTAACCTCAATATGCCCAGCTATGGCACGGCTATGGAGATGTTCTACGCATATCGTCGGGGTAAGATGGTTACCGTTGTTGGGCAGTCTCCATTTTCGCCCTGGGTCGTATCGCATTCAAAAGCTCGTTTTGATGATGTTGACCGAGCATTGGAATTCTTAATCGGTGAAGCTCCCCAGCAGGATCCGCTCAACTGGGCTTTGCA
>Ga0187893_10011153_pt1 | contig 13137 bp, 16 predicted proteins | sample MA1701074metaG_FD_139574 | JGI IMG/M metagenome (GOLD analysis project Ga0187893, IMG submission 139574) | White microbial mat communities from a basaltic lava cave in the Kipuka Kanohina Cave System on the Island of Hawaii, USA - MA170107-4 metaG ...
ACGTAAGAATGTAGAGATAGCCATCGGGCCCAGTTTCAATATCAGTTATTCCGCCAAATCCAGTACCAAACGTTACAGCCGATAGTTCGTCGCGATTGTCCGCAACAAGGTCCTGAAGTCCGGCACTATCAAAAGTGAATCCATCCCTTTCATCGTTGACCATAAAGAAGTAAAGATTCCCGTTGTTAATGTCGCCGACAAACACGTTAAACGAGTACCTATCCCCAAGCTTTGTAGAACTCAGAAATTCGATATCTGTTATTCCTTCCGCCTGCCGCCAGCTGAATTCTGGATCTGAATATTCAGAGCCGTCAAAGCCAACCAAGTCCCCCGGTTCATCGTCAGTCCGCTCTATTGGCCCCATGACCTGTTGCCATCCGCTGTTAAATCCGGGGTGCACCGCATTGATTTCGTCATAGTCGGCCGGCCCATTCTCAGTGTCCCACAGAATGTCGGTCAATGGATCGAAATCCATGCCAAAGCTGTTGCGTATTCCATAAGCATAGTATGTGGCAAGGGCATCATTCGTCGCAGGATCACTATCAGAGAGTTGCGGGTTCCCGGAGGGCTTTCCATCCCTATCCACGCGAATAATTACCGACGTATCATCCGGACTTGGACCGTTTCTAAAGTTCTGCAGCATGCCATCGCGATTCAAGTCTCCTATTACGACGTAAAGCAGTCCGTCAGGTCCCAGAGTAATCTTGCCTCCGTCGTGATTTGGCCCCGGTGTTCCCGGCAAGTCCATCAACAAAAGGGCTCCTCCGCTAATGGCACCTTGACCGGTCCAGTCATACCTGTAGACTCTGTTTCTTGTGTCTCCGTTGCTGTCTTCGGTGAAGTACAGGAACACGTCGCTTGCGTCCGTTCTGTCCGCAACAGCGAGACCGAGTAGACCTCTTTCGCTGTTGTTCCTTACAGAGACCTCAAGCAAAGAGCCCGGCTGGAGAACTCCGTTTGACACGTGGCGTACCCTGCCGTTATCTTTTTGCACAATCATAAGGTCATCCTGGTCAAGAAACGTCATGCTGGTGGGCGCTGACAGTCCCTCAATGACTTTCTCGACTCGCAGGCTGGCATCTTTTACCACAGGTGGATTAGAATCTGGCAGGACCGAGAAATTTCCATTATCGTCGATGTCATTGTTTCCATTGCTGGGCGGGGGCGGCATGTCGTTGGAAGGTGGCGGGATCACAGGTGGAGCGCTGTTGGCCTGAAAGGCAAGTGAAACGCCGACCCCTATGGCAACTGCCGCAACGATGACGATTATTGCCCCCTTTGTCCTGCTCATCCAGAACAATTGTCAATTTCCTGCTATTATGTGTTCTAGGGTCTGGAAGCATCGTTGCCTAGTTCGCACTTTGATTAGGATGCCATCGATATGCCTTTTAACATCGGATCGGGCTCTCAAATACGTGCAGACAAGCAAGCAAGAATTGGTGGATTGCGTGGCAGGGTTGTATGCAATGGGGTTGACAACTTCAATCTCTGGCAATCACAGCCTCAGGGCTAGCCCAAACTGGATGTGGATAACGCCGTCCGGGATCCCGCGCTATCGTATTCGCAGAACTGACCTGGTCAAGGTGAATCTCAAGACAGGCAAGGCTCTGGGCAAAACAAAGCCCAGCGTTGAGCTGGAAATGCACAGGGCCATCTACAGAGTTGCACCGGACGTCAATGCGATCGTTCACACTCACAGCCCGTTTACAATAGGCGTTTCGATATCTGCTGAATTCAGGCATGTGATAGAAGAGGCCCGTATAGTCGTTGGAACACCGGTGTTTGTCGCCAACAGGCCTTCGGGCTCAAAGGAGCTGGCAGAGTCAGTTTCACGCGAATTCGCACAGGGTGCGCGGGTTGTAATTGTCAGAAACCACGGTGTAGTCGCCGGCGCAAAAGACCTTCAGCATGCCAGAGCAATCATTGAATCGCTTGAAGAGTGGGCCAAGATCTTGACAATCGCCAGAATATTTGGAGGTCCTCGCAGCTACCTGGAAGGCTAGACTCCGAGTATCTGCTTCAGCAGTGCCCTATAGTCTACTTTCTCCTTCTTGCTTCCCGGAGAGGGCAGCTCAAAGATGAGTGGGATCGGTCTCTTTGCTCTGAGGCTCGTGAGCTGAGGTCTGATCTCTTTGCCGATATCGTCGCTCAACAGGACAAGCCCGATGCCGCTGCCTTCACTCATCCTGTTGATTTCAGTGAGCGCATCTTGAGAATTATCAACCTTGACCCCCTTGACGCCAGCAAGCTGGAAACTTGTCACAAAGACCCGGCTTCCTATGGCGACTATCTGCATCGATTCGCCGGTGAATCCGTTCCCTTTTTATTCCTTTTGAGTTTCCATAGAAACCGACTTATACCGTCGTCTCCAACACCCTTCACATTGGCCGCAACAAGACAGGTTACCCTGATGCTAATGATAGCCTCCATTGCATCCGGAGTCCTGGGAATTGTGTTATCACTGGCAGTGGGACCGTCACTGTGGTTCATTTCGGTTCCGGGATTTCTGGTGGGCGCTTTTTTTGCATTCAAGTACGTGACTTTTGATAGATCAAGAAAACGGGCAGAAGAGCACAGGAAGAGCAGGAACAGGCACAGGCACTAGCTGAACAGCAAGATATAGAGTACGATTGCGGCAAGACAGCCAAAAAGAAACACAGTAGCTTTCCACATGCCCGCACTTGCCTTGTCGCTAATATCCCACATTCCACCACTCAAATAGTCCGAGCCGCTCTGGCGGTATCTTTTCCGGATCTCTTCGTAGCTGTACACTTTGCTAAAGTCCGCGGGAGGAGTCCACTTTGGAGTCCGGGTCTGCGCGCTTGGAGTGACCCCGTCGTAGCTCTTTCTCGAGTGCGCCTCCGAAAGAACCTCATACGCCTCAACTATTCGCATGAACTTTTGCCTCGATTCCTCCGAATTACCATTCTTGTCAGGATGATATTTCAGCGCCAGATTTCTAAATGACTTTTTGATGTCATCCGGAGACGCTTCTTCGGTCACCCCCAATATTTCGTAGTAGTTCGGCACCACGTATTTGTGGACAGACGGCTAGATATTCATTTTCATTCAGGTCATGCTGCTAGTGCTTCGAGCCAGGCTAGACTTTTGTCCTCTCTGCTCTTTCCTTCAGGGCCTCGTTCATTTGGCGAAATCCCGCCTCGATGTCTCGATGAGTGCTGCGACCAAAGAATGCGGTCAGCAACCCACCGAATATCTCCCGTTGGATGAAAAGAATGTTGTCTGCCTGTCTCTCTTCAATCGCAAAGATGTGCTCGCCTGTTAAAAGCATGCTCTTCCCCACCCAGCGCAATTCGCGGCCTCGGTCCAATTTCGTGATTACGGGTTCGTACTGACGATTCTTGCCGCCTGGGGTCCGCAGCTGTATCTTGATCGTTGATCCTTCTTTTGGCTCGCCGACTATTCGGTGAATGAAAGGGTTCCACTGTTCATATTTCTCAAAGTCTGTCAGTACGTTCCATACGTGCGCGCCGCTCGCATTAATCGAGATCTCGGCGCTCAGCTCCTTCAAGGCAACAGACGGTAAGCCCTAATGTGCTTATTACTATTTCATTGGTCCTTCGTGGCAAAGTCGATCCTTATTGAATCGCCTTGCCGTAGCTCTATGTCACGGATATCGCCATCGGAATGCAGGACGTCATTTACACGAACGACTGAGTTGTACTTTAGCAGGTCTTCTCCGAGCCAGTAGTACAGGAAATGACCCAGCGTAAACTCGTGTGGTGTGGAGTATGCTACGTGAATGACATTTTCCTCAAGGGTATGAACCGGCCTGACACAACCATTGATTCCCACTCCCTGTTCGACTGGAAACGGTGAGCCATCCCTGGTCACGGTTATCGGAACTGAAATCTGAAACGGCTGGGAAGAAGGATCCGTTATGCACTGGTTGATAGGATCCTGGGATCGCAGGTATGTCGTAACAGCAGCTGTGGCAAACACAGCACCACCCAGAACGGCTGCAAGCACGAGCATCGAGTAGAGAACCTTTCTCTTCTTCTCCGGACCTTCGAACGCCAATGCTGACCATTAGCGGAAATGCGATAAAATCCTTTTCGTCAGCGTATCGAAATTAGTGAGGGCAGGCTGTCAACTGCCTGAAATCCCATCAGGATGTTTGGGGTTGCTGTTAACCATATCAGGATGGCAGGAACAGCTGAGCAGACCATGACCGTAAGAATAATCAACCACACGGCTGTCATCTTTTCGACCATTGGTACGATCAAATTTTCGTTGGCTATATAAGTCTTCAAATGTTCTGCGGTGACAGGTCTTATTGTGCGGGCGCGGTCTTTTGCTGGCCGCGTAGGTGCTCCAGCTCGCTCCGGAGCTCTTCATTTTCATCTTCAAGAACCTTCAGGGATGTTATCGCCTCGATACTCTGACTTTTGAGCTGTTGTAGTTCCTTCTGGAGTTTTTCACACGACTGCCTCAAGATCTCATTGGCGGCGGCGCCCTTCGGAACTTGGCTGGACGCATTTCGGAGTGCGTTCTCTAGTCCGATTTTTTCTGTTTCCAGCGTTTCAACAGTCCTGAGCGCGGAGGATGCCTGCTCTTTCAGTGCAGCTATGTCCGTCAGTTGGGCCTGCGCCCGTCCGGCAAGTACGCTGTTTTCTCCAGCGACCTTGTCGCATTGTGCCTGAAGTTCTCCCAAACGCAGTCTCAATTTTGCTGCCAGATCTTCCTGATTTGAGGCCGGCTGAGCCTCTGCATTTGACCTGTTCATAAGATCAGCAAGTATTTGAGGCATCAGTTCAGAGTTCAGGTACGCAGCTGCGCCAAAGTCTATATCGACCGCGTTTTTTGACCTCAAGAAGGATTCTAGGGAAGGATCCAGAGCGAACGAGCTCGCATTAAAAGTGAACACTTTTGAAGACATTTCCAACAGAATATCAATTCGTTTCTAAAAAAACAGTAGCGCAAATAAAGTTGACACTAAATGGTAACACAGATCGCTTTCCAGAGAATCGTAAATACAAGTGCGTGCTAGAGTGCACATGGTCAGCCACAAATTTGCTGTAAGGACGTTCAAGGACTCGGTCAAGTTCTATCTGCCGCGCGTCGAGGGCTATCTCGAAATAGTACGCGAAATGGCTTCGCAATACGGAGGCATGTCACTGATAGAATTCGACGGCTATTTTGAAGGAAGATTCGAGCCTGTCAAGTACACGAGGATAGAAATTCACACAAACGATGTGAATGAGAGGCAGATGATGCGCAAAGCCGACAAGATCAGGTCTGCGCTTGGGCAGAAGAGCCTGGCGTTTGAATTCAACAACAAGCTGATCCTTATCGGTGAAAAGGGTTACTGGAAGTCGTGAAGTGGCTTGTCCTTGTGAGCCGCCATTTTCGACTGCAACAGTTTCTTGTGTTTCGCAAGAATGTGTTTATTTGCACATGCGTCGTGCATAATTCCTATGTCACAAAATTCACAGGAAGTGACAAAGGCCATCTCGACAAGCGCCTTCCTGCAACTGCTGCACCTATCTGTACCAATGTCCGCATCGGAAAGCGGCTTTATCCACGAGTCACGCCATAGAACTATCATGCAGATCGTAACAGCTTGAAGGTATTTCTCCCTTTAGCTCTTTAAAGTCTCGACGATCTCATAGAGTCGCTTGTAGGAACTTTGAAGATCCTGACCCTGACCCTTATGCAGGCCTTTGATTCGCCGAACCAGCCTTTCTATACGCATGTCATCCCCAGCCGATGCAGCCTTTGCGACCTTTGTGGCTTCTCCAACGTATTTCTTTAATTGACCTGCCGCCGATGGGTTGCCTACTATGAGCGCCGAGATTAGGCCTGGCTCGTCTAAAAGTACGCTCTCTGCAAGCATGGACTGTATGCCAAATGTGGTGCCGGAAATCTCTTTTAACAGGTGCATCTTTTTGGGTGCAATGACCTTTGCAAACACGATGTTAATGAAGTACGTAAGGCCAAGTATCACCGCAATCGCGTCGTCATGTGCTTTGGCACTCGGAAGCACCTTGATCGATGCCTCTTCGAACGTTTCATGCAAGAGGTTCTGTTCGATATCCTTGTTTCTGACAGGAATCATCAATAATTTGAATCGTTTCTTGTCGCTTGCCCCTGGCCCAAACATCGGGTGGATGCACAAAGGCGTCAGCTCACTAGGTGTCTTGGCAAGCGCCCTGAAGGTTTGGTGCTTGACCGAAGATATTTCAGATATCGCTGCATCCGGTTTCATGTGTCTTGCGCATTCCCGAATGACTTTTGCAGTCTGCTGAACAGGAACGCACACGATGACAAAGTCTGCATCCCTGACGCACTCCGCCAGAGTCGCCGTAATAGAGACGTTGCCTGGAACGGACCGTATCGATTCCCGCGCTGAATCATAGGCAGCGACCCGCGCGTTGCGGCGAGCAAAATAGCCGACAAACCAGGAGCCCATCTTTCCGCCGGCGCCGATTACTGCTATTCTTTGCGCCATCTTAGCTTCGCTCCTTTATTACAGCCGCCATTACCTCAAGACCTTTGGCTAGTTGCTTTTCCGGCTGGCAGGCAGAGATCCGGATGAAGTGCTTGTACGATTCGCCAAATCCACTGCCGGGTGCAACTGCCACGCCTTTTTCAAGCATTCGTTCTACGAGTGTCACGTCATCCATGTTCGGAATCTTTGGGTAAACGTACATGGCTCCATCAGGCTGAACAAAGTTCAAGGACAGTTCCCGTAGTTTTCTCGTAACAAAATCCAGCCTGCTCTTCATGGTCTTTACGTTTTCTAGATGATCTTCGCCAAGGGCGGCCAGCGCTGCATACTGCATCGGCTCGGCTACGCTTGTAATTCCTATTGCCTGGACCCTGGTCATTTTCGAAATGATCTCTTTGCTCGAGATGGCGTATCCTACCCTAAAACCAGTCATGGCATATCGCTTTGAGAAGGAGGAAATCATGATACTGTTTTCGTAGCCGTATTCCAGCACGCCATGAAATTCGCGGGCAAATGCATAGTCGGCATAGACCTCGTCGCTCAGCAGGAATAGATCGTTATCCTTTGCCAGCGAGACGATTCTATCCATCGTCGCGTTGTCGAGAATCTTTCCTGTTGGATTATTGGGATAGTTCAAGACGATCATTTTGGTTGTCGGGGTAATCATTTCCTCAAGATGTCGAATATCTGGCGCCCATTTGTCTTCCAGCCGGGTCTTTAGCACCTTGGTCCTGACTCCAGCAAAGTCGGCACATTCCCTGTAGGCCGGCCAGGCCGGCTCTATGACGATTATTTCCTGACCCGGCCTGAGCAAGGATACTATGGCGCTAAAGACTCCAAAGCGACCCCCCGGCGTCACGATCAATTGTTCCTCGTGCACCTTGGCCTGCTTTGCGATAGCTTGGCGCAGCTCCATGGTGCCCCGCGTATCTGTGTAGTGATACTTTCCCCGCGCGAACGAATCCGAAAGCGAATCTCCAACCAACGCCGGTGGCGCATAGTCCGGTTCGCCAACTTCCATATGTATGATATTTCTGCCGGCCGCCTCCAGCTGCCTGGCTTTCATGAAAATGGTGAGGTGGGTCTGCTTTTGTACCTGCGGCCGCCTTTTAGCCTGAAGTGATTCCGATTCTTCCAGCAGGATGTTAAGGAGACGGAGCATGAATTCTCGGTTCATCCCAATGTCATCCGCCAAAGCAAGCACGCTGTTTCTTACTTCCTGCTCTACTTTTTCGTCCCTGACGTCTATCCCAAGCCTGCCCTTGATTTCGCCTATCTCTCTTGCAAGGTCCATGCGCTTGTGCACGTCACGCACAATGTCAGCCGTGACTAGTCGCACCTTTTCGCGAAGTGCTTCTAATTCCCCATCGTCTTTCATCATTTCATCACTTTAGGACGGGAGGGATCAGTCCTGCCCTGAGAGCATGGTCGGCAAGGACCATAGAAACTACACACTCAACCACTGGCGGTGCTCTCGGAACTACACAAGGATCATGGCGACCCGGCACTGCCAGGTTTGTGGTAGTCTTTTTCGAAATATCCAGGGTCTCCTGGTTTTTCGCTATTGAAGCTGCCGGCTTGAACCCGACTCTGACGACTATTGGCATACCATTTGACAGTCCGCCCAGGATTCCGCCCGAATTGTTAGTCCTAGTCACCACTTTACCGCCATCGATGAAATAGAGATCATTGTTTTCGGAACCCCGCCTCTTGCTGCCTTCAAAGCCTGAGCCGAACTCTACGGCTTTGACGGCGGGTATGCTAAAGAGCGCCCTGCTAATGTCTGATTCCAGTGAAGAAAATATCGGCTCGCCCAGTCCGACAGGGAGTCCGGAGCTTGAGCATTCGATCACGCCTCCAAGCGAATCGCCGTCCCTTCTGGCTTCCATTATTGCGTCCTTCATTTTCTCCGCTGCCTTGGGATCCGGGCACCTCACTTCATTTTCGTATCTTTTGGCAATGTTTTCTAAAGTAATGTTCGTTGCCCTGATACTGCCAATTTCCGTAGTGTAGGCAACAGTTTGTATCCCAAGGACTGTCTGGAGCAACTTTTGTGCGACGGCGCCGGCCATTACCATCGTCGCTGTAAGGCGGCCGGAAAACCTTCCGCTGCCCCGGTAATCTGCAAAACCTCCATACTTTACAGCCGCCGGATAGTCCGCGTGGCCCGGACGGGGAATATTCTTCAACAATTCATACGGTCTAGAATCCGAATCCTTGTTCCATATCAGCATGCATATAGGGGCCCCGGTGGTGCGCCCGTTAAACACGCCTGAAAGTATCTCGACCTTGTCCTCTTCCTTTCTTTGCGTCGTAACAACTGACTGGCCGGGCTTTCTTAGGTCAAGCTGCCCCTGAATGTCTGATTCGTTCAAGGGCATGCCTGCCGGGCATCCATCAACTACCATGCCCACGCACCTGCCGTGACTTTCTCCAAAGCTCATCGCGACAAAACGCTCGCCTATCATGTTTCCACCAGTCATTGATTGCTAGTCGAGATTGGTTTGCTCCGTTCTATATATTGGCTTTTTGGAACACACTCACTCCCTGTCGGGAGCCGGAGACAGTCTGGCTCCAAGCCCTTTCATATCCGAAATGAAATTCGGGTACGAAACGTCTACAGACTCTGCGCCGGCAACCACCGACTTTTCAGTCAGCATTGCTGCGATTGTAAACGCCATGAAGAGCCGATGGTCGTTGTATGCTTCAAGAGAGGCATTCTTCAGGTTCTTTGGCGCAGTTATTCTGAGCCCATCGTGGAACTCTTTTATTCGAACGCCAAACTTGACGAGTTCCGAAGCAATGTTTGCTACTCTGTCCGTTTCCTTTACCCTGGCGTGCGCGACCCCTGTCACAGTCACGGGAGCCTTTGACTTGAGCGCCAGTATGGAAACAACAGGCAAAAGATCGGGAGTATCTCCGAGATTAAAGTCGCCTCCTTCCAAAACATCTGTTCCACAAACAGTAACTTCGCCCTTGACCCTGTCGACCTTTACGTTGCATCCCATTCTCTTCAATATCTCTATGATTCGAGAATCGCCCTGCGGAAGAGAGAAATCAAGGCCTCTTACCTTCAGCTTGTCTCCAGCCAGCGCCCCTGCCGCGAGCACCAAGGCGGCCGTAGAAAAGTCGCTAGGAACGTCAAATGTGGCGGATCTGTATTGCGCGCTTGATATGTGGTACTCTAGCATGTCGTCCGTGTGCTCGACCTTTACTCCAAAATGCTTCATGGTCGCAAGAGTCGCGTCAACGTAGGGCTTTGATACAAGCTCTCCTTTGATCTTTACCGTGACTTCGGAATTCGCATAAATTCCGGCGATAAGCAGACCAGAGATGAACTGGCTGGAAATGCTTCCGTCGACCAGTGCCATTCCACCCTGGATGCCGCCACCCTTGACCACCAGTGGGGGTGTACCGTTCATTTTAGTCGAGTATGCCTGAACTCCGAGCTGTGATAGTGCATCAAGCATGGGTTGCATCGGACGCCCGCGTAGACTTTCGTCGCCTGTCAAGACAGTGTAGCCTGACCTGACTAGCCCGGCCATTGCAGTCATTATCCTTATAGTAGTGCCCGAATTTTCCGCGTTTAGAACGTTTTCCGGGGGATCAAATTCCTGTCTCCCTCGTACCTGCACCGTTGTTTTTTCGTGGCTTATTTCTGCCCCAAGGGCACGGCATCCGGCCAGCGTTGCCAGTGTGTCACGCGCAAGAAGAGCATTGGTTATGGTCGACTTTTGCTTTGCCGGTGAAAGGGAGGCGATGGCTATGGCCCTGTGGCTGTAGCTCTTGCTTGAGGGACATCTGATGCTGCCACCAATCCTTGAGCGCCTTACCAGGATGCTGACCATTTTACCTATGATGCCTCCACGCTTGCCTTCTGGTTATTAACTCGCGAAACAATAATTCTTCCCTCAAATTTCGAAAGCGCGGATTTAATCTCTTCTACTTTGTCTTCGTAGGCCACCGCGGCCACAGACGGCCCGTTACCTGATATTCCGGCAGAAAGTGCGCCATGCTCAATCGCAGCCATGATCGGTCGGTAACGCGCCGACAGGGCAGCCGCCGCGAGTACCCCATTGAGTTTCATCGCCTTCCAGTACTCTCCGGCTTCGGCAAGGTGGAACGCGTCGCTGAAGAGGTCAGACAGAGCGCTCAGCCTGCGCACGTCTCCTCTCGGCATGTTTCGCGGGAGAAAGATAATGGCCCAGAGGTTCCCGGGTGCATCTTCTCTCTTGATCAGCCTCCGCGCATAGTTGTCAGTTACCGTGAATCCGCCAAAGTAGCACGCAGTGGCGTCGTCATAGGCGCCCGTTATCGACACCTTGGCGTCAAGAGATGCCCTCACTGCAGCATCAAGAACGGCATAATCATCCACGTTTTCCTTTGCCAGCCTTGCGCACGCAAGTGCGACGGCATTTGAAACGGCGCTGGAACTCTTTAGGCCATAGCCTATGGGGATCTCGGACCGAACCCGCACCAAAACCATGTTGTTTTCAACGATTTCCTTTGGCATGGTGTTACGGACTATGTTGCTGACGAGCTTGTCATCGCTCTTGCCGGTAAGGAAGCGCACTCCCCGTCCGCTTCCTAGCTCGGCTTCCGCGGTGACCCTCAGCGATATACCAAGCGACGAGCCGTTACCCGTGGCTATCGCATTTACGACAGAGATCGCTCCATGCATCGTGGCGCGCGTTCTTGTTGCTATCATGCAGGCTCACCAAACGCCCCTAACAAGCTTTTTTTCATCGCGTCCCGGGGAGCAGGTATTCCAGTCCATATTTCAAAGGCCTTGGCTCCCTGCTCTACAAGCATTTCGTAGCCGTAAACGACTACCGCCTGAGCGCGCCTGGCATTTTCCAAAAGGTCGGTGGTTACCGGACGGTACACGATGTCGTAGACGATGCTTCCCTTCTTGATGTGATCCTGGTCAATGGGGCTAGCCTCGCCGTTCATTCCCATGGAAGTCGCGTTGACTATCAAGTCAGATTCTGGCGAAAAGAGGGGTGCATCTTTCAACGGTACTGTTTCGCATTTCAGGCCCAGACCTGATGCCATGCTGCAGAGCTCTCTTGCTCTTGCCTGGTCGCGGTTTGCTACAACCAGCTTTTCTGGCCGCGGCTCTTCAGAAAGGGCTGCGACAACCGCCCTTGCAGCTCCTCCGGCTCCAAGAAGCAATACTTGCATACCGCCCAGGTCTATCCCTCGCCTGCGAAGCGGCTCTATAAAACCAGCGATGTCTGTGTTGTATCCCTTAAAGATGCCCTCGATGTTGTTGACCGTGTTCACGGCATCGGCCCTTTTCGCAGTCGAATCCAGCTCGTCCAGGTATTTCTTGACCGCTACCTTGTGTGGAACAGTCACGTTGAAGCCAGAGATCTTTATCGTACGCAAAGACTCGATAGAGTTCTTCAGCTCGGCAAAAGTCACCTTGAACGCAATGTAGGTGCAGTTCAGGCCCAAAGCCAGAAATGCGGCGTTCTGCATGCTAGGTGACAGGGAATGATCTATCGGGTCGCCTATGATGCAGTACGTTTTTACCGAGCTTTGCATCAGGGGCGATTGGCAGCCATCCTGTCATATATGTTACCAGAGGCGCTAGTTATGCGACGTAAAAGTTATCTCGATGAAACGCCTTAGATGGCGCGTATTAGGTAATCCATTTTTAGAAGTCTATTATTTTTGCCGCATGCGAAAGCCCGCGACTTTCCCCTTTTTCAGCAACGTCTATGGCGCTGGGATTACGTAGCTTGAGTGATATCTAACGGGAAACTGCATACACCAGATTATAGCTGGGTGGCTCTACAGAGGATCAAGGTAAGACGCTTGTGTGGTGCACGACTGTCCAAGGAAGAAGCGGTAAGAGCGTTGGGAGAGCTCGGCGCGGATATGGAAGCCACAAGCAGATGGAAAGGGACGGCTGAACAGTTCAACGCGATACTATATGGTGTGATGAAGCTCAAAGAGATATTTCCAGAAGCCTGGGAACCGAGCCGCAGTTAGGAGACCTAGCAGTGCAAGGTCATTCTTTTTCGAGACATAGACATCGTCAACTCGGCGCGACAGAAATGTCTTTCCGGAAACTCTCTGAAAGTAACATCGGGTTGGATAGTTCATCCCATATCATTATCTTTACGACATACGAGCCGGCTGAGTCAGGCGTCCACGATATGCTTGTATCCGCCGCGTCTGCGTCTTTCACAGTGCCCATCGAATACAGAATGGCTGTCGCCATTCTATCGCTGTCGCATATCTGGGCTACGACGACATATTGCTGGTCTATCTGCTGATAGTTTCGGGTAGTCACGGAAATATCAACTGCTTCATTAACCTTCGCATTCTGTATCACATTTCCTCCAGAATCTTGCATGTACACGCTTCTCACCTGCAGCCTTTCCAGAGGATTCCTGATAAAATAGGACTCATCGTATACCTTTCTGTTCGGTCCGCCTGACCCGCCTCCATCTCGCCCTCCGTCACCTTCGGGGGGTTCTGGAGGTTCAGGAGTTTCGGCGGCGCCGCTCGTTTGATCGGTCAACCCTATAGTGTCATTAGCAAAGACAAAAAAGTTGCGTGTCACAAAGTCATTCAACAAGACGACATCTCTGGTTTCGCTGCTTGGCTGAGCAGAATCATTCAACCCCATGCTGTCAGCGGCGTTCTGGTTG
>Ga0187893_10011154_pt1 | contig 13136 bp, 16 predicted proteins | sample MA1701074metaG_FD_139574 | JGI IMG/M metagenome (GOLD analysis project Ga0187893, IMG submission 139574) | White microbial mat communities from a basaltic lava cave in the Kipuka Kanohina Cave System on the Island of Hawaii, USA - MA170107-4 metaG ...
CGAATCGCCAGCTCCGCTACGCTACGCCGGCGATTCGCCCTGGAGCCGATTGCAAAGAGCAGGACATGGAATTCTGTAACCCATGTCCCCCGACACTTTTGTTACCTATCTCCCCGGCCGCTCAGGCCGTAAAGAGAACCTGATGACCTAAGTGCGCCAGTTTCTAGCTCCGCAGATAGTTTGCAAGCCCATTGGGCATTCCGCGCGAAATGAACTCATTTCCATCGCGACCGCCGGTCGACATGCCTTCGACGAACGCGGGCGGGTCTGTGGCCATCCATTCAAAAGTCATCTGCATTAGGTTCCTAGCACGCTCTGTTCCAAAAAACTCCTGAAATACGCGGACAGTTACGGTTTGTGAAAGATTCCCGCCAGCTTGTCCGTTAACAGACTGAGACATCACATCCGAGAACGCAGCAACATAGCCACAGAAGAATTTCAGCTTGTCTTCCGCCAACGATGTTGGATCATCTAAGCCGGCGCCAGTGAACTGAATAAGCAATTGCGCCGCGATCCCCTTTGAGAACACGCCACCGGCCTCAATGACCTTTCCTGGGTCATCGTCGAACTTCTTGCGCCCAACCATTCCTTTCACCCATTCCCACATTGTCAAATCGACCTATGCGGCTGTCTTTAGGAGTAGTGCTAGGTTGCCATCGTTCTGCTGCGACGGCCACTCGGGCCCAACGCGAGAGAAACCCAACTTTGTAAGGGTACGATGCATGCCCTCGTTGTCGGCCCGAGAAGTTGCGAAGATTCCCTTGCCATTGGCTGCGGACACAAGCACACGACACAGTGGGAAAGACTGCTTTTTGTTTCGCGCGCTCGGGAGGATGAATACCCACCCAAGCTCAAACGGCACGGCCGCCGCGTCCAGTGTTACCTTGGCTCCCTGCTCGACCTCGCGGCGATGATTGTCGGAGGGTCTCTTAAGGCCGCCAACGCCAACTAGACACTCGCTTTCACGGAGAAACGCGATATGCGCAGCTTTCTCCACGCGCGCGCGAAGCCCATCTCGCATCACTTCGCCACCAGCAAGAACCAACGCAACGAAATCGTCGATCTCGACTGCTGAAAATGCACTTGGCTCGGCAGCGCAAACCTTCAAACCTCGTGCCCTCTAACGTCCCGGTTTTGGCGCACGCGCGTAGGTGCGTAGCGCCGGGCAAGTGTCGCTCAACAACCGGCAGTTAGGTGTCACCGCCATCTGAACGGCTTGAGCGCGCTGACCGAAGGCCACGATGCAATGGTGCCACCCGCCGGCGCCCAGGCCTCGAGCTCGGAAAGACGGCCTTTTCGCTGCACCAAAGTAACAGCGACGTCGACGCCCTCGGCATTCGTGCCCCGGAAGGTAGCAAGCTCTTCGAAAGGCGAACCTGTCACTGGCTCGGCCTCGAGGCTTGCGCCAAATAGGACGGTCGGACACTGACCACAACCGCAACGTGCAACGACTTTGAGCCCCTCGATCTCAGGCTGCCGATCTGGTGCTAGCAAACGCAGCAACGAACGCTCTTCGCCCGACAACTCACGCCTTTGCGGTACGGAATACGGAATGTGCTGGGCCATTGGTGACACCTAACGTCCACGCTCACCGGCGCGCGCGGCACGGTGCTTGAATGGCCGTGGCGCTCGCGCGCGCGTCCGGTGCGGCGTGCTGTTAGCCACGTAACGACCAAAGAGCCAAGCCTATGAGACCTATAACCACAGCGATGCCCACTTTGCGCCAGTTCTTGTTCACTTCGGCTCGTCGTTCGAGTTCGGTCTTCGCTGTCAAGTACGCGCCGCTGTCCGGCTTGCAATCGTTCATCGCTTTGACGAGAAGATCGGACGCCGTATGGCGCGCCGACTCAGGTGTAAGAGTGTAGTAAGAAAACGATGAGGCTTTGGCTTTCTGGACGCGGACATACCACCACCCAAGGAGGTAGCCGGCAGACGCCATGACGCCAAACATTGCCGTTGACCAGTCCTGCTTGTACACCCCGACGCCAGCAATGATCGGCAAGACGATAGGCACTAGCTCCTCACCAAGGATCTTGAGCTTGTGCTTTCGAAGAAGATAGGCGGACATCGTGGGGGTCCAAAAGAACGCCCCAAAGACTATGAGTCCGACGATCATGTCTCTTGCGCTCACGCCTACGACGCCCTCCGCATTACGTGGCTAACGTCCGGCATCAGCCGCGCGCGGCTTCTTCCGCGTCGGCTGCATGCCGTTGTTAGGCGTCGAGATCATGCTAATGCGCTCCGCTCGGCTGCAAGTAGGGCCTCCCTCGCTTCGGAGATTGACTTGCAGGCGAGCAGGCGGTCGCGAAAGCTGTCGAGCGGATGCTTCACTTCCGAAAACATGAGTTGAAGCTTGTGAACGTAGTTGTCGAATCCGCCGGCCATTACTGCACTGCATTCCCAAACAGTCTCCGTGGGAATCAAGCCGAGAAGGAGTTTCATGATTTTGACTCCCGCATTGGGCGGGCCTGCGATTGATATCAGTATGCGCTCTCCACTTTCGAACTTAAGCTGACAAAAGCACTGAGTGGAGTTGTTGGCGTAGGTTACGACGCTGGCCATACGGAATCCCCTTTCGCTCGCCAAGTTCCCAGGTTGGTACCGAGACGCACCAAACGCTTGCGGGGTCTTGATGCCCTATCCATAGATTTTCCGCAGTATCGGGCGCCTTCCAGCAACGCATAGACGGATGTAGATCCGCCGGCCCCTCAACGCGTCTACGCCCCAGTCGAAATGATCTTGCCCCTTGAATGTGAGCGTCAAACTTGAGTGGGCCTCAATACGTATGTCTCTTGCGTCGTCTTCAGGCGAAACCAGTTGGGACTCGACCCGAAACGGCCAGCGCCCCGACAACCACAAGAGTTCCCAGTAGCTGAGAATAATCGGGTAGCCGGTCAAGTTCCGGACAAATACTTCATTTCCAATATCGGGCTCACCGGTGAAGTTGTAGCCAACGTCGATACGGAAGCGGTCGCGCCATATCTCCCAGAGTTTGACGACGGCCAGAAGCGTAGAAAGACATGCGCCCCACCAAGCAAGAAAGGTCATAACATGCCTGCCCGTCGCAATATCTCTCGACTCAACCCGCGGTCATGCAGGGGTGTCCTTTTCAAGCTTTCCCGCGAGCGTGAGCAGGCCATAGGCCAAAGCGACGCCACCCCCAAAAACAACGAAGTCCAGCGCAAAGTAGCCCCAGCCAGCCCACTGACTCTCGGCACCAAACACGAATCGTGCGATGAAAGGTGCTTCTTCGAGTCGTCGCCCCAGGCCATCGAACCATGCCCCCGTCGGTTGATGAAATGAGCGGACAAAGTATGCGAGCACGCCAGCTATGAGGCCAGCGATGACCTCAGCGATAACAACCGCGTAGATTGCCTTTGCGGCTAGGCTGCGAATGGGCGGTTCCTCCTCGACGCCTAACGTTGAATCACAAGAAGTATTGCGGCCTATCTTAGCCCTGGTATCTGCTGCAATGGGAGTCAACTAGCGTTGAATCAAGGCGTTACCGCTTTCTGCATTCCCGCTGGGGCCGGGATAGTCAGATGATTTCGGTACAGCGTGATGATTCTGCGAAGATTTGGTGATGATGAAGGCTTCCGTGAATCGCCTGCTCCTGGTAACGCTTTGCGCCCTGCCGCCGCTTTTTCCCTCTCTGGCGGTGGCGCAGACGTATCAATCGGACGAGCACGCGTTCCGCGTGGTGAAGGTGGTCGAGGGGCTGGAGCAGCCCTGGTCGGTCGCGTTCCTGCCCGACGGGCGGATGCTGATCACGGAGAAGGCAGGACGCCTCAGGGTGGTTTCTCAAGGCAAGCTCGACCCGAGGCCGATCGAGGGCCTGCCGCCGATGACGGTGCAGGGGCAGGGCGGGTTCCACGACGTGGTGCTGCATCCAGAGTTTGCGAAGAATGCGCTGGTCTATCTCGCGTACGCGGCGCGAGGCGGCGACGGCGTGGGGACGGAGCTCGCGCGCGGGCGGCTCGTGGGCCATCGCCTCGAGGACGTTCAAATCCTTTTCAAGCAAACTCCCAAGGGCAGGGGTGGGCAGCACTTCGGCGGGCGCATCGTGTTCGACCGCGCGGGCTACGTCTATCTCACGCTCGGCGACCGCGGCGAGCGCGAGCGCGCGCAGCGCCCCGACGATCACGCCGGCTCGGTGATCCGGCTGCACGACGACGGGCGCGTGCCGAAGGACAACCCGTTCACCGGGCGAGCGGGCTGGAAGCCGGAGAAGTTCACCCTCGGCAACCGCAACATGCAGGGCGCGGCGCTGCACCCGCAGACCGGGATGCTGTGGACGCACGAGCACGGCCCGCAGGGCGGCGACGAGGTGAACGTGATCCGCGCCGGCGTGAACTACGGCTGGCCGGTGATCACCTACGGCGTCAACTACGGCATCGGCACGAAGATCGGCGAGGGCACGCACAAGCCGGGCATGCAGCAGCCGCTCTACTACTGGGTGCCGTCGATCGCGCCCTCCGGCATGGCGTTCTACACCGGCGACAGGTTCCCGCGCTGGAAGGGCGACCTCTTCGTCGGCGCGCTGCGCGACCAGATGATCGTGCGCCTCAGGCTGAACGGCGAGAAGGTGGTGAGCGAGGAGCGCCTGCTGAAGGGCGTCCTAGGGCGCATCCGCGACGTGCGCAGCGCGCCCGACGGTTTCATATATGTCTTGACCGACGAGGTCCACGGCATCCTTGCTCGCCTCGAGCCGGGCTCGTAGCTACCGGTTCGGCGTGATCCTCGTTCCCCGGGGAGGGTTGTCTCCCAGGGCGGGTGCCGCGCCCGCGCGGTCGAATTGCATGTTGCCGCACTTGAGCTTGAGCTCCTCCGCCGAGACGGTGGGTGACGCGAGCAGCCGCTGGCACTCGTCCCTGAGCTGGCTCAGCTGCGCGATCAGCTGGCTGCGGGCGATCTGCAGCGCCGCCTGCCTCGTGCGCAGCTCCTCCAGCCGGGCGTTGGCGGCTTTCTGCTTTGCCGCGTTCGCGAGCGTTGCGCTGCTCAGGTCGTTCCAGCGCGCCTTCAGGCCGGCGTTCATTTCATTCCAGGTCCTCGCCCTGCCGTCGATGGCGCTCTGCTCCCTTTCCAGCCCCGCGCGCTCGGCGTTGCGCGTCTGCTGCGGGCCCTGGATCGCCTCCCACTGCGGGCGGCAGCGCTGGTAGACCTCCTTCGGCACCGTCCCCGAGGGGCAGCTCGAGTTGTAGGCCCTGATGCGCTCGTTGAGGGAAGCCCACCGATTCCCGTAGTCCTGCCACTTGTTCTTGAGCGCGGCGGAGTCCGCGTCCCACTTGTTGCCCTCCTCGCGGTGGCGCGCGCTCGCGCCCCTGAGGAGCTCGGCGGTGTCGTTCAGGCGCGCCTCTTCCTGCTTTGCCTGCTGCAGGTTCGCCGTCTGCTCGCGCTGCTCGGTTTCCACCGCCTTGAGATTGGCTTCGATGGTATCGAGCTGCGCCTGCCTGTCCCTGAGCTCGTCCGCGACCGCCGGGCCGGCGAGAAACAGAAGGGCAATCATCCATCCACGCATGGCTACCTCCTTGTAAGCGAGATGGCTATGACGTCCGGCCCGGGCGCGGCGTCAGTTGAGCTTTACATAACTTTACGCGCCGGAAAGACGCGGGTTACCACCCGCGTCGAGACTGCTTTTCATCTCACCCAAGGAGCAGTCATGAATCGATTCAGGCGCATTACGCTGGCAACCCTGCTCGGCGGTCTCGCCGCCGCGGCGGGCTTCAAGGCACTGGCCCAAGGCCGCTGGCACGGACGCGGGCCGATCGACGCCGCGGACCTGGACAAGCACCTCGACCGGATGCTCAAGCACTTCTACGTCGAGATCGACGCCACCGAGGAGCAGAAGCGCCGGCTCGAGCCGATCGTGAAGCAGGCGGCGAAGGACCTGCTGCCGATGCGCGAGAACCTGCACGCCGGCCGCAAGCAAGCAATGGAGCTCCTCACGCAGGAGCGCATCGACCCGGCGGCGATCGAGGCACTGCGCGCGCGGCACCTTCAGCTCGCCGACCAGGCTTCGCGCCGTCTGACGCGGGCGATCGCCGAGGCCGGCGAGGTGCTGACCCCGGCGCAGCGCAAGGAGCTCGCCGCCCACCTGGCTCGAAGGCACGGACGTTGGCACGGCTAGCCAGCGTGCTGCTCGCGGCTGCGTGCGCGGGCTGCCAGTGGAGCGGGTTCGGCTTTCGCGCCGATGGCCCCGAAATGCCGCGCCTCAGGCAGGTGCTGGCGCTCGAGGCGGGGAGCGTGGTGGCCGATGTCGGTGCAGGCAAGGGCCAGCTGACCGTCGCCCTCGCGCGCGAGCTAACGAACGGGCGCGTCTTTTCCACCGAGATCGATGCGCGGCGCCTGAAGGAGATCCGGGCAGCGCTCGCCGATGCCCGGCTCGACAACGTCACGGTCGTCGAAGCGCGCGGCGACGAGACCGGATTGCCGCCGAACTGCTGCGACGCCATCGTGCTGCGCCGCGTGTATCACCACTTGAGCGACCCGTCGAGCATCAACGCCAGCCTGCTGCGGTCCCTGCGCCCGGGCGGCGTGCTCGCCGTGATCGACTTCCCGCCGCCGTTCTTCTGGAGCCGCGGCGCGCTCGGCGTCCCGGCGAAGGCGGTGATCGATGAGCTCAAGGCGAGCGGCTTCGAGCCGCTCGCGCTGATCGACGATTGGCCGGGCCGCGGTCCGCTCGGCAGCTACTGCGCCCTGTTCCGTAAACCGTGATCTTGCCGCCTGCGGGATTCCTGGCGGCGCTCGCGGCGGTGGCGGCCGTACTGCCTTCGCGTACGCAGGTGGGTATAGTCGAGGCGTGGCGGGACGCGTCCTCCTGATCGAAGACGACTTGCGCCTCGCCGCGATGGTCTCGGAGTACCTGAGCGGGGCAGGCTACCGCGTCGCGACGGCCGCGAGCGGCGCCGACGGGCTCGAGCGGCTCGCGAAAGAGCCGTACGACGCGCTGGTGCTCGACCTCTCGCTCCCCGACATGGACGGGCTCGAGGTCTGCCGGCGCTTGCGCGCGCGCTGGGACACGCCGGTCCTGATGCTGACGGCGCGCGGCGACGCCATGGACCGGGTCGTCGGGCTGGAGCTCGGCGCCGACGACTACCTGCCGAAACCTTTCGAGCCGCGCGAGCTTCTGGCTCGTTTAAGGGCAATCCTTCGGCGGGCGAATCGTGAGGCGAAAAACACCCTGCTGCGCTTCGGCCGGCTCGAGATCGACCGGGACGCGCGCGCGGTGCGCGTCGCGGGAACTGAAAAGGCCATCACCTCGTTCCAGTTCGCCCTGCTCGTGGCGCTGGCGGAGAACGCCGGACGCGTGCTGTCGCGAGACGCGCTGATGGACCTGATGAGAGGCGAAAAGCTCGAGGCTTTCGACCGCTCGATCGACGTGCACGTGTCGCGCATCCGGGCGGCGATCGAGGACGACCCGAAGAAGCCGCGCCGCATCATCACGGTGCGCGGCGCGGGGTACGTCTTCGCGAAGCAGCAGGGCTAATGCGCAGGCTGTACCTGCGCATTTACTTCGCCCTGCTCGCGAGCTTACTGGTGTTCGCGCTGGGCGCTGGCATTTTGTGGCGCACTTTGGCCGACCCGCGCGGCGGTGACGAGGTGGCGACGATCGCGCGTAACGTCCTGCCGCCTGCAACGGCTTCGCCCGCGGAGCAGCAGGCGGTGCTCGAGAGGCTGGCGCGCGATATGCCGGTAGACCTCGGCCTGTTCGCGGCGGACAGGACGCGGCTGGCCGCGGTCGGCGCGGCGCTGCCGGCGCCCGAGCGCAGCGGCTGGCAGCGCGTCGGCGGCGGGCCGCTGTGGGCGACGCATCTCGCCGACGGCCGCTGGCTGGTCGTGCGCATGCCGCACCATCGCAGGGGGCCCGCGTTCGGACTTTTTGCCCTCGCTCTGATCCTCGTCGCGGTCGCTGTCGGCACCTACCCGGTCGTGCGTCGCCTGACCCAGCGGCTCGAGCGGCTGCAGCGCGGGGTCGAGGCGCTCGGCGCGGGCGAGCTTGCAGCGCGCGTCCAGGTCGAGGGGCGCGACGAGGTGGCGCGGCTCGCCGAGAGCTTCAATCGCGCCGCGGCGCGGATCGAAGATCTGGTCGGCGCGCACAAATCCATGCTGGCGAACGCCTCGCACGAGCTGCGCACGCCGCTCGCGCGCATCCGCATGGCGCTCGAGCTGGGGAAGGACCGTGCCGAGATCGAGCGCGACATCGCCGAGCTCGACGCGCTGATCGAAGAGGTGCTGCTCGCGAGCCGCCTCGACGCCGTGCGCGCGCCGGAGGCGGTCGAGGAGGTCGACCTGCTCGCCCTGGCGGCGGAGGAGGCGGCGCGCTACGACCTCGAGGCGCAGGGGGAATCGCTCGTGCTGCGCGGCGACCCGCGGCTCCTGCGCCGGATGATCCGCAACCTGCTCGAGAACGCGCGGCGCCATGGCGCACCGCCGATCGAGGTGCGCATCAACGGACGCGAGCTGCGTGTCTGCGACGGCGGCGCGGGTGTGCCGCCCGCCGAGCGCGAGCGCGTTTTCGAGCCCTTCTATTCCAGCCGGGAAATCGGCCTTGGGCTGGCGCTGGTGCGCCAGATTGCCCGGCAGCACGGCGGCGAAGCTCGCTGCGAGGGCAGCTGCTTTTACGTAACTTTACCTGCCGGATAAATGGCGCTTACCGGCCGCTTGCAGACTGTCTTCGTGCCGAAGCCCACATCCGATCTCGAACGGTTCCTCGCCGGCGAGCTCGGCGAAGCGCAGGACCTGTTGCCGGTGGCGATCGTCCTCGCCGCCATCCTGCTCCTCCTTATCGGCGCGGCGCTGGTTCACGCTACTCAGGCTTGATGCCCACTTCGCGGGCGACGCTGCCCCAGACTTCGATCTGCTGCCTGAGAAAAAGGGGTCAGAGCAATTTTCTTGTAACGCGTGCGTCGCGTAGGTGTTACAGAAAATTGCTCTGACCCCTTTTTTCTTCATCCTCCGGTTAACTTCCGCACGACAGCGGTCAGCGAGCCGTGCGGCGAGGCGAGCTCCTCCAGGATCGTGAAGTGGTTGTGGCGGGGCGCCTTGAACGCCTCCTGCCCCAGGAGCCTGGCGTAGTCCTCGGACTGCCGCTGCAGCTCGGGCAGCTCGTTCCCGCCATAAGCGATGAACAGCGGCTTGGCGGTGCGCCCCGGGCTGTTGCGCCGCGCCTCGTCCTCGTCGAGGCGGAGCTTCTCGTTGATGTACGAAAGGCGGATCGGCTCGAGCTCGTAGAGCCCGCTGATCGCGAGGCCGCCCCTTACCGCGCGATGGTCCATGGTCATGGCCGTGAGGTGGCCGCCGGCCGACCAGCCGGAGGCGAACAGGCGGTTTTTGTCCCCACCCAAGACTTCTATGGAAGAGGCTAGCCAATCCAGCGCGGCGCGGATCTCGGCGACGATGCCGTCGAGCCGCTTCTGCGGCGCGAGCGTGTAGCCGACGAGCGCCACGTTGATGCCCCACGCGAGCGGTCCTTCGGCGACGAACGCGAAAACCTCCTTCGCACGCATCTGCCAGTAGCCGCCGTGGATGAAGGCGAGCACCGGGCCGTCGCGCCGCGCGGCGAAGAAGTCGATGCGGTTGCGCTCGTCCTTCCCGTAGCGCAGGTCCATGCCTTCCGGGTGCGCCGCGCGAAAGCGCGTGCTGCGCGCCTCCCAGCCGGCGACGATGCTTGCGCTGTCGGTGACCGCAGCCCCGCTGTTGTAGGCGGCATCCAATGCCGCCCGGTCCATGCCCCGGTAGATCAAAGCTTGTAGGACTCCAGGGTTTCGCGGGCAAAAAGCTCTTCAGGCTTGAAGAGCCGCTTGGACAGGCCCTGCTCGTGGTGATAGCGCAGGAAGGTCTCGAGCACCCTGCGGTTGGGCTCCAGGCCGTAGGGCCACCAGTCCGCGCCCATCTCGCGGCGCGCCTCTTCGAGCTCAGCGGTGAGCCAGGGCACCATCGCCGGCAGCGCCGCGGTCTGGTCGTAGAGCGCGTAGGCTTTCGCCTTCGCCGCGGTGAACGCCTTGGTGAGCGACTGCGCGACCCACGGGTTGGCTGCGTACACGTCGCGCCGGATCACGATGGTATGCATGGTGGGGAAGATTTTCGTGCGCCGGTAATATTCTTTCTCTACTTCGACATAGTTCGGGAACAGCCGCCGGACCTTGTCCGGTTCCTTGTGAAAGGTTGACGGCGCGCGAGCCGTGACCAGGGCGTCGAGCTCGCCGTCGGCCAGCATCCGCGAAAGGGTCTTGTCCGACGGTATGGCCTTCAGGCGGATCGTGGACGGTAAATTCAACTTCAGCTTCTCGTCACGGCCCGGTTCCTCCTCGCCGCCGGAGAAGTGCTCGACGTCGGTCACGTTCACGCCGTGGTCGTCGGACAGGATGCCGCGGATCCACACCGGCGCGGTCATCTGGTACTCCGGCACGCCGACGCGCCTTCCCTTGAGCTCGGACGGCTGGCGGATGCCGCTCTTCGCCGAGACGAAGATGCACGAGTGCCTGAAGAAGCGCGAGGGGAAGACGGGAATCGCGACGAATGGAGGATCATTCCCCTGCAAGGAAGCCACATAAGACGACAGGGACATCTCCGAGCAGTCGAACTCGCGGTAGCGCATCATCCGGAAGAAGGTCTCTTCCACCGGCTGGTTCAGGTACACGAGCTCGATGCCCTCGGGGGCGACCGAGCCGTCCATCAGCGCGCGCGTACGATCGTAGTCCCAGCAGGCAAGCGTCAGGCGCATCAAAGGAGGATTTCTTTCCCCTGGCGGGCGGAGTCGAGCATCGCCAAGCATACCTTCAGCGTCGCCATCGCCCACTCGCCGTCGTGGAGCGGCGCTTTCCCCTCGACCACAGCCGCGTGGAGCTCGTCGATCACCTCCGAGCGCGGGATTCTCGGCGGCGGCAGCGGCTCGAGGCGCTGCTCGCTGTCCGCGTAGATCATCACGCCCGAGGGCAGGAGACGCAGGTCCGCCTTCTCGCAGGACGCGACGACCAGGCCGAAGTGCTGGTGCGCCGCCGGCTGCGGCGGCCTGAACTCCGGCCCGCCGTAGTTGCGCGCATTTTTTAAAGCTACTTCGTCCCCCGTCAGGGCTCGCCGAGCCGCGCCGTACGCGGCAGGATCCTTCTTCTGGCCCATTTCGCCGATCCAGCCCATGAGCTCGTCGGAGTCGAAATGCGCATAGCCGCTGTAGGCGAGCGTCGCGAACGCTCCACCAGCAAAGCCCAGCTGGCATGAATATGCCCCGTCGGTGGGCCGCGCAGCGTCCCAGTTCCCGGTGAAGGCGCGCACGCTGCGCACCTCGGCGCCGGCGAGCAGGCGCACGATGTCGACCTGGTGCGCCGCCTGGTTGTACACGGCTCCCGTGACGAGCTCCTCCGGGCGCCGCGGGCGGTAGACGAAGTCGGTGAAATCGAGCGCTGTGATCATGCGCACAGCCCCATACGCGCCGCTCGAAATGAGTTTTCTGGTGTGAAGCACAGGCAAATCGAAGCTGTGGCTGTGGCCGACGATCAGCGTGACGCCGCCGGCTTTGCGCGCTGCAGCGATCATCGCGCGGCAGTCCTCCAGCGTCCGCGCCATCGGTTTCTCAACCAATAGATTCTTCTTGTGCGCTGCCGCCAAAATCGAATGTTGGGCGTGGAACTGATGTGGGGTCGCAACGTAAACGACATCAACCGCCGGGTCGGTGCACAACTCTTCGACCGTGGCATAGGCCTTTGCGCCATGGTCCCGCTTGAATTTTTCAAGGGCTTCACGCCGCGTATCGGCGGCGGCCACCAGCTCGACCCGGGGATCGGAGAACGCGCTCGCCATCACGGCGAACGCGCGGCCGAGGCCGGCGACTCCGATACGCAGCTTTTTCATGTTATGTATATGGCATGTTAACCAAGGAGCAGAACGAGCTCCTCTGCCGCGTCGAGGGCAGAGCGGCTATGGGCCAGATCGCGCGGCGCCACTGGCTGCCGGTGTGCATGTCGGAAGAGGTCGCCGAGCCTGACGGCGCCCCGGCGCGGGCCAGGCTGCTCGGCGAGGATCTGGTTGTGTTCAAGGACTCAAAAAACCGGATCGGTGTTCTGGGCGAGCATTGCCTGCATCGCCGCGCCTCGCTCGTGCTCGGCCGCAACGAGGACTGCGGGCTGCGCTGCCTCTACCACGGGTGGAAGTTCGACGTGGAGGGCAACGTCGTCGACATGCCCTCGGAAGCGCCCGGCGCAGCGCAGCGCCTCGGCAAGAAGACCAAGGCCTACCCGGCGCGCGAGGGCGGCGGCTTCGTCTGGGTGTGGATGGGCCCGCGCGAGGAGCTGCGCGAGCTCGAGCCGCCCGCCTGGGCGCCGAAGCCCGGTATCCGCTACGCGATCGTCAAGATCCACGCCGCGTGCAACTGGGCGCAGGTGCTCGAGGGGTCGATCGACTCGGCGCACAGCTCGAGCCTGCACTCGACCAACATGCCGGTCGCCGAGGTCGAGGGATCGACCGCGACCGGCTCGGCGTGGCTGCGGCCGTCGGCCGACAAGGCGCCGAAGCTGCATTTCGAGGCCACGAGCTACGGCTTCAGGTACGCGGCGATCCGCAGGCCGGTCAGGAATCCCGAGACGCACCAGTACGTGCGCACCACGCTCTACGTCGCGCCCTTCACCTGCCTGATCCCGCCGAACGACCAGTACAACCTGGCGCAGATGCTGATCCCGATGGACGACGTGAACACCATGTTCTACTGGGTCGCGTGGCACCCGGATCCGAAGAAGGGCATCACGCAGGAGGCGTGGCGCAAGTTCTGCGGGGCCGAGGTGGGAGTCGATCTGGATTCAAGCTACCGGAAAATTCGAAATTCATCCAACAACTACCTGCAGGACCGCCAGGCCATGAAGGCCGGCGACTGGACCGGGATCCGCGGCATCCCGACGCAGGACATGGCGATGTGGGAGTCGATGGGGCCGATGACCGACCGCTCGCAGGACCACCCGGGCTCGAGCGACCTCGCGGTGGCGCAGTTCCGGCGCATGATGGTCGCGGCGGCGAAGAAATTCCAGGACGGCGGCCCCGCGATCGGCACCACCGGGGGCACCGCGCACGTCAGGCTCGCCTCGTTCGAGGGCATCGTGCCGAACACGACGGACTGGCGCACGCTGGGTATCTCGCAGGAAGAGCCGGTC
>Ga0187893_10011155_pt1 | contig 13136 bp, 17 predicted proteins | sample MA1701074metaG_FD_139574 | JGI IMG/M metagenome (GOLD analysis project Ga0187893, IMG submission 139574) | White microbial mat communities from a basaltic lava cave in the Kipuka Kanohina Cave System on the Island of Hawaii, USA - MA170107-4 metaG ...
AGTCTCAGGGGCCCAGCTTCGCCTTGTCACGCCGGGAGAGGACGATGAGGAGTTCGACGTGCAGGTTGCGACCAGGGCAGAAGCGGAAGCGCTGGCGCGCTGGCTAAAGGAGGAGCTGCTCCACGGCACGACGATTATGAACCGTGATCGATGCGAAGGTTCACTCCAACCCGGCCACATAGCCCTGATCTTCAGAAAATTGACCCAAGCACAGGTCTATCTGGATGCGCTTCGCCGCTACGACATCGCCTATATCACTGACGGAGAAAAGCATTTTTATCGGCGGCAGGAAATTATTGATTTGGTCAACCTCCTCCGGGTCATCGACAACCAGCACGATACGATTGCCCTGGTCGGAATCTTGCGCTCACCCGTGGGCGGCATCAGTGACCGGGATCTGATCGCCATCAAGCAGAGAGCGGGGTTGGATTACCAGCAACGGGAATGGCTATCTGTCTGGAACCACCCACAGGCAGGAACCGTAAGACGGCTCTATGAGCACTTGGCCGAGTTGCATCAGCTTGCTCCCTTGCGACCTGTGCCTGACGCTATCGATCTGATCTTCAATACATTGCCCATCCTGGAATTGGCTGCCGCATCGTTTCATGGCGAGCAAGCCGTGGCCAATCTGCGGAAGATTAGAGAGATGGCCGAAGCGCTGGCTGATCGTCCCCATCTCACTTTAAGCGGATTCGTCGATCTTATGATCACCAGGGTCTCAGAACAACCTGATGAGGCGGAAAGCGCCCTGGCTGAGGAATCACTGGATGCTGTCCGAGTGCTGACGATCCATAAAGCCAAGGGATTGGAATTTCCAGTGGTCATTCTTCCCGGTCTGCACCAGGGGGCCAAGAATCCTCGCAAGGGGCCATCTATTCATCATGATTGGTCGAGCCGGTGTTATAGCTTGCAGATGGGTGGCCGCCTGAATCTCGGAGCCGTGCTCGTCGATATGAAGATGGCGGCGCGGGAAGAGGCGGAACAGCGGCGACTCCTCTATGTCGGCATGACCCGGGCGCGCGATTTGTTGATCCTATCCGGCGGGCTGACCACCAAACCGGGGCAGGACACTGTCCTTTCCCTGCTCGGAGAAACGATCGCAGAGAAGGGAACGTCTTCGACGAATGACCAGATTTGCATCGGATCAAGCCGGCTCATGCGTATCATCACACCTGCCAGGGTCACAACGAGACGGCACCGCCAGGAAATCCTGTCCGCGATGGCCTCCCAACCGGCACTCGGCCCAATTCTCATTCGCCGCCAGGTAAGGCAGGTCGAATGGGAGCGGCGTCGAACGACTCCACGGCGACTGACCCCTTCAAGCCTTGCAGAAGGCAAGCCTAAGGCCAGTTCCCCTCATCCAGTTACAGAGCGTGACGCCGAACTAGGCCGCATGGTGGGAATCTGCGCCCATGCGGTACTCGAACGGTGGGACTTCACTGAGCTTCGTACGCAAATTTATTCCGTCATCGAGCAAGTCTGTCGCCGCTATCTGGCACAGGACCATCCTCATTTGATAGCTCCCATCAAGGAGGATCTCATTCTAGTCTTTGAACAATTTCTTTCCTCCGAGCCGTACAAAAGACTGCAGCGAGCGACGATACTCGGGCGAGAAGTCCCATTCGCCATGCCTTTGGGTGACGGGCAGATGATAGACGGGGTGATCGACCTGATTTACCGGCTTGACGGGCGGATCTGGATTGCCGACTATAAGACGGATGCTGTGTCAGCGGAGGCCGCACAGGCTAGGGCGAATCACTACCGACCTCAAGCGGAGATGTATTCGCGGGCGGTCGAAAGTTCTTTAGGATTATCGCCTCTTTCGTTCCAGTTGATTTTTTTAAGGCCAGGTATCGCCATCGATGTCTAGCAGAATGCTGAAAAAGTCCACCAGCGGCGTTCTCGCATCGTTCAGATCCTCAACGTACCCCAGAGGGTACGCCTCCGGACTTCACTCGCTGCGGCCTTGCTGGACGGCCTTTTTGAGCATCCTGCGAGAATAGTGTTCTGTCACGTATACGGTCATCGAATTCTGCTGTGTCGAAATGGCATTTTCGCATAGTGGTGGGGCTGAACGGCCAATGATTGTCTCGCCGGATGAATTCGATAGGTGGATACAGGAGGCGCTTGCCGAACTGCCTCCACGTTTCTCCGCGCTGGCGAATGAGGTCTCCATTGTGGTCGAAGAGGAGCCTTCGGCTGAGGTCCTACAGGATCTTGAATTGGAATCAGAAGATGATCTGTTGGGGCTGTATCAAGGTGTCCCGGTCGATCAGGCGTCGTTCTTCCAACCCGCCGGTGAGCTGCCAGCTCGTATTTCCATCTATCGAGGACCCATCCTCCGTCTCTGCCGGACGAAGGACGAAGTCATTCACGAGGTCCGCGACACGGTGGTTCATGAACTCGGACACCATGTGGGGCTGGATGACGACGAGATGCCATATTAGCGAGACGCGCGAGACTGGCGGGAAAAGCGCGACTTGCCTGATGTGTAGCCTTCTTCTAAAGACGTTATTCGGTAAACGGTAATCGTCGATTCATTCTGAACCAGTCGCGCGTGTCTCGCCAGTCTCGCCTGTCTCGCGTATGTCACGATTTGGCCTGAATTAAGGTCCGCCGTTGATAGCCGATGGCGAGCATGACGACTCCCACCACAATCATGGGGAAGGAGAGGAGTTGGCCCATGGAGAAAGATCCAAGGATAAAGCCAAGGTGGGCATCCGGTTCGCGAACGAATTCCACGATCATCCGGCAGACTCCATAGCCCGTGATAAAGCTCCAGAAGAGGGTGCCCGGCGGCGGAGCAGTTTTCCAGATGACCCATAAGAGGGTAAATAAGAACACCCCCTCGAGCCCTGCCTCATAAAGCTGTGAGGGATGGCGGCAGGAAGGCCCTCCGCTCGGAAACACCATACACCAGTCGACATCAGTAGCTCGGCCATACAACTCCCCATTGATAAAGTTTCCGATTCGCCCAAATCCCAGCCCAATCGGCGTGGCGGCGGCTGCCAAGTCTGCGACCTGGTAGGGGGGGATACCCTGTCGTTGGCTGAACCAAAATAAGGCGACGATGACGCCAAGCAGACCACCGTGGAAGGACATGCCCCCTTCCCAGACTGCCACGATACTGGCAGGGTGCTGGATGTAGTAGGAAAAATTATAAAAGAGCGTATAGCCGAGCCTTCCTCCGATAAACACGCCGAATGCAGCCCACACAACCATGTTGTATACCTGGTCCTTGGTCATGGAGAGGCCGTTCGACTCCACTCGACGCATGATCAGAAAATAAGCGCACGTCAGTCCTATCAGATACATCAAGCCGTACCAGCGAAACTGCAAGGGTCCAAGCTCGAAGAAGACCGGGCTGATGTTGGGAAAGGGGATCGCGTGCAACCAAGTCATGTGTGCCTCACGTGGCGTATCGGAGAATAATAGGTGAGGGTCTCAGTCATTGCAAGCTCGCGAATGCCGTCACCAAGAATCATTTCTGATCCTTACTCAGAGCCGGTTTGCAGGGCGTGCTACTTTCGTATGTTGGTTTTCTGTCACGCCTGTGTCGTGACCTGTGAGGAAAACACAACTGAAAATTAGTTGCGATTAATCCTTGGACTAGAGCTGCGCCGAATCACGGGAGATTTTCATGGTTACTTGTCTGGCACGCTTACTGCTGAAGGGATAGGGTCACGGACGTGTCGAAAGTCGGCTTTACATTCTTCATTCAACCTTGTGAAGGAGGGTTACCATGTCGAGCCAGGAACATCATGTCGCAAAAGCCGCAGCATTGGTGGCAGGAGGGGCAGTGATCGGAGCGGGGATTGGATTACTCTTTGCGCCGCAATCGGGGGCGGAAACCCGGCGTAATGTCGGTCGCTATGCGAGAAAGGCTCAATTGCAAACGACTCGATGGGGCCGGACTGTCCAATCAGGGGTGAAGGAAGCGATGGATCGCAGCAAATTACTCGGCCACAAAGAAGAAGAGAAGCCGAGGATCGAAGCGGTCTAGCAAGATCTGATTGGTCAGCGATCAAACTTGTGACGCGACAGCTTCTTGCCTGACGGCATTATTCATGACGGTTCGTCACGAAATGGCGGAGTAGCGCGCGCAAGATCGAAACGGGGCTCTCGTGACCTGTGAGCCCCGCCTCGCTTCTCCCGCCAGTCTCGCTCTCTTCACTTGGGTGAGGGATCGGTGTCACAGCAAACGCGCTCATGAATCATGCAGGCTAGCTTCTGAACTCTTGCTTCGATGGTTACAGAGGGTTCAATCCACTCGTTGTCTCCATTTCACTTGTAAATCGACCCCTTGGTATACGGTCATACGGGTTGTCTCTTGTCCGACCCTGAATGATCAGATCGATATGGGTCTCAGAATTCAATGATATGCGGTTCTTTTGAGCAAATTCCTGTGCATCAGCAAAACTGGAAAACCTAGCCGCGTTCGAGCGTATCATGGTTGGGGATGTATCCTGGGCAATATAGCAAGTCCCGGACAATATTTGTTGCTGGGGGCTAGTGACTATTACAAACCATGTCTGTTTCATCTTCCCTCCTTCAAGTAGGTATCAGCTAGTCCGCAATATGCCTAGTAATCCACCGCAGGGGACCTGGGAAACACCCCAGTTTGAAAATACTACCGGATTGTGTCCTGAGGGTGCGGCAGCCTGTCGGTGCAGGGGAGTCAGCCGCGGTGAGGTTCTTACCGAAACTTGATGCGCCTATGTGCTGGCGAATAATCAGTGCGAGGGAAACGAGCCGCTGACCGTGCAGGGACTTTCCCACATTGGTATGTTGGTTGCGCCCTTGGTCGCCCTTTGTCATGAGACGCACGGTATCGTGCATGGACGGATGGAGGAACGGTTCAGAGACTCTGAGCCTTGACTATTTCACGTAGGCCACCTATATTCCTGCCCACAGCCAAACGAAGAGGTGTGAGGAATGCTCGCACCATTACGGATAGAGATTCAGAACCTCATTACCATATGCGAGGAGGTCCTGAGTCTGTCTGAGAATCTTTCCGCGGATGAGCGGTGGATCATTGAATTCTATCTTGCCGAATTAGCCTCGAGACTCCAAGAGCCGAAACCACAAGACAATCAGGCCCGCCTTCCGTTTCCTTCTCAGAGTGACGAGAGACAACCCCTTCATCCGTGAGAGGCTGAAGGGATTCCCTCAGGTGCTACGTGGCAGCAATTGTTGCGGAGATGTTGCAGCGCCAGCAACATTCTGCAACAATCCCGCCAGCGTGCGGGAGTGGCGAAATCGGCAGACGCACAGGACTTAAAATCCTGTATCCGCAAGGGTGTGCGGGTTCAATTCCCGCCTCCCGCACCAAGTTATACTCAGACAGTTCGCCCTCTTTTCAGATGTCTTTGAGTCCAAGGCGCGCAAGGCCGGAAGTGGTAATCGAAACCGTCAAGGACGAATCAGTGCCCTTCTCAATGAATTTCCATTGGATTAACTCGTGTAAGACGGCTTGTATCTCTGCAGTGCGGTTCGGATCGAAGTGAATGTAGAGCATCTCGTACGGTTGTGGACCATGTTCTTTTAGATAGGCCAATACCTCTCTTTGAAACTCACGGCTTCGATTAAACGTCTGGTCCGGTTTCTGGGGCTCTATTCGTGCCATGATTCATCCCCTCCTTTGACGAGCCTATCGCCGTAAAAAGGTGATCCATCGCCAGAGGTTTAGCAAACTTGCTAGAGAGGCCGCTACGTATGTCAGCGCTGCCGCAGTCAGGATGCGTCGAGCCCCTTGTTCATCATGCGGCGACAGGTAGTTTCCTTTTTGGAGCACGGGAAGGGCACGTCTGAAGCTTGCGTCCCATTCGACCGGAAGAGTGAGGAGGTGCACAAGCGTAGAGATCCCCATCGTCGCCATCCCAGCAACTAGGACAAATACACCTGCCATAGGGGTCTGAGTCATCGCCGCCGCAATCGGAATGCCCATCATCACCACCCCTCCAACCTTTTCCGCCCCGTGCGCGATTCGCACGAGCCGCGTGCGCTCCACGAGTGGCTGGTAGCCCATATGGTCTTGAATGGCGTGCCCGACCTCGTGGGCGGCAACGGTGACAGCTGTGAGGGATTTCCCAGTGAACTTATCGGGCATCAGGCGAACAGTTTTGGTCTCAGGATCGTAATGGTCGCCCATCTCGGTCATTTCCACTTTGATATGTTTCATGTCTAATCGATCCAGTAAGTGCCGCGCTAACTCCGCCCCAGTTCCCGGAAAGTCAGGACGGGGGACACTATGCTGGGCAAACACTCGCCTGGTCCATAGTTGCGGACCGAAGATGACGATACCGACAATGATCAACAGCAGGGCTATACGCACGCAATACCTCCGTCACCCCGATCCCCCTTGTCGGACGAGGCACTAGGCCAAAACCCTTGGCAAACACCTTTGCGGGATTGGTCCATACTTTACTCGTGCGCACACAACGATCGGATGTGGAAAAAGGGGATGCGAACGGCCGCCTCGCCTAGACCCTTGCGCCTTCGTTCAAGTCCCTCCTAGAATACGCCCACTCTTGGGAGGTCTCAATGGCTGTCATATATCGTCATTTCCAGGATGTCTTGGTGCAGGGCCTGACTTATACTCAGAGTATGAAACTCACAATGATTGCTTCACCCATCTGCGTGGTATTCATTTTGTTGATGGTTACCACGACGGAGCTGGTTGAAGCAGGGATGTTTCTGCCTGGAACCAAGGCTGAGGCAAAAGTCGAGTCACCCAAGATCTCACCACTCGATAGAAAATCATTTAAAACAGTTCCTTTTGAACCAACTCCCTCGGACAACCAACGGCGTGAACTCGAACAGGCAGTGGCTTCCTGCATTAAGACGGTTGAAGAACAGGTGCCAGGTGCCCAATTCGAAGCATCTCCGGATGGGGGGATCGTCAACACTGCCGGTAACGATAGAGAGAGATTTACGTTTTGGAAATGCATGTCAGAGAGCGGACACCCGCTTGCACCGATCCGCAAATGAAACCACTCGTGCACGAAGCCATTACGCACAGCCCATGAGGAACGGTCACGCCATTGCCTTCGTGCTGTCATGCATCTGTCTGACTACACCTGCTTGGGCAGACTTCAAAGCAGGCATGGACGCCCATCACCGCGGCGATTACGCAACTGCCTTGCGTGAGTGGCAACCGCTGGCCGAACACGGAGATGCCCTGGCACAGTACAACCTCGGCCTGCTGTATGACAATGGCCAGGGCGTGCAAAAAGACTATGCCCAAGCTCGGCAGTGGTATGAGAAAGCCGCCGTTCAGGGACGCGCGGATGCCCAGGTGAGCCTGGGGATTCTCTATGATTATGGGCGGAGTATCCCGCAAGATTTCAAGAAAGCTGTGTATTTGTATCGTTTGTCCGCGAAGCAAGGCAATGATCTCGCGCAAAGAAGACTTGGCCTCATGTATGAGCGTGGGGACGGCGTGGAGCGGGACTATGTCCAGGCCTACATGTGGTACATCCTGGGGGCAGCGGGCGGAGCAGATCGTGGGGCGGCGCGGAAGGATGCGCTGGGCAAACAGATGACTCCCGAGCAGATCGCCGAGGCTCAGAAATTGGCCCAGGAGTGGAAACCGAAAGGCAAATGATCAACGAACCAGCCAAACGCGAAACCTTGTCTTTTGAAGGGACGAGGTGGATTGTATGACACGCTGTACGGTTTTGATTTTTCTTTTCTTGGCACTTACCATGAATTTTTCGCCGGCAACAGGGGTTTCACGTGCTGAAGATACATCCCCTGTCCGAGTGCAGTTGCCACAGAAAATCCAGGCATCACCTCAAAGGCAGGTCCTTGATGGCGCACAAGCCGTGCGACCCACTTTGAAGGAGCGTGATGCCGTGAGCCAATTGCTTACGATGAAACCACGCCCAAAGACGCTGACCGATGCCGATATGAAATACCTGAAGAATCTACGCGACAAGGCAACATGGCTTGGTGTAGAGCGACGAATCGTGCATGAAATGTGGAAAGAGGCGACTGGTAAAGAATGGCATGACCCTGAAGTGTCACAAACTTTCAAGAGTGAAAAATCACCCTAACCCACATGATTCATGAAGCGTCTGCTCCAAGCGCAGACACGAGGCTATGGCGGGCAGGCTGATCTCCTCGGTATGCATGCCGCCACTGCCGACTTGCCGCACCAACGGCTCGAAGTCACGCAATGTCTATATGGCGACGCTATGCCCGAATGAGAAGATGGTCGATGAGCGCAGGTTCATCGACGTGCATGGCGGTGGGGGGATCGATAAATCGTTTCAGCCTCATTCGGTCGTTTGGGCTCACCCGGATTACGCCCACCTTGATCCAAGGCGCGTGGATCCCACTGATTACCGCCAGCCGAATGTCTATAAAAACCTCCTCGCCCTCTAACCACAATTGGACTTTCACAAGATCCCCTGTTCTTAGGTGATCAGGGGTAATGAGCTTATGTCCATCACCTGAACTTTCGAGAACGCACCCGTCCGCTTGAAGCTGGGTGCTACCGCTTGCTAGCACACAGTCAATAGTAAACTTCGGACTATCCCCCCCTGTCTGTTGTGTCCCTTGAGCCAGCATGTTGTGCGCAGGATAGCGTGGGAAGGAGTATGTGGCTATTCCTCAAGAGTTGGGGGGAACTTACCCAAACTGGTGGTGTCCGGGTAACCCGTGAGATATCTCGAGACTTAGCCCACATTATTTATCAGCACTTCTGCTACAATCGCCGGTGCTTGACTCAAGCGAAGCGGGTGGAAACAGTGCGACAGGCAGGGACAGGGCTCACACGTCACGTGTTCCCCGCCATTTCTCGACGAACCGAGAGTCCAACCTCCAAGTGACCGGTCGGTTGTTCTTGTTTGATTGGGTCAGACCCGATCAATCACGGTACAACAATGAGATGCGGCAGAGAAATACGGAAGACCACGAATTAGGAGGTTACTACGATGGCAGGTCGGTCACCATCTCAGCGATTTCTGATGCTTGGTGCCATATTGGCCGGATGCGGCGTTGCTGCCGGCGCCTTTGGCGCCCATGCGCTTAAGGAAATTCTGGATGCGCCAATGCTCCAAGTCTTTGAAACTGCAACCCGGTATTTGATGTATCATGCTTTTGGACTGTGTATCGTGTCCTGGGCCATCGACCGTCACCCGGAACAAGGCCTTGAAAAATCCGGATGGTTTTTTATTCTCGGAATTGTTCTCTTTTCAGGCAGTCTGTATGTGGTGTCTCTCGCAGGCATCCGGTGGATGGGGGCGATCACACCAATCGGCGGGCTGGCATTCTTGATAGGCTGGATACTCTTAGCGTGGGGAGCCTGGCGGGACGCGCGCCCTCGTTCTACAAACCGTACTCCCTAACACAATACTTATGCGAGACTAGCGCGAAAAGCGGGACAAGCGAGACGAGATCAATTCTGCTCGGGTCGCGCCCTTCTCCCTAGGCCCGCGCGTCACGCGTCGCTTGCGCTAGGGCACACAGCCAGCCGTTCTCTTTCCACTGATCGAACCCCAATCTCCTTGGGAATTCGCGAAGGTGCCTTCAAGGCGTTGACCTTCTTTATTGAATTGAAGACTGTCTTCTTGGACCAGGCCATTCATTTCCCACCGCAGATAGACGTTCTCACCCAGAACGATTGTTTCCACGAGCCCCGGCTGAGTGGCCTGCGTCTGTCCTACCGGTGGAAAGAGTAGGGTCAGTTTCTGCTCTTGGTGGTTCTTCTGATGGTTATGAATAATCCACTGCCAGGTCCCGCACAACCTGGCCTGACCGCGGAGCCCACGCACCCAATCTTTCCAATTCCGTAACCGATCCCATTCTCGGTAACTGGCCTGCATGGCGTACACTTCCAACCGGGCAGCTCGTTCGAGGACCGTCACCAACAGGGGTGATGCAGACTCTTCCTGCTTCCCCTTGGCCCATTCTGGAGAGGCCACTACACTAACGAGTTGATTCAGCGACTCATGCCACGCCGCATGCGTCTGTTGGTCGAGCCATGCCCTGGATTGCGGCGATCCGAGCAGTCGCTCGGTTACCACTTCGAGGTGCCGATCCTCCACAGCCTGTCTCACCGTGGCAGCGATGTCCCATACGGCTAGACTGCCCATCAAGCGAAAGATCGCGGCAGTCAGATCCGGCACCAGGAGGTCTTTGGCGTGCCTGGCCGGCAAGGGATTGACCTTCAGTGTCCTGGCCACATCGCCCAGCTGGAGCGCGGGACCGATGGCCGACAGGAATAGGTGACTGGCTCCCTTGTCGGATTCTAGCTTAGCCAGTTGCTCAGAATGGGCACGAATAATTGAGGGGAAATCGGGCATGGAACTCGGAAGCGATTCGTCAGCCTTGGCAATGGGCCAGACTCCGAATACAAAGACGACCACCACCGTAAGGGCGAAAGCTATTCGTGAGTGGGCTTGTCGGATCCCGAGGATGTAGCTGCGCATCGGAATACTTTACCGTGCTTCCGCCCACACCCTCAAGCAGTGAATCCTAACAGCCGGCGGAAAACTCAGTTGGTACGCGAGAACTTTCGATGGTCCGGGCGTGTGGCACAACAGCAGAACACTCCCGCAGGGTGTTCAAAAAGGCCAGACTTCTCACCCACCCAACCCCTGGCGCGCCAAGACGCGCCATTCCGCAGGCAAGGCCGCAGGCGATTCGAAACCGGAGGAGGTACCGACCGCACTTCGTGGGGCCGTTCGCCCGTACAATAGATCTTGGCGAACGGAAAGACCCCTCCAGCACTTCCGCCTCCCAGAATCTCAATCGGTACGTTGAGGATTTCGATGAGCTGAGAACGAAGCTGGTGGACTTTTTCAACACCCTGCTAGGTGCCTTGGAAGCAGGTCTTGAGAAATGCGGCAGTCGACTCCCATGCCTCTGCTGTCGCATCGGCACGATAGTTCTCCATTCGTTGTTCATTACAAAAGGCATGGGGAGTATTGGGATAGGTCTTGATCTCGACGCGCTTTCGATGCTCGGCCGCAGCCGCACGCAACCGTTCCACATCCTGACTTGGCACCCACTGGTCCTGACCCGCCTGGTGATAGAGCATCGGACAGAAGAGGTCTGTGATCACAGTATCCGGCTGCATCACTCGGCCGTAGTAGACGACCGCTGCCCGCAATCGTTTCCGTTGACAGGCGAACCGAAGTGCAAACGATCCGCCCATGCCGTAGCCGACCACGCCGTGGATATTTCGCTTGATATGGTCGCGTGTATTCAGGAATTCACAGCAGGAATTGATGTCTTGCAGGACGAGGGATTCATTCAACTTGCCCATAAGCGCATCCGCAACCTCTGCGTTGGCCGTGACCATGCCCCCCAGTCGTGCGTACAAGTTTGGAATGATGACTCCGTAGCCTTCGCAGGCCAGCCTGGCGCCGAGATCTTTTATTTGTGCCGTCAGTCCCCATGCTTCATGCAAGAGAACAAGGCCGGGATAGAGTCCTTTTTCTTGAGGCCAAAACTGAATACAGTCCACCTGGACATGTTTCGAGACGCGAGTGTGGATGTAGGGGTCGGCAGCGGCATCCGTCAGTGTGGGGATGGCGACGCCACTCGGAAAGCGAGCCGTCCCGGTACCGATCTGATCCAAGGTAAAGGGAGCGATCATCGATGTCATCGCGTCAATCTCTTCTGTGAAGACGTTGTGGAATACACCATGCTCATATAGGGCTGTACAAACGCGCGCGTACTATAGGGACCAGGCCATTGGGCTGTCAATCGGTGTATGGAGCAAGTTTCAGTTGACCCGGTGTGTGATGGCGACTACAGTTTGCCCATCTGCACGGTCTATGACAACTATGCCGCTAAGAATTGGTCTCATCGGCGCTGGCCGGCATGGCAGCCGGTATATCCACCATCTCCTGCATGATCTACCAGGGGTGAGCCTTGCCGCGCTCTGCCGAAAACGGATCGGGGAAGCACTGCCTTCGCTTGCGCAGACTGAGATTCCTGTCTATGCGGATTATCGAGACTTAATCGCCGATCCGACGGTAGAGGCTGTCGTAGTGGTGACCCCTCCGTCGCTCTGTCCTGAGATCTGTTTTGAAGCTGTGAACGCGAAGAAACCGATCCTCATTAAAAAGCCGTTGGCGCTGACGGGCCACGAGGCACGAGCGATGGTAGCGGCAGCAGAAAAGGCGGGTCTGTTCCTGATGACCGCACATACCCTGCGCTTCGACTCTACGATTCTCGTTTTGAAGGATCACTTGCCGGAGATCGGCCGTCTCCGATACGCCACCTTCACCAGTCGGATTGAAACAAAAGCCGGCGCCCAGGTTCGGTCACCAATGCCGGGTCAGCGCGGCGCGCTTTTGGAATTTGGGATTCACCTTTTGGATATGGTGCCCTTTCTCACCGGCGAAGAGGTGGTTGCCGTTCGCTGCGAGTTGGACCAGCTTCCGACCGTGGCGCCGGACACGATGGCGATCGTGCAGGCCGAAACAGCGAGCGGCCTGCGATGTGTGATGGACGTTGCACGCGTTGTGACGGGGAGGGTCGCGAGAACGGAGTGGGTTGGAACTGCGGGGCAAATTGCTGCTGATTGGTTTCACCAGAGAGTGACCTGCGCCATCGACGGGACTGCGGCTCTCGAATGGGCCGTCCAACCGCAACAGACGATTCTCGCCACGCTACGCGCCTTCGCTCACGCCATTGAAATGAACCGCCCGCCACCGATTACCGGGCGTGATGGGTGTCGCGCCGTCGAGGTGGCCGACGCCTGCTACCGTTCAGCGGAACTTGGGGGGGCCACTGTCACCGTCGTTCACGACACCCATGAAGCGTGAAGCGTATTTCGTCAAGAAATTGCACCCGGTTCTTCACGAGAGACGAACGACGCTTCACAAATGACGCGCGCTGCTAGCTATCGGCGACGATATGTGTATCTGTTTCCTCTACGCCTTCGACTTGGTGAATCTTGGTGATGACTACATCCGAGAGGGCTCGTTCGTCGGTGACAGTAATGAACATAATAATATCCGGCCGCCCAAAGCAGGAATGGGCTTGTTCGACGCCGGCTAGGCGCTTGAGGGCCTGCAACACATCTTTCGTCCGCCCGGCCTTGACCTTGATGAGAATATAGGCTTTCGTTGCCATTGCATCCTCCCTGTTGCAGTTACGGTGTTCCGCCCGGCATC
>Ga0187893_10011156_pt1 | contig 13136 bp, 12 predicted proteins | sample MA1701074metaG_FD_139574 | JGI IMG/M metagenome (GOLD analysis project Ga0187893, IMG submission 139574) | White microbial mat communities from a basaltic lava cave in the Kipuka Kanohina Cave System on the Island of Hawaii, USA - MA170107-4 metaG ...
CTTGGGCCGTCTTGGGCCGTCCTTGGGCCGTCTTGGGCCGTCTTGGGCCGTCTTGGGCCGTCCTTGGGCCGTCCTTGACACCACCCCTGAGGCGGTTAGCTTCCGGTTCACAGCGGGCGAAGTCGGGCCCGCGCTTTTTTTTGCCGTGACGCTCTCCGAAAGCCTCGAGGCGGCCTTCCGCGCCCGGGTCGAGGCGCTGGGCTTCGACCTCGCCGACCTGCGTATCGGTGGCACACCGGGGCGGCCTCTCGTTCAGGTACGGATAGACTGGCCGCCGGGCGAGGCCCGCGGCGTCAGCGTGGCCGACTGCGCCACGGTCAGCCGGGACTTGGAGGCCTGGCTCGACGCCGGCGAGGGCGGGGCGGGCGGGCCGCTGGGCCGCCGCTACCAGCTCGAGGTATCGAGCCCCGGACTCGAGCGCCCCGTGCGCTGGCACCGGCATTGGACGGCGTTCGTGGGCCGCGACGTAACGGCGAAGCTCCCGGGGCTGGGCCGCGTGCGGGCCCGCATCGTGGCCGTGCCCGACGAGCACACCGTCGTGCTCGAGCCCCAGGGCGCCGCGGCCCGGCCCGTGCCCCTGGCCGAGATCCGCGACGCCCGGCTGGCCGTGGACTGGTAGCCCGTGCGATGTGATGGCTGATGGCTGACCGCTGAAGGCTGACAGCTGATCGCTCATAGTGAAGGCAACCGATGGCCAATACAACCGATGTAGTCTCCGCCCTGCGTGAGTTGACCAGCTCCAAGCAGCTGGAGCGGACCGAGCTGGTCGACCTCCTGAAGGACGGTCTCCACGCCGCCCTCGTGAAGCGCTACGGCCCCAACGTGCGCGCCGAGATCAGCGTGGACGAGCTCAAGGGCACGATTCGCATCGTCGTGCTCAAGACCGTCTCGGAGGTCGTCGAGGACCCGGGCACGCAGATCTCGCTCGAAGACGCCCGCTACGAGGATCCCGAATTCCAGGTGGGCGACGTGCTCGAGGAGGAGGTGCCCTTCGAGCACTTCGGGCGCACCGCCGTGCAGGCCGCGAAGCAGCGCATCATTCAGCGCGTGCGCGAAGGCGAGCGCACCCGCATCCGGGACGAGTTCTCCGACAAGGTCGGCGACCTGCTGCCGGGCGAGGTGCAGCAGATCGAGCGCGGCAAGATCGTCGTCATGCTCGCCAAGTTCCGCGAAGCGGAGGCGATCATCCCCTACCGCGAGCAGAACCACCGCGAGCACTTCCACCAGGGCGATACGATCCGCGCCGTGCTGAAGCGCATCGAGGAGACGCCCAAGGGCCCGCGGCTCATCCTGTCGCGCGCCGATCCGCTGTTCGTGAAGGCCCTCTTCAAGCTCGAAGTGCCCGAGATCATGCAGGGCATCGTCGAGATCCGCGCGTCCGCCCGCGAGGCGGGCAGCCGCACCAAGGTGGCGGTGTCGTCGCGCGACGACGCGATCGATCCGGTCGGCGCGTGCGTCGGGATGAAGGGCTCGCGCGTCCAGGCTGTGGTGAACGAGTTGGGGGGTGAGCGGATCGACATCGTGCCCTGGTCCCCGGACCCCGAGCGATTCGCCAAGCTGTCGCTCGCGCCGGCCCGGGTGGCCCGGGTCTTCTCCGATCCCGAGTCGCGGACGATCCAGGCCATCGTGGACGAGGATCAGCTGTCGCTCGCCATCGGCCGCAACGGGCAGAACGTGCGCCTCGCGTCCGAGCTGACCGGGTGGAAGATCGACCTCTACTCGAGCCGCGAGTGGCTGGAGCGGGGCGGCGAGGGTCCGCTGTTCGCGCCGTTGCCGACGGCCGAGGAGCAGGCCGTGAAGGTCGCCCTCACCGAGCTCAAGGGCCTGCCACCCGAGCTCATGGCGGTGCTCGAGCAGGCGGGCAAGAAGACGTTGCAGGACATCATCGACCTCGAGCGCGACGAGGTGGACGCGCTCCCCGGCATCACGCCCGAGCTGGCCGAGCGGCTGATGGCGTTCCTCAACGAGCTCACCGAGGAGGGCGGCGAGGAGCCGCAGGCGCCCGAGCCCGCGCCGGCGTGACGGGGGACGATCCCGCGGTCGCCCGGCTGCTGGGCCTGGGGCTGCGGGCGCGGCGGGTGATCGTCGGCGTGGCGGGGGTGCGCGCGCGGCTCGCGCGCCGGGGGCGTGAGGGGCTCGCGTGTGTGGTGCTGGCGGCGGACGCGAGCCCGCGGACGCGGGACAAGGTCGCCCGGCTGGCGGCGGCGCTCGGGGTGCCGGTGCTGCGGGGTCCCGACGCGGCGCGGCTGGGGGCGGGGCTGGGACGGACGGCGGTGCAGGCGGTGGGGGTACGGGACCCCGCGCTGGCCCGCGGACTGGTAGCGGTCATTGGAGGAGTGCGTGGCGACGACGCGGGTACATGATCTGGCGGCGGAGTTCGGGGTCGAGAGCGAGCAGCTGATGGCGCTGCTGCGCGATCTGGAGATTTTCGTGCGCAGCCATCTCTCGCCGCTGCAGGAGGATCAGGTGGCGCGTGTGCGGGCGCGCTGGGAGCGCGAGCGGCGCAAGCAGCGTGAGCCCGCGACCCCGCCCAAGCGGCGCCGCGCCGCGGTCGCCACCCCGGCGCCCCCGCCCACCGCGGAGCGCCGGCCCACGAAGCGCCGCCGCACGGCCGCGGAGATGGCCGCGGTGGACGAGGCGGCCCGGGTCGCCGCCGAGCAGGCGGCGACCGAGGAGCAGCGCGTGCGCGAGGCGTTCGCAGCGGCCCGGGCGCGCGAGGCGGAGGAGCTGGAGCGCCGCACCCCGAGCTTCGAGGAGCGGGCGGCGGCCCTGTTCAAGGACCTCGCGCCGGCCGAGGAGGCGCGCCCCGCGCCCGCCGCGGACGAGCGCCCCGCCGCGATCGCCCCGACCCCGGTGGCCGGGATGCCTCCCTCGGGCGCCGTGTCGCCGCTCCCGCCGCGGCCCTTCATCCCCACGCCGGTGCGGCCCAAGCCGGTGGCGAGCGCGATCCCCGGCGGCGCGGTGCCGCCGCGCCCCGTGGCGTCGGCCGCACCCGGGGCCGCCGCGCTCGAGGAGCGCCGCCGCGACAAGGGCAAGAAGCGCAAGAAGGGCCGAAAGTCCGTGGACCAGGAGGCCGTGGCGCAGAACATCTCGCGCACCCTGGCCTCGATCAAGGGCCCGGTCGGGCGCAAGGGCGTCCACCGCCGCGAGGAAGGCCCGACCTTCCGCGACATCCAGGAGGAAAAGCGCCGCGAGGAGCGGGAGCGCGAAAAGACGCTGGTGCACGTGACCGAGTACATCACCGTCTCGGAGCTCGCCAACGTGCTCAAGGTACCGCCCACCCAGCTCGTCACCTTCGCCTTCAAGGAGCTGGGGCAGATGGTGACGATCAACCAGCGGCTCGACTTCGACATGATCGAGCTGATCGCGTCGGCCTTCGGCTTCCAGGCCGTCCAGGAGGAGGAGTACGTCCACGCGCAGGCGCCCCAGGAGGCCGCCGACCAGGCCGGGGAGCTGAAGCCCCGGCCCCCGGTGGTCACCGTGATGGGACACGTCGACCACGGCAAGACCTCGCTGCTCGACTACATCCGCCGCGCCAACGTCGTCGCCGGCGAGGCGGGCGGCATCACGCAGCACATCGGCGCTTACCAGGTGACGGTGCGCGAAGGTCGCTCGATCACGTTCCTCGACACGCCCGGCCACGAGGCGTTCACCGCGATGCGCGCCCGCGGCGCGCAGGTGACCGACATCGTGGTGCTCGTCGTCGCGGCCGACGACGCGATCATGCCGCAGACCGTCGAGGCGATCTCGCACGCCAAGAACGCCGGCGTCCCGCTCGTCGTAGCGATCAACAAGATCGATCTCCCCACCGCCAACGTGCAGAAGGTCAAGCAGGACCTGCTCGCCCACGGCGTCGTGCTCGAGGAGTTCGGCGGCCAGGCGCTCGCGACCCCGATCTCGGCCAAGAAGGGCACCGGCGTCGCCGAGCTGCTGGAGCAGATCCTCCTCCAGGCGGAGCTGCTCGACCTCAAGGGGAACCCCGGCCGGCTCGCCAGCGGCACCGTGCTCGAGGGGACGCTCGACCCCGGCAAGGGTCCGGTGGCCACGATCCTGGTGCAGAACGGCACGCTGCGCGTCGGGCAGGACTTCATCTGCGGCCAGTTCTCCGGCCGCGTGCGCGCGATGTACGACGAGCGCGGCCAGACCGAGGAGGCGGCCGGCCCGTCCACGCCGGTGCAGGTGCTCGGCTTCGAGGGCGTGCCCGAGGCGGGCGACAAGTTCCTCACCATGGCCGACGCGGCGGCGGCGCGCGACATCGCGCAGAAGCGCCAGCGACTGGAGCGGGAAGCGCAGCACCGGCGCGCCGGTCGCGTGAAGACGCTGGAAGACTTCATGGCCGAGCGGGCGGCGGGCGGGGCCGCCGCGCTGCGCCTCATCATCAAGGCCGACCAGGGCGGCCCGGCCGAAGCGCTGGCCGACGCCCTCGCCCAGCTCTCGACGCCCGAGGTCAAGGTCGAGGTCGTGCACCGCGGCGTGGGTGCGATCAGCGAGTCGGACATCCTGCTCGCCAAGGCCTCCAACGCCATCGTCGTCGGCTTCCACGTCCGCCCCGATTCGAACGCCCGGGCCGCGGCCGACCGCGAGCGCGTCGAGATCCGCACCTACCGCGTCATCTACGAGGCGGTCGAGGAAGTGCGGGCGGCCATGGAAGGCTTGCTGGCGCCCGAGAAGAAGGAAGTCATCCTGGGCGAGGCCGAGGTGCGGCAGCTCTTCAAGATCGCCAAGGTCGGCACGGTCGCCGGCTCCTTCGTGCGCAGCGGCGTGATCCCCCGGACCTCGCGGGTGCGCGTGGTCCGCGACGGCGTCGAGGTGTACGACGGCACCCTGGCGTCGCTCAAGCGGTTCAAGGACGACGTGCGCGAGGTGCGTGAGGGGTTCGAGTGTGGCATCGGGATCGAGAACTTCAACGACGTCAAGGTGGGCGACCTCGTCGAGGCGTACCGCGTCGAGGAAGTCGCCCGCACGCTGGGCGCCGGAGGGGCGGCCAGGTCGGCCTGAGGCCGCACCCGCCGGGGGCCGCGCGTGATCGTCGGGGTGACCACCTGGGAGCTGCATCTGGCGGCGAGCCAGTCGCTCAAGGACAAGCGCCAGATCCTGCGGAGCCTGAAGGACCGCCTGCGCGCGGCGTGCAACGCTTCGGTGGCCGAGACCGACCACCAGGACCTGTGGCAGCGCGCCGAGCTGACGGTGTGCGTGGTGAGCACGGAGCGGCGGCACGTGGAGCAGCAGCTCCAGGCGGCCGACCGGCTCGTCGCGGGCGCGGCGGGCGCGCGCGTGGTGGACTCGCAGACGAGCTACTGCTGAGATGCGCGGCGCGCGGCCCAGCCATCGCCCCGAGCGCCTCGCGGAGCTGGTGCGCGAGACCGTCGCCGGCTTCCTCACCGGCGGCGTGCGGGACCCGCGCATCGGGTTCGTCACGGTGACGGGCGTCGACGTGTCCGCCGACCTGCAGCACGCGCGGGTGCGCGTGAGCGTCATGGGCACCGAGGAGGAGAAGGCCCGCAGCCTCGAGGGACTGGAGAGCGCCGCCGGGTTTCTGCGGGCGCAGCTGTCGCGCGAGCTGCGGCTGCGCACGAGCCCCGAGCTGCACTTCGCGCTCGATCGCGGGCTCGAGCACGCGCAGCAGATCGACCGGCTGCTGCAGCAGCTCAAGGACGGCGCCGGCTGAGGGGCGGAGTGGCACCGGTGGCCAAGCCGGCGGGCCCTACGTCGCACGACGTCGTGGCCGTCGCCCGGCGGGCCCTCGGGGTGGAGCGCGTCGGCCACCTCGGCACGCTCGACCCGTTCGCGGCGGGGGTGCTGGTGCTCGTGGTCGGTCGGGCGACGCGGCTGGCGCCGCTCGCGGCCGGGTGGCGCAAGGAGTACGAGGGCGTCATTCGGCTCGGGCGCGTCACCACGACCGACGACCCGACGGGCGAGACGGTCACCGAGTCGGACGCGTGGCGCGGGCTGTCGGCGGAGGCGGTCGCTGGCGCGCTCGAGCGGTTCCGCGGGGCGCTCGACCAGCGGCCGCCCGCGTACTCCGCGGTGCAGGTCGGCGGCGAGCGCGCGTACCGCCGGGCGCGGCGCCACGAGCCGGTGGACCTGGCGCCGCGGCGGGTCGAGGTGCACGCGCTGGAGCTCGTGGCGTTCGCGCCGCCCGACGTGCGCTTCCGGGCGACGGTCGGCGCGGGGACGTACCTGCGCAGCCTGGCGCGCGACGTCGGCGCGGCGCTGGGGTGCGGGGCGCACCTGGCGGCGCTGGTGCGCACCGCCGTGGGGCCGTTCCGGCTCGAGGACGCCGTCCGGCCAGAGGCGCTGACGCGGGCGCACCTGCGGGATCCGGCGCTGCTCGTGGCCGATCTGCCGCGCCGCGACCTGACGGCGGAGGAACGCGACGCGGCGGTGCACGGGCGGCTGGTCCCGGCCGAGGGGGTGACCGGGCCGCGGGTGGCGTTGTTCGCGGCCGACGGACTCGTGGGTGTGGCGGAGCGCTCGGGCGACGCGCTGCGCCCGCGGGTGGTGCTGGTGGACGCATGAGCGGCGCGGGCGCGGTGGTCACCGTCGGCTCGTTCGACGGCGTGCACCGCGGGCACCAGGCGGTGCTGGCCGAGATCGCGCGGCGGGCACGGGCGGGCGGGCGTCGCAGCCTGCTCGTGACCTTCGAGCCCCATCCGCTCGAGGTCGTGAACCCGGCGGCCGCCCCGCGGCTGCTCACGCTGTGGCCGGAGAAGCGGGAGCTGCTGGCGCAGACCGAGCTGGACGGCGTGGTGCTGCTGCCGTTCACGCGCGCGCTCGCGGCCCTCGACCCGGCGGCGTTCGTGCGCGACGTGCTGCGGGCGCGGCTCGACATGCGGGAGCTGGTGCTGGGCCACGATCACGGCTTCGGCCGGGGTCGCGCCGGCGACGTCGCGCTGGTGCGGCGGCTCGGAGTCGAGGACGGCTTCGCCGTGGACGTCGTCGAGCCGGTGCGCGACGACGGGCAGCCGATCTCGTCGTCGCTGATTCGGACCGCGGTGGCGCACGGCAACTTCGCGGCCGCGGCCCGCTGGCTGGGTCGGCCGTACGAGCTGCTCGGAGTCGTGGAGCGGGGGGCGGGCCGGGGTGCCGCGATCGGCGTGCCGACGATCAACCTCGCGGCGCCGGACCCGCGCAAGCTGCTCCCGCCCGACGGCGTGTACGCAGTGCGCGTGGCCTGGCGCGGGCGCCGCTGGGGCGGAATGATGAACCAGGGGCCGCGCCCCACCTTCGGGGTCGCGGCGCGGGGACTGGAGATCCACCTGCTCGACTTCGCCGGCGAGCTGTACGGCGAAACGGTCAGCGTAGAGTGGGTGCGCCGCCTGCGCGACACGCGCGCGTTTCCGTCGCGCGAGGCGCTCGTGGCGCAGCTGGAGCACGACCGGCGCGCGGCGCTGGATTCCTTGAGCGAGTAGGGGCCGATGAAGACGATTCGTTCACGACTCATCATGATCGGGCTGCTGGTCGCCGCCAGCGCGTTTTCGCTGGTGCCGCGCAACGTCGTCCAGCGCGTGCCCGACCGGGCGACGGGCCGCATGAAGGACACGACCGTGCGGCGGGTGCCGATCAACTTCGGGCTCGATCTCCAGGGCGGCATTCACCTCGCCCTCGAGGTGGACGAATCGCAGGGGCCCGTCCCCGACTGCGCCGAGGCGATACAGCGGGCCGAGCGCGTGGTGCGGACGCGGATCGACGAGTTCGGCACCACGGAGCCCGTCGTGCAGCTGGTGGGCCGCTGCCGCCTGATCGTCGAGCTGCCGGGCGAGCGGGATCCCGGGCGCGCCAAGCAGATCGTGCAGCGCACCGCGTTCCTCGAGTTCCGTATCACCGACACGAGAAACACCTTCCGCGACGCCCTCCCCGTGATCGACCGGGCGCTCGTGCAGGCGGGGGTCAAAGGTCCGGGCGCGGGCGCGCCCAGCGCCGTCAGCCAGCTGTTCGGCGGCGACACGGCGGCCGGCCGCGCGGACACCGCGGCCACGGGGGCCCCCCTGTCCGCGATCCTGTTTCAGGGATCGGTGCCGGGCGAGTATCTCGTGCCCGAGGAGCAGGTCGCGCTGGCGGAGAGCCTGCTGGCGCGTCCCGAGGTGACGCGGCTCGTGCCGCGCGACGTCGCGTTGCGCTGGGGCGCCCACGTCGAGTCCCGCAGCGCCCGGACCTATCGCACGCTGTACGCCCTCGAGGACAGGGTCATCATCACCGGTGAGGACCTCCAGCGCGCCGCCGCCGGCCGCGACCAGCTGACCAATCAGGCGGAGGTGCGCTTCGAGCTGAACCGGCGCGGCGGCCGCAAGTTCGGCGAGGCCACGGGCCGCAACGTCGGCAATTACCTCGCCATCATCCTCGACGGCCGGGTCCAGGGCCAGCCGCCGGTGATCCGCGACCGCATCGGCTCGAGCGGCCGCATCGAGCTGGGCGGGAAGCCCCTCGAGGAAGCCAATGACCTCGCGCTGGTGTTGCGCGCCGGCGCGCTCCCCGCGCCGCTCACCATCGTCGAGGAGCGCACGATCAAGGCGTCGCTCGGCGAGGACTCGATCCGCGCCGGCGTGCGGGCGTCGATCCTGGCCGTCGCGTTCACCCTGCTCGTCATGGTGCTCTATTACCGGGTCGCCGGCATGCTCGCCGTCGCCGCGCTCGCGCTGTACGTGCTGTACGCGATCGGGGGCCTCGCGGGGCTCGGCTTCACCCTCACGCTCCCCGGCCTCGCCGGGTTCGCGCTCTCGATCGGCATGGCGGTGGACGCCAACGTGCTGATCTTCGAGCGCATCCGCGAAGAGCTGGCGCTCGGCAAATCGGTGCGGCTGGCCGTGGACGAAGGCTTCCAGCACGCCATGAGCGCGATCGTCGACTCGAACGTCACCACCGCGCTCACCGCGTTCATTCTCTACGCGGTCGGCACGGGGCCCGTGCAGGGGTTCGCCGTGACGCTGCTCATCGGCATCGGCGCGTCGATGGTCACGGCGGTGTTCGTCACCCGCACGTTCTTCCTCATCTGGCTGCAGCGCCGGCCGGCCATGACCACCCTGAGCATCTGATGATCCGCCTCTTCGCCAACGCGCGCTACGACTTCCTCAGCAAGCGTCGCTGGGCCTACGCGATCACCGCGGCGTTCCTCGTCCCCGGCCTCCTGTGGATCGCGATCCGGGGCGTCACCTACAGCATCGAGTTCACCGGGGGCGCGTTCCTCCAGGTCGAGACGGCCGAGCCCGTGGGCACGGGGGCGATGCGCGCGGCGCTCCGAGCCGGCGGCCTGAGCGGCGCCGAGGTCCAGGAGTTCGGCTCCCCCACGGAGTTCGCCATCCGCGCCCGGATCGGGACGGAGGCCGGCGGCGAGGGCGCCACCGAGGCCGTGCGCCGGGCCGTGATCCAGGCGCTCGACGCTGGGTTAGGCGCCGGGCGCTACGACGTCATGCGCACCGAAGCGGTGGGTCCCAAGGTGGGGCGCGAGCTGCGCGAGCGCGCCGTGATCGCGATCCTGTTCAGCTTCCTGGTCACCCTCATCTACCTCGCGTTCCGGTTCGAGTGGCGCTTCGGGCTCGCCGCCGTGCTCGCCACGGCGCACGACATCCTCGCCACGCTGGCGTTCATCCGCTACCTGGACCTCGAGGTCAGCCTGGTCGTCGTGGCGGCGGTGCTGACGGTGGTCGGCTACTCGCTCAACGACACGATCGTGATCTTCGACCGGGTACGCGAGAACCTGCGCAAGTACCGGCGCCAGAACCTGGATGAGATCCTGAACCTGTCCATCAACGAGACGCTGCCGCGCACCATCCTCACGGGCGGCACGACCATCGCCACCTCGCTCATGCTCTCCTTTTTCGCGGGCGAGGTGATCAAGCCCTTCGCGCTCGTGCTGAGCTTCGGCATCATCGTCGGCACGTTCTCGTCCATCTTCGTGGCGTCGCCGATCCTGCGGGCCATCGAGAAGCGCTGGCCCGGCACCGACGCGCGGGGGGCGCGGGTGTTGCGGGTTGGGGGCGAGCCGCCGGCTCCCGTGCCTGCACCCGCGGCGGGTGGGACGCGGTCGAAGGCGGCGGTGTGACAAAGGCCGGGAGAGCGGAGAGGGGAGAGGTACGCTTCGGTGCGTTGCCGAAGCACGGATCGCACCATCACGTCCCTCTCCCGTCTCCCCTCTCCCGGTTGAGCGCATCGTGACTCAGCGTGACTGCGGTCCTCATCGACACCCATTGCCACCTCGGTGACGCCGCGTTCGACCCCGACCGGGACGCGGTGCTGGCGCGCGCCCGCGCCGCGGGCGTGGGGCACATCGTGGTGATCGGGGAATCGCTGGACGGGAGCATGCGGGCTGCAGCCCTCGCCCGCGGCACGCCCGGGCTTTCGGCCACCGCGGGCGTCCATCCCCACGTGGCCGCCACTTGGTCGCCCGAGGCCGCGCGGCGGGTGCGCGAGCTGCTCGCCGATCCGTGCGTGGTGGCCGTGGGCGAGACCGGGCTCGACTACCATTACGACCACGCGCCCCGTGACGCGCAGCGCCGCGCCTTCGAGGCGCAGCTCGCCCTCGGCGCCGAGCTCGGCCGCCCCGTGGTCGTGCACGCGCGCGCAGCCGATGACGACCTCGCCGCCATCCTGGCCGCCTGGAACGGCCGGGGCGGCGCCGTCGTGCTCCACTCGTTCAGCTCCGGCCCGCGCGCGTGGGAGGCGGGAATGAGCGCCGGTGCCTACTTTTCGTTCAGCGGCATGATCACGTTCAGGAGCTGGGGCCTGGCCGACCGGCTGGCCGCCTGTCCGCCCGATCGCCTGCTGGTCGAGACCGACGCGCCCTATCTGGCGCCGGTGCCGCATCGCGGCCGGCGCAACGAGCCGGCGTTCGTGCGCGACGTGGCGCAAGCGGCGGCCCAGGCGCGCGGCGAGCCGGTGGACGCGCTGGCAGCGCGCACCGCCGCCAACGCGGCGCGAGTGTTTGGCGCCCGCGTCGCCACCCCGCTCGAGACCCGGGAGTCGTCGTGACGACGTCCATGAAGATCCCTAGCGACATCGAGATCGCGCAGGCCGCGAAGCTGCGGCCCATCGCCGACGTCGCGGCGGAGCTGGGCCTGCGTGAGGACGAGATCGAGCTGTACGGCCGCTACAAGGCCAAGGTCTCCCTCGAGGCGCTCGCGCGGCGCCGCGCGCGCGGGCGGCTCGTGCTCGTGACCGGGGTCAACCCCACCCCGGCCGGGGAAGGGAAGTCCACCGTCACCGTGGGCCTCGCCCAGGCGCTGCGCCGGCTCGGCCATAACGCCGTGCTCTGCATCCGCGAGCCGAGCCTGGGCCCCGTGTTCGGCGTCAAGGGCGGCGCCGCGGGCGGCGGGTACTCGCAGGTCGTGCCGATGGAGGACATCAACCTCCACTTCACCGGCGACTTCCACGCCATCGCCAGCGCGCACAACCTGCTCTCCGCGATGCTCGACGCGCACCTGCATCACGGCAACGCGCTCGGCCTCGACACGCGGCGCATCACCTGGCCCCGCACCGTGGACATGAACGACCGCGCCCTGCGCAGTCTGATCGTCGGGCTGGGCGGTGTGAACGCCGGCCCCGCGCGCGAAGAGCGGTTCGTGATCATCCCGGGCTCCGAGGTCATGGCGATCCTGGCGCTCGCCACCGGGCTCGAGGACCTGGAGGCGCGGCTCGCGCGCATCATCGTCGGTCTCACCCAGGCCAGGCTCCCCGTGCGCGCCAGCGACCTCAGGGCGCAGGGCGCCATGACCCTGCTGCTCAAGGACGCGCTTCAGCCCAACCTCGTGCAGACGCTCGAGGGCGGACCGGCGTTCGTCCACTGCGGGCCGTTCGGCAACATCGCGCACGGCTGCAACTCGGTGGTCTCCACGCGGCTCGCTCTCGCGCTGGGCGATCTCGTGCTGACCGAGGCCGGGTTCGGTGCCGATCTCGGCGCGGAGAAGTTCTTCGACATCAAGTGCCGCATGGCCGGGCTGCGTCCCGAAGCGGCGATCGTCGTGGCGACCGTGCGCGCGCTCAAGATGCACGGCGGTGTGAAGAAGGACCGGCTCGGCGCGCCGGATCCCGCGGCGGTCGTGCGCGGCGCCGCGAACCTGCGGCGGCACGTGCACAACGTGAAGAAGTTCGGCGTCCCCGTCATCGTCGCGCTGAACCGCTTCGTCACCGACGCCGAGGCCGAGGTCGAGGCCGTGCGCACGGCCTGCGCCGCCGAGGGCGTGGACGCGGTGCGCTGCGACGTGTGGGAGCGAGGTGGGGAAGGCGGGTTGGCGTTGGGCGAAGCCGTGCTCCGGTTGCTCGACGCGGGCGGGGGCGGGGGGGGCGCGCCGTTCCGGCCGCTGTACGACGAGCAGCGACCCATTCGCGAGAAGATCGAGACGGTGGCGCGGGAGATCTACGGCGCGGACGGCGTGCAGTTCGGGCACGCCGCCGAGCGAGCCCTGGAGCTGTTGCCCAAGCTCGGCCTGGGCGAGACCCCCGTGTGCATGGCGAAGACCCAGTACTCCTTCAGCGACGATGCGACGAAGCTCGGTGCCCCCACGGGCTTCACGCTCCACGTGCGCGACATCGTGCCCGCGGCGGGCGCCGGATTCGTGGTGCCCCTGGCGGGCGACATCATGACGATGCCGGGGTTGGGCAAGAGTCCCGCCGCCGAGCGCATCCGGGTGCACGCCGACGGCACGATCGAGGGGTTGTTCTAATGCGCAAGGTCAAAGGACTCGGCGTGGTGGCCACGCCCGACGCGCCGCAGGCGATCGGGCCCTACAGCCAGGCGGTCACGACCGACGGGATGATCTACACCGCGGGCCAGATCGCGCTCGATCCGAGGACCATGCAGGTTGTGGGCGTCACCGCGGCTCAGCAGACCGAGCAAATCATGAAGAACCTGTCGGCGATCCTGGTGGCGGCGGGATCGGGTCTGGGCAACGTGGTCAAGACCACCGTGTTTCTCACCGACATGGCCGACTTCGCCGCGATGAACGAGGTTTATGCGAAGCACTTCGGGGGCCACAAGCCGGCGCGCAGCACCGTGCAGGCGGCGGCGCTGCCCAAGGGCGTGAAGGTCGAGATCGACGCGATCGCGGTCAGAGGCTAGCCCGGGGGCGGATCGGGCCTGGTGGTCCGACTGGTCTTCAAAACCAGCTGGGGCTCGAACGAGCCTCGGTAGGTTCGATTCCTAC
>Ga0187893_10011157_pt1 | contig 13135 bp, 25 predicted proteins | sample MA1701074metaG_FD_139574 | JGI IMG/M metagenome (GOLD analysis project Ga0187893, IMG submission 139574) | White microbial mat communities from a basaltic lava cave in the Kipuka Kanohina Cave System on the Island of Hawaii, USA - MA170107-4 metaG ...
TAGAGACGATATTTAAAAGCACGATGCATCATTAATCCTTAATGTATACCACACAATTCATAAAATATTTATTTCTGATATGATGTTCATATTAATATCAATCATAACTCTCGACAATTTACTAAAGAACTCAGGGCCATAAGTATGTAAAATTCCATTAGAATATTCAACATAATCATCATAGATTATTAATAACTATATATGAACATCATAGATATTAAGGGTTTAAAAATTATAAAAGAAATCCCATTAGACACAAAGATTATGGTGGGATGGCACGCGATTTGGCGACCGTATATTCGCAGAAATATTAGCTTATATGGATACAGTCCGAAACGGACGTATCCAATATTAGTTAATGGTGAATTGGTGATGCCTGATAATTTCGTTCAAAGTTTGACCAATCCTAATGCCATACCATTAATTACATTAGAACTTCGTACTTTAGGATCTGCTCAACGTTCCAACAAACGAAATTTTAATAGTTCTAAAAATATCATTGTGGTTAAATATGATGGATCTGCATGGTTAATCTCAGATCAGCAAGAATGGAATATGATTATAAATTCTGCTCAATCCAAGAAAGCATTAGATAATGCAAATTCTTTTGATATAGAATTATTAATTGGTGCTGATGAATTTCGAGATGTTTTATCAAAATTTAAATTGATTATAAAGAAATGGAAATAAATTTACGTGATATCATCAAAACTTGGCTAGAACAGAAATCAATACCATATGGTTCTTCTGAATCTTGTTGCAAAAATTATGAGTGTATACAATTAAAATTAATTAGTGAGAGCACTGGCGATATTACCATTAGTGTTGCAATTGATCATGTGAAGGCATATTCATATGAAAGGAATCCAGACGAGAGTCCCAAATTTTATCCATCTGATCCTAAATTCTTTGAGAAATTAGAAGAATATCTATGGGAGAGAAGATGATCGATGAAGCGCTGCAAATTAAGTATGAGCAAGTGTTTAATCAAGATGAAGCTAAAGTTCTCTTCGAGAATCTTTCTTCTATAAAGTGGGATCAACACGTAATCAAAATGTATGGTAAGGAAATTCCGGCTCCAAGACTATTTGCATGGATGGGTGAAGTACCATCAAAAGGTCTCTATGGAAAACCAGTTCCAATTACACCATGGAATGAGAGTGTCCTTAACATCAAGTCTGAGATATTTAAGCGGACAGGAGTTGATTATGATTCTTGTAACATCAATTTCTACCGTTCAGGCAATGACCATTTAGGTTGGCATATTGATCCAGAGGACGAGGGATTATGGACCTTCCCAATTGCAAGTGTCTCGTTAGGAGCCTCAAGATTATTTCAAATGCGAAGATATGAACGTATTAATGGAGAAAAGAAAGTTGGAACAATCCATGCCATCACTCTTGAATCAGGTTCACTTCTTGTTATGCCAGCTGGCTTCCAGGCTCGATGGCTACATCGGCTACCGCCAGTACCATCAAGCCGAAATTGCGGTAGTAGAATTAATCTTACGTTTCGACGGATTAAGAAATGGAAATAAACTTATCTGTCATCGTTAAGGCATGGTTAAATTCGAAATCAATACCATATAATTCTGAATTTTGTTGCAATGGTTCCAAGCTTTACTATTATTATACTTGAACGTTTATACCAAATTTAGAATGATCGAACCAATTTACTTTAGGTTCTTTATATGATTTTAATTTGACTTTTGAAAGTTTTTTAATGCTTGTTGTGCCCAATCTAGCATGTAATGCTTGACCACTGATTTGTTTTGCTATTATAGGGCTGCTAATAATACACCAATTACAAATTTTGACCTTATTACGATAATCAATGAATTTGTTGCAATATTTACATGTGATCCATTTATTACGCATGGTAAAATCAATTTTATGTTGTAAAACCAAATATGGAGCAATTATGTTCCATAACTTGATAGTCGATGCTTGACCTAAAATAATTATCCAATATTTGTTTTTATGTTTTTTAATTCTAGGTTTTAAATCAAATGTTTGTAACCATTTACATAATAGTTGTATTGATTTAAGACTGAAATTGCATGTTGAGAATGTTGAATAACGTTGATGGTATAAACCTGATTTATTTTTTGAACCGCAGTGTCCCCAAGACCCATCATCTTGGTACCATACAGCTAATGACAATACATCTAAATGTTTAATCCAATCATTTGTAATAATCTTCTTTTTCTTAATAATGCAAGTTTTGTAAATTAATTCAGTTATTGATTTATTATAAAATCTAAAATACAACATCTTTGAACCATAGCCAGATATTCGCTGATGGATTCTACAATGATCTAAATTTAGGTATGATGCTTTCCATTCTAAATATGTTTTTTGTTTTATATTGTGTCCAACTTCGAATCTATAAGTATGTTTATTTTTATTAATTTTCATTCTTATTATGGATGCGTCACCAAGTAATGATCCATATAGTAAGTTTAACATGATGTCCTTTTTATTTTATTTTTGCTTATGTTAAATATAAGATGGCGATATCCAGATAAACCAAAAGAAATATTTTCACTTTCTATGGTCAAATCTGGTGAATATCTTTGTCAAACTAAACAAGATGGTTTTAGATGTCTTATCCTTAAAGATAATGATCAAATTTTCTTCATGTCAAGACATCGGAAACCATTACCAGTATCTAAAATTTTACATGCTGAAGTAGAGAAATTACAAATGACTAATGGAACTGTATTTGATTCAGAATGGACTAGTAGGCGTGAAGCAAATAAAGAGGAAGCTATTTACTTATTTTCAGTAGTATATCATAATTATGAGTGGCTTGGTAAAAAGACAGAAGAAGAGAGATATAATAGATTAGAAATAATTAAGCCAACTGCAAATATTCATATAATTGAATCTAAATATAGTGATTATGATCAACATTATAAATCTACAATTTATAATTGGAAGACTGAAGGTATAGTTCTGAAAAAGAAAACTACACAATTGATTGGTGGACTAGAAAAAAGTTATGACAATCCAGGATTTTTAAAGGCGAAATGGCGTCTTGGGAGTAGCGGAACAACATTGAATATTATTCCAGATGATAAATTGGTGTATGAAAAGTGCGCCCATTAATAAGGCAAATTTTTCTTGACTGGTTAGAAGCAGAAAATATTAAAGATTGGGAATATTGTGTTGGTAGACTATGGTATAGAGGTCTCCATATTTTAGATATCAAAGAAGATGAAGTAGTATTAAGAGATGGTAATAAAATTTTAGCCTCAGATCCAGAGTTCTTTAAGAAGATTAAAGATATATTTATTAAAATTAATGAAATCGATGAATTATGGAATTTGAAGAACAATTAATTATTGATTTCGTGACAGCAGCGGCGATAAAAGCTGGTTTAACTGGAATTATTGTTCAAATGAATAATTATCTTGAAGATGTTGCGCTTATAGAATTGAATTATTACGGTTGGAATAAACAATTAAATAAATATCATATGTGGGATTTTCTTTATAAAGATGGGGCGATCATTAAAGATAATTTTAACCTTAAAATTGAATTATCAGACCCAAAATCATCTGAAAAATTCGTGAATTTTTTGGAACATGAAGTTGGATGTTCTCACACTAATAGGGGATGTCTTCTAAATGAATCTTAAAGATGTTATTGAAACATGGCTTCTTGATAAGAAGTATAAATGGTGTATATTACAATGTGAATTAAAGCATTTTTCGTATTCAGAAAATTGGCCAGGAGATTGGTTTTTAATACCGAATAGTAAAAGATATGCTCCAGCATATAAGATTATTAGATATCCATATATTCAAATTAAAGATGATTGCGTGTTAATGCAGATAAATGATGGTTGGCTTACTGTAAATTGCATTGATCCGACAATGTTTGAACAATTGAGAGAATATATTGAAAATTATGAAAATTCTATTAGATCTTCAAGCGGTAGTATTTAAAGCTGAATTCGCTGGATTCTATAAATTAAGAGAGAAAGAAAAATTTTGTTATCATAGAGGGTGTGGTTTCAATCCTGAGAATAAGAGATGTAATTCAGGTCAGTGGATTGGTATGGGCGAATTCGTTATAAATCCTGACCATCTCAACGCTGGATGTGATTTGGATTGGTGTGTAATAAAATATGGTCCTAAAACCTTTGTAAGAGTAGATTGTAAAAGGTCATCATATGAGAAATATTCAGAAGCTGAATTATCTAATCCAGATGTGAAACCACAAGCAGCAGCTATTAAGATTCATATTGTACTTGGAACCTATATTAGAACTATGGTTGGATTATATGATCTATTTGATGATAAGTGGTTATTAGACACATGGTGGAAAGTAGCTGGTGGAAACACAAATTTATTAATACCAAATAAGGCATATTTTCCACCTATGAATGTACATGGAATTAATGAGGTTATTGATGCTTTAAAAGCGGCAATTTAATGATACTCATTCAAATTATTGCTGATTGGTGTAAACAGAGATTTCCAAAATTGATTGTCAAATTGACATATGCAAATCGTATTATTGTTAGTGTAGATAAGAAATTTCTAATTTCCTCTAATCCTAGATTTCCAAGGTTTGAATTTGATGTTGATATAGCTACTATAGATGAAGATCCATTTCGAATTGACATATATAATAATGGACCTTATAAATCATTCAATCTTAAAATTACAGATCCAAAAATTTTTTCATCATTATCTAGAAAGATTAAAAAAGCTGTACGAAAGCTATATAAAGCATGTTACATTCCTCTTTCCTTTGCTAATGAAATTTTAAGTAATGGAGATATAAATGCCTCAAGCAGTTCCACAAGAACCAATATTAGATGAAAATGTCAGCCTTATACCACCATACAATTTAATATTGTTAGATGATAATCAACATACATTCGACTATGTAATATCTATGTTAGGTAAGATATTTGGTTATAGTCGTGAAAAAGCTTACAAAATGACCAAAGAAGTAAATGATACTGGTCGAGTGATAATTTTTACAGGCCCTCTTGAACATTGTGAGGTCTATAGAGATAAAGTACATGCCTTTGGTAAGGATTGGAGTATTTCAACTTGTGTTGGTAGCATGTCTGCCATGATAGAAAAGGCCGAATAAGGCAATAAAATTGGCAATATTTCACAAAAATGAAATGTTTATGAAAATCGGTGGAGTTGGATATGTCAGATGAAGACATTGAAACTACCAAAATTATTAACGCATGGTTAAATGATGAATTTCCAGCGTATAAATGGGTAATTCATCATAATAGTATTATTTCCTCTATTAGAGGAATTGCATTAACTGTAATAGTTGACGGATTAAATGTTGCATTGTATGCTAAGACGCCATTAGCTAATACAAAACTTTGTGCGGTCCAATTAATGGACCCAAAATCAACTGATAAACTCAAAGAATTTGTTTCACACATCAATAATCTAATTAAGAAACTCGAAAATAATATTCTTAGATGTTTAGAGTAGGAGAGATTATGTTCTGTAAGACTTGTGGGATTGAATTATCATCAGAAAGATTAGAAGCTAAACCTGACGCAGAAGAATGTGTACCCTGTGTAGCAAAACAAGGAGATGTACTAATGTATAGGGGTCGAATGATTTTCTCTCATAAAACAGCTGGGGAATTAGAAATAGTATCAAAACAAACGTTAGATGATATCAATAGAATTGATCGAAGGGGTTATAAAAGACCAAGTAATTTAAGTTAAGGTTTATATGATAGAATATCCTAATTGGTTAAGTCGATATACTGATGCTATAATTTTAGCTACTGAAGCTCATCATGGACAAGTTAGAAAATATTCTAACCAACCATATATCTTACATCCGCTCCGTGTAAGTCAGAAAATTCTAAATATAACTGGAAATATTGAATTAGCAATTGCCGGTGTATTACATGATGTTCTTGAAGACACTAATATCGAATATTCCATTCTATATGGCAAATTTGGTGATAATGTAGCTGAATTAGTTCAATCAGTTACTAAATTAAAATCTATATTATCTAAATCTGAACGAGAAGAAGAATTTTTGAAACGCTTTAAGAAAGCACGCACATGCACTGTTATAATAAAATTGGCAGATCGTATTGATAATATAATGGATGCGGTATCAGCTACTGAACAATTTAAGGCTGGGTATTTAAGAAATACATCAGAGTTATTAGATGCTATTCCAAATTATGCACTTAATGATTCAATTGTTAAACAACTGATTACAGAAATTAAACTATGGATACAGAATTTATATTAATAAAATCTCCAAAACTATGACCGATTCACGGATTCTTATTGATTCAATTAAGAATGCTCTTGATGAATCAGGCTTCGAACACACAATTAAAGTTGATTTTAACAATTGGATAACTCTCCCATCAACTATATCTTTATTTATTAATGAAATCTATATTGGTATTATTAAGTTGTGTGAATATAGAGTTCTTATAACAAGCACTAAGCATGATATACATTTAAGTATGGATTTGCGTGACCCAGAATCAATTAATCAGATATGTAAACTAATTACACAAATTTCAAATAAGGAAGGTTTATGAAAATAGAATGTAGTTGTGGAATAACCCATCACGTTTTTGATTGGCCGTCAGCAAAGATTGAAGAGAACAATAAGAAAATGATTGAAAGGCATATTACATGCTCGTGTAAACGAGAAGTAGTATTACGAACTGATCCAATGGATGAACCAGATAATGAAGAAGGAGATGAAGATGAGGGTCAAATTTTTTCATTTGAAGAATTGTCACGTAGATTAGGTGTTAAACCTCCACCTCAACCTATTCCTCAACCACCTCCACAAATGAAACAATCCAAGGGATTGATTGTAACTGATACAACTGATACAAATGAAGTTAATCAACTTTTTACAGTCCATCTTTCTCAAGATGAAGCTGAAACATTGAATGAGGCTTTATCTCATTATGCTACAGTCTTTAAACCAATGGAGGAACAAGCTAAAGAGCAACAAGCATATTTGAATCTAGCTACTAGATGTAAATTTGGATTTTTCAAAATAGAAACTGAAAAAGATGCGAGTCTAATAAGATGTTCGTTGTCGGAACGTAACACATCTAGATTATATCCAGTAGACGAATATGGTGATGAAACTGATCACAATTTCCAGCGAATGTTAACTGTGCGATCCTTACGAGATAGGTTATTCAAAGAGTTTGAGGCACATAATGTCTAATCCAATAATCTCAATAAAGCAAGAAACTATTAATGCTATATCTAAAGTTGTAGATGAGACTACAGCCGATTTTCTGGATAAACTACCAAAATTTCTCCAAAATAAGTTACAAAACTGTGTAGCTAAGATCTTAGGCTTTGAGCAGGATAATTGGCGTAATGAATGGAAAGTAGATCACTGTAATAACAGAATTAGCCATCTAACATCATTGCTAAATGATCGTGTTAAAACAGCGGCGAGTCTTGCTATTAATAAAATAGAATTCATAATGAATGACGAATTAATTCTTGTTCTTCAGAAAGAATTTGATAATGAAGTAAAGAGAGTTTTACAACATAAAGTGCGTGAAATTGCACAAGGAAAAGCTATAATGCTTTTAGCTCAATTAATGGATGATCCAATAGATAAAGTTAAAGTTCTTGATATAGATCCAAAACATGTGACTGAGCCTAATTATGGCAAATTAAAATTAGAAGAACAAATGTTACACACTATCATAGAGGATAATCTTAAGAAAGAATCAGGTAACGAAGAAGGGGATTAGCAATTATATATTCAAATTCAAAATTTGTCATTGAGGAATCAAATGTTAAGTATAGAAAACATCTATGATTTTTATGGATTATCTATGATTCAGGAATCTGATCTAGATAACGATGCTAAAAGCATTTACAAGTTTCACCTTAAACATATCCAATTTAATTATGTTAAGACTCTGAAGAAGAGAATTGTTGAAGAGGCTGGATATATTGGATTAGATGTGGCAGGAGATAGTATTTCTTCTCTAATTAAAAATGTCCAAAAGAAATTGGATGAAGAGATATCTAAGCAATCTAAGAAAATGGCTACCTTAGGTGCCTCGTTTAATATGATAGACATGATCAAATCTCAACATGGTAATAAACCTAAGAGTTTAGAAAATGCAGCTGATGCTTTCCGTTCAAAGGAAGGTAAATCTCGTTCAATGTTTGGTGGAGAGCCTTGGGCTAAAATCAGTGAAGCCTTTATGAAAGTTGAAGAGGCTGAAACGCCTAAGACTATTATTTTGGCTATTGACCATCTGAACTATTTAGCCCATAATTGTTGTGCTGTATTATTTGACCTGACTGGTACTAGAGGCGGGGGCGGCGACAAGCATGCTGCTGTTAAAGCAGTATTAGATGAGAAATTTAAAGCTAAATCACCACAAGATTTCGCTAATAAAATGTCAGGTGATGTGAAGATGTTTTTAAAGGAACAAGGAATCCTACGTTAAATGATTACTGATAATAAGATATTGATTTTATTTGTAGAGAGCATTCTTAAAAAAGTACACCCAAATTGTATTATTAGTGTTGAAATTGATCATTGTCATCAATGTTCATTTAGTGAAATGTCAGTTGGTCATGTCAGATATAATATAGATTCTATATTATTTTTAATAAACCTTGAGAATTCAAAATTTAAATATGTGAATCCTCAAAATAATAATTTTGTATATATCAATATAGAAGATCCAACGTGTCATGATGTATTAGTACAATACTTTAAATCTAAATCTTTATGTCAAGTACACAAGTAGAATCTTTAAATGATTATGTTCCAAGAGATCAAATTCGAGAGATATGGGACATGTTTGTTTTAAAACTTAGAGAAATTTTAAAACCACTTAATTTAATAGTCATGCCTGGACGAGATTTATATCTTCATATTCAAAAACTTCCAATCTCATTTAGAGTTAAATTAGAAGATTCTAACCCACTTAAATTTCATATATCAATTTTAAAATATGTAGATAGATTTGGTAGTAAGAGATTTATAGATTTTACAAGGTCAATGTCTGGCCCTATTTATGATAAGAAATTTAATTTGTACTCCGTACTTCAAAAAGTTAAGCAAATTTGTAAGATGCTTTTAAGTATTGAAAAAATTTGGGATAATAATTCTAAAAAGAAAATGAGAGATAGATTACGCTGGGCAAATCCTGCTAATGCACGTCGAAAGTTAAATTATAAATGAGAATTTTAATTTGTGGAGATAGAAATTGGACTAATCCAACTCCAATTTATAGAATATTAAATAATCTTGATAAGAAAGATATTATTATTCATGGAGCTTGTAGAGGGGCCGATCTATTAGCTGGTCTAATAGCTAAAGAGCTTGGATTTATAGTTGAAGAATATCCAGCCCAATGGGGTAAATATGGGAAAGCTGCTGGTCCATTACGAAATCGTGAAATGCTTAATTCAGGAGCGAATTTAGTAATTGCATTTCATGAAGATATTAAAAAATCACGCGGAACAATTAATACAATAAGACAAGCTCAAGAATTAAATATTCCAGTAATTTTGGTGACTAAATGAATGAAAATGCATTTGATGAAATAGTTGAATCTATAGGGCCTATCTCGGTATTAAGAGCCACTAAGTGGTATAGTAATTATTACCTTTTAATAAAAGCATCGTGTGTTGACGGTAATAGTGATTCACAAGCAGCTGTTATCAAGTTATTAACTGATCTGCAGATAATGCTCTATATTCCAATTAGTGTTAATACAAGCTTTAACTTTAAAGCTAAGAGGGTACGTTTACCAGGTACTAAAAAGGTAGTAATTGAATTTTTGCTATTCTTATATGGTATAAATGACAAATTGAATGATATAGTAAATTGGTTACGCAACAATGCTAATAATTTGCCGGTCATTCAACAACACTTAGATGATGAGAAGTTGTCAGTTGGTCCATCAATGTTTCTTGATACTAAATTAAATGCTAAATATGTGAAAGTTAGATTTGATGGGGCTTCAGTTCCATTCTACTTTGACGATTATTCTAAAATTTGGTTAAAAGATTTGACGGAACAATCAATTAGGGAATTGAAAGAATTTGGGCCAACTTTAATTGAAACAATTTTAAATATTTTGATACAAAACAAAGACACGATATTAGAGAGAGCTTTATTACGACCTCTAAATCTAAGCAATATTTCAGAATATGGTGAGCATGTTATGAAATATTATAAGAAAGTAGCAGCAGATGAATGGATAATGATTGATACTAGTAAAAGTTTAGCAAATCCAAACGTTGAAATGGCTATTGTATTTATGTATAGTGGCACAGATCGTACTTCAAAGTATTTTGCCTTAATTGAAGATAATATATATAAAATATCAACATTTTATAATAAATCATGGAGTGGATATAATAAATCAGCAGGAAAATCTTGGTATAGACAAGCGCATCAAGGACATATACCAGAAGAAGTAAAATTTGTAAATACAGATCTTACACCAATAGATCCAAGTGATCAATATGTGCGTGAACGTATTGCTAGAGCTATGAAAGCTAAATTATAATGGAACATTTACATTTATGTGAGAAATGTGCAAATGCTTACTATTGTACATGTGGATTTTGGGATGATGAACAATGTAAATCTGAATTAGGTTTTGTCTTGTGTGATGAATGTGAAATTAATGAAGAAGAAGAAGAAGAAGAAGAAGAAGAAGATAAGGAGAATGCAGCTAAACAATAATTATGTCGTCTTCCTACCAGTGGTAGGATGGCGTTGGTGGAATACGTCTGTTTTATTTAGTTATAAAGGAATTGTATGAACGTTACAAACGTTAAACAAGCTATCCGTTTGTGCCGTGGCGGTGGTATTACCCCTTATATTCATGGACACAAGGGGATGGGAAAATCATCTTCAGTTAGGCAATTATGCCAAGAAATGGCAGAATTCGCTCACAGCAAGCTCCCATGGGGATTCGTTGATTTCCGCGCTTCGCAGATCGAGTCATCAGATCTTCGTGGATTACCAGATCGGTCTGAAGGGCGCACAGTGTATTTCCCACCAGATGATCTTCCACATGGTGAATACATTTGTTTGACTTGTATCGAAGATGCTGGCCCAATTTTATCCAGACCCACATTTGGTGAGAATGGGTCATATTCTCTCACTAAGAAATTCCCAGATCAATGTCATAAGGGTCATAAGAATACGGAAAGCAATCAAATCATCTTCCTCAACGAGGGAATTCTATTCTTAGACGAGTTGAACAGAGCAGACGATGATGTGCTGCAAGCCACGTTCCAATTGGTGCTTGATCGCCAACTTGGCAGGTATATCCTTCCTACTGGATGGTCAGTAGTGGTTGCTGGAAACTATCAACAAGGATATATGGTTAATACATTCAATGATCCAGCATTCCTTGATCGGTTTTGCCACATCAAATTGACGGCTGATAAAGAATACATGTCCGATTGGGCTGATTATATGACTCGTTTTAAGGGTCAAGCAGATCGGATCATGCAGTTCGTTGCGTTCGACACGAACCATCTAATGGGAAAGGTTGAAGGAGATCTCGGATTTTCTGTTCAGCCATCCCCTCGCTCGTGGGAATTCGTTGCTCGCATTCTTAATGAATCGGAACGTGGTGATTATACTAAGGATGTTCTGCGAGAAGTTCTTGCTGGAATCATTGGTCTTGAATTGACAACTCAATTCGAACGCTTCTCAGTTGAAGTGACACCAAGCGATGTATTAGATCGTGGTTTGAAAACCATTGAAGGTAAGCTCAAGGAATTCAACCGCAACCAGTTGGTTGGGTTGGTATGGGGTGTTGCCTCGAATGCTAAGGAACGCTTCAAAGAGAAGAAGGGACGCGAAGAGATGATGGAAAATGCTTTGGATTTCATGGAATATATCGCAAAGCATAAAGAGAGGGACCTTGCAGTCATGTTTGGTCGCTCTCTGGTCGAGAAAGAGACCCAGAATTTAGGAGGAGCGGTTCTCTCGAACCAGCATCTGGCGAAGATGGCGGCAAAGTATAAGGGATCGAAAACAGAATCTTGGATTGCGGCTTTGAATGAAAGGCCGGAACTCCAAAAGCTAATGAGCAAAGTTAGTTATGGAACCTAGGATACGGTGATTCTTTGAAGACCAATAAAAAGTATGAATTGACGTTATGCCATGAAAAGGCCACGTAGATGGGTTCCAAGATATGAGCAAAGTTAGTTATTGGATATAGGATACGGCAGTATAAGGGTACGGTAATATACAACCATTACGAAAATGGTCTCCTACATGTAAATAAAGCAGACATGTAGGAGACCTAATATGGTGATTTGTCCAATATGCAAAGCGAAATGTAAAAGAGTTAGTAATGCTCGTGGCAATATACCGACAGTATTGAAATTTTCCAGCGATTATCGCAGTTACATTTGTCGTGTATGTAGGCGTGATTCAAAAGTGTCAGCTGCTGGAGCTCTTCTTTCAAAGAGATTTAGAGAGGCCAAGGATCGTTGTACTAGACCAAATGTTGAAGCCTATAAAACACATGGCGGGCGAGGTATAAAGTTCAGATTAACGTTATGTAAGTTTATAAGATTGTATATTCATAGAACTATGAATCTATTAGCCATAGGACAAGCTCCAAGTCTCAATAGGAAAGACCCAAATGGTGATTATGAGTGGAATAATATTGAAATTATAGATTGGGCAATTCATCGTTTGGAAAGTTATACCATACTTTCTGATAAGTTTAAAGTTCAACGCCAAGCAACTCATAAGGTTTGTACGGGTCCTTGTAAACGAGATTTAGTAATAGAAAATTTTGCAGTGAAAAAGAGGTGTACTGATGACACAATATATCGTTATCCATACTGCAATGATTGTCGAAAAGCCATAAGACAAGATAAAGGCCAAGGGGAACGAGTACCTGTTCCAGGTTACTTTGCTAAATATATTAAAATGAAAGGCTGGGAAAATCCTGGTTGGGATAGGGGATTACTATGGTAATGCTCCCTTCTCTCCCCTCCACCCCTCCCATTCTCTCTCCTTTCTCCCTCCCATTCTCCTCCCCTCCTCCCCTGCCAATTAATATCTTAATATGAATAAATTAAATGAATCCCCAGATATTTATGATTTAATTGAGACTCA
>Ga0187893_10011158_pt1 | contig 13135 bp, 16 predicted proteins | sample MA1701074metaG_FD_139574 | JGI IMG/M metagenome (GOLD analysis project Ga0187893, IMG submission 139574) | White microbial mat communities from a basaltic lava cave in the Kipuka Kanohina Cave System on the Island of Hawaii, USA - MA170107-4 metaG ...
CGCGAAGCCGCGCGCAGCCTGGTTGGGAACCAGGCGAGCACGGCGACAAAGCATGGCGGCGATGGTCGCCGTTGTTGCTTCGAAACTTGTGGGTTGGCGCACTAGTCACTCGACGACGGCTTCGAGCGCCTCGGCCGCGCGCTCGGAGCTGACCGCCGTCAGGCAGCGCGCGTGGCCGTAGCGGCAAGCGCGCTCGAAGCACGGCATGCAGTCGAGCCGCAACTCGTCCTTCAACCAGAGCACCCGCGCGCGCGCATTCAGAGGCGGCGTATGCAGCGGGCTGGTCGATCCGAACACGGCCACCTGCGGGACTCCGAACGCGGCCGCGATGTGCATCAGCCCCGAGTCGTTGCTCATCGTGCCGCGCGCCGACGCGATCAGCGCCATCGCCTCCATCAGCGACGTCTTCCCCGCCAGCTCGAGGCAGCGCGCCGTCGTGCTGGCGGCGATGTGCGCGGCGAGCGCCGATTCCTTCGACGAGCCGAGCAAGACCACCGGCAGCCCGTACTGCGCGTGCAACGTGACGGCGAGCGCCGCGTAGTGCGACGCGGGCCAGCACTTGGCCGGGCCGTACTCGGCCCCGGGAGCGAACGCCCAGTAGGCACCCTGCTCGAGGCGGTACTTGGCGAGCGCACCGCTCTGGACCGCGGGGTCGAGCGCGAGCCGCGGCTTCCTCACCACGGCAGTCGGCATCCCGGCGAGCGCCGCATAGGCATCGACCATCGGCGCCCTGCCCACGGGGTTCGGCAGTTGCTCACCGAGCAGCAGCCAGCGCCCCTCGCCGCGATAGCCGACGCGCCTCGGGATGCGCGCCAGGAACGGGATCAACGCCGACTTGATCGAGTTCGGCAGCACGTACGCGTTGTCGAAGCGCCCGCGCAATTCGCGCGCGACGCGCAGCCGCTCGGCGACGTCGAGCCGCCCTTGCGCGACGCGCCATTCGAGCACCGCCTCGACCTGCGGCATCGCGCGATAGACCGGCGCGACGTGCGGCAGCGCGCCGACCGTGAGCCGCTCGCCGCGCGTCGCGAGCAACGCGAGCAGCGGTTCGCTCATCACCGCATCGCCGATCCATTGCGGGGCGACGATCAGCGATCGCTTCAGGTCGGTGTTCAATGCACGCGCGGGCCGCGCGGCTCGCCGGCCTTCAGTCGATAGACGGTCCCGCAATACGGGCACTTGCCGACGCCGGTCGTGCCGACGTCGATGAACACCCGCGGGTGCGTGCTCCAGAGCGTCATCTTCGGGTTCGGGCAGAACACCGCGCCGGGGCCTTCGAAATCCTCGGCGCTGACCTCGACCACCGCCGGCGCGTTCAGACCCTGGTCAGCCATTCGGCGTACTTCGGGTTGCGGCCGTTGACGATGTCGAAGAACGCGGATTGGATCTTTTCGGTGACCGGGCCGCGCGCGCCGCTGCCGATCGAGACGCGGTCGAGTTCCCGGATCGGCGTCACTTCGGCCGCGGTTCCGGTGAAGAACGCTTCGTCGGCGATGACGATCTCGTCGCGCGTGATGCGCCGCTCGACCAGCTCGAGGCCGAGGTCCGAGCAGATCGCGAACACCGTGTTGCGCGTGATGCCGTTCAGCGCGCCGGCCGACAGGTCGGGCGTGTGCACGGCACCGTTTCTCACGATGAACAGGTTCTCGCCCGCGCCCTCGCTGACGAAGCCCGACGCGTCGAGCAGCAGCGCCTCGTCGTAGCCGTCGTCGAGCGCTTCCATGTTGGCGAGGATCGAGTTCGTGTAGTTGCCGACCGCCTTGGCCTGCGTCATCGTGATGTTGACGTGGTGGCGTGTGTAGCTGCTGGTCTTGACGCGGATGCCGCGCTTCAGCCCCTCCTCGCCCAGGTACGCGCCCCACGGCCACGCGGCGACCATCAGATGGATGCGGTTGCCCTTGGGGCTGACGCCGAGCTTCTCGGAGCCGATCCACGCGAGCGGGCGCAGGTAGCAGCTGTCGAGCTTGTTGGCGCGCACGACGGCCTTCTGCGCGTCGATCACCTGCTCGAACGAGAACGGGATCTTCATGCGCATGATCTTGGCGCTGTTGTAGAGGCGCTCGGTGTGTTCGCGCAGGCGGAAGATCGCGGTCCCCGAGACCGTGTTGTACGCGCGCACGCCTTCGAACACCCCGCAGCCGTAGTGCAAGGTGTGCGTGAGGACGTGGATGCGGGCGTCGCGCCACTCGACCAGCTCCCCGTCCATCCAGATCTTGCCGTCGCGGTCTTCCATGTCTGGCTCCTGCAAGCGAGCGCGCGATTTTACGTGGCGTGGGGTCGCACCAGATTCCAGCGCACGAGGCGTCCGGCTTCGACCTCGAGCTCGACCGACGCGCCGCCCGGGTCGGTCCACGCCCACGTCTCGGGCGAGTCGCGCAGCTTGCTGCCGAGGCTGCCCGCGGTGCGCACGATGTCGAGCATCGGCATGCGCTTCTTGAGCCGCGCGTTCAGCATCACGGCGCTCGCGACGGTGCCGAGCGGCGCCTGCGCCGCGCGGCGCATCACGCGCATCGCGACCGTCCACTGCATCAACAGCCAGAACACGATCGCCGACAGCCCGAGCCCGATCCCGGGCCAGCCCCAGCCGCGCCACCCGGCGCCAAGCGCCGCGGCGGCGAGCAGCCAGCCGACCCAAGGGTTCACGCGCCGACCACGTCGCGTTCGAGTCGGCCGACGCGTCCGGTCGAGATCGCGTCGGCCCAGTCGCCGCGGCCATTCGCTTCGGCCTGGCGCGCCGCGGCGTGCCAGTCGTACGCGACCGCGCGCAAGGTCGCGCGCCAGCCGTGCTGCGTGCGCTCGACGAGCGCGTAGCGCGCGTGCGGGGAGCCGGCTTCGACGCGGTGATGGTGCGGGTGGTCGTCGTCGTACGCCTGCAGGCCTGCGCTTCCGGGGTTGACGACGAGATGGCGCGCGTCGAGCTGCACGACGCGCGGCTGGTGCGTGTGGCCGCACAGGATCAGCGCGGCGTCGATCCCGGACCTGCGTGCACGCACCTCGTCGTGCGTTGCCGCGTGCACGCCGAGCGAGCCGTCGCGGCCGAAATCGTCGTGCACCGTCTCGAGGAAGTAGCCGACGTCGCTGTCCGGCGTGCCGTGGCAGCAGTACAGGTCGGGAAAGAGCCACGACGTCTTCGGCAATCCGCCGAGCCACGCGCGGTGCCGTTCGGTGAGGCGCAGTGCCGCGTGGCGGTCGGAAGCCCCCTGACGCTCGCGCGGCATCAGCACCTGGCGCTCATGGTTGCCGGCGAGCGTCGGCCAGCCGAGCGCGATCAGGCGGTCGGCGGTCTCGGCCGGCCACAACGGCCCCGAGACGATGTCGCCGAGGTCGACGACGAGGTCGGCCCCCGCGCGCGTGAAGTCGTCGATGATCGCTTCGAGCGCCGGCAGATTGCCGTGGATGTCGGTGATGGCAGCGAGCAGCATCGCAGTCAGCGCGGTGACGAATGCGCGCGCAGCCACGCGAGTCCGAAGCCGTAGGCCGCGGCGAGCGCGGCCGCCTGCGTAGCCCTGGTCCGGGTGATGTTCAGGCTGTGCATCGAGGGACTCGGCAAACTTATAACAGGTGCTACCGCCTTACTGGCTGCGGGCGGCCTCGATCGCCTCTTCGATGCGCTCGACCGCATGAATTGTGAGCCCGTCGATCGCGCGCTTGGGCGCGTTCGACTTCGGCACCACCGCAACCGAGAAGCCGAGCTTGGCCGCTTCCTTCAGCCGCTCCTGCCCGCGCGTGGCGGGACGCACTTCGCCCGCGAGTCCGACCTCGCCGAACGCGAAGAAACCGCGCGGCAACGCCTTGCCGCGCAGGCTGCTCTGGACCGCGAGCAGCACCGCGAGGTCGGCGGCGGGCTCGCCGATGCGCACGCCGCCGACCGCGTTGACGAACACGTCCTGGTCGAAGGTGCCGATCCCCGCGTGCCGGTGCAGGACTGCGAGCAGCATCGCGAGCCGGTCCCGGTCGAGCCCGACCGACAAGCGCCGCGGGTTCGGCCCTGCGCCGTCGACGAGCGCCTGCACCTCGACCAGGAGCGGGCGCGTGCCCTCCAACGTGACGAGCACGCACGACCCCGGCACCGGTGCGCCGTGCGTCGACAGAAAGATCGCGCTCGGGTTGGCGACGCCCTTCAAGCCGCGCTCGGTCATCGCGAAGACGCCGATCTCGTTGACCGCGCCGAACCGGTTCTTGACCGCGCGCACGAGCCGAAAGCTCGAGTGCGTGTCGCCCTCGAAGTAGAGCACCGTATCGACGATGTGCTCGAGCACGCGCGGCCCGGCGAGCGCGCCCTCCTTCGTGACGTGGCCGACGAGCACGACGACGGCCCCGCTCGCCTTGGCGAGCCGCGTCAGCTGCGCAGCGCACTCGCGCACCTGCGCCACCGAGCCGGGCGCCGACGTGAGCTGCTCGGACCACAAGGTCTGGATCGAGTCGATCACCGCAATCGCGGGCTGCTCGGCCGCGAGCGCGGCGACGATCTTCTCGAGCTGGATCTCGGCCAGCACGCGCACCGTCGATGCTTCGAGGCCGAGCCGGCGCGAGCGCAGCGCGATCTGCGCGCCGCTCTCCTCGCCGGTGACGTAGAGCGTCTTCATGCGCCGCGAGAGCGCGTCGAGCGCCTGCAGCAGCAGGGTCGATTTCCCGATCCCCGGATCGCCCCCGATCAGCACGACGCCGCCGGCGACGATGCCGCCGCCGAGCGCGCGATCCAGCTCGTCGATGCCGCTCGGCGTGCGCTCGACGTCGCTCGCTTCGATCGCGGCCAGGGTCGCGACCGGCGCCGCCTTGGCGAGCGCCTGATAGCGGTGCGCCTTCGCGCCGGCCGGCTCGACGACGCCTTCCTCGAGCGTGTTCCACGCCGCGCAATGCAGGCACCTGCCGAGCCACTTCGGGCTCGTGCCGCCGCATGCGGTGCAGGTGTACCGGGTCTTCTCGCGCGCCACGCGCCGGATTGTCGAGCCTGTCAGTGCTCGGCGGCGACCTTCGCACGCTGCGCCTTCAGTTCGCCGCGCTGCGTCTTCACCTCCAGTCGGCGCCGCTTCGACCCCGCGCTCGGCGCGGTGGGGCGGCGCACGCGGGGAGGCTGCGCGACGCTCGCGACGATTTCGTGCAGCCGCGCCAGCGCGTCGGCGCGGTTCATGTCCTGGCTGCGGTGACGCTGCGCCTTGATCACGAGCACGCCGCCGCGCGTGATGCGGCTGTCGTCGAGCGCGAGCAGCCGCGCCTTCACGTCGTCGGGCAGCGACGAGCGGCGGATCGGAAAGCGCAGGTGCACCGCGCTCGACACCTTGTTGACGTTCTGCCCGCCCGCGCCCTGCGCGCGCACCGCGGTCCACTCGATCTCGCTCGTGTCGATCCTCACGACGCATCGAACGCGAGCCGCGCGAGCGGCGGCGGCGCGGGCAGTTCGGGCAGCGCGGCGCGCACGCGCTGGCAGTGCAGCACGTGGCGCTCGCACATGCGCTTGAACAGCCAGCCCGACAGCGCGGCCGACGCGGCGAGCCCCGCCACCGGCGCGAGCTTGGCTGCCTGCTGCGCTCCGATGCGCAGGCCGAGCGTCTTCGCGGCGCTGAAGATCGCCGCCTGGGTGATGACGCGGCCGATCAGATAGCTGCCGACCTCGGCGACCGTGTCTTCGAGCCGGTTGCGCTGCGGCGCGGGCAGCGCCGCGATCTGCGGCGGCGACAGCCCGTACGCGAGGTTGATCTGTTCGAGCGTATGGGCGAGGAGCCGCCCGTTGATGAGCAGATCGACGCCCGCGACCGGCAACGCCGACACGCCCGCCGCCTTCAGCGCCTGCTGGCGCACGTAGCGCTTGCAGGCGCGGGCGCGCTCGGTCTCGACATCGAGGGCGGGTGGGGCGACACGTTGCGTGAACACGGCGCCATTCTCGCGCGGCGCCTCGACCGAGGCGGCTACAGGGCCTACAGGGCCTCCCGATCCAGCTCAACCGGCACCCGCGGCGCGAGCGCGCACATGAGTTCGTAGCCGACCGTCCCCGCGGCGTGCGCGACCTCGTCGATTGCGAGCAGCGCGCCGTTGGCGGCGCGGCCCCACAACGTCACCTGGCTGCCGATCGACGCGGCGGGTACGGGGGTCAGGTCGACCGCGATCATGTCCATGCTGATCCTGCCCACGCTCGCCGTGCGCACGCCGTCGACGAGGAGCGGCGTGCCGCTCGGCGCGGAGCGCGGATAGCCGTCGGCATAGCCGCACGCGACGACGCCGATGCGTTGCGGTGCGCGCGCCGTGTACGCGCTGCCATAGCCGACGCTGTCGCCGGCATCGAGCTGTTGGACGCCGATCAACCGGCTCTGCAACGTCATCGCGGGTTGCAGGTCCCAGTACGCGATCGTGTGCTCGGGAAAGTCGGTCGCGCTGCCGTAGAGCGCGATGCCGGGGCGCACCCAGTCGCGATGCGCGGCGGGGTGGCGCAGCAGCGCCGCCGAATTGGCGAGCGAGCGCGGACCCTCGAGGCCGCGCGTCGCGAGGTCGAACGCCGCGAGCTGGCGCTCGATGCCGCGCGCGTTGTCGGCGTCGGCGAAGTGCGTCGCCAAGGTCACCTCTGCGACCTGCGGCAGCGCCGCGAGGCGCGTCCACGCGGCGCGCAACGCGCCGGGCGCGAAGCCGAGCCGGTTCATGCCGCTGTTCATCTTCAGGTAGACGTGCTGCGGCTCGCGCAGCTTGGCCGCGGCGAGCCAGTCGATCTGCGCCGCGTGGTGCACCGTGTGCCACAGCTTCAGGCGCGCGCAGGCTTCGAGGTCGCGCGGCTCGAAGCAGCCTTCGAGCATCAGGATCGGCCCGCGCCAGCCGAGCGCGCGCACGCGTTCGGCCTCGGCGAAGTCGAGCAGCGCGAAGCCGTCGGCCGCGCGCAGGCCTTCGAATGCGCGTTCGATGCCGTGGCCGTACGCGTTCGCCTTCACCACTGCCCACGCCCTCGCATCGGGCGCGCTCGCGCGCACGCGCGCGAGGTTGTGCGCGAGCGCGGACACGTGGATGAGGGCTTGTATCGGCCGTGGCATGCGCCGATTCTGCACGCGCGCGTCGACGCTGGTCAGTGGGAGAGACGCGCGAAACCCCCATGCTATAACCCGCGCGCGCATGAAACGAGGCTTCTATACGATCATGTCGGCGCAGTTCTTCAGCTCGCTGGCAGACAACGCCTTGTTCGTCGCAGCGGTCGAGTTGCTGAGGACGTCGGGCCAGCTCGAATGGCAACGCGCCGCGCTGGTGCCGATGTTCGCGCTCTTCTACGTGATCCTCGCCCCGTTCGTCGGCGCGTTCGCCGACGCGATCCCGAAGGGCAAGGTCATGTTCATCTCGAACGCGATCAAGGTCGTCGGCTGCCTGATGATGCTGTTCGGCACGCATCCGCTGATCGCCTACGCGATCGTCGGCCTCGGCGCGGCGTCGTACTCGCCGGCCAAGTACGGCATCCTCACCGAGCTGCTGCCCGCATCGCAGCTCGTCAAGGCCAACGGCTGGATCGAAGGCTTGACGATCGCATCGATCATCCTCGGCGTGTTGCTCGGCGGCCAGCTCGTCGGGCAGGTGGTCGCGAGCCGGCTGCTCGCGTTCGAGATGCCGCTCATCGACACCGGCATCGACACGCCGCCCGAGGCGGCGATCGCGTCGATCATCCTGCTCTACGTCGCCGCGGCGCTGTTCAACCTGCGCATCCCGCGCACCGAAGCGCCGCTGCAGGCGTTTGCGCGCAGCCCGAACGTGCTCGTGCGCGACTTCTCGACCTGCAACGCGCGCTTGTGGAGCGACAAGCTGGGGCAGATCTCGCTCGCGACGACGACGTTGTTCTGGGGCGTCTCGGGCAACCTGCGCTACATCGTGCTCGCGTGGGCAGCGGTCGCGCTCGGCTACGGCACGACGCAAGCCTCGGCGTTGGTCGGCGTGGTCGCGGTCGGCACCGCCGCGGGCGCGATCGTCGCGTCGTTTCGGATGCGGCTCGACCAGGCGACGACGATCATGCCGCTCGGCATCGCGATGGGCGTGCTCGTGATCCTGCTCAACTTCATCGGCAACGTGTGGCTCGCGGCGCCGTTCCTGGTGCTGCTCGGCGCGATCGGCGGCTACATCGTCGTGCCGATGAACGCGCTGTTGCAGCACCGCGGCCACAACCTGATGGGCGCCGGGCGCTCGATCGCGGTGCAGAACTTCAACGAGCAGGCGTGCATCCTCGGCCTGGGCGCGTTCTACACCGGGATGACGCGCTTCGGTCTTTCGGCGTTCGGCGCGATCACGATCTTCGGCGTGGTGGTTGCCGGGACGATGTGGCTCATCGCGCGCTGGCACCGCCACAACTGCTCCGAACACCGCGACGAAGTCGAGCACCTGCTCGCGCTCGCGAGAAGCGACAAGCATTGACCGCGCAAGCGGTCAATGCTTGCGGCGCAGGCTCACATCGCGCAGCGATGTGAAGGGGCGCAGCCCCGGCCGGAGCCACAAGCACCGAGCGCAAGCGGTCAATGCTTGCGGCGCAGGCTCACATCGCTAAGTCAGCACCGCACGTCAGCGCGGCGCGCCCGGCGCATCGCTCAACGTCGGCAGCAACGACAGCCCGCACGATTCGATCGTGCGCACGAGCTGCTGCTGCGTGAACGGCTTGGCGAGGAAGGCGTCGGCCCCGGCCAAGGTCGCGCGCACCCGGTCCGACGCGCGCGCCTGCCCCGACACGAGCACGACGAGCGGGGTTCCGCCGGCCATCACGAGCGGCGCGTGCTTGATGCGCTGGCAGACGTCGAGCCCGTCGAGTTCGTCGCCCTCCGCGAGCACGATGTCGAGGAAGGCGATCGCGATCGGCTGCGTCGCGAGCACGTCGAGCGCGCTGCCGCTGTCGGCCGCGCGATGCACGTCGAGCCCCAGCTCCTCGAGCAAGTGCGCCAGGTACTGGGTCGCGATGTCGCTGTCGTCGAGCACCAGCGCGTGCAACGTGGTCGCGGCCGGGCTGCCGGCGGGCTGCTCGTTGCTGCGCCGGCGCGCGGCGCGCGAGCGCGCCCGCGCGCGCGCCGCGTGGCGCGCAAGGCTCGCCGGGTCCTGGATGCTGTCGTTCAGCTCGGGCGGCGGCGCGCTCGGCCGGCTCACGCGGCCGATGCGCAGCGATACCAGCGCGTCGAGTTCGCGCACCACCAGGGTCGGGTCGAGCGGCCGCACGACGTGCCCTATCGCGCCGGGGACCGGGTGCGGGCCGACGCACACCGTGTCGGCGAGGCGCCCCGATTGCCGCAACTCGGACTCGACGCCCGCCAGGTCGAGGTCGGCGACGATGAAGTCGCTCGCGGCGACCGCCGCCGCCTGCTCGTAGCCCGGCACCCGCTCCGGCGCGAGCCGAAAGCACGACGCCAGCGTGCTGCGTTCGAAATCGCTGAAACCGAGCAGCGCGACCCGGTAGCGCGGCATCCCTGTAGCTCCTCTCGGAAGGGTGGATGTTGAGTGGCGCCAGGGCCGATGTCAATGCGGTCGAGCTACCATGCGCTGCACCACTATCGAGGGGCCGTCATGAGCAGCGTGTACGACTTTTCCGCCGCGTCGATCGAGGGCAAGCGCGCCGACTTCGCGAGCCAGCGCGGCAAGGTGCTCTTGGTCGTCAACACCGCGAGCCAGTGCGGATTCACGCCGCAGTTCGGCGGGCTCGAGCGCCTGTGGCACGACTACCGCGACGAGGGGCTCGTCGTCGTCGGCTTTCCGAGCAACCAGTTCGGCCAGCAGGATCCGGGCCCGAACGACGAGATCGCGAGCTTCTGCGAGCGCAACTACGGCGTCAGCTTCCCGATGATGAGCAAGGTCGACGTGAACGGCGAGGCTGCGCACCCGCTCTGGAAGTGGCTCACCTCGGAGGCGCCCGGCTTGCTCGGCAGCGAGGCGATCAAGTGGAACTTCACCAAGTTCCTGATCGGCCGCGACGGACGGGTCAAGAAGCGCTTCGCGCCGAACGAGGAGCCCGACGGCATGCGCGCGGAGATCGAAGCGGCGCTGGCCGCGGGGTGAGCCGATGTTCGAGCACGTCGAGCCGTACCCCGGCGACCCGATCCTCGGCCTGAACGAGCAGTTCCAGAAAGACCCGCGGCCGCACAAGATCAACCTTTCGATCGGCATCTACTTCGACGACGCGGGCCGCATCCCGGTGCTCGACGCGGTGCGCCGCGCCGAAGCGGCGCTCGCCGCCGAGGTCGGGCCGAAGCCGTACCTGCCGATCGAGGGCGACGCCGAATGCCGGATGGCGGTGCAGCGGCTCCTGTTCGGCGCCGGTCACGAGGCGGTCGCCGCCGCACGCATCGCGACCATCCAGTCGGTCGGTTCGAGCGGCGGGCTCAAGGTCGGCGCCGACTTCATCAAGCGCCAGTTCCCGGCGAGCGAGGTCTGGGTCAGCGATCCGACGTGGGACAACCACCGCGCGATGTTCGAGGGCGCGGGTCTCGTCGTACACACCTACCCGTACTACGACGCGCGAAGCGGCGGGCTCGACTTCGACGCGATGCACGCCGCGCTGGCGCGCCTTGCCCCGCGCAGCGTCGTGCTGTTGCACGCGTGCTGCCACAACCCGAGCGGCGTCGACTTGAGCCGCGAGCAGTGGCGGCGCCTCGTCGCGCTGCTGCGCGAGCGCGAGGTGCTGCCGTTCCTCGACCTCGCGTACCAGGGCTACGGCGAGGGCATCGACGAGGACGCGTTCGCGGTGCGCGCGCTCGCCGACGCGGGCGTCTCGTTCTTCGTCGTCAACTCGTTCTCGAAGAGCATGAGCCTGTACGGCGAACGCTGCGGCGCGCTGTCCGTCGTCTGCCCCGACGCGCGGCAGGCCGAGCTGGTGCTCGGGCAACTCAAGTTCACGGTGCGCCGCAACTACTCGAGCCCGCCGATCCACAGCGGCCGGCTCGTCGCGCGCGTCCTCGACGACCCGCAACTGCGCGCGTCGTGGGAGCGCGACGTGGCCGCGATGCGCGAGCGCATCCTGGCGATGCGCGTCGCGCTGCACCGCGTGCTCGGCGAGCGCATCCCGGGCCGCGACTTCGACTACTTCCTGAGGCAGCGCGGCATGTTCAGCTACACCGGGCTCGGCGCCGCGCAGGTCGACCGGCTGCGCGACGAGCACGCGGTCTATCTCGTGCGCTCGGGCCGGCTCTGCGTCGCCGGGCTCAACACGCACAACGTCGAAGCGACTGCCGAGGCGATGGCCGCGGTCATGGATTGAGAGGAACGAACGATGGCGGACGACAACCCGAGCCTGATCTCGCACCTGTCGATCGGCAGCAACCGGTTCGACCTGGCGGCGGCGTTCTACGACACGGTCCTCGCGACCCTCGGTGCGAAGCGCGTGATGGAGCATCCGGGGGCGATCGCCTACGGCAAGCGCTTTCCCGAGTTCTGGTTGCAGACGCCGATCGACGGCAAGCCGGCGGCGACGGGCAACGGCACGCACTTCGGCTTCCTCGCGGCGAGCCGGGCGCAGGTGGAGGCGTTTCACGCCGCAGCGCTTGCCGCCGGTGCGCGCGACGACGGAGCGCCCGGGCCGCGCCCGCACTACGGCGCGCCGTACTACGGCTGCTTCGTGCGCGACCTCGACGGGCACAAGATCGAAGCCGCGTTCTGGGACGAAGCGCTCGGCTGACGACGAGCTCGGGCCTCGACGCGCTCGGCCCGCAGTGATGCTGATGCGCCCATCGGGCATCATCGCCCGCCATGGGGTTGTTCCTGCTGCGCCGCCTGGCCACCTTCGCCGCGACCTTGCTCGTCGCATCGGTCGTCGTGTTCGCCGTGCTCGAGGTGCTGCCGGGCAGCGCCGCCGAGGTGATGCTCGGCGAGACCGCGACACCCGAGGCGCTCGGCGCGCTCGAGAAGAAGCTCGGCCTCGACCGCCCGGCCGCCGTGCGCTACGCCGACTGGACCATCGGCCTGCTGCAAGGCCGCACCGCGACCAGCAGCGCGTACGGCACGCCGACCGGCGAACTGATCGCCGAGCGCGCGGTCGTCAGCGTGCCGCTCGCGGTGCTGGCGATGCTGGTGACGACCGTGGTCGCACTCGTGCTCGGCGTCTACGCCGCGGCGCGGCACAACAGCGCCGCCGACGCCGGCGTGATGGCGGCGAGCCAGCTCGGCATCGCGATCCCCAACTTCTGGCTCGCGATCCTGCTCATCCTCGTCTTCTCGGTGCACCTGCGGTGGTTCAGCGCGGGCGGCTTCCCGGGTTGGAGCGAGGACGACGGCGGCGGGCTCTGGCCCGGGCTGAAGGCGCTTCTGCTGCCCGCCGTCGCGCTCGCGGCAGTGCAGGCGGCGATCCTCGCGCGCGTCACGCGCTCGGCGGTGCTCGAGGTGCTGCGCGAGGACTTCGTGCGCACCGCGCGCGCGAAGGGCGTCGGGCCGCGCGCGGTGCTGTGGCGGCACGTGCTGCCGAACGCGCTGATCCCGGTGCTGACGATCATGGGCCTGCAGTTCGCGAACCTGATCACCGGCACGATCGTGGTCGAGAACGTGTTCGTTCTGCCCGGCATCGGTCGCCTCGTGTTCCAGGCGATCTCGAACCGCGACCTGTTCGTGGTGCGCGACGTCGTGCTGCTGCTCGCCGCAGTGGTCGTGATCGTCAACTTCGTCGTCGACGTGCTCTACGCGGCGGTCGATCCGAGGCTGCGCCATGCGTGAGCCGCGCGCCCTCGGCCACCCGAGCTTCGTCGCCGGCAGCGTCCTGGTCGGCTTGCTCGTCTTCGCCGCCGCGCTGTCGCTCGTCTGGTCCCCCTACCCGCCGGCCGAGATCGACGTGCCGAACAAGCTCCAGCCGCCGTCGTTCGCGCACTGGCTCGGCACCGACAGCCTGGGGCGCGACATCGCCTCGCAGCTTCTCGTCGGTGCGCAGAACTCGATCGTCGTCGGGGTGATCGCGGTCGGCATCGGGGTCGCCTTCGGCGTCGCGCTCGGCGCGCTCGCCTCTGCCCGCCGCGGCTGGGTCGAAGAGCTGGTGATGCGCGGCTCCGACTTCACGTTCGCGTTCCCCGCGCTGCTCACCGCGATCATGCTGACCGCGGTCTACGGACCGGGGCTGGTGACGAGCATCGTCGCGATCGGCATCTTCAACATCCCCGTCTTCGCGCGCGTCACGCGCGGCGCGGCCAACGCGGTGTGGGCGCGCGACTACGTGCTCGCCGCG
>Ga0187893_10011159_pt1 | contig 13134 bp, 13 predicted proteins | sample MA1701074metaG_FD_139574 | JGI IMG/M metagenome (GOLD analysis project Ga0187893, IMG submission 139574) | White microbial mat communities from a basaltic lava cave in the Kipuka Kanohina Cave System on the Island of Hawaii, USA - MA170107-4 metaG ...
GAGTATAACCAGACACCTCCTGAGATCACCTTCGGTTGCGTCTGCTACGAACGGCAGGCCGGCTCGTATGGCCGGCCGGGCAGGAACTTCTCCCACTCCTCACGCGTCAGCGTGCGGTTGGCGATCGCGCAGGCGCGCTGCTCCCAGGACTCCGGATCGATGTCCCAGATCGCCCCCTGGCCGTTCCCGTGGGTCTCCAACAGGTGGCGCCCGTCGGGGGAGATGTCGATCATCGTCCTGCGGTCTCCGGCCGTGAGTCTCGGGCCGATCTGAGTGCCGGTGGCGACGTCCCAGAGGGACGCGGCGGGCTCGAAGCCGGAGACGGCGAGGGTCCGGCCATCCGGGCTGAACTCGAGGGTGAAGGCTCCGGTACCGCCTTGGTCGAGCTCGTGGAGGAGCTCCTCGGTGCGGACGTCCCAGACCCGTACGACTCTGTCGAAGCCTCCCACCGCCAGGATTCGCCCGTCGGGACTGAGCGCGACGGACAGGTCATAGAGAAGAGGGGTCTGCGAACCCTCCACGGCGGCGATAGGAGAACGTGTGGTCACATCCCAGACCTCCGCACCTCCAGTCTCTGGGCGGACGAACGCGACCATCGCCCCGTCGGCGCTGAGAGCGAGGTCGTGCGCCCCATCGCCGTTTCCGATCTCGCCGAGACTGGCCCCGGTTGCCACGTCCCAGAGCTTCACGCCGCCGTTGTCCTGTGTCGTGAGGAGCGTCGCCCCGTCGGGGCTGAAGCTGACGCCGACCAGGATGTAGCGACCCCCTTCCATGCTGATCGCGCGGAGCCGCGATCGCGAGCCGACATCCCAGAGTGTGAGATAGCCCTGGACGGTAACGGCCGCAAGCGTTCGCCCATCCGGGGAGAAGGCGAGCGTCTTGACCTCGCCGCTCGTCTCCAGTAGAGACGCACCGACCGGAGTCAGCTCGCGCGCGTCCCAGAACTCGATGCCTTGCTCCTTGAGGCCAACTGCGAATAGCCGGCCGTCGGGGCTGAACTCTCCCGGGTGGCCGTCATAGCCGCCTGCAAACGCTAGGTCGTGCGTGAACGTGAACGGTCGCCCGAGACCGTGGTCGCCCGTCATGTCCCAGGCGATCGCGGTTCCGTCGTGACTGACCGTGTAGAGCGTCTCCCCGCCGGGGCTGAAGACGGGCTGCTGGACGGAGTTCGAATGGCCGCGCAGCGTCTCTCGGGGGGTCGCCGTCTCGATGTCCCAGAGGGTCACGGTCCCGTCGAGGTTCGTCGACACGAGCGTCCCGCCGTCCGGGCTGAACAGCAGCCGGTTCGGGCTGCCGGTGAGCCCGCCGATTACTGTGCGAACCGTTCCGGCGCCCAGGTCGACGACCTGGATGCCGCCGTCGACGCCTACCGCCGCGGTGAGACCGTCTGGGCTGACAGCGAGAGCAGGAGCACGCAGGCCGGTCTCAATCGGCAGCGTCCGTGTCTTTTGGCCGCTCTCGAGATCCCACCAGGCCAGCTCGCCGTCCTCTGACGCGGTGAGGAGGGAGCGATCGTCCGCCGCGAGGGCAAAGTCGGGTGACGCGTAGTAGAAGCCGACGAAATCGCCGACGAAGGCTTCCGGCTCGATCGCGGGACCGATCGGCCGAAGCGTGGCGGCTTCCCGAAACGTGATCCGCGCGGAACCTTCGTCGGGCGAGAAGAGGACGACGAGCCGCGACCCGTCTCTCGTGAAAGCCATGCGCGTGGCGTCTCCGCCGACGGCCGTCTCGGCCAGCAGCTCGTGCGTTCGCGCGTTGATGAGGCGAACGCAGCGGTCGCCGCCGACCGCGAGGGTTCGCCCGTCAGGGCTGTACGCAAGGCTCTCGGCGCAGTTGCGTACCGGCAGCGGATGATCCCCGATCTGCTCGTAGGTTCCGGCATCGAAGAAGAGAACCCCAGTCGAATCGCCGACTGCCAGCGTCGTCTCGTCGGGACTGATGGCGATTGCCCTGAGCACCTCGCCCCGGCCGTGCATGACGCCGATCGCTGAGGGGCTGCGCCGGAGGGCCTCGAGCAGGTAGCCGCGGGTCTGCGGCGAGTCGTCGATCGCGACCGCCTGGAGCGCGAGCAGGAGCGCAAGGTCGAGATCCTTATCGACGAGCGCCTGCGCCCCGAGCCGCTGGGCGAGCTGTGCGGTCTCGGCGTCGCGTGCCTGGGCGGCGGCGTCTCGTGCTTCGCCGCGCTGCACCACCGCGAAGATGCCGCCCGCGACGGCTGCCGCCAGGAGCACGGCGACGCCGACCAGCAGGCCGCGCAGGCGCCGGTTCGTGCGGCGGACGCGCTTGGTCTCTTGCTCGGAGGCGTCGCGGCTCTCGCTGACGAACTCGCGCTCGAGCTCGTTCAGGTCCAGGGCGTGGTCGGCCGCCCAGTCGAGGGCGGCGGCGAGGCGGGCGCCGCGATAGAGCTCGCTCCGGTCGCGCCCGGCCTCCTCCCACCCTCTCGAGGCCTCGGTGATGTGGCGGCGCAGGCGGCGGCCCTGGCTGTCCTCCTCGATCCACTCGCGCAAGCGGGGCCACTCGCGGAGCAGCGCCTCGTGGGCGACCTCGACGCTTCCCTCCGAGACGCTCACGAGGCGGCTGTCGGCCAGTGTCGCGAGGACGCGCTCGGCCTCTTCGTTCCGCTCGAGGTCGAGCTCGGCGAGCGGCGCGCGCCGCCGGACGGCAGCGTCGCCTTCGCCCTCCCCGACCAGGCGCAGCATGATGGCGCGCACGAGCTGCTTGCGAACGTCGGGGATGCGAGCGTACGTGTCCTCAGCCAGCCGGGCGACGGCGCCGTGAACGCCGCCGGACTCCCGGTAGCTGGCCAGGGTCAGTGTGTCGTCGTCCCGCTTCTGCCAGAGCTCGAGCAGGGCGGTCGAGAGCAACGGCAACGCACCCGGCTCGCCCTCCACGTCGTCGACCAGCGCGTCGGCCAGCTCCGGCTCCACCCGCAGCCCCACCCGGCCGGCGGGCAGCTCGACGACACGCCGCAACTCCGACGCCTGCATGGGCCCGACCAACACCTGGTTCGCACCGAGCAGCTCGGCGAGCCCCGGGTAGGCGGCGAAACGCCCGTAGAAGTCGGCGCGCAGCGCGACCACCACGACCGCCCGCCCCTGCGGATCGGTGGCCGCGCGGGCCAGGGTATCGGCGAAGGCGGCGCGCTCGGTGTCGGATCGGCAGGCGGTGAACAGCTCCTCCAGCTGGTCGACGGCGAGCAGGAGGCGTTCGTTGGCTGGCAGCGCGTCGAGGGCCTCGACGACGGGATCCCTCGCTCCCGACACGAGCACACGACGAAGCTCTTCCATCGGCCGTTCGCCCGGACGCAGCAGCAGACGCCGCCAGCGTTCGCTCCCCGGCAGGACGCCTCCCGCGAGGGCAGGAAGGACGCCGGCTCGCAGGACCGACGACTTGCCGGTGCCCGACGGGCCGACGATGCCGAGGAAGCCGGCGCCGACCAGGCGAGCGACGAGCTCGGCCACGAGGCGCTCGCGACCGAAGAAGTAGTCGACATCGACCGGCTCGAAGCTCGCGAGACCTTTGAACGGGCAGATCCCTTCGGTGGATACTCGGGCCGGGGTTACCGGACCCGAGAGAACCTGCGCCTGCTCGCGAACGAGTTGGAGGTCGATCACCTTGCCCGCCAGCTCGGCCTCGACCTCGCTCAGGCCGCTCCGACCCGCCGCTGCTCGGGAGGCGGCGTCGACGAGCAGGCGGCTCGCCTCGTCGACCGCCACCGAGAGCGCCGCCCGGGCGAACTCGCGGCAGTTCGGGTAGCGGTCCTGTGGGTCCTTCGCCAGGGCCCTGGCGATCACGGCGTCGAGCGCGGCCGGCAGCTCCGGCCGATGGGCGCTCGGCGCCGGCGGTTCCGCCTCGAGGTGCGCGAACACCACCGCGACCTCCGAGTCGCGGCCGAACGGTGGCTGCCCGACGAGACACTCGTAGGCCACGCACCCGAGCGAGTAGACGTCCGCCCGTCCGTCGATCGCTTCACCGGCGATCTGCTCGGGGGCGACGTAGTCGATGGTGCCCAGCAGTTGGCCGTCGTGTCCGGTCCCGGTCTCTTCGGAGACTCGCTTCGTGATCCCGAAGTCGGCGAGGTAGACGTGGTCGGAGCCGTCGGGGCGGGCGCCCGTGTCCAGCAGCACGTTGGAGGGCTTCACGTCCCGATGCACGAGACCCCGCGAATGGGCCGCATCCAGGGCGCTCGCCACCTGAGCGAGGATGCCGATCGCGTCACCTGGGTCCAGGCGACCGTGTTGGAGGCGGGCTTCCAGGTCGCGCCCCTCGACGTAGCGCATGGCGATGAAGAGGAGGTCCTCTGTCTTCCCGGCCTCGTAGATCGGGACGATGTTCGGATGGTCGATCGACGCGGCCAGCTGCGACTCGCGCAGGAAGCGGTCACGGAACGATCCGTCCTCGGCGAAGCTTGCGGCGAGCAGCTTGAGCGCGACTCTCCGCTTGAGGCGAAGATCCTCGGCCAGGTAGACGACGCTCATGCCGCCCACGCCAAGCAGCGACTCGATCCGGTAGCCGGCGAGCTCGGTGCCGACCCGAGGGTCGTCGCTCACGCGCACGTGCGCATCCTCGCTTTCGCGGTCTTGCCGGAACGATAGGACGACTAGGGTCGTCCTTGTACGGGACCGGCGTTACAGGGCTGTTTCAGGCGCGCAACGCGTGTCGTCCTCCCGAGGTACGCGGTCAGCCACGTTACGCCGGTGAAGCGCGTCACTCAGGAAGGCCTCGAGGATGCGCTCGTCGAGGTCTCGCTGCACCTGGACCTTGGCATCATGATGCTCAATCGGTAGGCTTCATGATGTGAGCAAGAGGACGACCTTGACCTTGGAGGACGACGTGGCCGAGCGGCTGGCCGAGGAGAGCCGCCGGACCGGGAAGAGCTTCAAGGCCGTCGTGAACGACGCCATCCGGTCGGGCCTCGATCGGCGAGGTGCCGAACCGCGGTCTCGGTACGTTGTCAAGGCACGGCCGATGCACGCGAAGCCGGGCATCGATTTCGATTGCGTGTGGGATCTCATCGAGCGGATCGAGGGTCCCTCGTTCCGGTGATCCTCCTCGACGCGAACGTCCTCATCTACGCCTTCGACGAGACATCGCCGCATCACCGAACGGCCAGGCGATGGTTCGAGGAAACGTTGACCGGGAGCGACGAGGTGGCGATCCCGCTCGCGTCGCTCCTTGCCTTCCTGCGCGTGATGACGAACCCAGGGCTGTTCGATGCGCCGATGAGCGTCGACGACGCGACCAGGATCGTGAAGGGATGGCTGACGCTCGCCAACGTGGGTGCGATCCAGCCGACCGGTCGTCATTTCGACGTGCTCGCCGACCTGGCTCGGACGGGGAAGGTGCGCGGAACCAAGCTCATGGACGCACACCTTGCTGCACTCGCGATCGAGCACGGCGCGACACTGTGCACGACCGACCGAGACTTCGCCCGGTTCAAAGGCCTTCGGATCGAGGATCCGATCGGCAGCGAAGGGCAGGGCTAGCTGGTGAGGTGGATCACCATGTCGGTCCCGTCCACGCCATCGGTGAACGTCGCGTCACCGGTGGCGCCCGCGTACCCTCCCGAGCCGCCGAGCACCGCCAACCGGTAGACGCCCGGACCGCGTGGATCCATCCCCTCGACCACGATCAGTCCCGGCGCGAGGTCGAGCACGTAGCTGCAGCGCCACAGGCCGGTCGTGGGACCGCTGAACTTGCGCATCACGACGCACTCCTGGTAGGCGGTTCCGATCTGCTCGGACTGGCCGACGTCCGTGAGCGGCCCTCGGCTCGTGAGGCGGTCGCCGAGGTTCCCGCCGTCGCCGAAGCCCGTGAACCGGGTGGTGATCGATGAGGCCGGCCACAGGATGTGTATCTCCTGCTGCGCCTCGGCGCGTGCGGCGAGCAGCCAGCCGAGGCCGACCGTGAGTAGCAGCATCGCGGCGACCGTCGCGACGGGTCCAGTGCGCGTGCGTGCGCGTTCCATGTTGCCCCCCTTCGCTCGCAGGACGGGACGTGCGAGCGGCGTCACGGTATCCCACCGCTATGGCTTCCGTTTCCGTTGCGCCGCGATCCGTCATAGGGTCGGTCCATGGGGCTCGGGAACGAGGAGTGCTGGGCGGTCGAGACCTCCAGGGACGGCGAGCGGTGGAGGTTCTTCGGCAAGGCCTGGAAGTCCCCGGACGAGCCGGTGCTGTTGCATGCGGCTCCACGCTTCCTCCGGTTCCGGCAGCTCGTGCCGACGGAGACCTCGGACTGGTGCGAACCCCTCGAGGCACAGGGCGACGATCCGATGACGCTCGTTCGGATGGAGGAGCGCTCCCGCGAGTACGTGTGGCCGAGCGACGAGCACCTGGGCCTGCCGGTCGTGCTCCCCGGCGGGGAGGAGGGGCGCCTGATCCGCTTCGAGCACGCTCCCGACGGCTCGAGCTGGTCCTACGCGCTCGAGTTCCGGGGCGCCCGAGAAGGCTAGAGCTCGAGCTCCACACGCAGCTCCTCCGGGATCAGGTCGGCGAACTGCCACGCCGTCCACAGGTCGGCGGCGATCTGGGCCGGCGACGAGCGCACCCCGAAGCGCGCGAAGTGATCGCAGATCCGTCGCACGTCGCGCTCGAGCAGCGCGGGAGCGTGCCGGTTCTTCCGGGGATCGACCGCCTGGGGAAGGTCGATGACGATGGCGCGCCCGTCCCAGACCAGGACGTTGTATGCGGACAGGTCGCCGTGGATCACGTTCCCGTACAGCATGCGCTCGACGGCGCGGATCACCTGATCGAACAGGTCCTGGGCCTGTCCTCGGTCCGGCCGAACCGAGCGGAGCTGCGGCGCCGCGTCGCCCAGGTCGCCGAGGTACGTCATGAGGATCGCGTCGTCGGTCGAAGCGACCGGGCGGGGAACGGGCGCGCCGGCTCCCGAGAGCGCCTGGAGCGTCTCCCACTCGCGGCTCACCCAGAGCGCGCCCTGGACGACCCGGCCGAAGCGCGTCTTCTTCTCGAGGGCCGCTCGGATGCGGCGTTCCTTGATCCACTCGCCGTCGCGGTAGATCGACTCGTCGCGGAAGTCCCGCCGGTCGAGCGGGTGGTAGATCTTCAGCGCGAGCAGGTCCTCGCCGGTCGTTGAACGGTTGGCGAGGCAGAGGTGGACGGACGCCTCCTTGCCCGTCCTGATGATGCGAACGACGTCGGTGATGAGCCCCTCGGCGAGGAAGTGGTCGAAGGCGTTCGGACTCCCGGCGTCGTCGTCGGTCTCGTCGATGTCTTCGATGTCCAACTCGTCCTTCCTGGGTTCGTGGACGGACGTGGTCGTGCACGGCCGATCGACCCCGGAGATGAAGGAAGCCGCCCTTTCGGGCGGCTCGGGCGCAGGTCGCCGGATCCGGCGGCGCTAGGAACCGATCCCGGAGGGATGCGGCAGTTCGAGGGCCGAGTTCGCTGCCATGGTGGTCATCCCTCCTTCCGCGGGTCGGATGTGTCGCGCGGAGTATACGCCTTCACGGGGTTGCGACATCGAGAGCGACCACGCGCTTGACGATCGGCAACGGGATGTGCGTGATCGCCCGGAAGCCCTCCGCGTCGGGCAGGACCTCCTGTGCCAGGGACAACACGCTCGGACCCTCGCCGATCAGGAAGCCGACCGTGCGCACCGGATAGTCGCTCCGACGCTGGTCCGGGGTGGTCTCGTCGACCTCGAACCAAGCGTCGTGCCACTCGACCAGCACGAGCGGATGTTCGGCGACTCCGACGGGCGCCGCTTCGGAGATCGCGACCGGTCCCGGATGGCCGTCGAGGCGGCCTGAGCGGGGACCGTCGGTACGGATCGCCTGCATCGGGATCGCCGCTCCTTCTGGGATGGTCGGGTTCGTCGTGGTCGGGTTCGCGGTCGGATCGTAGCCCTCGCCGCCGACACGCCCCGAGGTGAGCCGATGGGTGCGCATCCTCTGTCAGACCCGGCCGCTACGGTCTCACGAGGGGCTGAGCACGAAGGGCCCGCCTCGCGACCGCTCGGGCCTGGCCGGCCGGTCGCGAGGGCCAGCACCGGCGCGTTCGGCCCCAAACGAGGCCTCTGACCTGGGCTTTTGATTTGCTGAGCGGGTCCGGCGCGTGCTACCCTGGATATCGGTTCCGCCGGTCCTCATCGTCGACTCCTTGGGGGGTTCTGTGTTCCGAAAGGGCGATACGGTCGTGCATCCGGAACACGGGGCAGCAGTCATCGAGGAGTTGTGCGTTCGGGAGTTCTTCGGGGAGAAGCGTAAGTACTTCAAGCTCAGGGTCTCCTATGGCGACCTCACGCTGATGGTCCCCGTGGACAGCACGGAGGAGGTCGGTCTGCGTTCGGTGGTCGGCAAGAACGAGGTCAAGAAGGTCATGAAGGTCCTCCGCGAGGAAGAGTCCCAGATGGCCGCCAACTGGAGCCGCAGGTTCAAGAACAACATCGAGAAACTGCGTTCCGGTGACATCTACCAGGTCGCCGAGGTGGTGCGGAACCTCTCGATCCGCGAGCGCGACCGGGGCCTGTCCGCGGGCGAGAAGCGGATGATCACCAAGGCGAGGCAGATCCTGATCTCGGAGCTCACGTACGCGACCGGGGGCGGCGAGGAGAAGGCCGTGGCGATGATCGACAAGGTCCTCGACGACTCCTACGGCGCCCGGGAGATGGCTCGGGCCTGAGGCCCGGTCGAGAACCCCCAGCGTCGACGACCCGGCCCGGCGCTCGAACCTCCGTTGAAGGCCCCTTTCAGGCATGAGAACCGACGCGGCGGGGTCAAGTCCTGCCCGCTGAGGGTCGAGGCTTCAAGGGAGATGCTCGCGCCCGACGCCCACGGCTGGCTGGCGCGCCTACGTGACCCGGAGGCAGCCGACCGATCTCCGGCCCCCAGGGGCCGGTTGGTCGAGTTCGTTCGCCTGATCTTCGTCGTTCTGTTCGCCGCCGCGGGCTACACCGTGGCCACGCGGATCGCCCCTTCGACGACCTCGAGGACCCTGGTGGGTGTGGTGCTCGGCACCGCGACGGGTTTCGTGCTGGGCGGGGTGCTCGGCCGGCAGACGGCGAGCGCGGTCCGCACGATGGAGCAGGACCTGCGGAAGGTCCCCGCGGCCGAGATCGTCGCGGGGGTCGGAGGCCTCATGGCGGGGCTCGCGGTCTCGGCGCTGTTCTCCGTGCCGATCTTCCGGCTCCCTCCGCTCGCCGCCTGGACCAGCGTCGCGTTCATGTACGTGACGTTCGGGTACGTCGGGTTCCGGATCGGCCGGACCAAGAACGAGGAACTGTTCACGCTCATCGGCCTCAAGCCTCGGGTCGCCGCCGTGCCGGGCAGGGTGTTCGTGGTCGACACCAGCGCGCTGATCGACGGCCGCATCACCGATCTGGTGCAGACGGGCTTCGTGTCCGGAGACCTGCTGGTCCATGTCGCCGTCCTGCGCGAGCTCCAGACGATCGCGGACTCGTCCGACCCCAGACGCCGGGGCCGCGGCCGTCGAGGGCTGGACACCGTCGGCGAGCTGAAAGAGGCCGCCACGATCGAGGTGCACCTCGTCGAGGACGTCGGGGTGACCGATGTCGACGCCGCACTCGTGCGTCTGGCGAAGGAGCGCGGTGCATCGCTCGTGACGACCGATCACAACCTGTCGAAGGTCGCGCAGGCGGTCGGGGTCGCCGTCCCGAGCGTGAACGACCTGGCGACCGCCTTTCGCCTTCCCGTCGGGATCGGCGACGAGGTCGGCGTGCAGCTCATCAAGGAGGGACGCGAGAGCGGACAGGCGGTCGGATACCTCGAGGACGGAACGATGGTCGTCGTGGAGTCGGCCACCGAGGAGATCGGCTCCGAGGTGTCGGTCGTGGTGCGTAACGTGATCAAGACGACCACCGGCCGGATGGTGTTCGCGAACCTCCAGTAACCTCGCGCCGTGGACGGCGCCGTCGCGATCGTGCTCGCCGCCGGACGAGGCGAGCGGCTGGACCCGGCGCTCCCCAAGGCGCTCGTGCCCGTGAGCGGTCGTTCGATGGTCGCCCGCGCGGTGCAGGCGGCATCGTCGTGTCGGAGCATCGCGGCCGTGATGGTCGTCGCACCGGAGGGGTTCGAGGAGCCGGTGACCAAGATCGTGCAGGCGTTGGGCGTCGACGTCGTCGTAACCGGCGGAGCCACACGCCAAGCGTCCGTCCGGTCTGCCCTGCGGGCCGTGGACCCCGCGGTGGCGGCCGTCGTCTGCCACGATGCGGCCCGCCCCCTTGCCACCCCGGGTCTGTTCGACCGGGTGCTCAACGCGCTGGACGGCTGGGACGGAGTGGTCCCCACGATCCCGGTCGTGGACACCATCAAACGGCTCGCGGGCGAGCGGGTGCAGGCTACCGAGCCGAGAGAGGCGCTCGCGCTGGCCCAGACCCCGCAGGCCTTCACCGCCGATGCGCTTCGGGCGGCCCACGCGGTGGCCGAGCGTGACGGCGTCGGCGCGACGGACGACGCGGCGTTGCTCGAGCGTGCCGGGTTCCGGGTGCGAGCGATCGACGGAGAACGGTGGAACCTCAAGGTCACCACGCCAGAGGATGTTCGACTGGCCGAAGCGCTCGGGGCGGCGTGATGGAGGCGCTGCGGGTGGGTCTCGGGTTCGATGTCCACCCGTTCGATCCCGGGAGGCGACTGCTGCTCGGCGGAGTGCCGTTCGAAGGCTCCATCGGCCTGGCGGGACACTCCGATGGCGACGTCGTGTGCCATGCGGTGGCCGATGCGATGCTCGGCGCCGCAACACTCGACGACCTCGGCGAGCACTTCCCCGACACGGATCCCGCGTTCGCCGGGATCGCCGGGCTCGACCTGTTGGCTCGTTCGCTCGCGCTCGTCCGCGCCGCCGGGTTCACGCCCGCATCCGTGGACCTCACGGTGCTCGCGGCCGCACCGCCGATCGCCCCGCAACGAGGGCGGATGCGCGAGCGCCTCGCGGAGGCACTCGGGATCCCGATCGACCGCGTCTCGGTCAAGGCGACGCGCCCCGAGGGCCTCGGGCTTACCGGCGAGGGCATCGGATGCATCGCCCTCACGCTGCTCTCCCGGTCGTGAACGACGGGTTCGTCGGGGGCCGGCGCGTCGTCCTCGAGGCCGTGCGCGCCGGACGCGCCGACGAGGTCCTGATCGCGCGCGAGTCGAGCTCGAACCAGACCCTGCGCGAGCTCGCCGACCGGTGCCGAGAGATCGGGCTGGTCCCTCGCCGGGTCGCCCGTGCCGAGCTCGATCGGCTCGCGCCGGACCATCAGGGCGTGGTGGCCCGCATCTCGGCCCCGGACCCGATCGGCGAACGAGCGCTGTCGGAGTGGGAGTTCGGCGATCAGGACGTCGTGGTCGCGCTGGACGGGATCGTCGACCCTCACAACCTCGGCGCGGCCGCTCGTTCGGCCGAGGCCGCGGGCGCGGTCCTGTTGCTCACCCGTTCCAGGCGAGCCGCCGATGTCACGCCGGCGGCGATCCGGGCATCCGCCGGCGCCTTGCTGCATCTGCGGCGCGCGCGGGTCGCGAACATCCCGCGAGCGCTCGCGCGGCTCCAGGACGTCGGATTCACGGTCGTCGGCCTCGACGCGGGCGCGCACGCCAGCGTGTACGACGAACCGTGCCCCGCCGGGCGGGTCGCCCTCGTGCTCGGGTCCGAGGGGGCGGGGCTCTCCCGGCTGGGCCGGCAGGCGTGTGACGTCCTCGTCCGATTGCCGATGCGGGGGCGGGTCGGCTCCATGAACGCGTCCGCCTCGCTGGCCGCCGCACTGTACGCGTACGTCCTTCCCTCCCGGGTCGAGGACCGCGCGTAGACTCCCTCAAGCGCCGGCGTAGCTCAGGGGTAGAGCAGCCGCCTTGTAAGCGGCAGGTCGTCGGTTCGAATCCGACCGCCGGCTCGACGCGAGCTCGTACACGGCCGAAGGTTCGATCACGTTGAACGACGACACGATCTGCTCGACGATCGGCAGGATCCGGGCAGGGTTCGATCGCGAGGGAACCACGACCGAGATCGAGTAGTGGCGTGGATCGCCGCGAACCGTGATCGCCAGGAAGCGCACCCTGCGCCCCACCACGTCTGTGGTGATCCCTCCCACGAGCAAGCTGCGGGAGCCGCCGATCCGCTCCCAGCGGGTCCCGATGAGGGCGCCGCGAGGGTCTTCGCTTCCGAAGAGAGAGCTGACGAGCCGGTCGGAAGCGAGGGTGAGCGCGCCGGGCTGCGCCGGCTCGAAGAAGATCTCGATGTCCCCATCCGGGCTCTCGATCCAAGCGCGGTCGGCGTCCGCCTCCAGCGCCCAGGTGCTCGGGTACTCGAACCCATATCGCCCCGGGCGGTTCGTGTACGCGATCGTTTCCAGGTCCGCAGGGCGGTCAGAAGGGGGCGGGATCGCCGGGCCCGGATCCGTCGGATCGCTACTCGGTCTCCACGCCGCGAAGACCACGGCGAGCGTCGCGACGATCACGAGGCTGGCCACGACGTACAGGTCGGTCGGGTCGTGCATTCGGAACCAGTCCGACACGATCTCGAGGACCGAACGTCTCGATCGGCGGTACGGGAACCGGGCCACGGAGGGTCAGGCCACGCTCGGCGCCGATCGGCGCTGCGAACCGACCAGCGCCCCCGAACCGGTGAGACCCAGCGCGAGGGCGAGGACGGTCAGCCCGATCACCCCGAGGCCGGTGGTCGCGAGGAACGACAGGACGGTCGCCGTGTCGGCGAAGTCCCCCAGCCCGTACAGCAGACCGAGGCAGACGAGCTGCGGGTCCGCGACGCACGGATCCTGTTCGTCCTCCTCGCCCTGGCCCAGCACGGTCAGGGTCGGACCCATGCTCACCCATTGGAACCGTCCGATCGGGTAGTGCGCGCGTCCGCGCTCGAGCAGGACCACCGAGCCGCCGGACACGCCGATGTCGCCGACCCGCGCGCCGTCGGGGTCGGACGGACCGCCTGGGGCCGTCCCTCCGCCGGAACGTCCAGGGATCGGGTTCTCCGCTGAGACGGCGCCATCCGTCGTCCCACCTACCCCAGGGATGGTTGCTGCCCCTCCGGTGACTTCATCGACGGCATCCGCGGCATCATCGACCGCGCCACCGACGGTATCTGCGGCATCATCGACCGCGCCACCGACGGTATCTGCGGCATCATCGACCGCGCCACCGACGGTATCTGCGGCATCATCGAC
>Ga0187893_10011161_pt1 | contig 13131 bp, 10 predicted proteins | sample MA1701074metaG_FD_139574 | JGI IMG/M metagenome (GOLD analysis project Ga0187893, IMG submission 139574) | White microbial mat communities from a basaltic lava cave in the Kipuka Kanohina Cave System on the Island of Hawaii, USA - MA170107-4 metaG ...
CTGACGCAGGGTGCGCCCGGTGATGACGTTCTCCACGGTCGGCGAAGTGGTCTGCAGCACTTCCGTGCCGGACTCCACGGTGATGGTTTCCGCCGTGGCGCCTACTTCCAGCTTCACCGTCAGGTTGGCCGTCTGGCCAACTTCGATCTTGATGTTCGGAAACACGGCCGTGCGAAACCCTTCGCTCGTCACCGTCACCTTGTACATGCCGAACCCAAGATCAGTGATCACAAATTTCCCGTCTGCCCCGGAGCTGACTTCCTTCTTCACGCCGGTGTCGCTGAGGATGCTGATTTTCGCGCCGGGAATGACCGCCCCGGTCGGATCCTCAACCACGCCGACGAGCTGACCAGCCGTCCGCACTTGCGCAAAAGCGGTCGTGCCGGCCAGGCACATGCTGACTACCAACAAGAGGCCGACTATATTGCGTCGACGCATCCGCTGCCTCCTTCTAGAACACATTGGTGTGAATTTGATTGACCACCCCGGCGGATGATCCCGTCGCACACAGGTGCGGGCGCGGCAAGATTTTGGGCAACCACCATCCCCCAAGGGCTTGCCCAGGCAAGTGCAATCCGCAAACCGAAACGAAACTTTTCGGCTGTCTTAGGCAAGATTCTGCCGGTGAGGTTTGCGCGCCAAACTGCGCAGTTAACAGGAATAATTTCTTTTACTTCCGCGATTGCGGAAGGCCATCCGTAATCGCGGAAATCGCAATCAGCAATTCATCCGGCCTGCTCTCGGACTCGCTTGTCCGCAATCGCGGAAAATTGTCCGCAATCGTGGAATCCGCAATTGCGGATATCAAATGGAACTCTTGGACTATTGAATCTTGGGTTTCTGGGGTCTTGGGTTCTGGGGTCTGAGTTCTGAGCTCCTAGTTATGTGCCATCTGTGCCCTCCGTGTCTCTGTGATCTCTGTGTTTGTTTTTCTTGTTCTTGCTTTGAGATTTCAGATCTCACGTTTGCAATTCTCCTGCAATCGGAAGACTCCCAGAGGCCACTACGGATTCTCCGCAATCACCAAGTGATCGCGCAGCCAGTTCACACTTGCGCTGCGCGCGCCGCCCACACCCTGATACGCAGGCCAGCTTCGCCGCAGCGTACATCCCGCCGCATCTGCGTGCCTCACCCATTCATCCGCGTGCCCATCCACCGCCTCCAGCATCAGGAACGAGCCCGTGTCACCCGCTTCGCGCCCCTCGCGACCCGAAAGCACGCGGAGTCCCTCCCCCGCTCCGAAAATTCGCTCGCGCAACGTCGCCCACAATCCCGCCAGCGTCGACCGCCGCCGCGCCATCGCCGCTTCCAGGTCCCGCAAGATCTCCAGCGCGCGGCGCGCCGCAAACTCCGGCATCAGCGAGTCGTACCGCCCCGCATCGAAAAAATTTCCGCCCAGCGACGGCTCCAGCCGCGCCAATCCTTCTTCCAGCCACCGCCCTGCGTAACCCGCGCTGCGGCTTGCGCCCGGATGATTCGCCGCAAAATCCGCGCGGCTCAGCAACCCATAGAAGCACGCCAGCCGCGCCGCCGGCTCGCATCGCTCCTCTCGCAACGCGCGCAGCCGCTCGCTCCATTCCCGCCCCGCCGCCAGCATCCCGCCGCCATAGCACCAGTCGCTCTTGGTAAACGAAAACGCCGCCACGTCCCCGAATCGTCCCGCCCGCATCCTCTTCGTGGACGCTCCCAGCGCCAGCGCGCAATCCTCAATCACCACCACGCCCCGGCTGCGGCACTCCGCCGCCATCTGCTCTGCCTCCGGCAACACTCGCCCGAAGTAGTGCACCAGGATTGCCGCTGCGGTGTGCGGCGTAATTGCCGCCACCACATCCTCGGTGCGCACGGTCAAGTCCCGCTGCACCGGCAACAGCACCGGCGTGCCGCCTGCGCGCCGCACCGCCTCCGTCACCTGCGCGCACACAAACTCCGGCACCAGCACTTGCGCGCCGCGCTTCCCTTCCAGCGCGGCCTGCACCGCCAGCCATAGCGCCCCGCGACCGAATCCGGTCGCCACCGCCGCCGGCACGCCCAGCCACTCCGCAAACGCCGCTTCCAGCCGCACGACTCCCTTCGCCACGCCGTGATTATAGTCGGACAGGCCCTCACTCAAATCGGCAAGTCCTGATATCCGCGTTCATCTGCCGTATCTGCGTCCATCTGCGTTGAGATTTCAGTCTTGAGTTCTGCGTTCTGCGTTCTGAGTTTCGCTTGCAACGTTTCCCGCGTATAATCCGTCTGATTTCTGAACGCCCGAGGAGGCCTTCGTGAAACGCTCAACCCTGCTCTCCTGCGCCGCCGGCGCGCTGTTGCTCGCCGCCACGGCCCCCGCGCTCGTCGGCCAGCAGCAACAGCCGCCCGCCAAAGCCGAGCCGCGCCCCGAAGTCGCCAAGACGCACCTCAAAGTCGGCGACGCCGCGCCGGATTTTTCGCTTAGGGATCACAACGGCAAGACTGTCAAGCTGCGCTCCTACCGCGGCAAGAGCAACGTCGTGCTGGCGTTCTACGTTCTCGCTCACACCGGTGGTTGAACCCGCGAAATGAAGGCGTACCAGGATGGTATCGCCAAACTGACCGGGGCCGATTCCGTCGTACTGGGCATCAGCGTGGATACGCAGGAGCGCAACGCCCGCTTCGCCAAAAACCTCAGCCTCAGCTTCCCGCTGCTCAGTGACGACAAGCTCGCCGTCTCGCAATCCTACGGCGTGCTCAATCCCAACACCCAGTTCGCCAACCGCGCCACCTTCGTCGTCGACAAGGCCGGCGTCATCCAGCACATCGAAGAAGGCAACAGCGCCATCGACCCCACCGGCGCCGTCTCCATGTGCACCATGCTCAAGAGCAAAGAAACCAACTAACCGAATCTCAGGCAAGCAAAAAGGGCGCGGCTAACCGCGCCCTTCTTCAGTTTCTGATTTGGCTGGGTCGCTACTCGATTGCCTCGTCCTGTCCCGTCTCGTCCTGGCGCCGGAACGCGGTCACCATCACCCCGGCGAACAGCAGCACGGGGGGAATAATCAGCACGATGATGCCGAGGTTCAGCGCCTGCTGTGCCCGCGCATCGTCCTGCGCCGCGCTGGCATAGCACATCGAACACCCCTGCGCCGCCGCCGGCCCGGCCATGGCCGCCAGCATCAACGCGATCACGAATGTTCTTAGCGTCCGCATTACCCTCAATCCGAAATCAGGAGCCTCTGATCTCTTGGCCTTTTTCCTTTTGCCTTTTACCTTTGCTTCCTCTCCCCTCGCCCCTATCCCCTCAAATTCAGCGCCCGCGCCGCATCCGGAAAGAAAATCGCCATCAGGCAGATGCACATCACCAGCGCCGGCACCAGCCACAGCGACAGCGTCAGCCGCTCATACCGCAGGTGCATGAAGTACGACATAATCATCGCCGCCTTCACCGCCGACAATCCGATCAGCAGCACCAGCATCAGCGTCAGGTTCAGGTGGATGTAGGCCAGCCACACTTCCAGAAACGTCAGTACCACCAGGCCAATCCACACCGTCACAAACAATTTCGTCGTGGGATGCGCGCTCGAATGTTCGCTCACGCCGTCCTCCTCAGTTGTACTTCACCGACATCAGATAAATCATCGGGAACACGAACATCCACACCAAGTCCACAAAGTGCCAGTACAAGCCACTCACTTCCACGTCTTCGCCGGAGAATTTCCCGCGCCCGAAGCCCGTCGCGATGATGCCCAGATAAATCACGCCAATGGCCACGTGGGTCATGTGCAGCCCGGTGATGCCGAAAAACGTCGCGCCAAACAGCACCGACTTACCCGCGTACTCCGGATGCGCCACCGGGTCGGGCAGCGCCCACGGCCGCAAGCCTTCCTCGATCAGGTGCATCCACTCGTAGCCGTGCAGGCCGATAAAGCCCAGCCCGCCGATCATCGTCGCGATAATCCACTTCACCGCCGCCGCCCGGTCGCCGCGATGCGCCGCGGCCACGGCCATCACCATCGTCAAGCTGCTGCCCAGCAGCACGATGGTCATCGCCGTCGAGAAAATCACCGCCGGATACATCGGAAAGGGCGTCGGCCACGGATTGGCCATGCGCATGTACGTGTAGGCCATCAGCATCGCCGAAAACGTCAGCGCGTCGGAGATGATGAACAGCCACATCCCCAGCTTCTTCGAGCCCACCGCGAACGGCGACTTCCCGCCCGCCCACTCGTGCTCGATCATTCCGCCCAATGCTTCGTTGTGACCATCCGCCATTCGTCTCTCCGTAGGGGCGGGCCCCTGTGCCCGCCCTTCCTTCACCGCCCCAAAACCAACAACAACAACAAAAACACCCACAACAAATCCATGAAATGCCAATAAATCGACGCCATCTCCGCCGCCGCGGCCTGCGTCACGCGACGGTACTGCCGCCGCACGAACACCGCCGCCAGCGCCAGCACCCCGCCGATTACGTGCACCCCGTGCGCCCCGCTCAGCAGATAGAAGAAACTCGACGACGGATTCGTCGCCAGAAACACGCCCGCTTCGCGCAACTGCATCCACGCCATCCACTGCCCGCCCAGAAACGCCAGCCCCAGCAGCGTGGTCACTCCCCACCACACGCGGAATCCTTCGCGCGAGCCTTCCGCCAGCCGCTTGCGCGCCTTCTCAACCGTGAGGCTGCTGGTCACCAGTATCGCCGTGGTCGCCCACAAAATCTGCGGCACCGGCAGCGGCTGCCAGTCGCCACGCCCCTTGCGCACAAGGTATGCGCTCACCAGCGCCATGAAGAACATCAGAATGCTGACCAGCCCCAGGGAAAGCCCGAGGTAGTACGCGCGCAACGGCACGCTGTGCGCCATGCCGCCGCCCGCGCCGTCGCCGCGTCCGCCATTGCCGCCGTCGCGCGGGGGAGGTGTGCCTCCGCCGTGGCCGACGTGCAGTTCTTCCGCTGTGGTGACCGGTGTCATCGACTCCGCAAAGGGCGCAGCAAGCGCGCCCCTACTTCTTTCCGTTCTGCGCGCCCACTTCCGCAGGCGTCAGATGCTGCGGCAGGAAGTCCTCCGCCTGATCCGGCACGCTGAACTCATACGGCCCGCGATAGACGCTGGGCACATTGCCCGCGAAATTGTCGTGCGGCGGCGGCGACGGGATAATCCACTCCAGCGTCGTCGCCCGCCACGGATTCATCGGCGCCCGCTCGCCCCTCCACAGGCTCCACACAAAGTTCAGCAGGAACAGCAACTGCGCGCCCAGCGTCACAAACGCCGCATACGTAATGAACTGCTGAATCGGCTGCAGCTCGCTCAGGAATCCGATGCCCGTCGAATCCGGATAGCGCCGCATCTGCCCCTGCATCCCCGAATAGTGCATCGGCATGAAGATGCAGTAGACGCCGATGAACGTGATCCAGAAATGGATCTTCCCTAGCGTCTCGTTCAGCATTCGCCCGAACATTTTCGGGAACCAGAAATACGTCGCCGAGAAAATCCCGAAAATCGCCGCCACGCCCATAATCAAATGGAAGTGCGCCACCACCCAATACGTATCGTGCAGCCCGCGATCCACCGAAGGCTGCGCCAGGAACAATCCGTCCACGCCGCCCGACACGAACAACGACACGAACCCGATCGCGAACATCATCGCCGTGGTAAACCGGATCTGCCCGCCCCACAGCGTCCCCAGCCAGTTGAACGTCTTGATCGCCGACGGCACGCCGATGCCCATCGTCAGCAGCGAAAACGCGAACGCCGTGTACGGGTTCATCCCGCTCTGGAACATGTGGTGGCCCCACACGCCGAACCCGATAATGCCGATCGCGCACATCGCGAACACCATCGCCCGGTAGCCAAAGATCGGCTTGCGCGCGAACGTCGAAAGCACGTGCGACGCCACGCCCATCCCCGGCAGGATCGCGATGTACACCTCCGGGTGCCCGAAGAACCAGAACAGGTGCTGCCACAGCAGCGGCGACCCGCCCGAGTGCGGAATCAGCTTGTCGCTGATCACCAGTCCACCCGGGATGAAGAAGCTCGTCCCCGCATGCCGGTCCAGCAGCAGCAGAATCCCCGCCGCGGCCAGCACCCCGAACGCCAGCAACCCCAGCACCGCGGTCACAAACCACGCCCAGCACGTCAGCGGCATGCGCATCAGCGTCAGGCCCTTCACGCGCAGGTCAATCAGTGTGGTGATGAAGTTCAGCGCGCCCATCAGCGACGCGGCACAGAAAAAAACGATGCTCACCACCCACAGCGTCTGCCCCATGCCCAGCCCCGGCCCGGCAATCTCGCCCACCGCCGAGAGCGGCGCGTAGCCCGTCCATCCGCTGATGGGCGCGCCCCCTTCCACGAAGAACGCCGCCAGCATGATCGCGAACGAGACAAACGTGAACCAGAACGAAAGCATGTTCAGCACCGGAAACGCCATGTCCGCGGCGCCAATCTGAATCGGCAGAAAATAATTGCCGAAGCCGCTCTGCGGCGCCGTGGTCAGCACGAAGAACACCATGATCGTCCCGTGCATGGTCAGCAGCGCCAGATATTTCTCCGGCGTCATGGTGCCCACCAGCGGCAACTCCATGTTCGGCCACACCAGGTTGATGCGCATGTACAGCGAGAGGAACATCCCCACAAACACGGCCACCAGCGCCAGCAGGTAATACTGGATGCCGATCACTTTGTGGTCCAGGCTGAAAATCCACTTGCGGATGAAGCCGGTCGGCGCGGCATGTGCGTGCCCGTGCGCGTGGGCTTCGTGGGCCTGCGTGGTCATCTTTTCTCTCCCTGAAGGATAGCCATGCCTGTGGTGTTCACTGCTTCGGCTGCTCCGGCTCGGGTTCTGACAGCCCCATTTCTTCGCGCTTCAACGCCATCTGCTCGGCCAGCCACTTGTCGTAATCGGCCTGCGACAGCACCGTCAAGAAGCTGCGCATCCGGTGATGCCCCAGCCCGCACAACTCCGCGCAGGCAATTTCATACTGTCCGGGCTTCTCCGCCTTGAAGTGCACGCGGATCACCAGCCCCGGCACGGTGTCCTGCTTCAGCCGCAGCTCGCGCACCGCAAAGCTGTGCGTCACATCCTTGGTCTTCAGAATCAGCTCCACTTCGCGGTCCACCGGCACGGAGAACACCGGCATCACCAGATCGTCCGCTGCGGCCGGGTCCGCCGGGTCCAGCCCAATCGGATTGCCGCCCGAGTCGCTGATCTCCGAAACTTTCGTGCGGCCCCAGATGCCGTCGGCGCCCGGATAGCGGAAGTTCCACGCAAACTGCTGCGCGGTCACCTCAATTTGCAGCGCGCCCGGCTCTGCCGAGCGGAAATGCAGCGAGGCCCACGCGTCGCGCGCCATGAACCCCAGCCCCACGAACACCACCACCGTCGCCGCCGTCCACACAATCTCCATCATGTTGTTGCCGTGGCTGTAGGTGGCTCGCTGCCCGCGGTTGCGGTAGCGCACCACGGCCCACGCCAGCGCCAGTTGCGACGCGATGAACGTTATCCCCGTCACCCACAGCGTGGCCATGAACTGCCGGTCCACGTCGCGCGCGTCCGCGCTGATCGCTTCCGGGAACCACCATTTCGGCCAAATGAAGTAGTAACAGGTGAGGGCGGTGATCAGAACCAGCGTGATGGCGATTGCGATGGCGACTGCGGCGGAACCTCGGGAACTCGAACCTTGAAAAGGACGCTTTCTAGCCATTGGCCTCCGCTCCGAACCCCTCGTTCGTTGTCTTGCGCGATCCGCTGCTGCCCAACTGCCGGAGGGTCGCTCCGAATCTCCTGCCTTGCCCGCGCAGGCTTCCGGGCGCACACTCTATCGCGCAAATCATATACATCGTTGCCAGAATTGCAAGCGATTGTCAGCCATTTGTGCACGCCGTGGCCGACCGCGATTCCTTTGACCTGCCCTTCCCTTCCCGCTACAATCTTCCACGTACCCTCCCGAGCGGAAGTGGCGGAACTGGCAGACGCACCATCTTGAGGGGGTGGCGCCGTAAGGCGTGTGGGTTCGAATCCCACCTTCCGCACCAACCAAACCTCCGGAATCATCTTGAAGAAAAAACGCGATTACCCCGCGTTCGCGCTGCAAGCGTCCGACTTTTTTGAATTTCGCCGCTGAAAACTGCTCTGCGTGTGTTATTCTAAGAGTGCTACGCAAAACATTCTGCGTCGGGTCGCTCGCCGGAACGCCCGCAAGGGGCTCGCTAATCGATTCAGATTTCTGGGGGCGCTCTTCCCAAGCGCCCAGTGCCAAAAACTTCCGGTGCGGCCCACGCCCGGGAGGGCTGCGTCTTTATGGCAATGGCAGGAAAGAAAAAAGCCGATCCGATCACCATCCCGGTGCGCCGGGTGGTGATCGAGCGCGTGCGTCCCGAGGTGGATGCCGGCCGCTTTCCGGTCAAGCGCACCGTCGGCGATCGCGTACAGGTGACCGCAGACATCCACTGCGACGGCCACGAACTCTTGCGCGCGGTGATTCTGCATCGCCCCGCGAGCCAGCGCGATTGGCAGGAAACGCCGATGGAAGCGCTGGTCAACGACGCGTGGCGCGGCGAATTCCAAGTTAACGCGCTCGAGCCGCACCTGTACACCGTGGAAGCCTGGGTCGACCCCTTCCGCGGGTGGGCGCGCGACCTGGGCAAGAAATTCGAAGCCGGGCAGGACGTCGCCGTGGACGTGCTGGTCGGGGTGAACCTGATCGAAGCCGCCGCCTCGCGCGCGAGCAAGTCGGACGCGAAGCGGCTGACCGACCTGGCCAAGGAACTGCGCGAGCTTTCGCAGAGCGACGTGCCGCAAGCCGTCGCGCGCGCGCGCAGCGCGGAAGTCGCCGCGCTGGTGGACCAGTTCCCGGACCGCAGCGCAGCCGCTCGCTATGCGCGCGAACTCACCGTCAGCGTCGACCGCGAAAGGGCCCGCTTCAGCGCGTGGTATGAGATGTTTCCCCGCTCCTGCGCTGCGGAGCCGGGCCGCCACGGCACCTTCGACGATTGCATCCGCCGCCTGGACTACGTGGCGAAAATGGGCTTCGACGTCCTTTATCTGCCGCCCATTCATCCCGTCGGCCGCACCGCCCGCAAGGGCAAGAACAACAATCCGCAGTGCGCGCCCGACGACACGGGCAGCCCGTGGGCCATCGGCGCCGAAGAAGGCGGCCACACCGCGATCCATCCGCAGCTCGGCACGCTGCAGGATTTTCACCGCCTCATCGCCGCCGCGAAAGAGAAGGGCCTGGAAATCGCGATGGACATCGCCTTCCAGTGCACGCCCGACCATCCCTACGTCAAGCAGCACAAAGACTGGTTCCGCATCCGCCCCGACGGCACCGTGCAGTACGCGGAAAATCCGCCGAAGAAGTATCAGGACATCTACCCGCTGCAATTCGACGGGCCCAGCAGCGCGGAGCTATGCGAAGAACTGCGCAACGTGGTGCGCTACTGGATCGACCAGGGCGTGCGCATCTTCCGCGTGGATAATCCGCACACCAAGCCCTACGCCTTCTGGGAGTGGATGATCGGCGACCTGCGCCGCGATTTCCCCGACGTGCTGTTTCTCTCCGAAGCGTTCACGCGGCCCAAGGTGATGTATCGCCTGGCCAAGCTCGGCTTCACGCAGTCGTACACTTATTTCGCGTGGCGTAACACCAAGTGGGAGCTCACCGAATATTTCACCGAGCTCACCCAGACCGAAGTCCGCGAATTTTTCCGCCCCAACCTGTGGCCCAATACGCCGGACATCCTCACCGAGTACCTGCAATTCGGCGGGCGGCCCGCGTTCGTCAGCCGGCTGGTGCTGGCCGCCACGCTGGGCGCCAACTACGGCATCTACGGCCCGGCGTTCGAGCTGTGCGAGAACCGCCCGCTGCGCCAGGGCAGCGAGGAGTATCTGGACTCGGAGAAATATCAGCTGCGCGCGTGGGAAATCGACCGGCGCGACAGCCTGAAAGACACCATTGCGCGCGTCAACCGCATCCGCCGCGAGAATCCCGCGTTGCAGCGCGACACCGGCCTGCGCTTTCACACCGTCGACAACGAGCAGATTATCGCCTACAGCAAAACCACCGACGATCTCTCGAACATCATCCTGACGGTTGTCAATCTTGACCCGCACCACACCCAGTCCGGCTGGCTCGACGTGCCGCTCGAAGCGTTCGGCCTCGACCCGCATCAGCCGTTCCAGGCGCACGACCTGCTCACCGACGCGCGCTACCTGTGGCACGGCTCGCGCAACTACGTGGAGCTCAATCCCGGCGTGTTGCCCGCGCACATCCTGCGCATCCGCCGCCGCGTGCGCACCGAACGCGACTTCGACTACTTCATGTGACCATGCCCAGGCGCAACCACAATCCGACGCTCGAAGGCGGGCCGCTCTGGTACAAGGACGCGGTCATCTATCAGTTGCACGTCCGCGCATTTCACGATAGCAACGGCGATGGCATCGGCGATTTCCGCGGGCTGGCCGAGAAGCTCGACTACCTGCAAGACCTGGGCGTCACCGCCATCTGGCTGCTGCCCTTCTACCCTTCTCCATTGCGCGACGACGGTTACGACATCGCCGATTACACCGATGTCCACCCCAACTACGGCACGCTCGCCGACTTCCGCAATTTTCTTCGCGAAGCGCACCGCCGCGAGCTGCGCGTGATCACCGAGCTGGTGATCAATCACACCTCGGACCAGCACGCCTGGTTCCAGCGCGCCCGCCGCGCGGCCAAGGGCAGCGCCCTGCGCGATTTCTACGTCTGGAGCGACACCACCGACCGCTACAAAGACACGCGCATCATCTTCAAAGATTTCGAAGCCTCCAACTGGACCTGGGACTCCGTCGCGCAAGCCTACTTCTGGCACCGCTTCTACAGTCATCAGCCCGACTTGAACTTCGACAACCCGGAGGTGCACAAGGCTCTTTTCCGCGTCACTGATTTCTGGCTGGAGATGGGCGTGGACGGCATGCGCCTCGACGCGGTGCCTTACCTTTACGAACGCGAAGGCACCAACTGCGAGAATCTGCCGGAGACGCATCAGTTCCTGAAAAAACTCCGCAAGCACGTGGACACAAAGTTTCCCGGGCGCATGCTGCTGGCCGAAGCCAACCAATGGCCGGAAGACGCGGTCGCCTATTTCGGCGAAGGCGACGAATGCCACATGGCCTTCCACTTCCCGCTGATGCCGCGCATGTTCATGGCCAACCGCATGGAAGACCGCTACCCGATTATCGACATCCTCGAGCAGACCCCCGCCATCCACGATACTTCGCAGTGGGCCATCTTCCTGCGCAACCACGACGAGCTCACGCTCGAAATGGTCACCGACGAAGAGCGCGACTACATGTATCGCGTCTACGCCACCGACCCCCGCGCGCGCATCAATCTCGGCATCCGCCGCCGCCTCGCCCCGCTGCTCGAAAACGACCGCCGCAAAATCGAGCTGATGAACGGCCTGCTCTTCTCCATGCCCGGCACCCCGGTGATGTACTACGGCGACGAAATCGGCATGGGCGACAACATTTTTCTCGGCGACCGCAACGGCGTGCGCACCCCCATGCAGTGGAGTCCTGACCGCAACGCCGGCTTCTCTCGCGCCAGCTCGCAGCGCCTGTTCCTGCCGGTGATCACTGAGCCCGACTATCACTACGAATCGGTGAACGTGGAAGCGCGGCAACAGAACCCGCAGTCGCTGCTGTGGTGGACCAAGCGCCTGATCGCCATGCGCAAGCGCTTTCCCGCGCTCTCCCGCGGCTCGATTCAGTTTCTCCATCCCGAAAATCGCCGCGTGCTGGCCTTTCTGCGCCGTGCCCCGGCGGGCGCGAATGGCGCCGGCGAAGAGATCCTCCTCGTGGTGGCCAATCTTTCGCGCCACGCGCAGTTTGTGGAGCTGGATCTCTCCGCTTTCAAGGGCATGATCCCCGTCGAGATCGGAGGCCGCGCGGAGTTCCCGCCGATTGGCGATCTGCCTTACCTGCTGACGCTGGGCGGCCACACCTTCTACTGGTTCATCCTCACGCCGCAGCGCGTGAGCGACGTGGTGGACGAGCCCGCGCGCCCGCTCTCCGCCGAAGAGGTCGTAGCCCGCACGCCGGAGCTGGCCGTGGCCGGTCCGTGGGAGGCGTTGCTGGCCGAAGAGAATATCCACGACCTCGAAGAAGCGCTTCCTCCGTTCCTGCTGAAGCGGCGCTGGTTCGGCGGCAAGGCGCGGCACATCAAGGCCATCACCATTCGCGATCACGCCACCGTGGCGCACAACTCCACCGGCAGCCGCCTGCTGTTCCTCCGCGTGGAATACACCGAAGGCGACCCCGAGGATTACACCCTGCCCATTCGCTTCGACACCGGCGAAGAGGCCGCCCGCATCGCGCGCGACCTGCCGCACTCGACGATCGCGCGGCTGCGCTGCGGCGACGGCGACGGCCTGCTCTATGCCGCGTTGCGCCATCCCGGCTTCGCGCAGGCGCTGCTGGAAACCATCGGGCGCCGGCGGCGGTTGCGCAGCGAGTCGGGCGAAATTGCCGGCCTGTCCACGCGCGCCTTCCGCGCGATGGTGGGCGATGCGGAGTTGCCGCCCGCCCGCCTGCTGAGCGCGGAACAAAGCAACAGCTCCCTGCTGTTCGGCGACCGCCTGATTCTGAAACTGTTCCGCAAGATGGACGGCGGCTTGAACCCCGACTACGAAATCAACCGCGCGCTCACCGAACAGACTTCGTTCCGCCACATTCCACCGCTGGCCGGCGCCATCGAGTATCGCCCTGCCTCCGGCGGCGATCCGGTGACGCTCGCCGTGCTGCAAGGCTTCGTGCGCAACGAAGGCGACGCGTGGAAGTACACCCTCGACGCCATCTCGCGCTATTACGAGCGCGTCTCGACGCTTTCGCCCGAGGCCGCCGCCGCCCCGCTGCCCGCAATTCCCGCGCTGCCGGAAACCGACTCCGCGCTGCCGGAGATGGCCGCGGAATTGGTGGGCACCTATCTCGAGTCGGCGCGCCTGCTGGGCCGGCGCACCGCGGAGCTGCACCTGGCCCTGGCCGCGGACGGCGAGGGCTCCGACTTCGCCCCGGAGCCCTACTCGTCCTCCGATCAGCGGGCCCTCTACCAATCCCTGCGCAACCTCACGGAGAGCGCCCTCTCGCTTCTCGAAGGCCGGCGGCGGGCCCTGCCCCAGGAGGCCCGGGAGATGGCCCGCCGCATCC
>Ga0187893_10011162_pt1 | contig 13130 bp, 14 predicted proteins | sample MA1701074metaG_FD_139574 | JGI IMG/M metagenome (GOLD analysis project Ga0187893, IMG submission 139574) | White microbial mat communities from a basaltic lava cave in the Kipuka Kanohina Cave System on the Island of Hawaii, USA - MA170107-4 metaG ...
AAGAAAGCCTAAGACGCAGTCAGGGTTATAAGCCTTTCTCATGTAGGTTCAAACATGAACAACAAAGTCCTCGCAGGCGGATGCTTCAACAAGCTGCACGAGGGGCACGTATACTTTCTAATGAGGGCGAAAGCCCTGGGAAGCGAGCTTACTGTTGTTCTGGCCAACGACAGCCACAACAAAAAGCCCTATGCAATCAAGGCTGAGCTCAGGAAGGAAGCCCTGGAGAAGCTCGGGATTGCGGACAAGGTCATCATAGGCGACCCCGACCAGTTTGTAGGAACAGTGATAAAGGAGAAGCCTGCTGTTATTGCTCTCGGCTATGACCAGACGCTTCCGGCAGACGTGGAAGCGAAGCTGAGCGAGCTCAACGTAAAAGTCGCCAGGGTAGACAAGCACGGCGACCTTTCTACCTCTTCGCTCTGACCTTGGAAAGTATCTTCTGCTTTGATACGGGCCCTTTCCTAATGATCGCGTCGTTTCTGACGTCAAAAATGGTAGAGACTGCCTTCTTCTGAAGGTTCCCGCCGTCAACTATCAGGTCGACTTTCTTCCCGAAGGTCTTGACTATCTCACCTATCTTGTAGATGGGCTTATTGCCCGAGATGTTCGCGCTTGTGGCGGTAATTGGCTTCCCAAACTTCTCGACAAGCTCAAGCGCGAACCAGTGGCTGGGTATGCGCCATGCAAGCTCGCTGCGCGGCATCGCCCTCTTCAGCGCACTGGGGCGGATGTCGCAGACAATAGTAAGCGGGCCGGGCATGAAGGCGCTTGCAATCTGCTGGGCTTTCTTATCGATGACTGCGAATTTCTTCGCTGTCCTTACGTCCCCTATAATGACAGAAAGCAGCTTTGCCGCGGGGCGGCGCTTCACGCGGTAGATCTTCTTCACTGCACTTTTCTTCGTCGCGTCAGCGCCGAGACCATAGGCAGTTTCTGTAGGATAAGCTATGACGCCGCCGCGCCTGAGCACGGAAAGGGCAGCGCGCACCGCATCAGGGTCTTTCACTGATATGATGCGCGCTTTCATCTCACCACCTTCTGCACGCACCTTCCTCCTTCGCACTTGATATCAAGGTTTCCGGCTATTCCGGTGCAAAAGTCGGGGCACTGCACTTCCGTGTTCACGAATGCGCTGTTTCCATAGAAGCATTCTCCTGTCGAGACGTGGACTCCGCAGGCGCAATCCGCATCCGCAGAGCAGTATTTTGAGTCTACTCCGGGCACCGAGACCTGCCCGATGCAGCCGCTGGCCAGCATCACCGACGCAAGCAGCAGCGGAAGCAGGATTTTCATAGGAAAGTAGTGGGTTTGCGAATTTTTATACGGCGTTTTGCCCAATAATATAGCATAAGGGTACAAAGGAGTCAGGCAGAATATGGTAGACTACGAACTCGACGACCAGAACCAAGTGCTGAGAATAGCAAAGCTGGGGCTTTACGGCACTTCCATAGAAGACTTCCCGCTATGCATGGCTGCCGTGATAGACAAGCTTATCGAGATAAAGCGCGCCCCGAGGGTCGTGATCTCCGACGTGCGCGAATACGAATACGACTTCGAGCAGGTAAAGCTGCTCTTCGAAATAGCGATGGCAATCATAGCGATAAAGGAAAAGAGAATAATAACCACGGAAAACCTGTTCCTTGAGCCGCGCAGCGAGCAGTTCCTTCCCGGAAGGTACGGGATACTGCAGCGGCTTGTTACAGACCTAAAGTACGACCCTGTCCAGGCCTATAAGCGCCTCCTGAGGGAAATGCGGCGCGCGAAGACAAGGATTGCAAAGCTGCAGGCCGGCGAAAGCATCCCGGAGCTTGGCTACGAGAACAACCCGCGGCTTGCGCTGCTGTCGATGCAGCACTACTACGAGAAAGTGCTGGTTCCGCTCGCGGAAATCCTGGGCTCATGCAGGCTCCTGCAGATGGGCAAGGCGCAGCGCGCAAGGGACCGCAGCTTCTACAGGAAAGTCTTCCAGCCGACGACGCGCCCCGGCTTCATGTTCACGCGCTTCGTGGTCACGCCCCCTCCGGGGGCGGAGCCGCTGGAGCACTACACTGTGGGCGATACGCACGTGGAAATATTCAGGCAGCCAGGCTCGGTGCGAAAGCTCTACTTCATAACCCCTCCGGAGTTCCGCCTGAGGGAAGAAGAATACAACATACTGGACCAGGCGCGCAGGTACCTTGGAAGGCACGAGCCGCGGGTCGAAGAGCTGTCGGACCAGCAGCGCTTCAGGGAAAACATATACAACATCTCGCTCGACCTTCTCAGGGACATCGCCTCGGCACAGCCTTTCAAAGTGGACGAAGTTCGCCTGAAGAAGCTGGCGGACATACTGACAAGATATACGGCAGGACTCGGCGTGCTCGAGCTGTTCCTTGCTGACGACAAGATAACGGACGTACTAATCAACTCCCCGATAGGCACGCTGCCCGTGTTCATCCAGCATTCGGAGCACCTCGAGTGCCAGACCAACATCTTCCCAAGCATAGAGGACGGCGAGAGCTGGGCAACGCGATTCAGGCTGCAGTCGGGCAGGCCGCTTGACGAAGCCAACCCTGTCCTGGACACGGAGCTCGCGGTTCCCGGAGGACGTGCAAGGGTAGCTGCAATAACCCGCCCGCTATCTTCCGAAGGGCTGGGCTTCGCCTTCAGGCGCTTCAGGGACAAGCCATGGACTTTCCCGCTTTTCATACGCACTAAAATGCTTGACAGCTTTGCGGCGGGCCTGATGTGGTTCATAATCGACGGCTCAAGGACTATGCTCGTCGCAGGGACGCGAGGCTCAGGAAAGACCTCGTTCCTCGGCTCATGCATGGCCCAGATAATGCCGAAAATACGCATCATCACCGTAGAAGACACGCTAGAGCTGCCTGTGACGCAGCTGAGGGAAATAGGATTCAACATCGAGCGTCTGAAGTCGCGCTCAGTAATCACGCGCGTCGAGACCGAGCTGCCTGCCGAGGAAGCGCTGAGGACTGCGCTGCGACTTGGAGACTCCGCGCTCATCCTGGGAGAAGTGCGTTCTGCCGAGGCGCTTGCCCTCTACGAGGCGATGAGAATAGGCGCGCTCGCCAACGTCGTCGCAGGAACAATCCACGGCGAGAGCGCGTACGGGCTTTTCGACCGCGTGGTGCACGACCTGGGCGTTCCGCCCACTTCGTTCAAGGCAACCGACCTGATAGTCATCGCCAACAGCCTGCGCTCACCCGACCTTCTCAGGGTCTACAGGAGGATTACGGAGATAACGGAAGTCAGGAAGCACTGGAAAGATGACCCCGGCCTCGAAGGCGGGTTCGTCCCCCTCATGGAATATTCCGCAAAGGAAGACCGCCTTATCCCGACGCGCACTCTGCTCATGGGAGAGAGCGAGATACTCAACGAGATAGCGAACCGCGTGAAGGAATGGAAAGGCAACTGGGAAGCCGTATGGGACAACATCAACCTGAGGGCGCGGGTGATGAACACTCTTGTCGAAGCGGCGGCGGTGAAGCCCGAGATAATAGAAGCTTCAGGGATGATACAGTCGAACTCTATGTTTGCTCTAGTTTCTGACGAGGTTAGGCAGGAAACCGGAAGCCTTGACTCAAAGATGATATACGACAAGTGGTACGCCTGGCTCAAGACCAAGCTCTAACCTAAGCGCCGCCGAGCAATGTGAAGTGAATGCCAAAGGACGAAGCGAAGGAAAAGCAGCTGCGACAGCTTGTATCCGAGGAGTACAGGCGCTTCCAGGAGGAAGAAGCTTCGCACGCGATACCGCAGAGCCTGTACGAGAAGATGTGCAATGCCGCCGCGAAAATCCTGAAGGTCGAGGCGGACAAGAAAAGCGCAAAGAAGCTGCAGGAAGCCATTGACTTCGCGCACCTGCACATAACCCCGGACCAGGTATTTTCTCTCACGCTGCTGTTCGTCCTCGCAGTATCATTTCCTACGTTCATATTCATAATACTCGGGGCGTTCGGACTGCCCGGGCTGGACCTTAGCATGGGGCTGTTCGCCTTCATGACCGTGATTCCAGTCGCCTATTACATCTACCTCTACCCGACCCACATGAAGAAGCGCTACGAGATGAACGTAGGCTCGGACATGGTATCGGCAATACTCTACATCGTAGTCTACATGCGCAACGTCCCCAACCTTGAGGGTGCGGTGGACTTCGCCGCAAGGAACCTTACGGGGCCGATGGCGAACGAGCTCAGGAAGCTCATGTGGGACGTGCGCGTGGGAAACTTCCTTTCGGTCGAGGAGGCGCTCCTTGACTACGCACACAAGTGGAAGGTGAACAAGGAGTTTGTCGAGTCTGTTGAGCTGCTGATAACCTCAACGAAGCAGACGGGCGAGCGCGGCTCGCTGATGATGGACGAGGCCGTCCGCGTGGTGCTCCAGGGCAACCGCGAATCCGCGAAGCACTACGTCCAGAACCTGAAGCTTCCCATCGCCGTCATACACGCGCTGGGGCTGATACTTCCCGTCATGGGACTCGTGCTCTTCCCCATAATCGCGATATTCCTTTCCGTCTCGGCCGTGCAGCTGTTCCTGGTATATGACATTGCGCTGCCGCTGGTGCTGTTCTTCATGATAAACCGCGCACTCGAGAACAGGCCCGCCACCTATTCAAAGATAGACATATCGCAGCATCCCGACGTCCCGCCTGCCGGCAAGTTCTTCACAGGAAAGGGGAAGAACAGGCACGCAGTCTCTGCAAGGCCCATCGGGATTGCAGTCTCATTGATAATCATAGCCCTCAGCCTCAGCATGCTGGCGGCGAGCAAGACCTGCTCAGTCAACTTGGAAGGCGCAACGGTCTGCCAGGACGTCGCGCTGGTCGGGACGCCCGCGCGGCCGATACTGAGCCTTGAGATAATGAGCGCGATGGTCATGACGTTCGGAATAACCATCGGGCCCGCCATATACTTCATGCTCCTCAGCAGGGACAGGGTAGGAATAAGGCAGAAGATACAGCGCATAGAATCGGAGTTCAAGGAAGCCCTGTTCCAGCTCGGCAACACCATCGCAGGAGGAACGCCCATCGAGACCGCCATGATACAGACCACGAAGCGTATGGAAGAGCTGAAAATCAAGGACATGTTCAACCGCGCCACGTTCAACATGCAGCGCTTCGGCATGACCTTCGAGCAGGCGTTCTTCGACAAGAGAGACGGGGCGATAACGTTCTACCCGTCCGTACTCATAAAATCCGTGATGAAAGCAGTCGTTGAAGCGACAAAGAAAGGCGTAAAGACTGCCAGCTCTGCCATGCTTTCTATCTCAAGGTACCTCAAGGGACTGCACGAAACGCAGGAGCAGGTGAACTCCTCGCTGTCGGACGTTACGCACTCCCTTAGGTTCCAAGCTTACGCGCTCTCGCCGCTTATATCAGGCGTCATAGCAACTATGGCAGTGCTGATAATAAAGATACTCACGGAGCTTTCCGCCAAGACTGCCGTGCTGGGCAGCGCAGCATCCGCAGGCTTCAGCCCCATCACTGCGGCAAACCTCGCCATAACTCCTTTCGAGTTCATAGCAGTAGTGTCAGTCTTCCTCGTGGAGTCGCTTTACCTGCTGGCGTTCCTGATGTCGGGAATAGAGAGCGGGGAGGACCCGATAGGAAGGAACCAGCTCACAGGCTACGTGCTGGTCATAGGCTCGCTCACATATGTCGTGACGCTGCTGGGAACTCTCGTGATATTCGCGCCGCTTACTACGGCTGTTATTTAGAAAGTAAGACAAGCGCTCGCCCTATGCCGCTATCAAGAACAACAATTGAATTCACCAATAATCCAAGGCTTTCAATTGTCTTCCATTTCTCAGCAGGCTTCAAGCTTCCATGGAGAAGCCACAGAGTCGTAAGGAAGAACCTGGGTCGTGAACTCGAAGCTGCCCATGAAGGACTCGACGCACTTCTGGTCCGAAAGGGCTTTGTTGGTGCTGAACTTGAACTTGTCGAAATACTGCAGGTCCTGCAGGAACTCGGGCGCAACGCCGCCGCAGGGCTTGAGGTCCTGCTCGCCGCGGAACTGCGGGGTGAACTTCCAGAACGTCACTTTGACCGAATCGCCTTCCCCGCTCCACTCTGTGCCGCCCCCAACATTTATATTCAGGCAGCTCTGCTTCTGGCTGCTGCGTATGTCCTCAACCTTTATGTCAACGGTCCCGCCGCACATTATCTGAGTCGACGACTCGCCTTTCTTAAGCGTGAGCACTTTGAACTCCCGCCCTAATATGCCCGGCTGGTTGCACGTGACCGTCACGAAAGCCTTGTTTATTATCTCGACCAAGCCGAAGCCCGCCGAAACCGCAACGGTCCTCGCGAAGATGTCATAGTTGTCAAGTATTATGTGCTGCTCATGCCATACCCAGTTCTTGAAACTGCCCGCTCCAGAAAGGTTGAGCGTGGGCGGATTCAGGCGCCCCTCCTCAGCGGAGACGAAGTCGTTCAAGTCCACTTCAAGATCAATCGAAGTCTCTGCCCCGGTGAGCGCGCAGGGTCCGCGCTTGTTGGGCGCCCTGCCGCACGGCACGAGCCACTCCTGGCCTGCATATGACACTACAACAGCGACGTCTCCGACGTATTCGGATTTCACGCGCATGTCATACAGGCGCAAGGGTATCGTGCATGACGGGTTTGCTCCCGAGAAAGGAGGCGTAGTGCAAAAATCTGCGGACGTCCTGTCAATTGAAGGCTGCGAGAGAAGCCGCACCTGCACAGGACCTGTAGGGAAGGTGCCCCGCCCCTGCTGGATTCCTCCGGTGAATATCGTCACGGCTACCAAAAGCCCTACGAGGGCTACTATCAGGAAAAGCACTACCCTTATTGCTTCCATAAGAACAGATGCTTTTCTGGGTTAATAAGTTCTGCCGCGCTCACACGGCTCGTGTCTGGAATCGCATTGCGATTCCGACACAAGGAGAAGCTTTGCTCTTGCCCGCCTAGTTCGCTTGGCTAGCCTAGCCAGCCGAACAGGGTGTCGGTCAGCTGCTGGGCTATGCTCCCGCCAGCCTGCTGGCCTGTGCCTGCGAAGGCGTTGAACACGACGAAGGAGCCGTAGGCTGTAAGAAGGAATATCAATATCCCGAGTATAAGCCACTGCCAGGTTTCCATGCTTTTTCACTTAAAACACACACGCATCCAGTGCATGTGCTTTATGCGGTTCTAGCCGCCTGGAAGGTTGGCTGCGCCCTGAATCACAAGAGCCAGCAGCACTATCAATATCGCCGCAGCCATCAATATCGAAACAATAACCATCCAGTCCTTCATAATCTCATTCAGCTCGGGGTTAATAAATAGCCTTCCCGATAATTCTAAACATGGCAAGCGAACGGCTTCGCCGTTCGATGCCATTGAAGGAACAAGGTTCATTCACATGGCAAGCGCAGAAGACCTGCTGACAGCGGCGCGGGGAATGATAATACTCGTCGTAATAGTCGCGATAGTGCTCATCATAACGAGCGGCTCCCTCACGGACATACTTGGGCTGAAAGGCAAGGTTCCCGGAGAAGGGCTGAACCTGACTGCAACATTCCAGCAGCTCAGCTGTACTGGGTCTACTCTGAACATGAACCTTTTCATCGACGTAGTAGACGCGGACAGGAACTCGTTCCACGCCGCGCCTGTGATTACTGTCGGCAGCACGACGTGGTGGCTTCGCTCCGAAACGCAGGAGGCGACCTTCGAGGTGAGCGGCGGCGAGACTGACGGCTACCTGCTCAACGGCGCGATGGACCTGACGGACGTGCCTCAGGGCAATCTTTTCGCCACGCTGACGCTGTGGGCGCATCCTCCGGGCACAACGGACTGCCTTGCCACGGAGTTCAACAAAGGGTCGCGGAAGGACATTTACGGCGGGGCGCTTGACGCAGGCGAGGAGAGCAAGCGGCTGCACAACCTGCTTACACAATGCGCAAGCCAGTTCATCGCGCAGAAAGACCTGACAGCTGAGGTGACTTGCTAAATGGGAATACAGCAGGTAATCAACGTCTCAACGGGATTCCTCTACGTACTCATAGTACTGCTCGTGCTTGCGGCGTTTGCCATTTACCTCATTGCGACAGGCACGGACGCTGCAAGCTTCTTGCGGGGCATATTTACGCTCTCGCTGCGATAGTAAAGCAAAGCTCGCTGCCCTATGCAGCAGCCGGAGAAAGTCTGCTGAACTCACAGAAACGAAAGGCTTTCAGCTGATGTTCAGAGCGAGCCGAAATGGATATCGGATAGAGGAATGTAAAATGGTAAACCTAACTCAGGTGCTGGTTGCGCTGATACTGTTTGCAGTGCTATTGGCTGTTGCGCTTACCCTGCTCAGCGGAATAATCCCGGCCTTCCGGGAAGGCTCTGCCAGCATACAATGCCTTTTGGGACTGGTAAAGTGCCCGACTTCTCCTTAGATAATAGGCTTTATGTCATAGGCAGAACCAACTTAATCTATGAAACAAGGCCGAAAGGGCCAGTTCGAGCTACTCGGACTGCTGATTGAGGTAGGACTGCTCATACTCGGGCTTTTCACCATACAGAGCTTCATCAGGGACTTCTGGCGGCCCCACGAGCAGATTGCTTCGGCGAACATAGCTGCGCTCCAGCAGGTCATAGACTCGGTATGCGCCGGCGGAGGCTCGCAGGAGCTGGACTTCAACCTGCCGCAGCCTACGCCGCTCACGGTTGCAGGAGGGCTGCAGAACGTGGTGCCCAAGATATTCATCAAGGCGAACGGCGAGCCGCATTTCATCGTGTATTACGAAGCTTTCCCGCCCGGCGAAGGGATAACGTGGGAAGCCTACCACGACTTGCCTCTAAGGCACCTGATTTACTTCGGCGGGGAAGTGCCGACGACGGACGACATCAGGAACGTCATTGAAGTTCTCAAGCAGAGGGGCTTCATCGGGCCGATAGTCTTCCCGAACATAATACTCACGAACAACGACGGCCTGCCAGGCTCCATAGGGAACTGGTCTGCCGACGGCACGCTCTACAAGTTCGCAAACCCCGCGTTTGCTACTGCCATTGACAAGACTTCGGTCAAGTACAGGGCTTGCGGCGAGAACGCGCTGTGCTACAAGACGCGCAATGACATCCGCAAGCTGAGCCTTCCGCACTGCCAGGGCATCAAGGCGATGCTTGTGAGGCGCGAGCCTCCCGCCCACCTTGCGGAAACGGTAGCAAGCTACTTCACCACATGGAGAGTTGTGCTTCTGACCAACCCGATAGGCGCCTCTGCGGCTGCGCTTGATATACTGAATGAAATCAGCGCAACCTTCATAGAAGGCGGCATAGTGAACAAGGACTATGTTTCCAACTTCTACCTGGCAAGCCCGTGCAAGGCAAAAGTGACGGTAACAAAGCAGGAGTGCAACTGCAGGAACGTAGTGGAAGTCGCAGGACTTGACCTGGACCTCCTCACAAAAGAATACACTTCGCGATATGACCTTTACTCTGTCGATGAGAAGGCGCTCACAAACAAAGGCGAACGAGTGCTGTGCTCCAACCAGATTCCCGAGGCTCCTGCTGCGGAGTTTGAAGAGGAGTGCATACAGCTCGAGCTGAGCGGCGTCGACGGCTTCTGCACCGGCGGCCAGAACGAGCTCGGCCAGGTCACGCTGAGCACACGCTGGATAGACCTGGGCAAAGGCATAGTGAACCTCCTGGAGACAAAGCCCATCAGGGAGGCGAGCTCCACTCTCGGCGGCGCAAGCCTGCCCTGGGGATGGCCGGGCTGATTGGATGAGTAGCAAGGGAACGTCCATCTGGGGGCTGCTGTGGCTGATAATAGTCGTGGTGGTCACGCTTACCGTCATAGTTTTATTCTCCCCGGTTGTCAGCAGGGTATTCAGCAATGCCATCGCACAGAACGAGAGGTTCCAGGCGATGGAGCTTGCGTCAACTATAAACTTCGTGCAGGCATCTCAGGAAGGGTTCTTCTACAAGTATGACGGGCTGCCGCAGCGCGAGAAGGCAGAATGCGTGAAGATATTCAAGACATATGTCCAGGTCGACACGCAGGTCGTTGAGATTGCGCAGATTCCCCAATACAAAAGCGCGGTCAAGCTCGTCGGCCTTGGGACTGCAACTGAACAGGCAGGAACAGTGCTAGCAGACCACCAGCCGATAATCGTCGACTGCAAGCCGGGGCGCTCGCTGGTCTTCAGGAAAGTAGGAGCCAACGTAACCATAACGGCGGTGCAAAGCTGATGGCAATCTCGCCCATCTTCAGCATAGTCGAAGTGAAGTTCTTCGTGATGAGGCTGGTCGTCTTCTTCGTTTTCGTGGGGCTGCTCATCGTGCTCTTCATCGGCGCGGTGGAAATAACGAAAACCAGCGAAGACGAGCGCGCCGCGAACAGCATTGCCGAAACTCTGATGGCTTCGAGCCTTGCCGAAACAAAGGGCGTATTCACCCTGACAGGAAAGATAGGAGAATTCTCCATAATCGACCTGAGCGGGACCAACCTCGAGCTGCCCAGGTACTGCAACTACGGGACGCTGTTCACACTCGAAGAGCTGCAGGGACAGAGGCGGCGGTGGTCATGGGGCTACGGGAACGGAAATGCATTGTCCACTAAGAAGTACATCGTGTGGATGAAAGACGGGCCAGCCACGAGACAGTCGCTGCTTTCAATTGCGCTGCGCAGGGACCAGCTCACGCAGTTCAGCTGCTCCATTGAGCGGGCGTTCGCATACAAGCAGATACAGGAATTCGACATCCGCTGCGATTCGGGAGAATGCTTCTACTTCAGGCAGGACCAGAACTTCTGCACGTCGTCAGGCGCCAATCCCGAGACGTGCCGATGGCTGCCCCAGATTCCCATTGAAGAGTTCAACATAGCAGGCAGCGAGAAGATCTACGTAGTCCCCATCAAGGAGGGCGGCGACAGCTCATGCCCCGGAAGAGGAGCAATACCTACGGGCGCTTTCCGCACTGACGATGATAGGAAGAACTTCAACGTCGACCGCATAGCATTCTGCCTAAGGTGAATTCATGGACAGCATCGCGAGAAAATACGAGCGAAGGAGAAGCAAGGGCGTAATCTCATCGATAGTCATGACAATAATATTCCTTGTGATCGCCGTTGCCGTGACTACGTTCGCAATAATATCCCTTATCATTTCCAAAGGCAACCAGCTCACTCTTACAGTGGAAGTCGTCGGGGGCACGTCCAACCCCATAAACTTCGCCTCAGGCGCAGCCAGCCAGAGCGACGTGAGGGAAGGGCGTTCCATACTTGAGCAGTCCATCCACGCAGTGGCGAGCGGGGACGCAAGAGTTGCCGAAAGCACTGGGCGGACCATAGTCTCGTTCCTGCCGCCCTTCGGCATAAGGACGTATTCCGTCAAGTTCACGAAACAAAACGATGAGTTCGCTTCCACAAGCAACATAGCAACCTTCTGCGGAAACGTGCGCGAGCGGAAATATGCCTACTGCCACCCGCGCCGCTCAATCGAAGGCGTCGACACAAGCTGCCCGATAGGCTCCCTCGAATACATCGCCGGACAGAACCAGTGCGGAGCCGCCGAGAAGTGCTGCGTCGAGGACTACACTTTCAGCGACAGCGGCGGAGTCCAGGGGGGCTTCTATCCCAACATTCCCGAAAGGTTTGAATGCGGAAACCCGTCGCAGATAAACGAGGCGCCGACCCTGGGCGTGTGCCAGGAAAGCTGCACAGGCGGAAGGACTGAAGTGGAAATATTCCCCGGCTATGGCATAGGATGCGGCACCAACCAGGTGTGCTGCAGCCCAAGCAGGCAGACGCAGAGCCTCACGGCTGCGGCTGACTCAGTCACTATCCCTATAATCTACAGGCAGACCCCCGGCAACCCTTCAGGCACATGGGGCTCTGTCCAGATTGCAATAGCAACCCCAAGCGTGGTGCAATGAATAACATGACGAGCGACAGCGAGCAAATCGTGAATCAGCGCGCAAGAAAGAAGGGGCAAGTTCCCCTCGACACGATAGTGATGATGCTGTTCATGATCATGCTCGTTCTCATACTGACGGCGCAGACGAGCTCTTCGAACGTCAAGGAGCAGCAGGCGCTGCTGCGCGACCTTGACCTTAATTCTGTCACCGGCCTCCAGCGGCTGCTTGTGCAGTCATTGCAGTCGTCATGGAACGTTCTCGGAGTGCAGTTCACGTTCGACGTTCTTGAGACACGACTTAATCTCAGCGAGTACTGGTTCAACGAGAACGCGACGCTTTCCATTTCCCCCCAGCTTGTCGACCAGGAGCTGCTGAAGAAAATAGGCGGCGCAACCATACCTTCAAGCATCGACGTGCGGCTGAGGGAAGGTCGCGTGCGCCAGGTCGAGAGGAACGTTCAGCTGGGAACTACCAACAGGGCGATCTCAGCCGGCACGCAGGACGTATCAGGGCGCGTGGACATGACGATAAAAGTCAACGGCCAGCGCCCTGCGCAGGTCGATGCAACTACTGCTATTGCGTTCCTGGTTCCCATAAAGCTCCAGTCGATAGCGCTTGCCGGAATGGAAGCTGCAAGCACGTCAAGCCAGATAAAGTCGCAGCAGCTGCAAGGAAATGCTATAGCATACGACGGAACAAGCAGGCAGTTCAATGTGCTTGCGCTCCTGAACTCACGGCTTTCAACAGGGCTGGCAGCTGCGAATGCAATCTCCTCAACTACGTTCAGGCCGCTTGAAACCATCGAGACCAACACCGAAGGCTCTGCTCTCGTGCTCGTATACGACAACAGCGTGAAAGTCACTGACGGAAGGATAGAAGCGGCCAGCGGCAGGCTGGACTGCTCTCCCGTCCTGGAAGAATCAGAGCGCAGGAGGCGCGAGCTTTTCTACAACCGCTATGCAGGCGTCCTGGAGAAGAACAACGTTGACCGCCTTTCCTCCTACGTTGACAGCCCGCGCGCTTACATCGCAGCGTCGATAGACAGCTTCAGCCAGTGGGACTCCGGCAAGACTGAGCCGCTGCAGCCGATACTCGGGATTTTCGGCACGCGGATGGGGCTTCTCGGGCTTCCTAATACTGCTTACCCGTCCGTAAACCTGTTCGACCCGCAGCAAAACTTGCCCATAGGCATAGTGCGATTTGAAAGCTCGTTCAAGAAAATGCTCTCATTCGGCCTGACAGGCGACGACCTGCTAAGCGCGGCTTACGCGCACTTCGTCGA